>Ga0265334_10000318_pt1 | contig 26484 bp, 20 predicted proteins | sample 42023metaG_FD_192442 | JGI IMG/M metagenome (GOLD analysis project Ga0265334, IMG submission 192442) | Rhizosphere microbial communities from Carex aquatilis grown in University of Washington, Seatle, WA, United States - 4-20-23 metaG | ecosystem: Host-associated > Plants > Roots > Rhizosphere... | reverse complement strand
CCTGACCGATTCCTACCGGACGCTGAGCGTGCAGAAGACGCTCAAGTCGGAGAAGCCCGGGCTGGCGGCCACCCCCGGGACGAGCGAGCACGGCTGGGGCCTGGCCGTGGACATGTGCGACGGCGTGGAGACCGGCTCGGGGGCCCGCTACACCTGGCTGCGTCACAACGCCCCCGCCTACGGCTGGGACAACCCGGCCTGGGCCAGGGCCGGTGGCAGTGGTCCGCACGAGCCCTGGCACTGGGAGTACGTCGCCGGGGAGTGACCCACCCGCGACGCTGATCAAGCGCCGGAGTCCCCTACCTGAGCGAGAGCACGCCCAGTGCGGCGATGCAGATCGCGATGAGCCCGACCACCACGAGGTAGACCGCGGCGACGGCGGGCCGGGCCGCGTACTGGCCCATGAGCCTGCGGTCGCGGGCGATGCCGGACATGTAGATCAACAGTGGCAGCAGGAGCACCGCGTTGAGCACCTGTGTCCCCACCAGGAGCGGCACGAGCGAGACCCCGGGCAGGAGCACGAGCGAGACCCCGGTGACGGTGACGAAGGCGAAGGTGCCGTAGAAGAGCCGTGCCTCGCGAGGCGAGTCGTCCAGGGCCGCGGGGCGCCCCGCGATGTCACTGACCGCGTAGGCGGTGGACAACGGCAGGATCGAGGCGGCCAGCAGTGCCGCGCCGATCAGACCGGCCGCGAACAGTTCGGCGGCCAGATGGCCGGCCAGGGGGGCGAGGGCATCGGCCGCGTCGGAGGCGTCGTTGATCTTCACTCCGCGCACGTGCAGGGTCGCTGCGCAGGCCACGACCACGAAGAGGCCGATGACCCCGGTGAGCACGGCCCCGACCACGACATCGATGCGCAGCAGACCCAGCTCGCGGGGGGTCAGGCGCTTGTCCACGGCGTAGGACTGGATGAAGGCGAGGCCCCAGGGGGCGAGGGTGGTGCCCAGGGTCGCGGTGCAGATCAGGATCTCGTCCCGCGAACGTGGCATCGAGGGCACGACGAGCCCGTGCGCCGCGGCTCCCCAGTCGGGATGGGCGAGCACACCGGCCGCGATGTAGGCGATGAACACCGCGGACAGGGTCAACAGCACGCGCTCGACGCCGCGGAACCCGCCACGCAGCACCAGTCCCGAGACCAGGGCCGCGGCCAGCGGCACCGAGACGTACGGGCTGACGTGGAAGATCTGGCAACCGGCGGCGATCCCGGCGAACTCCGCGGTGGTGGTGCCCACATTGGCCAGGACGAGGGCGGTGATGGACAGCACCCCGGCCCGGGCGCCGTAGCGCTGGCGGATCAGGCCGGCCAGACCCTGTCCGGTGACCACGCCGATGCGGGCGCCGAGGTCCTGGAAGAGGATCAACGCGAGGGTGGACACCCCGAGCACCCACAGCAGCCGGTAGCCGTACTGGCTGCCCAGGACCGAGTAGGTGGTGATGCCGGCCGGGTCGTCGTCGGAGAGGCCGGCGATCAATCCCGGCCCGACCACGGCCGCCAGGGCCATCGCGAACGTGCGTCGTCCGGGGCGTCGTCCGGAGGTCCGCTCGGGCCGGCCGGTGGTCGCGGCGATCACGACCCGGCTCCCGTGCGCCGCTGCCACGGCCAGCGGCGGTCGCCGTCGGCGATGAGCGCGTCGATCACGTCGTCCGCCAGGATCCGCCCGAGCGGTCGCTGCTCGGCGTCGACGACCAGCAGGGAGGAGCGGCGGTTGTCGACGATGCGGTCGACGATCTCGGCGAGCTCGGCGTCGGGGGAGACGGTGACCGGCCAGGGAGGACCGGTGAGGGACTCCAGGCGGGCGAGCGGATCCGCCCCGAGCAGTTCGAAGACGCTCACGTCGTCCACGAGGCGACCGTCGTCGTCGACGACGACGATCCCGGTGGGTTCCTCGGCCCCGGCCCGCCGGGAACGCAGGGCTCCCACCGCGTCCGCCACGGTGCTCAGCGGCGACATGCGCACGAGCCCCGCGGTCATCACGCCACCGGCGGTCTCCTCGTCGTAGGCGAGGAGTGCCCGCAGGGTCTCGCCCTGGCCCCCGCTCATCGCGGCCAGGAGGGCGTCCCGCTCCTCCTCGGGCAGTTCGCGGAGCGCCTCGGCCGCCTCGTCCGGTTCCATGGAGGCCACCAGTGCGGCGGCCTTCTCCACGGGGGCGTCCCGCAACAGGTCGTCCAGGTCCTGCGGGTCCATCTCCTCCAGGGCGTCCGCGGCGGTCTCCGGTTCGAGGACGTCGAGGAGCTCGCGCCGCTCGGTGCGTCCGAGGTCCTCCAGGAGGTCGGCCAGGTCGGCGGGGCGGAGCCGTCGCAGCGCCTCGTGCGGGCGCTGCAGGCGCACCGGTTGCCCGGGGACGCCGAAGGGCTGCACGCCCGACCAGTCGAGCACCTGCCCCGGGCTCGGCCGCCGGCCGCGGGCACCCGGAAGGGCACGGCGCAGGAGCGAGACGATGGACACGTCCACCCCGACCACCCGCCAGGATCCGGCGAGCTGCGTCAGGTAGAGGTCCGAGGCGCGCACCACCCGCACCCCGTGCACGTCGACGAGCTGGTGGTCGATCACGTCGGCGACCAACTGCAGCTCCCCGTCCCGGCGGATGACGTCCCGCAGGTCGAAGCGGGTGCTCAGCAGACGCACCTCGTCGTGGTCGATCGCGGCGAGGTCGTGGGCGTGCACCCAGGCACGCCGCGCACCCACGCGCACGATCAGGCCGGTGACCGGGGAGTACCCCGCGTCCCAGCGCACCACGACGTCGGCGACCCGGCCGACCTCGTTGCCCTCCTGGTCACGGACGGGACGTCGGACCAGTCCGGCCACCGAGACGAGGGCGTCGGCCACCTCGCGGCGGACCAACATCCGGGAGGAGGCACCGGAGTAGTGCGGGCGGCGACTGCAGCGGGAAGTCGCGGGAGTCGTGGTGGGGGGGTTCGGGTCGGTTCCGGGCAGGGTGTTCCGGGGCGTCAGGGTGGGGGTCTGCATGGCGACACTCCGATACCGGTCGGCAGGCGACGGTGGGCGCGGCCGGGGAACACCGCGCGGGGAGATCGGCGCGCATCGTCGCGGGCCGCGTGCGAGGGCGAGGTCCCGTTCGCAGCCCGGAACCGCTCGAGTCAGCAGGACCCGAGGGCCGCTGCGGGAGCGGGGCTGCGGAGAACACCGGGTCGGGAGGCAGGCCACCGGGCAGGGCGACACCTCGACCGATCGGTCTAGGCGCGCTGCTCGGAGCGTGGACGGGAATGCCCCCGACCCGGGAGCAATCGTCTTCGGACACCCGAGCTGGCGCTCGAGTGCACCGGGGTGTCCGTTCCGTCGCCGGCGGTCCATGCGGACCGTGCCTGCTCGTCGCGCACCTGATCGGCGGCGTGGTCGACGACATCGGCGACGATGCGGCCGATGTGTTCGTCGCACGCGTGGTAGTAGGCGAAGGACGCCTCGCGCCGGACCTGCACCAGGCCGGCGGCCCGGAGCTTGGTCAGATGCTGGCTGACTGCGGGCGGGTTCGCACCGACCAGTTCGGCGAGCGCATTGACGCTGGTCTCCTGCTGCATGAGCACCCAGAGGATCTTCAAGCGGGTGTCGTCCGCGAGGCCGCGCAGGACATCGGCGGCGGCCTGCGCCGTCGCGTCGTCCAGCGTCAGGACGGCCTGCGGACCTGCATGCATGCGCAGATCGTTGCATCCGGTGGCGGGCGGGTCAAACCCAGGCGTGTCCGGGACAGCTCGGGTCCGGTGTCCCCGGGACAACTCGTCCCCGGGACTGCTCGGGTGCGGGACAACTCGTCTGCGGGACTGCTCGGGTGCGGGGCGCGGAGTGCTCCGGGGAATCGTGAGCGGGACCGTCAGTTGCCGAGCGGGTTGTTCACGACGGGATCGGACACCTCGTGCGGCGTGAGCCCGGGCATGATGTCGATGAAGAGGACGAGCTGGCCGAAGCGGCGCGCCGCGAAGGTGTGGCCGCCCGCCGTCAGCCAGGCGCCGTAGGCGCGGGCCTCGGGGCCGGAACGCGCCGCGAGCGCCCAGACACCCGGACTCGTGGAACGCGCCTGATCCTGGACGAACTGGTTGGTGAGCGTCTGCCGCACGCTCAGGTGACCGCCCGCGGCCAGGTCCAGTGGCTCGACCATCCAGTAGTCGCCACTGACCTGGGTCACCCCGGAGTCCACGGCCGTACGGGCCGCCCGTTCCGCGGAGGTCTCCAGATCGGGCCGGTCGCCCCGGACCCGCACCTCACCGATCACCCAGCGCGGGGTGGTGGCCAGCACCGCGAGCACGGTTGCCGCGGCGAGGAACTGCCAGAGGAATCCGAGGACACCGGGCCGCCGCGGGCGCCGAGGCGACGGACCGGCCGATGATGACGGGTCGACCGATGGTGCCGGGCCGGGCGACGGCGCCTCGGCGGGTCGTTCCGCCGGGGTCGCCCGGAGCGATCCGGGCGGCAGGAAGAGGGCGACGAGGGCCAGTGGCACCAGGGGGACGAGGTAGCGGGGCTCCACGGCGATCGCCGGCAGGGGCATGACGACGGAGAGCGGGACCATCAGGAAGACCAGCAGCAGCAGGTCCTCGGGACGCCGTTCCTCCAGGTCGCCCCGCAGCGTCGCGAGCAGTCCCCGCCACCGACACCCGGCGAACACCAGGGCGGCGGTGAGGAACGGCAGGACCAGTGCCCAGCTGGGCACTCCCGGGATCAGGGTGGTGCCGACCGCGCTGTCCCAGCCGCCCGTGGGCGCCGACTCCAGGCCGAGCGCCTGGGGAAGGTCGTGCCCGACCAGGGCCACCAGGCGCGAGGAGGGGGAGCGGTCGCCGTGGCCGTTGAGGTCCGGCAGGAAACTGACCCCCGCGGAGGACACCGCGTACTCCAGGGGCAGCGCGCCCAGGGCGGCACCGGCACAGGCCGCCACGGCCGCCGAACTGGAGCGCCACCAGCTCGGCAGGTTCCACAGCGCCACCGGGATCAGGACGAGGACCGTGGTCATGGACTGCCACATGCCGACGGTCGCGCACAACCCCACGAGGAAGGCGCGGAGCCACTCCCGGCGCATGGGCCGCAGGCACAGGTCCACCGCGAGGAGGGCGATCACCTGCGCGGACAGGTGTGCGCCCCGGGGCCAGACCGAGTAGAGCAGGGACGCGCTGGAGCCGATCGCGTAGGTGAACCCGGCCAGCACCGCGCGGGTCGGGGTCGTGATCCGGGTGACCACCGTCATGACCAGCCAGCAGGCCAGTGCGGAGAGCAGGATGCCGGTGAGGCGAAGGGTGTAGCGGTTCTCCCCGAGACCGGCGGTGAAGGCGGCGGTGAGGTACTGCTCGCCTGCGCCGGTGTGCTGCTGGCCGGCGAGGAAGGCGAACTGCTCCCCGTGGCGGATGTGCCGGGCCATGAGGCCGGTGACGGCCGAGGTCGCGTCGTAGGGGGCGAACCGGGTGGCCACCAGGGCCAGCCGCAGCACGACACAGGTGGCGACGGCGGCGGCTGCCCAGGGCCAGGGCACCCGGGGGCGGCGTGACGTCGGTGCCCGGCGGCCGGGAGAGCGGGGCGAGGCCGTGTGTTCCGGGGTGAAATCCGCGCGTGCCACGAGGGCCTGCCGGTCCAGGTGGTTGTTGCCGGCGGCTGGGGCCACAGCGGTCGGCCGAGAGGTCACGATTTGGTATCGCGTCGGATCACGGGTAGAGCGTAGAGCGAGAGTGCGGTTGCAGTCCGGTACTTGGGCAGGAATCCACGCCGATGGTGCAGTGTCGGGAACCGGATTGGCCCCTCAGAGGCGTAGGCCGGAGTCCAGCAGGCGCCAGACCCCCTCGACCACGGCGTCCGTGTCCGCGTCCGGGTCCAGCAACCATTGCACGGACGTCGCGACCCAGGCCCCCAGGATCGCCCCGCACAGGGTCATGACCTGCGGATCAGAGGCCGAGCGGCCGGTGCGCTCGGCCACGGCGGTGCTCAACACGCGCATGCTGCCGATCACGTCGTCCAGGACGGCCGCACGGAGTTCGGGCGTGGACAGGTAGAGCTGCCCCCGGGCGCGCAGCGTGGCGAGTTCGTCGGGGGCCAGATCCGCGAACACCGAGCCCAGGGCATTCCGGAACGCCTGAAGAATGTCTATTTCGGGTGGTTGGGCATGAAATGAGGCAAGGAATACGGAATCAAGGTCGTCGGCCAGGACGACTGCGACCTTGGTGGGGAAGTAGCGGAAGAAGGTGCTCGGCGAGACGTCGGCCGCCTCCGCGATCTGCTCCACGGTGGTCGCGTCGAATCCCTGGTCCAGGAACAGGCGCAGTGCGTGCCGCTGGATCTCGTAGCGGGTCCTGGCCTTCTTGCGTTCGCGCAGGCCCGGCTTCCGCTCCGGGGGGGTGGGTTCGCGCTCCGGTGAGGCGGCTTCGCCCTCCGGCGGGACGGGATCGCCCTCCCGAGGATCGGAGAGCAGGGGGCGGGGGTCGTGCTGGGGCATGACGTCATTCTCGCCCGAACCCGAGGTCCTGAGGTCACCGTGGGGGCGCCGGGTGGGCGCGCCGGGGGACGAACGCCGCCGCGAGCCCGGCGCAGACCACGGCCAGGGCGGCGGAGGTGAGCAGCATCGAGTCCAGACCGTGCACGAACGCGGTGCGCACGGCCGCGGCGAGGTCGGCCGACCCCTCCCGCCGGGCCAGGGCCATCCCCGCGGTCACGTTCTCGCGGGCGGCGGTGAGCTGCGCGGCGGTGACCCGGGTCGCCGTGGCACCGGTCAACTGCAGATGGGCGCGGTATCCGGCATCGAGTACCGACCCGAGGACGGCGGCTCCCAGGGAACCGCCGACCATGCGCAGGGCCTGCACCAGGGCCGAGCCCACCCCGGCACTCTCCTCGGGCAGCGGGCCGAGCGCGGCGTCCATCGCGGTGGGCAGGGCCAGGCCGATGCCCAGGCCGCAGCCGGTGATCCAGAACGTGGTGGCCCATCCCGCACTCTGGGCGGTCGTGGTGCTGCCGGCCCCGAGCGAGGCGGCGAGGACGAGCAGGCCCAGGCCCATCCCCCGGTGGGGGCCGAGTGACCGGGCCAGGCGGTCGGCCAGCGGGGCCCCGACGAGCATCCCCGCGATCACCGGGAGCAGGCGGATGCCGGTGCCCTGCGGGTCCTGCCCGGTCACCGCCTGGAAGTACAGCGGCATGCCGAAGAGCAGCCCGAACATGACGAAGGAGACCACGGTGGACATGGCCGCACCCCAACTGAAGCCGCGGACCGCGAACCAGGCCAGGTCGATCAGCGGGTCCCCGGAGCGGCGTTGGAGCACCACGAAGGCGGCGAGGACCAGCACGCCGGTGATGACGAAGGTCTGGGAGCGCGGGTCCGTCCACCCGTTCTGGCCGATCTCGGTCACGCCGTACGTGAACAGGGTCAACCCCACGCTGGACGTCGCCAGCCCGGGCAGGTCGAAGCGACGCCGGTCCTTGGCCTGCGACTCGGGCAGGAACAGGGCGATCGCGAGGATCCCGGCCAGCACCATCGGCACGTTCATCAGGAACACCCACCCCCACCAGACGTGGGTGAGCAGCCAACCGCCCAGGATCGGTCCGACCGGGTAGCCGAGCATGCTCGTGGCCATGATCGTGGCGATGGCCTTGGGGCGTTCCTCCTCGGGGAAGAGAGCCGGCAGCGCGCCCAGGCAGACGGGCATGATCACCGCTCCGCCGACCCCGAGCACGATCCGGGCCGCGATGAACGCCCCGGCGGAGCCGGCGGTGGCGCAGAGGACCGAACCGGCGCCGAAGACCGCCAGAGCACCCAGCAGGGTGCGTCGACGGCCGAACCGGTCGCCGACGAGTCCTCCGGGAATCATCAGCGCGGCGAAGGCCAAGGTGTACGAGATCATGAACCACAGGAGTTGATCGGTGGACGCGTGCAGCCGGACGCCCAGGGTGGGCAGGGCGACGCTGAGCACGGTGCTGTCCAGGCCGATCGCCAGGACCGCCGGCACCAGGGAGAACAGCGCCCACCACCGGCGCGGATGCCCGGTGCTCTGCGGCTGCCCGGTGCTCTGCGGGAGTCTCCCGGTGCCCGGGTCCTGCGGGGGGCGGCCGGGGCCGGGGTGGTCGGGTGCAGGGCGGTCGGCTGCGGGTACTTCGGTCATGGGATCCCCTCGCCATCTCGCTCGGCCGACGAGCGTGGTGCGGCCAACCGCAGGAGGTGCGGTCGGCGCTGCTCAAGTGAAAGCCATTGGCACTTGAGTGTCAAGGTAATCTGACAGTCACTGTCTCAAGCCTGTCGCTGTCATGACTTGCGATGACCATGCCGGGTCCCGCGTCTCGGTAGGATTCCCCCGTGGGCGCAGGGTGGACTCGGGGCGGGACGCACCTGGGCGCGGTCGAGACCGCGACCGGTGCGTAGGGGCCCCGACACCCCGGCCGTGGACCCGCCGGTCGACGGGGCGTCCCGGGGGGTGAGCGTGCCGGAGCTCTCCACGGATGCGGATGTCGGTTCCGACTGGGCGGCCGGTTTGGACATCCAGGCGCGGCTGGCACGGTGGGCACCGGCGGCCTGCGTGATCGCAGCCGTGTTCGCGGTGATCGCGGTGGTCTCGGTCGTCCTCGTGCTGCGCAACCCGCCCGAGAACCGGTTCGCCGACCTCCACGTCTACTGGGGCACGGTCAAGTTCTGGCGCTCGGGGCGTTCGCCCTACCAGTGGGCGGCGCCGAACGGGGACCCCTTCACCTACCCGCCCTTCGCGCTGGTGTTGTTCTGGCCGCTCGCCGCGATCCCCGAGGGCGTCGTCCAGGCCTTCTGGATGGCCGCGACCCTGCTGCTCATCCCGGCTCTGTCCGCGGGACTCTCCGCGCGCTGGCCGCGGCCCGAGGCCGTCTTCGCGCCGAGCACGCCCTGGCGCGCCCGGGCCCTGGCCATGCTCACCCGAGGACGGCTCACCTGGGTGATCGCCTGCTGTCTCCTGCTGAGTTCGCCGCTGCAGAGCGACCTGCGCTTCGGCCAGATCAGCCTGGTCGTGGTGTCGTTGACCCTGGCCGACGCGCTCGGCCTCGTGCGGGGGCGTGCCCGGGGTTGCCTGATCGGGCTCGCCGCCGCGATCAAGTTGACGCCCGCCGTGTTCATCGTCTGGCTCCTGGCCGTGGGACGACGCCGCGAGGGTCTGCGTGCCCTGGTCACCTTCGGTCTCGCCGCGGCCATCGGCGCCGTCGTCCTCCCGACGGCATCCCGCGACTACTGGACCACCTACCTGTTCAACGCGGACCGGATAGGTGACCTGGCCCAGCCGAGCAACCAGTCCGTGCGGGGCATGCTCCTGCGCCTGCACATCACAGGCGGGGTGCTCTCCGTGCTCTGGCTCGGCCTGGCCGCCGCAGTGGTCGCCGTGGCCCTGCGCAGGGCGGTGCGCCTGACCCGAGCCGGCCGGGTCACCCATGCGGTGGTGCTCGTGGGCTGCTCGACCATCGCGGCCTCGCCGGTGTCCTGGACCCACCACCAGGTGTGGACCGTGGTGGCCGGGGTGTTGTTGCTCATCGAGCGCCGTCAGGCCCAGGTGCTGGCGGGCTTCCTCGTGCTCTTCGTCATGATCGTCTCGGTCGGGCATGCCGCCGGGGCGGTGCCGATCGGTGGTTTCCTGCAGGGCCTTGCCGTGGACCTGCGGGGCCTGGCCGCGATCGGGGTCGTGCTGGTCGGGTTCGCCGCGCACTCGCCCTGGGACCTGCGCGGACGAGGGGCGGCCGGCCCCGGGGTGCGGTGGGCGGGGGATGGCCCAGAGTCGCGCCGGGCGGGCAACGGCGTCGCGCCGGTCGTGTTGTCCGACGAGTGAGTGGAAGCCGATAGAGTCCCGAGCTTCCATCCCTGTCGTGACGGGCGCCGTACCGGTTCCCGTAGGCAGCCTACTCGATCACGGGGTTTTCATGATCATAATCTGGGGGTTCCGGAGCTATCTGAAGTTCCTGGGGATCTTCACCGCGGTGTGCCGCCGCTGCGGCAATCCGGCCGCGCACCGGGCCCAGCAGCTCGTCCGCAAGTTCACGTTCTTCTGGGTTCCGCTCTTCCCGGTCAAGAAGCAGGTCGTCGTGACCTGCACCTTCTGCGGGCTGCAGGTGGGCGTGCCGCGCAAGGACGAGGCGGCCTTCCTTGAGGCTCTTCGGGGCACGCCGGCCCCCGGGGCTCAGCCCGTACCGCCGGTGACCGCGCAGGATCCGCTGCCGTCACCGGCCCCGATGGCCGCGCCGCACGCGGCAGGAATCCTCGGGGCCGAGTCCGCCCAGGATGCGGCTCCCACCGTCCCGGAGCCGGGCTTCGTCCCGCCTCACCTGCAGTAGCCGTCCCACCCGCCCGAACGGTCTCGCCTGCAGGAACCGTCTCTGCGGTCGCGTCGTCGCGTCAGTGGGTGTTTCTGCCCCTCCGCGACGGCGTGCACCGTGGCCGTCCGCGGCAATTCCGCTCGCTGCCCCGTGGCCGCTCCGGTAACCCGTCCGTGGACCTCCTGGCAGCGGATCACCTCACCGCGGACCGTGCGTCCGTGGACCACCTCGCCGAGGACCGTGCGTCCGTGGACCACACTCCCGCCGCATGGTTCACGCCTGCGCGGAACCGCCGAAGGCAGTGATCGACAGGAAGCGGATGGGCAGTTCGAGGAGCTCGACCGGCCCGTGCGGGCCCTCGCCGTCGAACTGGAGCGAGTCACCGGGGCGCATCTCGTAGCGGGCCTTGCCGTGTCCGTAGACCATGGCGCCCTCGAGCAGGTACAGGAACTCGGTGCCGGAGTGCTGGAAGAGCGGGAACACCTCGCTGGCCTCGGTGAGCGTGACCAGCAGCGGCTCCAGCCGCTTGTGCTCCCCACGCAGCGAACCCAACACCTGGTAGAGGTGCCCCACATTGCTGCCCCGGCGGATGATCTGCGCCCCGTGGCCCGCCGGCACGAAGACGGCCTCGCGCTCGGCGTCCAGGCCGCGGAACAGCGCGGTCACCGGCACCTGCAGGGCCTCGGCGAGGCGGGACAGCGTGGACAGACTGCACGAGGTCTGCGCGTTCTCGATCTTCGACAGCATCGCCTTGGACAGGCCGGTACGCCGCCCCAGCTCGGTCAGCGAGATGGCCTTCGCCGAACGGAACTCGCGCACCCGCATCGCGATCACCTGCTCGATCCGTCCGCCGGTTGGCTCCTCGCCGTGACCGCCGGTTGGTTCCTCGCTCCGGCCACTGGGTGGCTCCTCGCCGGGATTGCCGGCGGGGCCTCGCTCGGAGCGCGGATGTGGACAGGACGAATCGACGGGTGCGGACGGCACCAGCCCAGGATAGGTGGCGGTGGATCGAGGCGAGCACGCCCGGCACCGGATGAGATCAGTCCGGCGGTCGTTCCCGGGTGACCGGTTCCCCGGTCGCGCGGTCCTCCGCCTTGCCGGTCGCGCGGTCCTCTGGGATCGGTGTCCCCTCGGGCCGGTCCTGCGGGGACGGCGCTGTGGGTGGGGGAGGGTTGGGCAGCGGTGTGTCGACCTCGCCGATCGGCCTGCGGCCGGGGTTCACGCGGGCCGTCGGGGCCGGTCGGGTGCCGGGGAAACGGCGTCCGTCCCTGCGGGGGCGGGCCGGCAGACGAACCCAGACCTGCTTGCCGAGCAGGTGTTCGACCACGCCCCACTCCAGAGCCACCCGCTCGATCAGGCGGAAGCCGAGGCCGTCCGCCCGCGGCTGCCGCATCGTGGGCAGGCCGTCCGCCACCGACAGCTGAATCACGTCGTGGTCCACAGCGACGAGTTCAAGGTCGAGATCACCTGCGTGCCCGGCATGTCGTACCGCGTTCGAGACGATCTCGCTGACCACGAGCTCGCCCATCTCGACCGCCTGTCCGTATCCCCAGGACAGCAGGAGGGTCGAGACCAGCCGGCGTGCCGCGAAGGGCGCCCGGTCGTCGGCGGGCAGGAACGCCCGCGCCGACCGTCGGCGTTCCATGATCCCGCCGGACGGTCCAGGTGCGGCAGGTTCGTCGGGGGAGGAGACGGCGTCCCGGGACCCGACGTCGTCGGAACCGGTCGTGCCGTCCCAGGAGGCGGCACCACCGGCACCGACAGCGCCGTCCACGCAGACGGGCCCCGCCTGGACCGGGCGGCTCCGCGAGCTCACGACCATGGTCGGCTCCTGAACGGACGGGTCCTCGCCGGGGCGGCGACCTCCGGGCGCGGCGCCCGCTTCAGCAGGAGGGGTGGCCGATTCGGACCTCGTCGATGGCACCAGGCCCGCCCTTGCTCCGTGACCGAGGCTGACGGCATGACGACCCCCTCGTTCGGGTGTGGCGTGGTTCACAGGGACTCTCGTCCCCATGGTCCAACCGACCGAGGCAGTTGTCCTGCCGAGACGACGCCACTGCCGGATCCCGGCCCGGAACCAGGATCAGGAGCGTGGACGCCGGCCCGGACTCAGCGCCGCGGACCCCGCGTCGGTGCCAGCGGGAGGACCCGGTCCATGCCGACGAGGGCGAGGGTGCGGGAGACGACCGTGTCGTCGCCGATCGCGAACTGCACATGTACGTCGAGCTCGGTCACCGCGCGATTGAGTCGCTGCACCACCGCGAGGCCCGCGCTGTCGATGAAGGAGAGGCCGGACAGGTCGATGACCGTGGAGGTGCTGCGCCGGGCGGCCTGGAGGACCTGCCGGTAGACGTCCTCCCCGTTCGACAGGTCGAGCTCGCCGGTCAGGGTGGCCCAGCAGCGGTCCGGGTCGTGCCGGATCTCCACTCGCACGGGCGCCCCGCCGGGGCCGCCGAGGTCCGACGAGGAGGCCGAGCCCGAAGAAGCCGAGCCCGCCGAGGGATCCATCAGGATCGCCTCGTGCGGCGGGTCCTGCGGAACGTCGTCCACCTGCATGCGCACCTGCTTCGACGGTTCGGGTGTTCCCAGCCGGTCACCGCTCCGGGTCACCCGTGGGCGACTCCGGGTGGTTCGAGTCTGCTGTTCTGCCGTGGCCGCTGCAACTCCCTGGCGTGGCGCCTTCACCCCGGTGTGGCGCCCTCGCCCCGGTCCGGCCGGTCACCCCGACCTTCCTCACACGGCCGCTATGGCCGCGCATTCGAGGATCAGCAGAGCCATGAGCGGCCACAGTAGGCCGGGTCGCTGCCGGGTGGGCCCTGGGGGTGGGGCGAGGGAGGACCGCTCGCGCAACCGCATCATCAGAGCCGCCAACTGCTCGGGGTCACGACCGTGGGTGCGCAGCAACGGGGGCAGATCGACCGTCTCCAGCTCCAGCAGAACGTCCGGCTCCCAGGCCAGCACCAGATGTTCACCCAGTATGCGGACCCCGTGGAGCCGTCCCCACGGGACGTTGTGGATCATCGCCCCGGTGTTGACCCGGAGCCGGTCGCGGTCTAGGGTCACCGCGAATGCGGCCCGGTGCGATCCCGCGGTCAGGAGCTGGCTGAACACGAGGAAGACGGGGAGGCGCGACCACCAGGTCCGGGCCAGCCAGAACTCGGCGAGGGGCGCGACGACCAGGGCGAGCAGGATCATGGCGCCGCCCAGGACGCGGGAGAGGGGCACCGCCCTGACCGTGAGCGGGAGCGGTGGCTCGACCATCAACCGGTCGGCCGGTACGGGGACGCCGGGGAGTTCGCCTCGCGCGACCTGATCCTCGAGGTCGTCGTCATCCTCGGGCGAAGGCCTGATCCCGGTGTGTTCCCGCAGCCACACCAGCGCGGCATTCCGCGAAGGTGGCGGGCGCAACGGTCCGGCCGGGAGCAGGATCGCGTCCTGGGTGAGGAGCGCAGCCCAACCGCCGTACCGGAGGTCACCGATGAGCACCGCGTCCTCGGCCAGGTCCTGGTCGGGCCCGAGCGGCTCGTCGTCCGCGGTCTCCTCCCCTCGCCAGGCGCGGCCGAAGGAGGCCTGGTCCTCGGACGACCACCCGTCCGGATCGGACTCCTCGGGCTCGGATTCGGGTGCGGGCCGTTGGCCACGCGGCTCCGCGAGGAACACCGCCATCCGGGCGAGGGGGACCGGTTCCGTACTGTCGGTCCGGTCGCGACCGGTGCCGATGCGTGGCCCCTGCTCGACCGGGAGAAGGAGCGCCCGCCCGCTGCGATCCGGGGCCACCCGGACGGCGCAGGCCGGATGTGTCCCGGTGCACAGCCGCCGTCGGGCCTGGCGTCCCCCGAGTTCGCTCCCGGCGAGGACGAGGGCTACCAGCAGGGAGCCGTAGGTGAGCGTGAGCCAGTAGGTGACGTCGTCCGGTTCCGCCACCAGCCGCATCCATCCGGCCGAGGCGGGGTCCACCCGAACCGGAACCTGCGCGCGCAGGCGGTAGGGGCCCAGGTCCTGGACGTCGAGCGCGTGTTCCCGGGCAGGCAGGCCGGGAGCGGGCTCGGTCCGTACCCGGATGCGGTCGTTCCCGGGGTCTCTCGCGACGACCTGTGCCTGCACCACCACCGCACGCCGGAGATGGGCGTCCTCGGTCGACGTCACGTGCTGGTAGACGACGGCCGAGGCCGCGGCCAGAAGGAGCAGCGCCCCGATGCCCGCGGCCGCACGTGGGCTCACGGCCGAGGTGGCCTCGTCCCGGTGAACACGGTCCCGTTGAACACGGTCCCGTTGAACACGGTCCCGGTGGGCAGGGTCCCGGTGGTCCCGGTGGGCGGGGCCGCCGCGGGGATGCTCGCGCCGCACCCGCTCGAGGCCCGTGGTCCCATCGCCGGTGATCTCGCGTGCCACCGCGTGCTGCTGCTGAACGGCGAGGAGCATCCAGGCCGCGACGAGCACGCAGGCGCTCCCGTGCGTGCCGAACGCGAGCCGGGCCGTCGCATCGGGGTCGAACCGCAGGTCGGCGCCCGCGAACACGGCCCCGGCCGCACAGCCGAGCAGCGGCTTCCACCACAGGAGCAGCGGTGTGGCGAAGGCGAACGTCCCCCAGAAGGCGAATCCCTGGTCGGGCCCGCACACCGACGGGTCCGCGGCCGAGCACGTCGTGCCGTCACTGCTCACGGCGACGGCGAGGGTGGCCACCCAACCCCCGGTGAGCAGACCCCGGGGCACCCAGCCCGGAACCCCCGCCGCCCGCCATCGCCGGGCCAGGGACGGGGTCAGACCCGAAACCTCAGGCAGCACGTCTTCCTCCCCCGTCGGACGAGGGCACCATCATCCGCGCGCCGGGGCACGATGGATCACGATGGCGGAACCGGCAGGTCGTGATGTCCGACACGTGCCGTCCGAGGGGTCCGGTGCGGTCGCGGTCCGGGTGCCGAAGGAGGCTGCAATCCTCGGGTCCGGGCTCCGGCGAGCCCGGACCCGCGTCCCCTCCATCCGAAGGACCCCTTGTCCGGTCAGGGGATCGACGTTCGTGCGGCGGACCACCGTTCGTTCGGGACGACCGTCCCTTCGCGACGGCCCGAACCGGCGGGACTCCGAAGGTGGAGACCCTCCGGCCTGGGGAGCGGTGGCCGGGGCCTGTGCCTGACCCCGACCACCGCAGGCGCCGCCGGTGGACCGGTCCGGTCAGTCCACCGCGGCAGGTGTGAGGAGCACCCGCTCGTGTCCGACGATGCGTGCGGGGCCGACGAGGGCGAGCGAGGCGGTGAGCGGGGTGTCGGCGCTGGAGCCGCCGACCCCGACCTCGACCGTGCCCGGCTCGACGACCCGGCGCAGGTCCGTGCCGGTGAACGAGAACCGGTCGGCGTGCACCGTGAACCGCACCCGCCGGGAGGCCCCGGCCGGCAGGCCCACGCGCAGGAACCCGGCCAGCTCGCGTACCGGACGGGTCACGGAGCCGACGACGTCGTGCACGTAGAGCTGCACGACCTCGGCGCCGTCGATCGGTCCGGTGTTGGTCACCGTGGCCGAGATCTCCACGGTGCCGTCCGTGGGGATCTCACTCGCGCTCAGGGACAGGTCCGAGTACTCGAACGTCGTGTACGAGAGCCCGAAGCCGAACGGGTACAGCGGCGACGGGTCGATGGAGCTCGCCGACGTCGGGCCCCCGAGCGGGGGGTGCAGGTAGGTGGTGGGCTGGGAAGCGGGGTCCTTCGGCACCTGCACGGGCAGCCGGCCGGAGGGGTTCACCCGCCCGCTCAGGACCCCGGTCACGGCCTGGGCGCCGAGTTGTCCGGGCATGAAGGCCTGCACGATCGCGGCGGCTCGCCCGGCGAAGGCCCCCAGGGCGTACGGACGGCCGGAGAGCACCACGAGGACCACCGGGACGCCGGTGGCGAGCAGTGCCTCGATCAGGTCGTGCTGGAGTCCGGGCAGCTTCAGATCGGCCGCGTCGCAGCCCTCGCCCGAGGTGCCCCGGCCGAAGAGACCGGACTGGTCCCCGACCGCGACGAGACACACCTGAGCGGCGCGGGCCGCAGCGACCGCCTCGGCGATGCCGGACGGGTCGTCGTCCTGCACCGGGACCCCGACCGCGTGGCTCACCGTGGCCCCCGGCCACTCGCCCCGCACCGCGTCCAGCAGGTTGGGCATGTTCACGCCGAGCGGGACCTCGGGGTACTGCGATCCGACGTGACTGGGGAACGCGTAGCAGCCCATGAGCGAGAGCAGTTCCGTGGCGCAGGGTCCGACCACGGCCACCGAGTCCGGGGCCGGCAGCGGCAGGAGCCCGGTCGGGTTGTCGAGCAGCACCACGGATCGCTCGGCGAGCCGGGCGGCGAGCTCCCGGTGCTCGGGCGGGTCGAGGTCGATCGGGCTGCTCAGCTGGGGCACCGCGGTCCAGTCGGCGTCCAGCAGGCCCAGCACGCACTTCTGGCGCAGCACCCGCTCCAGGGCCCGGTCCACCAGCGCCTCGTCCACGACCCCCTCGCGCACCAGCCGCAACAGGGGTTCGCCGTAGCAGTTGACGCTCGGCAGTTCGACGTCCACGCCGGCGGCCAGCGCCATGGCGGCGGCGGTTCCGGGGGAGTCCGCGACATGGTGGGCCGTCTCCAGGAACGACACCCCGAAGTAGTCCGCCACCACCGTGCCCGTGAAGCCCCACTGCTCGCGCAGCAGGTCGGTGAGCAGCGCGTGGTCGGCGGCCGGGGGCACGCCGTCCACCTCCGCGTAGGAGTGCATCACCGAGCGCGCCCCGCCCAGACGCAGGGCCATCTCGAACGGCACCAGCACGAGGTCGGCGAACTCCCGGGGACCCATGGGCACGGGGGCGTGGTTGCGGGCGCCCCGCGAGCCCGAGTACCCGGCGAAGTGCTTGAGCGTGGCCACGATCCCGGCGGATTCCAGGCCGCGGACGTAGGCGGATCCCATGATCCCGACGAGGTAGGGGTCCTCGCCGAGGGTCTCCTCCGTGCGGCCCCAGCGGGGGTCGCGGCAGACGTCGAGCACCGGCGCCAGGCCCTGGTGGATGCCGACCTCGTGCATGCTCGTGCCGATCGCGGTGGCCATGGCGAGCACGGTGTTCGGGTCGAAGGAGGCCGCCCAGGCCAGGGGGATCGGGAAGACGGTGGCCTTCCACGCGGTGAACCCGGACAGGCACTCCTCGTGGGCCACCGCCGGGATGCGCAGGCGGCACCGGTCGAGCAGATCCTGCTGGAGCTCGGCGAGCTGTCGCACACCCTCGGCCGGCTCCAGGGGGAAGGTGCCGAAGATCCGGGTGAGCTGCCCCAGGCCGTTGCGCAGGAGCACGTCCCGCGGGGGCAGCGTCCCGGTGAACGAGTGCTGGTCCGGCGCGACGTCCAGACCGGCGTCCGGCATCCCCACCCAGGCCCCGACCAACTGGGCCAGCTTCTCCTCGACCGTCATCACGGACATCAGCTCGGCCACTCGCTCGGCCACGGGTAATGTCGGATCGGTCCACCGGGCACGGGCCTGCTCGAGTTGGCCGTCCGTGCCGGAACGGCCGTTCACGGTCGTGGGTTCGAGCGTCGTCGAGTTGTCGAGCACGGTGAACATCTCCCGCGGCTGGGACCGGCGCAGGCCGGTCGGGGCGGACGGTGGCGTGGAGGGGTGGGGAGAGCCGGGGGAGGTCATCCCTTCACGGCTCCGGTGAGGCCGCCGACGATGCGACGCTCCGCAAGGACGAAGAACAGGAGCGCGGGCAGCATCGAGAGCGACGTGAAAGCGAGGATCCGGGCCGTGTCCTGCGTGTACTGGGTCTGGAAGGTCGCGGTACCCAGCGGCAGGGTGTACCCCTTCTCATTGCTGATCACGAGCAGAGGAAGGAGGAACGCGTTCCAGCTCGTCACGAACGAGATCACGGAGACCGTCGTCAGGGCGGGCTTGGACAGGGGCAGGAGGATCCGGGAGAAGAACCGCCACCGGTTGCAGCCGTCGAGCGCAGCGGCGTCCTCGAGGTCGGCCGGGATGGCGCGCATGAACGGGCGCAGGATGACGATGGTGAGCGGGATTCCGAAGGCGGCCTCGGGCAGGGCCACCCCGAACGGTGTGTCCAGCAGGTGAAGATCCCGCAGCATCAGGTACAGCGGCAGGATCGCGACGCCCACGGGGAACAGCAGGCCCACGGTGAACAGGGTGTAGATCGCCTCACGCCCGCGGAAGGAGTACCGGGACAGCGCGAACGCGGCGAGTGAACCGACCCCCACGACGACGACCGTGGCCATCACCGCGATGAGCAGGCTGTTGAACACCTGCCGGGGGAAGCCGCTGGAGGTGAGCACCGAGGTGTAGTTGGAGAACCGCCAGGGGTGCGGCAGGCCGATCGGGTTCTCCGACAGCTGTGCGGTGGAGCGGAAGCCGCTGATCACCACGTAGGCCAGAGGCGCCAGGTTGAGTCCGGCCACCGCCAGGACGATCACCAGGATCAGGGGGGAACTCCACCGGATCCGCCGTCTCGACGTGCGCCGGGGGGGCGTGGCCGCTGTCTCGGTCGTGGCCGGGGTCTCGGTCATGGCCATCTCCTCACCCCACCATCCGGGTCAGGGCGCCCTCGGTGTCGCGGCGCAGGACGAATCGCTGGTAGGTCAGGGCCACCACGAACGAGATGATGAAGAGGATCACCGCGACCGCGCTGCCGTAACCGAATGCGTAGCGGCCGAATCCTCGACTGATGAGGTAGGTGACCATCGTGTTCGAGGCATTGCCGGGGCCCCCACCGGTCATGATCCAGATCAGGTCGAAGACCTGCAGGGATCCGATGATCGACAGGAAGGCCCAGATCCGGATCGTGGGACCGAGCAACGGGACCGTGACGTGACGGACGACCTTGAATCCCGAGGCGCCGTCGATCGCCGCCGCCTCGGTGAGCTCCTGCGGGATGCCCTGGAGACCGGCGAGGAAGAGCACGATGCCGAAGCCCAGGTACTTCCAGGTCAGGACGACGAGCATGGTGTAGAGCACGAGATGCTTGTCGGCCAGCCAGAGCTGGACGAGGTGGCCCAGACCGACCGCCGAGAACGCGTGGTCCACCAGGCCGTCGGGCTGCAGCATGAGCAACCAGATCACCGCGGTGATGACCTCGGAGAGCACGTAGGGGGCGAACAGCACCAGCCGCAGCACCGCCCGGCCCCGCATCCGCCGGTTGAGCAGGAGCGAGAGCCCGAGGGTGAGCGGGAACTGCACCGCGAGCGAGAGGACCACGATGAGCGCGTTGTGCCAGATCGCGTTCTGGAACACGTCGTCGTTGAGCGCTCGCCGGTAGTTGTCCAGGTTCACGAAGTTGTTGAGCGGGCCGAGGCCGCTCCACTTGTAGAAGCTGTAGTACGCGGCGAGCACGATCGGGACCAGGACGAAGAGCAGGTAGACGATCAGGGCCGGAGCGAGGAAGGCGGAGATCTCCAGCCCGCGGCCCCATCGGAAGCGGGAGGGGCGGCCCCCCTCCCGCGCGTCCTGGGTGGACGCGCGGGAGGAGAACCACACCTTCCGAACAGTGGGAGTCGTCATCGGTTCTTCGCAGCGTCCGCGATCTGCTTGACGACCTGTTCGGGCGTGGCGTCACCGGAGAACTGCTGAGCAGCGGCGTCGTCGAGAGCCTGTCCCACGCTGGTGACGTACTGGACGTCCAGGTAGGTCTGCACGTACGGCGTGCTGGAGCGGGCCTTCAGCAGGGTCTGCAGGTTCGCGTCACTGACCGAGGTCTCCGAGCCGGCCATGACGGGCAGGCCGACGTTCAGGGCACCGAACTTGCGCTGCACCTCGACGCTGGTGACGTACTTGAGGAAGTCGGCGCACTCCGGCGGGGCCTTGTAGGAGCAGGCGAAGCCGTCGCCACCGCCGAGTTGCGCACCCGCCAGGCCCGCGCCACCGGTGACCGAGGGGAACGGGAACCAACCGAGGTTGCTGCCCAGGACCTCCTTGGACGTGGTCAGCCCGCTCATCACACCGGGATCCCAGTGCCCCTGGAGTTCCATGGCGGCCTTGCCGGTCGCCAGCATGCCGGCCGAGCTGCCCGCGCCCTGCTGGGCGGGGGTGGCCAGGAAGCCGTTCTGGAACGGCTTGGCGTCGAGCAGACGCTGGGTGTCCTTGCCCGCGGCGACCCAGCACGGGTCGTCGAAGGTGTAGTCCGCGGCCGACTTCAGGATCGTGTCCTTGCTGCACTCACGCAGCGCGAAGTAATCCCAGTAGAAAGCGTCGGGCCACTTGTCCTTGCTGCCGATGGCGATGGGCGTGAGGCCTGCGGCCTTGAGCTTCGTGACATCCGCGAGCAGATCGTCGAAGGTCGCCGGAGGCGTCGTGATGCCCGCCTTGGCGAACATCGCCTTGTTGTACCAGAAGCCGACGATGCCGAGGCTGTACGGGACTCCGTACTGCTTTCCGTTCACCTGCCAGCCGGCGGCCTGACCGCCGATCCCACTGATCCAGCTGGAGGACGCCTGCGTCAGGTCCATGAGCTTTCCGGCGTCCACCTGGGTGGCTTCCTGGCCGCCGCCCCACTCCTGGAAGATGTCCGGCGGCTGATTCGACTGCAGGGCCACCGGGAGCTTGGTGTTGAACTGCTCGTTCTGCACCGGGACCACCGTGAACGAGACGTTCGGGTGGAGCGCGTGGTAATCGTCTGCGACCTGCTGCCAGAAACCCTTCAGCGGGTCGGCGGTCGCGTTGTGCCACCAGGTGAGGGTGACCGGTTTGCTACTGTCGGCACTCTTGGTGGAGTTGGCGTCGGAACTCGAGCCGCCTCCACAGCCGGCCAGTGCGATCAGACACGCGGTGCTGAGGACTGCGCCGCACCGTCGAGACGTCAGCATGATCGGGCCTCCTGTTCATGGACCTCGTGTGGCGTCGAAGTCTGTCCGGCTCCGACGCCTGTGTCAATCGTTATCGACAACGATTTCGATACGGCTATGCTGGACCCATGCCCCCCCATCGACGTGTGACCATCAGCGACGTCGCCCGCGCCGCCGGGGTGTCCGTGCCCACCGTTTCCAAGGTCATGAACGGTCGGTACGGGGTCGCCCCGGCCACGATCGAGCGTGTCCGGGCGGTGATCGACCGGCTCGGTTACGAGTCGAGTCTGGTCGCTCGGACCTTGCGTAGCAGGGAGACCGGGGTCATCGGGATCCTGGTCGCCGACTTTGAGCCGTTCAGCACTGAACTGCTCAAGGGGGCCGCCCGCGCGGTACGGACCTCGCGGTACGAATTGGTCGCCTATTCTGCAGGCGGATGGATCGAACAACAGGGATGGGAACGCCGGTACCTGAACCGGTTGGCCGGCACATTGATCGACGGTGCGATTCTGGTCACCCCGACCGTCGTGGACAGCGGGACGGAGATTCCTGTGGTCGCGGTGGACCCGCATGCGGGCCATCCCGACATGCCGACGGTGCTCTCGGACAATCTCACGGGAGCGATCCGGGCGGTGGAGCACCTCATGCAGCTCGGGCACCGCAGGATCGGTTATCTCGCGGGACGTCCGGACCTGGAGTCGGCGGCTCTGCGCGAGCAGGGATACCGGCAGGCGCTGACCACCGCGGGAATTCCCGTGGACGAGGACCTGATCCGGGACGGTAACTACGAGGCGGAGACTTCGGCGCGCGCGGCGAAGGAATTGCTCGGCAGCACGGACCCGCCGACCGCGGTGTTCGCGGCGAACGATCTCTCGGCGATCCAGACGATCACGGTGGCGGATTCCCTCGGACTGCGCGTGCCCGAGGACCTGTCGGTGATCGGCTTCGACAACATTCCGGAGTCGGCGCTCGCGCGCCCGCCGCTGACCACCATCGACCAGGCGATCCAGTCGATGGGCTTCCACGCCGTGCGCATGCTGCTGGACCTGCTGGGCGGAGCGGAGTTGGAGCCGCTGCACCTGCGGCTGCCCACGACCCTGGTGGTCCGGGGTTCCTGCGCCCCCGCCCCGCCCGGGCGCGGACGGCTCGCCGAGAGCCAAAGTCACAGTGGGTAGCGTATCGGTGTCGGAGAGTAATTGATAGTGATCGCCAGGGTTCGCCTGCCCGCGTTGCCCGGGACTGTCGGCGGTCCGGGTGTACGGGCCAGGCGTCACTCAAGAAGCACGGGGGAGTGTCGAGACAGGTGGTTGGTGCAAGATCTGCAGGATGATCATGCCGTGCAGCTCCGGACGGAGGAGTGAAGGTCGTGGACGATCGCTCCCGGGGAGGCCCGACGATCGGCGTCCTGTCGACCTCGTTCGGTGGTGCCTACTTCGGTGAGATCCTGGCCGGGCTGGCCGCGGGGGCCGTCGCCGTGGGCGGGCGGTTGATCTGCGTCCAGACCTGTGAAGCGGGCACGTATGCGCTGGATCTGCCCGACCCACCGAAGTTCCGGCCGCCGGTGGCGTGGGATCACATCAACGCCTTCGCGGTGCTCCTGAACGGGGTCGACGGGGAGTACCTCGCGGCGATCCGCGCGACGGGCAAGCCTGTCGTGACGATCAGCGACAGTGTGCCCGGGTTCTCCTGCCCGGTGATCCTGCCGGACAACCGTGTGGGTGTGCAGAGCGCCGTGGACCACCTGGTGGCGCACGGCCACCGCCGGATCGCCTGGGCTGGTTCCCCGCGGATCCGTGACATGCAGGAGCGGTTCGAGACATACCGCGAGGCATTGCGGGGACATGGCATCGAGCCCGATCCGGAGCTCTTCTTCGACACCGGCAACAACCAGCAGACCGGTGGAGCCGTGGCCGCACGGGCGATGATGGCGGCGGGACTGCCCTCGACCGCCGTGATCACCGGCAATGACGCGAATGCGATCGGGCTCATGCAGACCCTCCAGGCCTGCGGTCACTCGCTGCCCCAGGATCAGGCGGTGGTGGGTTTCGACGACATGGGGCAGGTCGTCTTCCTCGACCCGGGTCTCGCCACGGTGCGGCAGCCTCTGGACCTGATCGGGCGGACCGCCGTGGACGTGCTGCTGCGCGCACTCAACGGGGAGACGGTCCCCGACACGCCGGTGTACGTGGGCACGGCGTTCATGGCCCGGGAGTCCTGCGGCTGCCCGAGCACGCTCCTCATGGGCGGGTCGGATGCCGGAGAGGAGGAGACGGGCCTGATCGACTCCCCGGACGCCCTACAGGCCCAGTTGGTGCGGGTGCTCGGAGCAGATCGGGACGAGGACTCCACACGCGTGCTCGCGTCCGTGTCGGAGGCCATCTCCCGAATCCTGCGGGTGGCCGTGGAGGGGGGACCTGCGCCGTCGGCCCTGGGGCTGCGCACCGCTCTCACCGGTCTCGTGGAGATCAATCCGCTCCCGGAGGACCTGGTGCGTGTCATGCGCAGCGTGCACCGATACGGGCGCGGTCTCGCGCAGACGGCGTTGTCCCCCGGAGACCTTGCCGGATGGCTCCGGGTCGAGGACGAGATCCGGGAGATCATCCTTGCGCTGGCTCTCACCCAGATCCGGGCGCGCTACTCGGACTCCGCGCACTTCGAACTGGCGTTCGGCTCGCAACACGCGGTGAGCATGAGCCTGTTGCGCAGCGGGCACGAGGAGGATCCACGCCGGCTCCACTGGTTGGGACGCACCTCGGCTCGTGCGGCCGCTCTGGGGTTGTGGGAGGCGGGCTCCCTCGATCCGGGCGGCGATTACCTGCTGAGGGTCGTGGGCTCCTATTGGGCTGACGGATCGGAACCGGGAACCGCCCCCGTGTCCGTGCGGGCGGAGGCCTTCCCGCCGGTGGAGCTGGTGGCGCTGGCGGATCCCGCGGCGGACGAGATCGTCTTCGTGGCCCCGATGCGGGTGAACTCCAGCGACTGGGGGTTCTTCGCCGTGGTGGGCCCGCTGGAGGCGGGGCTCATCACGGGCCGCGAGGTGATGAACCAGTGGGCGGCGCTCGTGACGATCGCGCTGGACCACGGTGCCGTGCTGGAGTCCCTGCGACACCAGGAGGAACTCCTGCGTCGTGCGGCGCTCTACGACGAGTTGACGGACCTGCCGAACCGGGCCCTGTTCTTCGACCGGCTCAATGCCTGCATCCAGCGGGCGCGGCGGCATCCCGGTTACTGCTTCGGGGTGTTCCTGCTCGACCTGGACGGGTTCAAGGTCGTCAACGACAGCCTCGGACATCTCGCGGGCGACCGGCTCCTCGTGGAGGTGGCGGGGCGGATCCGCTCAGGGCTGCGGTCCGAGGACCTTGCGGCACGGCTGGGCGGAGACGAGTTCGCCGTGCTCCTGGACAACCTCCCGGACCAGGCCTCGGCTGCCGTGATCGCCGAACGGTTGCGTGCTGCACTCGCCCTGCCGTGCATGATCGACGGGCAGGACATCGTCGTCACGGCGAGCATCGGCGTCGCGCTGAGCAGCGGCCGGTACGAGCGCCCCGAGGACGTGATCCGGGACGCGGACCTGGCGATGTACGCGGCCAAGGCTCGGCAGAAGGGAACGCATGCCGTGTTCGACGTGGGCATGCGGGACCAGGCCTTCCAGAGGCTGCACATCGAGAGCGACCTGAGGCGCGCCGTCGGCGCGGGCGAACTGGAGTTGCACTACCAGCCGATCGTGGATCTGCGGACCGGGCGGATCGTGTCCTTCGAGGCCCTCATCCGCTGGCGTCATCCTGACCGAGGGCTGATTGCTCCCGGTGCCTTCCTGCCGGTCGCCGAGGAGTGCGGCCTGATGCCGTCGATCGGTCGGTGGGTCCTGGCCGAGGCGTGTCGACAGCTGCGGATCTGGTGCGGATCCGGTGCGTACCCGGACCTGAGCGTCGCGGTCAACGTCTCGAACCGTCAGTTCTGGCACGGACACCTGGTCGCGGACGTCGTGGCCTGTCTGGACGAAGGAGGGCTCGAACCCGGGCAGCTCGCGGTCGAGATCACCGAGGGGGTGGTGATGTACGACCGGGTACAGGCGATGGACATCCTCACGGAGTTGCACGCCCTCGGGGTCCAACTGCACGTCGACGACTTCGGGACCGGCCAGTCGTCGTTGGAGGCGTTGCACCACCTGCCCCTTCATGCATTGAAGATCGACCGCTCCTTCGTGGCGCCGTTGGGCTCGGACCCGCGCAGCGAGAAACTGGTGCGCGCCATCGTCGCCATGGCGACGAGCCTGGAGCTGGAACTGGTGGCCGAGGGCATCGAGACCGAGGAACAGCGGTCATGGTTGCGCGAGGCCGGCTGTACCTATGGGCAGGGTTTCTGGTTCGCCCGGCCACAACCGGCGGATGCGGTGACGGAGCTGCTGGGGAACGGTCCTCGGCACTGGGTCGACTGACGTCTCTGCCTGCCGGGGATCGGGTCGTACCTCTCGGCCGCGACAATGCCAGTTGTTCCCGCAACAGCGCAGCTGTGCCCGCGACAACCCCAGCTGTTCCTGAACAGCGCAGATGTGCCCGCTACAACCCCAGATGGACGCGCAGGGCCTGGTCGAGGGCGGCGAGCAGGGCGGGGGTCAGGCGGCCGACGCGGCGGCCGATCCGCTCGACGGCCACGGATCGGACCTGCTCCGCCTGCGCCTTGGAGTCCCGGGGGAGGCCGGTCTGGTCGGCGGGCAGGAGCACCTGGAACGGGAATACGCGCTGGGTGCTCGTGGTCACCGGGACGACCGTGACCATGCCCCGCCCGAGCCGGGTGGCGACGCGATTGGCGGCGTCGTTGCTCACGACGACCGCAGGCCGGGTCTTGTCGGCCTCGGAGCCCAGGACGGGTTCCAGGCCGACGAGGTGGATCTGGCCGCGTCGCACTCAGGTACCCGACCCGTCGGCCACGGCCGATTCCCAGAGCAGGTCGTCCGCGGAGGCGCTCCAGGACTCCCACGCCTCCTCGTAGGCGTCGCCGAGCTGCGCGGAGCGCAACAGCGCGATCGCACGTTGCAGGGCGGCGGATCGCGAGTCGATGCCCTGGATCCGGGCATAGGCGTCGAGGAACTCGACGTCGTCCTGCGGCAGGCTGACGCTGAGCTTCATACCCTGATGCTACTGGCGGTATTACCGCAGTAGCAATGCCCGCTCCCGGGACATCGACGGGGCAGGTACGCGCACGGCCCCAGCGAACCTGCCGCTGGGGCCGTACCCGACCGCTCGCCTGCGGCCGCGCTCGTCGTTGTCGTGCCAGGTCTTGCACGGTGATACGCAGCCATGCACGGTGATCCACAGCCATGCACGGTCATTCCCGCGGTCTGCCCGGACCGCGGTTCGGTCGAGCCGGAGTTCGCTCGTCGTGGAGATCGTCCGCGGCGGGACTCGGCGGGGGTCGGCGGGGGTCAGCTGCGGGCGGCCGGTAGCCCTGCGCTGC
>Ga0265334_10000317_pt1 | contig 26559 bp, 25 predicted proteins | sample 42023metaG_FD_192442 | JGI IMG/M metagenome (GOLD analysis project Ga0265334, IMG submission 192442) | Rhizosphere microbial communities from Carex aquatilis grown in University of Washington, Seatle, WA, United States - 4-20-23 metaG | ecosystem: Host-associated > Plants > Roots > Rhizosphere... | reverse complement strand
AACGTCGGCGTGAACGAAGGCGTGAAGGACGGTGTGAAGGTCGCCGTAAAAGTCGGGGTAAACGTCGGCGTGAAGGTGGGGGTGAAGGTCGGCGTGAAGGTAGCCGTACGCGTGAAGGTATTTGTGAATGATGGTGTAAAGGACGGGGTAAAGCTCGGCGTGAAGCTGGGGGTGAACGATGGCGTAAACGTCGCCGTGAAGGTGGGGGTGAAGGTCGGCGTGAAGGTAGCCGTACGCGTGAAAGTATTCGTGAATGACGGCGTAAAAGACGGAGTGAAGGTCGCCGTGAATGTCGGGGTAAACGTCGGCGTGAAAGTGGGTGTGAAGGACGGCGTGAAGGTCGCAGTATGGGTGAAAGTGTTGGTGAATGACGGCGTAAAGGACGGGGTGAAAGTCGGCGTAAAACTGGGAGTAAATGTCGGGGTGAACGTGGGTGTAAAAGTCGGAGTGAAGCTCGGCGTGAAGCTAGGGGTGTATGTAGGCGTATAAGTCGGGGTATAAGTGGGTGTGTTCGTAAATGATGGCGTATAAGTCGGAGTATACGTCGGAGTATAAGTGGCCGTAAACGAGGGTGTAAAGCTGGGAGTGAACGTGGGCGTCGACGTCGGAGTGAACGTTGGGGTTATGGTCGGTGTAAAGGTCGGCGTGTATGTCGGGGTGTTTGTGAACGAAGGCGTAAAAGTCGGAGTAAAGGTCTGGGTGAAAGTTCTCGTGAACGTCGGGGTGGCCGAACCGGTCGGGGTCGGGGTCGGGGTACGTGTGACGGTCGGGGTAGTCGTCGGAGTGCGGGTTGATGTGACGGTATAGGTCAAAACCGGGGTAGAGGTATTCGTGGGGGTATTGACGCAACCCAGTTCAGCCCCACTTTGGATACCCACAATGTCTGTGAAAACGGTCGTCAATGAAGTCTGGGAGGCGACGGTCGCTCCACCCGATGAGGCACCGTAAGTATCCCAAAGGGTCGTGCAACGACCCGACCATCCCGGATCGACGAGAACATAGGCGCCGGGACCCGAGAGGTAAACGAAGCCGCCACCACCCCCGCCGCCGGGCCCGTGACGATCGCCGGGATAAAGGGTCGTTGGTTGACTCAGCCATGCATCCCCACCGGTCCCGCCTACCGCGAAAGCCTGCAAACCCCAAAGCCCCGCGCTATTGGCGCAAACCATTACGATGCTTCCAGCGGCGCCTCCGCCTCCCGCCGCATCCTGGGTCGTGCTTAATCCGTTGGCGCCGTTCACGAAAAAGGTCCCGTTACCGAGGACATTCCTGGTGCGGATCATAATGATCCCACCGCCAGGGCCGCCCGAACCCGTCGTGGCACCCGCATCATTATTCTTGCTCGCGGCCCCACCGCCACCGCCCATCACCAAACGGCTGGGGCTGGAGTCGGCTTCCGCGAAAACGGCCCCGCCGTACCCGCCCACCGGTAGGTTAGAATTCCAGGAGTTGCCGCCCTGTCCGCCCGCTGTCCCGTTTCCGCCGCCACCCCCGCCGGAGTTCTCATCGTTTGCCGTCGGATCCCCGTCTGTCGCGCCCCCACCCGCGTTACCCGGAGCGCCACGGGCCTTGCTCCCGTTCGGGTATCCTTCCGCTGCCGCCCCTAGATCGGTGGTCACTCCATTGGCATAAACCCAACGCGGTGTGCCCGCGATTCCCTCACCCTTGCTTCCATCCGCGGCCTGAGCGCCAGTCACCCGATAATCCGCCGTGGTTAAGCCGGTCCCCCCACCTAAAAGTTGGGCGGCGCCTCCCCGGAAACCAAACCCGGTCAAATCAACTGTTGCCCCATTTAGGTTCAGGTCGTAAGCCACATCCAGCGCGAGGATACCCCCGGTCGTCCCATTCCAACGAGTGGCCGTCAAACCCGAAGTCAATGCGACAGAGTTGTATTGGGGAACCCGGATGACTTCAAAACGTCTTTGGCCCTGGGCGGCCCCATAGACAGCGTTCGTATAGGCATAATTTAAACCGTTACCTGGTCCCGTCCCCTGGATACGGACGTTGCCACCCGCCACCCCAATGTTGTTGGTGGCCGTTACGTACTCATAGTTCCCGACGTTGTTGGCCGTCGTGTAACCCGAGGCATTCCCGCCCGCCACACTGTCCCCATAGGAATCGGATTGGGTCCAATTGCATTGGGCGTCCTGGACCTGGATGACCAAAAGCAAGTCACCGATCACGATGGGTGTCGTGCTTCCCGTAGCAGCACCGATACGGATTTGGGTGGCCCCAACAACGGCACTCGTCGTACCCGGAAAATACGTATTCACGATTCCGGTGATTGTCCCGCTTCCGTCGTGGCCGGGATTCGCGCAAATCGCTTTGGTTTCGATCGGACCTGAAAAAAATAAAGCCATCGCCGACATCAGGCAGAGAATTTTCCTCATGCCCGAGCCGCGAACCATGCGGTCCATAAAGTTGTAATGACGCTGACCCATAATGACCCGTGACCTAGGTTTTAACGATTCAACCCCGGCTTATAGACGATTCAAAGTGGGATCGTTCGTTAACCGTTTAACTGAATGTGACTTAATTTTATCATCGAAGGACGAGGATGCAATCAGTTGGAGCTAAAAGGCTCAAATACCTGTGGAAACGCTTTCATTATCGAGCTATGGGCGCAATCATAAATTTGGTCCTTTGATGAATAACAACACCGGATGTAGGGTTTTGACTGGTTAAAACCGCAAGATAGAGCCCACTTGCCAAGAACTCTGGCGTCCATTTTGTTGTCAGGGTATCAACCCTTAAAACCGTCACTTTCTCGCCGTTTAGGGTAAATACCACGATCTTCCCGACCGCGGGCGTTCCATTGGACCAAGCGGTCTTGAAAACCATCTGATCCCCATACCCCAACAAGTTCGGCTGGACCGTAAATAGAAGTCGCGCATCATTTGGTTGGTTTAGAAGTTCGAAAGAACCCGAAGGGAGGCCGGAAGAAGCCACCTGGCCGCATTGGATCACATAAAAATATGTGCCGGAAGGCGCAGATTGCCCCTGATCCTCGAGTCCGTTCCAACCAGCGAGGAACCGGCTACCGGAGAAAAAGCAAACTGGGTATCCCAGATGGGATAACGCGGACGCCCCGGTCCAAACGGAGACGGGCGCCCCACCCTGCACCACCCCCCCTGCGATGGAAATCGTCGCGACCGCCTCTCCCCTCTCATCGAAAAGGTGAATGGAGCAACTGTTGAAGCCGATGTCCGGGGTGGGGGGTTGGCTTGGCGTCATGGAAACGGAGGCTGTGGCCGACCATGTGGGTGTAACCGTCCAGGAGGGCGTTTCAGTCGGCGTATCCGTTAAGGTCGCGGTCCAAACTTCGGTCGGAGTCCAAGAGCCGGTCATGGTCAAAATGGGGGTCAGGCTGTCCGAAGGGTTCGGCGTCAAACTTTCAGTCACTGTAAGGCTATTGGTTGGGGTCGCCGTCATTTTGGGCGTGTCGGTGTTTGTGACAGACCATGTCATGGTTGAGGTGGTTGTCGGTGATAAATCCTGGGTCACGGTCCCGGTTGGAGTCGGGCTCGGCGTGGACGTCAAAGTTGAGGATTCGGTCGCCGTAAAAGTTGCCGTCAATGCAGGTGTCTGGGTCCCGGTTAACGTGGCGGTAAATGTCGAACTCGCCGTAAACGAAGGCGTATAGGTCGCCGTAACTGAGGTAATCGAGGATGGCGCAAAAGTTGGCGTGAATGAAGCCGTGGATGTGTTTGTACTAGTCGGCGTGAACGAAGCGGTAAAAGTGGCCGAAGGGGTCGAGGGGGGGGAAGGCGAATAAGTCACCGTAAATGTCGCAGTGACCGTTGGGGTAAAGCTGGGTGTGAAAGTCATCGTGTTCGTGTAGGTATCTGTTAAGGATGGTGTGAAAGTGGGTGTATTACTCGGGGTTTGGGTCGCCGTAAGGCTTGGTGAAAACGTCGCGGTGAAACTGTGGGTAAAAGTCAACGTGATCGTCGGAGTAAAGCTTGGAGTAAAGGTCGCCGTATGGGTGAATGAATCGGTAAAGGTCTGCGTAAATGTGGGTGAAACCGTCGGGGTGTAGCTGGAAGTCGAGGTTGGCGTATGGGTGGGAGTCAAGCTGGGCGTGAAGGTTACCGTACTCGTGAAGGAATCCGTGAATGAAGGCGTGAAAGTCGGAGTGCTGGTCGGAGTGAAGGTGTCTGTAAAAGTTGACGTAAACGTGGGAGTGAAACTGTTAGTTAACGTCGGCGTGAAGGAGGCGGTAAAGCTTGGAGTCAACGTCGTCGTAGGGGTAAATGAATCGGTAGCCGTATAGGTCGGTGTAAACGTCGAGGTGAAGCTGGTTGTGAAGGTCGGCGTCAAGGTAGGGGTAAAGATCAGTGTTTGTGTTGCCGTTAAAGTCGGTGTGGACGTCCGGGTATAGGTCGAAGAGAACGTCGGGGTCCACGAAAACGTAAAGGACGGTGTAAAGGTCGCCGTAAAAGCAGACGTGAACGTCAAGGTGAAACTGGGGGTGAAGGTCAGTGAATAAGTCGGAGAAAAGCTGGGTGTGAAAGTCGGTGTATAGGACACCGTAAAAGACGACGTGTAAGTCGGTGTAACCGTCGGAGTCGGGGTAAAGCTCATGGTATAGGTCGTCGTCGGTGTCGCGGTCCATGTTCGGGTTGCAGTTTGAGTTGGAGTCAAAGTGTTCGTCGCGGTGGGTGTGGCGGTACAAGCCCCCGCCAAAACGGTGAAGTTATCCACCGAGGCGGATCCAACGACAGTTCCAGTGTGGGACGTCGTCGCGATCCCCACATAATAAACAGTCCCCACGGGCACCGTGGCTTGTCCTAAGAGGTTCCAAGTCGTTCCATCCGTCGAGTAATAACCCGAGAAGAGGGCGCCAACCCTGGATAAGCGCACAAAGGAGGGGGTCGTGAAATTTCCCCCGGTATTGTTGTTGTTGCTGGCCCCATCGGCGACCAACCGGTTCTGAAAAGCGTAACCGTTATTTTGCGTGGCGCAGATATAGGCGTGAACCGACCCGGGATTGAGATCGTCCCGCATCATCAACCCCACTTTGCTCCAAGGATCCGAGGCGGGGACGGCGTTGATGGCCAGGGAGACGTCCAAATCACCCGAGACGGGTTGGTAGATGAACCTGAAGGAATCCGCGTTGTTCCAAATATCCGCCCCATCGGCCTGGATGTTCAATTGCGTCGTTTCATTTTGGGACCCCGGTAGGGGATTGCCGATATCCAATCCTGTCCAGTAAGGAGACAATGCGCCGGCGTTGAAGTTATCGGATTGGGGGCAGGACTGGACAGGCGGCGTCGCAGTCAAGGTTGGGGTAGGACTTGGAACCGGTTGGTTCCTTAACCGGGCCTGGGGAATGATTTGTTTGGCTTGGCTCGCGCTGGACCAACTCAGTTGCGCCACCGCCTGCCCTGTGTTTTCGAAATAATCCATCTGGATGGAATACCAAGTCCCCGCGGTCAATGTGATGGTTCCGGTGTCTTGAACCGACGCGTGAACGGTCCAATTATCGATTAAGAGGACGTTATTAACCCAAAGCCGGACCCCATCATCGGATTGTGCGTAATAGGTGTAGGTTTGACTGTAGGCTGGCAGGACCTGTCCAGTCCAATGGACGGAAAAATAGTCAACCCCAATTGAAGGGTCGGGCGACCCGTTCCCCCAGTTGAAATTTACCGTGGTGTCCACACGACCTATGGCATATTGGTTGAAAGCAACACCGTTGTAGTACTCCCCCCAAAGACCCGTCTGGGCCGAAACATTCGCACTCAAACCGATCCAAATTAAAAGGAAAAGCCCGAGTCCCCTGGTGGGCCTAGATATGTAAGTTATTTTATTGTCACATTGAAGCTTCGCCAACAGCGGCCAACCCTTCCTTTGCCGAAAACAAATGCCCACAAGCCGATTCTTGTAAAAAGATACCAAGAACCAACTCCCGAGATTTGGATCAAACCTATCACTTTAAGAATGCCCAATTATTAGGGACTTTTAGCGGGTTCGCAACAGGGCCCCAAACAACCTCGCCAAAAAGCGCTTTCCCTGACGGGGGTGGGGGTTTTATGCCTCACGACACAAAATTGATTGTTTGAACGTTATGCCATTTCATTTGCATTATAATCGATCAAGTGGTAATTAATGAACGGAGGTAAACCTTTGACCTTAAAGAGGTTGTTCTTGGTTCACTTCAAGCGTATATCGATATTTCTGGGTTTTTTGCTATCGGCTTCCATGCCGATTCACGCGACCGTTACTGGTTTTACCTCCCAAAACGTCAATTCCATCACTTATGAGGCCTCCACCACAAATGATATCGTCATGCATTGGACCGTCAACGACTCCGGGACCGGGGACACCCTCCAGGGCGTGACCATCGCAAACCCCACTAACTTCGGTTATCCCTACGACGCGAAGCAGCCGAACGACCTTTTGTCCGTCAAACTTTGGTGGGACGCGGATGGAAACACCACATCCGGGATGGCGCTGGTCGGAACCTTCACGGTGGACCCCGTGGTAAACACCCGCTGGGCGCTTCCCTCCCTTTCCCAACCCGTCGCGAACGGCGACCATTTTTTCATCACGGTGGATGTCCAATCGCCGACCCTCTTGACGGGGACCCGAGCCATGCGCTTCCAGGTCCCGGCCAATGGAATGGCATTCTCGGGGGCCGGAACAGCCCAACCTTCGGCCAACTTGGGCAACGCATCAACCCTTTTCTTGACACCCCAAACCCCCGCCACCCATTTCCAGGTTTCCTTGACCAACACAATGTCCACCACCATCGGGGTAGGACAGGCCAATGTCCCCTTGGCGCAATTCGACCTGGTCAGCGACCCCACTTCGGGCCACGAAAACGACGCGGGGATTTTCCTGACGGGTTTTTACCTCTATTTCTATGACGGATCAACGCCCGTGAGTCCCGCGTCCGTCATTAGTGACTTGTCCGCTTATAGTCCTGTCGAATCCTCGTATTACCTGGACCCGACCATCGCGGACTCGTCTTATATCGCCGCGAACGAAACGGGGAACCGGTTGTTCGTCGACCTGACGCAATTCGTCGGGGAAGGCTTGTCCTTCGATCCCTATTTCCCCAACTCCGTCCAAGTCCTGGCTTCCATCCTCCCCTCCGCTTCCCTTTCATCTTTTCACGTCGAAGCCCAAGCAGCAGGCCAATTCTTAGGAACCGACAGCTACTCGGGGGCCCCTGTGACGGCGGTGGCCTTCCCCTCATTCCCCTTAATCTCAAGCTCCGCCATTTTCCAACAGGCCGCCACGGTGATCCACGCCTCCATGTCGGCCTCTGGGGCCGCGACCCAGGTGGCCAAAGGTTCCCAGAACAACATCGCGTTCAAGACGGTCCTGTCCAACCCCGGCGCGGCCAATACGGGCGTCGCCCAGGTCAACTCCATCTATTTCACCCTTTGGGACGAGAACGGATCCCCGGTGGTTCCCAACACGGCTTTGACCCGCATCCGGGTGGATGACGGGGTGAACACCTACCTTTACAGGACCGTGACGGAGGGCTCCGGCAACAAGGTGGTCTGCCAGTTCACCATCCCGGTCAACGTTTCCGTCCAGAACCCGGTAACCCTCACCTTGAAATATGACGTCCAAACCGGGGCCATACCCATGAAACTCCGATTCCGGGTGGACAGCATCGGCTTGGCCGCGCTTCCCGATTGGAAAGTCATCCAGGCCGGGGTGACGCCGGCGGTCGACGTGGACACGACCGGCAACGCGCCCTTCGTCCCGCCCCTTGTCCCGATCGTGACCAACCTCCTAGTCAGTCACATTCCGAACGGGCCTGCCGTCCTGTTCCTCGGCCAAGCCGGCGTCACCTTCATGGACCTGGTCCTCACCCACCCGGGACCCGCTCCCGTGGGCCCCCTCGTGGTCCAATCCATCGCCTTCCACCTGAAGGGCGCCTCCAACCAACCCTTGGACGCCGCCCAATCCCTGTCGGCCCTCCAACTCGTCGGTGGGCCTTCACAAACCATCACATTCTCATCGGACCAGGCCATCCTGACTTTCACGGGTGGCGTGACACTCAACGCCTCCGCCCCAGGAAACTCCGTCACCTACACCTTGACCGGCACCGTTTCCAACGCCTTCACCGGCTCAAGCCTGAAGTTCGTCCTACCGGACGGCAGTTCCTTCACGGCGACCCAACCCAGTGATCCCGGACGAACCGTCTGGGCCCAAGCCGCGCCCGGGGACGTCTTCCCGATGGAGTCCACCGCCATCCCGGTCGAGGGCGGAACCCTGGGTGATTCTTTCAGCAATTTCCCCAACCCCTTCCGGGCCGGATCGGAAAATACCCGCTTAGCCTACAAGCTGGACCAGGCCGGTACGGTCACCCTGCGAATCATGACCTTGACCGGAAAACCCGTGAGGAAAATCGTCTCGAACGAGACGAGAAACGCCGGCCTAAACATGGATTCCTGGGACGGCCGTAACAACTCGGGCCAAACGGTCTTGAACGGCGTCTATATCGCCGTCCTTGAAGCCTCCGGCAAAACCGTAACTCGGTATGTGGCGGTGGCGAAATGAGGACACTCACATTTTTCCTGGTCCTAGGCCTGACCGTTCCGCGTGTTTGGGGTTACTCAGCCGGAACCCAGCGGGACTTTGACCTCGGTTTCGACGCCCGTATCCTCGGCTTAGGGTCCGCTTCGGTGGCCCTTCCGGACGACGCTTCCGCGGCCCTGGGGAACAACCCCGCCCTCTTGTCCACCGCATCTCGGGGACGACTCCTCCTGTTCCATGCCCCCCTCTTTGATGGAACGCGTTACGACTCACTGGCCTTTGTTTGGCCCACCTTGGACCAGGGGTCCTTTGGGATCGCTTACCGGGAACTTCGGACCCCCAATGTCGAGGTAAGGGATTCGGCGGATTACCTTGTCAATACATTCCAGTTCGAGGAAAGGGCACTCACACTCGCCTTCGCCCGCCCGCTCCCCCTCCGGGGCCTCCAACTGGGTGTCCTGGGCCAATGGTTCCAACAAAGCATGGATCAACTGAAGGGCGAATCCTTTACGGTCGATGTGGGCCTCGCTTATCAACCGGTCGGCCGCTCCTGGACGTTGGGCCTCTCCACCACGGAACTTTATGACTCAGGGTTGAAACTCAGCCAGGATCGGGAAATCCCTCCCCCGGGGGCCCGCTTCGGCGGATCCTGGGTTCATTCCATACCGGGCGGCGTTCTGACCGCATTGCTCGAAGGGACTTGGGTCCGCGGGGAGAGCCTGCGGCCTTCCATGGGGGCGGAGTACGAATGGCGCCACCGCGCGTCCCTGAGGGCGGGTTGGGACGGCTACCAGTTCTCGACCGGCGCCGGCTTGTCCCTCTCCTCCTGGACGTTGCAGTACGCCCTCACCCTCCAGAGGCCCCTCGGGTTGACCCACCGCGTTTCGCTCGCCCTCCGGTTCGGGCCGAACGTTGTGGAAGCCCGCCGCAACCGGAAGAGCCATGAGGACCAGTTGAAATCCGAGATCCTCGAAAAGCTGAAGACCGATTCCATCCGCTCCTACATGGCCGCGGGGGACCAGGCCCTGGAGAACAAGGATTACGCCGAAGCCCGCGACCAATATTCCAAGGTGCTTGCCTGGGATCCGCGCCACACCGGCGCCCAGGACAAGTTGTCCCGGTTGGACGGGCTGGAGAAAGCCTACAAGACCCAGTCCAATCTCGCGGAAGCCAAGAAACTCGTGGCCGACGGCAACGACCTGGATGCCATGGTGATTTATAAGACGGTGCTCGACTTGGACCCCGCCAACGAAGAGGCCCGCAAGGGAATGGACTCCTCCGGGGCGCGGATGCGCCAAGCGGGCCGCAAGGCGTTCTCCGCCGTCTCCAACCTTTCGCCCGCGGAGGCCCAGAAGACCTTTGAGAAGGGCCTCGACCTTTACTTGTCGGGCAAGTACAGCCAGGCCATGGCCCAATGGAAGATCCTCGTCGCGGCCAACCCGCTTGAGCGCCAGGTCTTCGACTATGTCAGTCGGGCACAGACCCGGTTGGAAACCGATAAGGCCCAATCCGAGATATCCAAGAAGAAGGCCGTCCAGGCGAACCGGGTCGAGCTCTTGCGCCACCAAGCCTTCGAGGATTATCGAAAGGGCGATCTCAAGAGCGCCTTGGACGCGTGGAAGGAAATACTCTCAGCCGATCCGCAGAATGCCGAAGCCAAGTCCGAATCTGAGAAAATTCAGGCCGAGCTCCAGGATTCCCGGAAGCGCGGTGTCCGATGGTGACAATGATCGGAGGGACCCATCCATGGATGGCTCATTAAAGGAAATCCACCTGGGCGGATTGATCCGCCTTCTGACCCTTCACCGCTTTACGGGGGCCCTTCACTTGGAGGGTTCCGGCCAAGAGGGTGTTTTATATATCCGGGACGGTTTGATCCAAGGGGCGGTTAGGGCTCCCAATCCCGACCCGATCGGACAGCGTTTGGTTCGGATGGGACTCCTCAAGGGCCCCGATTTGGAGGAAGCCCTCCAGCGTCAAAAAAGGGACCCTTCCCGAAAACTGCTCGGGGCTTATCTGGTCGCTTCCGGCCCCCAAATCCCCCCCGATATGTTCCGAATCGCGCTCGAAAAGCAAACCCGGGACAATGTCGCGGAACTCCTGAAGCTTTCCTCGGGCACCTTCCGTTTCGAAGAGGGCGAATCCGGGTTCACGGACTTTCCGGTATCCGCCGGGACCGAAGACCTTATCCTGCGGAGTTTCCGGGACATCCCGACGGCCCAAGCGGTGGAATCCCTACCACCCGGTTCGGCCATCCTTGAATGGGCCCCCCGCCCCGCAGGTTCCCCGCTGGAGTTATCCTTGACGCCGGCCGAATGGAACACCTTGCTGTTGTTCGACGGAAGCCGCAACCTGGAGGAGGTCCTTCGGATGTCGCCCGAGGGCCCCGATCGCCCGCCAATCACGGTCCACGGCCTTCTTTCCGCCGGCCTAGTCAAGAAGGTCCGGTTCCGTTTCCCGGACCTGGAACGGATCGCCCAAACCGATTTGGGCAACATGGGACTCGTCCTGGTCCAAAACGCTTACCAGAAAACGGGCGTCAGCCGCGCTCGCATGGGGATGCGGGAATTGGTCCGGATCCTAAACGACCTTGAGAAATCCATGACCTTGATCGTCGGCCCCACACGAGCGGGTGAAATCGCTGAACTGATGTGGGAATCCACCAAACGTTAGGAGGGGGCCATGGGCGCGGAAACGAGCTTCACCAAGGGGCTTTTCGATTTCCTTTCGATTTCGGGAGCCCTCCTGATTTGGCTGGCCTTTTTCCTGATGGGCGTTATCGCCCGCCGGTACGAGTCCGTGTTCCAAAAATGGACCGGTTGGAAACACTTGATGGCGGCCCCATCCGGGATCCTGGTTTATGTGGCCATCATCAGCGCGCACCTGATCGCCCCGATGTCGACCGAGGCCTCCCAGGGCCTGTTAGATGGGGTCGCCTATGGATGCCTTTTGGTCTCTGCGGTGACCTGCTTGGCCTTGACGGAACGCTACCGGAAAGTAATGCTTCAATTGACCACTGGTCCGAAGGAGCCTTAAACATGGGACCTTATCCCCTGAGTTCGCTACCGTTCGACGCGGGGTTTCTGCTGTTGGCCTTGGCTTTATTTCGGGCCGCCGAGATCCTCCAGACGATCCTGGGATTCCTCCGGGGCCCCCGTTATGATCTCTTGGTGCGGATCGCCGCCTTGGCCCTCCTGGGGGCCGTGGCGCTCCATGCCTACGCCTTTACTTCGGTCTTGCCCAAGCTGACTGGGGCCCCGGACGATCCCTTGTTCGTGGCGGCGCTTCAACTCAAGAACGCCTCGATCGCCTGTCTCGCGTTGGCCGGTTTGTTGGCGTCCACCGCCACCGGGCTTTGTTTTCATCGGATGAACAGCTGAATCCAATGGGAGGGATCCCCGTGACCGATCTTGTCAAGAAAAAAGTCCTCGTGGTCGACGATGAACCGGATATCGTAAGGCTCGTCGAGATCAGCCTGAAACTGTGTAACTACGACGTCTTCACGGCCGGGAACGGCAAGGACGCCCTGAGGATGATCAAGGAAAACCCTCCGGACTTGGTGTTGTTGGACGTGATGATGCCTGAGATGAGCGGTTATGAGGTGTGCCAGGCGATCCGTTCGGACGCCGCCACAAAGGCGCTTCCGGTCGTGATGTTGACCGCCAAGGGACAAAAGGGGGACGCCGAAAAGGGGCTCGAGGTGGGGGCGGACGACTACATCATCAAACCCTTCGATCCATACGACCTCGGCGAACAGGTCAGCCGTTTCCTTCAGAAGGGTTGATGCCTTCCAACCCGATCGACGCCCAACCATCCTTGGCGTCGGACCATAATTCCTCCAATTGGTATTGGGCACGGACTTCCTTCAGGAAGATGTGGACGACCACGTCTACGAAATCCAGGATCATCCAGCTTTGGTCGGGCGAGCGGTTCACGTAGGTGGGTCGCCACCGCCCCTGGACCGCTTTTTCAATGGAATCCAGGAGGGCTTGGACGTGGGGCGTGGACTTCCCGTCAACGATCACCAGGTAATCCGCGTAGGTCACCAAGCCTTCCATATCCAAGATCCGAATATCTTCCCCTTGGCGTTCCATGCAGGCTTTGGCGATCGCCGAGGTCAATTCCTTCGTCGAATCGGTTTTCAAACTATTTGGGCCTGGGGTGGGCAATGACATGTTGGAGCGCTTTCGTAAGTTCAACGAGGATGTCGGTACGGAACTGGTGCCGCAACTCCTGGACCCTGGTATACAGGTGCCCCCGTTCGCTGACAACGTATTTCGGCGGTAATCGGTTCAGGGTATAGGCCATGGCGTCCAGTTTGAGCTTCTCGTCCACGCCCGCGTCTCGGTATGCCTCGCCCTGGAGCATTTCCTCGAGGACCGACCGCACGGCGTCTTCCATGTAATTGACCAACCCGGACTTTTCGTCGGTCATCTTTAGCGGCCCGCCCTTTCCCTTCAGAGGTAAAGCTTCTGGTTATGGATGAATTGCTCGACCGCCTCGGGCACCAGGTACTTGATGCTTTTCCATTCGCGGACCCTGGCCCGGATGGCCGTGGAACTGATGTCCAGCGTCGCGCAATCCTCCACCCGGAGGTTCTCGAGGTTTTCGGAGGTCAATCCCTGTCCCGGTGAAGCCAGGAACCGGTAATTCATGATCTTGGACGTGTCATAGCCCGGACGGGTCACCACGATGAATTGGCAGATTCGGAGGGCTTCCTCGACGTTCTTCCAGGTGGAAAGCTCCATGAGCGTGTCCGCCCCCAGGATGAAAAAGAGCTGGACCTTCTCGCCCAGGACGGCCCGGAAGTGGCGGAGGGTGTCGATGGTGAAGGATTTCCCCCCCCGGTCCACCTCGAAGGACGAGACCTCGAAGCAGGGGTTCGAGACCGTCGCGAGGTGGGCCATGACCAAACGCGCCTTCGCGTCCGCCAGGTCCGCGGCGTCCTTATGGGGGGATTGGTGCGCCGGGACAAACACCACCTGGTCCAGGTTGTAACGCGTCCGGATCTCCTCGGCGACGGCCAAGTGGCCCAGGTGGATCGGATTGAAGGATCCCCCGAAGAGGGCGATGGCTCGCACGGCGTCAGCCCCCCGTCTCGTCTTTAAGCAACGAGTCGATCATGTCCCCCGTGAGAAACTCCCCCTCGGCGGCGGAGGGGGAGGATGTTCCTCCCGCGGGGGCGGCTTCCTGGGTCTTCGGGGCTTCCGCCTGGGTCTTGCTGATGACTCGACCCTTCGCGGACTTGGTGAGGGTTTCCACCTCTTCCTTGCTCAACCCCGAGGTGGCCGAAACCTTCATCTGCTGCTGCTGGCCAGTTTCGACGTTCTTGGCCGTGACCTGGACGATGCCGTTGGAGTCGATGGCGAAGGTGACCTCGATTTTGACCGACCCCGCCGTGGTGGAAGGCAGTCCCACGAAGGAGAAGAAGCCCAGGGCCTTGTTCGAATGGGCGACCTTGGACTCGCCCTGGAACACCCGGACGTTCACGGAAGTTTGGCCGTCCTTCACCGTAGTGTACAGTTTGCTCATCTTCGTCGGGACCGTCGTGTTGCGGGGAATGATGGCACTGAAGGCGCCGCCCATCGTCTCGACGCCCAACGAAAGCGGCGTCACGTCCAAGAGCAGGGCGTCCTTGATGTTGCCCGTGAGGATCCCCGCTTGGATGGAGGCCCCGAGCGCGACCGCCTCATCGGGGTTGACCTTGGTGTTGGCTTCCTTGCCGAAAAAACGTTTCACCACTTCCCGAACCTTGGGGGTACGGGTCATCCCCCCCACCAGGATGACGTCATCGACTTCAGCCGGGGAAAGGCCGGCGTCCTTGAGGGCCCGCCGGCAGGGTTCCAAGGTGCGCTCCACCAGGGGAGACACCAAGGCCTCATAATCGGCGCGCGTCAGGGTGTAATTGATGTGAAGGGGTCCCTCCGGGCCCTGGGTGATGAAGGGCAGGTTGAGGTCGGAGGCCGCCACCGAGGAAAGCTCGCACTTTACTTTTTCGGAGGCTTCCTTCAGGCGTTGGATCGCGACAGGCTGGGCCTTGAGATCCAACCCGTTTTCCGCGGAGAACCTCGCGAGGGCCCAATCCATGATGACCTGGTCGAAGTCGTTCCCCCCCAGGTGGGTGTCCCCGCTGGTGGAAAGGACCCGGTACAGCCCGTTCAGGAGTTCCAGGATCGTGACATCGAAGGTGCCGCCCCCCAGGTCGAAGATGACCACCTTCTGGTTTTTCTTGGAATCCAGGTCATAGGCCAGCGCCGCCGCCGTAGGCTCGTTGATGATCCGTAGGATCTCCAGGCCCGCGATCTTTCCCGCGTCCTTGGTGGCCTGGCGCTGGGAATCGTTGTAATAGGCCGGAACAGTGACGACGGCGTGGGTGACGGTCTCCCCCAGCTTCTTCTCGACGTCTTGCTTGATCTTTTGGAGGATGATCGCCGAGATTTCCTCGGGGGATTTGATCTCCCCCCCGAGCTTCACCCGGATGTCGCCGTTCTCGGCGGCCACGACCTCATAGGGGACGTAGGAAATGTCCTTTTGGACTTCGGGGTCGTCGAACTTCTTCCCGATGAAACGCTTGATGGAGGACACGGTGCCGTGGGTGTTCAGGACCGCTTGGTGGCTGGCATCCAACCCGACCAACCAATTTCCCTCGGGGATCAGGGCCACTATGGAAGGCGTGGTGCGCTCGCCCTCTAGGTTGGGAATGACCTGGGGATCCCCCCCGTTCAGGAACGCCACGCAGCTGAACGTGGTCCCGAGGTCGATCCCGACCACGAATTTGGGTTGTTCCTTCGCCATCTCAGGCCTTCTTTCCGTAGACGTAACCCATGGCCATGGAGAGGACCTTCTTGGCCTCGATGTCCCCCGAGTTTAACTTGATGACGCGCTCGAAGCAGGCGCAGGCGTCCTTGAAATTGCCCTGGTACCCACAAAGGATCCCCAGGTTGTAATGGGCGTTCGCGAAACCCGGAACGATCTTCAAGGCGCTCAACCATTCATGCTGGGCCTGGTTCCAGTGGTCCTTTTCCTCGAAGAAATACTTCAGGCCCCGCTGGAAGGCCTCCTCGGCGGCGGTCTCTTCCTTGGACTTCCCGAAGGACAAAAATCCCTTCTTCAGGCCGAACATCTCCCCGGGTTCCTGCCGGACCTGGTTCCGGACCCGAAAGGTGTACAGGTCTCGTTTGATTGGGTCCGAGAGGACGTTATAAGCCTCCACGATCTCCATGGTGCGTTCAATGGCCCACTCTTCCCGTCCCGGGTTCCGGTCCGGGTGGAACTCGAAAATGAGGCGTTTATAGGCGTCCTGGAGCTGTCGGGGCTCCACGGGGGGGAAAAGCTGGAAAATTTCGTAGTAGTTTTTAAGCGCCATGGGTCGCCGTTTGGGGTTTAACTGATTTACCCCATTTTAACGGAAAACGGTAAACCTTGAGGGGCTTTTTTGGCGCAATTCTCAACGGATCTGCCCCTGGCCATTGATCACATACTTGACCGTAGTCAGTTCTTCCAAGCCCATGGGACCCCGGGCATGGAGTTTTTGGGTGCTGATCCCCACCTCAGCCCCAAACCCGAATTCGGCCCCATCGGTGAACCGGGTGGAGGCGTTGACGTAAACGCAGGCTGCGTCCACCCGCTGTTGGAACGCCTCGGCGTGGCCCTGGTCGTTGGTGACGATGGCCTCGGAATGTCCCGACCCGTAACGTGCGATATGCTCCAAGGCGGCTTCGAACGAGGGAACCACCTTGACCGCGAGGATCAGGTCGAGGAATTCCCGGCCCCAATCCTCCGGCTGGGCCGGCGTAGCCCCGGGGATCCGGCGAAGGGTTCCTTTGTCTCCCCGGATCTCCACACCCTTCCCCGTCATCGCCTGGGCCAATCCCGGCAGGAAGGAGTCCGCCAGTTTCTCATGGACCAAGAGGCACTCCATGGCGTTGCAGACCGCAGGGTTGGTCGTCTTCGCGTTGACCGTTATGGCCAAGGCCATGGCTTGGTCGGCGGTCTCGTCCACGTAGGTGTGGCAAACCCCCTTGGTCTGGAAAATGACCGGCACCCGGGATTGCTCCACGACGGTTTGGATCAACGACTCCCCTCCCCGGGGAATCACCACATCCACTAGGTCCCGCGCCTGGAGCAGGTGCGTGACGGCTTCCCGATCCGGTTGGTCGATGAACTGCAGGACCTCCGCCGAAATCCCGGCGGAGACGAGCGCGGAGCGCAGGATCGCCACCGTTTCCCGGTTGGTCCGAAGGGCTTCCTTGCCGCCCCGAAGGATGATCGCGTTGCCGGATTTGAGGCTCAAGGCCGCCACGTCGGAGGTGACATTGGGCCTGGACTCATAAACCACCGCCACCACACCCAAGGGGACCCGCGTTTTAGCGATCCTCAGGCCGTTGGGGCGCGTCCAACCGGACAGGATTTTTCCGACGGGGTCCTCCAGGGCCTCCACCACGGCGATCCCCTCGGCCATGTCCCGAATCTTCGCCGGGCTGAGCTCAAGGCGCTTCAACAAGGGGCCCGGCAACCCGGCATCCCGGGCGGCCTTCAGGTCCTCGCCGTTGGCTTGGAGCAGTTTCGCCTCGGCTCCCAACAGGCCCTCCCCCATCGCCCTCAACGCCCGGTTCTTCACCAGGGTTGAGGCCAGCGCCAGGTCCCGCGAGGCCGTTTTGGCCCGCTCGAGCTGTCCGCGCACGTCATCCCGCAGGCTCATAGGTCCTCCATCAACACCAAATGGTCCCGGTGCACCAGTTCCGGGGCCTTGCGGCCCAAGACTGCCGAGGCCTCGGGGGACTTCAAACCTTTGATGCGGTCGGTCTCAGACGAGGTATAGCCGCAGACTCCCCGGGCGATCTCACGGCCGGAGGCGTTCTCGATCCGGATGACGTCTCCGGCGTCCCAATGCCCTATCACGGACCTCACCCCGCTGGCCAGGAGGCTCTTCCCCCCTTCCAATAGCGCCTTTTGGGCGCCCTCATCCACGACCACCCCGGCCTTAGGCTCAGCGCCCCAGGTCAGCCAACGGTCTTGGGCGTGCATCCGCTTGGCGCCGGCGTGGAAGAACGTCCCCACCTCCTCGCCGTTGAACAGCCTCAAGATTGAGTTTTTCCGGTCCCCGCCCAGGATCACCATGGGATGGCCCGAACGGCACATGCGCCTCGCCGTGCGGACCTTGGACGCCATTCCCCCGGTCCCCACCATGCTTTGGGAACCCCCGGCGGCCGCCTCCAGGGAAGCGTCCCATTCGAGGACATCCCGGATCAGCAAGGCGTTTCTGTCCTTCCGTGGATCCCGGTCGTACAAGCCGTCCAAATCCGTGAGGATCACCAGCAGGTCGGCGTCCGCCAGGTGGGTCACCAGGCCCGAGAGGGTGTCATTGTCCCCAAACTTAATCTCTTCGACCGCCACCGTGTCGTTCTCGTTGATGACCGGCACGATTCCGTTCTTGAGGAGCTCCGCCAGGGTGTTGCGGGCGTTCGCGTACCGGGCCTTATGGGCCAAATCCTCCCGGGTCAAGAGGAGTTGGGCCACCTTCAACCCCCGACGGGCGAAGGCCTTGTCGTAGGCCTGCATGAGGTTGCTTTGGCCCACCGCGGCCAAAGCCTGGAGTTTGGGGATCTCCTTGGGCTTACGGCTCATTCCCATTTCATGGAGCCCAGCGGCGATGGCCCCGGAAGTCACCACCAGGGGGGTGATGCCGCGGTCCGAAAGGACCTTCAATTGGCGGGCCAGGGATCCCAAAAACCTCATCCGGAGGCCTTGGGCCGCGGAACCCGTCAAAAGGCTGGACCCGATCTTGATCACCACGCGCTTGACCCCGCGAAGGGCCGCGAGCCGTTTCTGGATCATCCCGGACCTTTCCTTTCCCACGTCGGTTGGTCCTCCCAGATCAGTTCGTGATCGTCGCAGAGGACCTTGTCCCCGTCCTGGACCCCGCGTTTCTTCAGCTCGGACAGGACCCCCATCCGGCGCAGGATGTTATGGTAGCGCTCGATCCCTCCGCGGGTCCCGAAGTCGGTCATGGAGGTCCATTTATGGATCTCCGGCCCCTCGACGAGGTAGACCCCATCCTCGATCCGGATCGAGAACCGAGCCTCGGGACGGTACACCTTGTGCTCTTCCTGGACCACCGGCGCCTTGGGGGCCACCGGCAGTTCGATGATCTTGGTCCAGGCCATTTCCATGAGTTCGTTCAGGCCCTCCCCCGCCACCGCGGAGATGGCCGCGACCAACCATCCTTTTTTCCGGAGGCTCTCGACCCATCGTTCGATCTTCGCCCGGTCCGGGCAGGCGTCGAGCTTGGTCAGGACCAGGATCCTCGGAAGCTGTTCAAGGTGTTCCGGGTAACGGGACAATTCCCGCTCGATGACCTTGATCCCCTTCTCCAATTCGCCCAGGGTGCCCGTTTCGGCCACCTCCACGAGGTGGAGGAGGACCCTGGTCCGCTCCAGGTGACGGAGGAACTGGAGGCCAAGGCCCTTGCCCTCGCTGGCCCCCTCGATGAGTCCGGGGACGTCCGCGATGACGAAACTTCGTTCACCCGAAAGCTTGACGACCCCCAATTGGGGTTCCAAGGTGGTGAATGGATAATCGGCGATTTTCGGCCGGGCGGCCGTCACGCGGGACAGCAGGGTGGATTTGCCCGCGTTGGGGAATCCCACCAGTCCCACATCGGCCAACAGCTTGAGTTCCAGGCGGAGTTCCTTCTTTTCGCCCGGCTCGCCCTTTTCCGCAAGGCGGGGGGCCTGCCGGGTGGCGGTGGTGAAGGAGGAATTGCCCCGCCCCCCCCGGCCGCCGCGGGCCGCCAAAAACTGCTGACCTTCCTGGGACAGGTCCGCGAGGATCACGCCGTTCTGGTCCCAGACCACGGTCCCCACGGGAACCTTCACGGTGATGTTCGCGGAGTCCCGGCCATGTTGGTTCTTGCCCCGGCCATGTTCCCCGTGATGGGCCCGGTAGAGCGGCTGGTAGGAGAAATCCACGAGGGTGCGCGCGTCCGAGGTGGCGACCAGGATCACGTCCCCACCCCGGCCCCCGTCGCCGCCGTCAGGGCCCCCGAAGGGGATGAATTTCTCGCGGCGGAAACTTAGGCAGCCCTTCCCGCCCGATCCGGCCTCCACCTCTATTTTCGCCTGGTCCACCAACATGGAAATGCCTTTCGTCCTCGGCGGCCCGATTCACCGGGCCCCACCGGGGAGACGACGCCTTGTCCCCAAAAACAAAAACCCCGCCCGTTTCCGGGCGGGGTCGGTGACGACTCGTGGACGTCCCGGATCAGGCTTCGGACGGGACCACGCTTATTTTCTTCTTTCCGCGTTTTTCCCAACCGAAGGCCACGAGGCCCGACACCGTGGCGAACAAGGTGTCATCCTTGCCTACCCCCACATTGGTCCCGGGGAGGTAACGCATCCCTCGCTGGCGGACCAGGATGCTCCCGGCCGTGACGAAATTCCCCCCGAAGGACTTCAAGCCCAACCGTTGGGAATTGGAATCCCGGCCGTTCTTGGTGGAACCGCCGGCTTTATGCTGACCCATGACAACCCTCCAAAACCGCTTTAGGCGGTCAGAATTTTCTCGATGGTGACCGAGGTGAGCTGCGCGCGGAACCCCTTGGTGCGGGCCCAGTTCTTGCGGCGACGGAATCGATAGACCCGGAGCTTGACGCCCTTCCGATGGGCCGCGACGCGGCCTTGGACCTTCGCGCCGGTATTCTGCTTGGCGCCGGCCTTAATTTGGCCGTCCTTTTCCACCATGATCACTTCGGAAAACTCGATGGGATCGCCCGGCTTCCCTTCGAACCCATAAACGGTAATGACGTCTCCCTCGGAGACGCGGTACTGGCGGCCCGAGGCCTTGATGACGGCGTACATGACTTTCCTCCAGGATGGCCCCGGCAAAAAGGGGCTAAAGACGAGGGATTTTAGGGGTGGACCCAGTACTTGTCAAGCGAACCCAAGGCCCTCCTACCCCCGCCCAAGGTACCGAAAAGGGTTGGGGAACCTCGGGTGGGGTCAATACCATACCAGGAGGCCAAAAAGGTGCGAATTGACCGTAAATCCCGTCTGGATATGGGAAGGACGCCAGGTATACCCCAGTTCGTATTCCAACCGGCCAAGGCTGTTCCGGATCGCGGCTCCCGCCGTGAATCCGGTGCTGAGGTTGTCATGGTTTCCGTTCCGGTACCCAGCCCGGATGGCGATCAAGGTTTGATGCCAATATTCCACGCCGATCGCCTGCTGGAAGCCCTCATCCCGGACTTGAGCCGCCTCGATGGCGGCTAAGAGACTGGCTTTGGGGCTGGCCAAAATCGGTCTGGAAATCCCCAGGCGGAAAGCCAACGGCAATGGGTCCGAATCCTGTGGGTTGGGGAGGTACTTCACGGGTGGCCCCAAGTTTTGGAGGACCAACGACGTCTGAAAACTCCCCAAAAGGTATTGGACGCCGATATCGACGGCGTTGGTGAGGGCCTTCTTCTCCGCCAAGCTGGATTCCAGGGTTTTCAGGGCTCCCCCCAATGAAAACCTACCCCAGCGGTGGGCCGTGGCCACGGTCAGGAGGAAGTCCGAAGCGTTGACCGGAGGATCGGTCGCGAGGATGTTCTGGATGGCCGGCATATGCCGGTAAATCACCTGGAACCCTAGGACCCCATACCGATGCGTCGGGACGGCGAGGCTCAGCGCCTCGGTCTGGACGTCCGAAAAAGCCTGAAGGTGGTCCAGGCCCAGGCTGAACTTGGCGATCCGGGTCAATCCGGCGGGGTTGTAACCGATGACATAAACGTCATCCCCGAAGGATCCATAGGCTCCCGCCATGGCCGCCGGACGGACCCCCGGCGGGTTGGCCAAAAGATCGGCCCCACTCGTCCCAGGACCGGAAGCGGCCCGGAGGCCCATGGGAAAGGGAATGACCAAGAGGAGCACCGGAAGAAGTCTTCGCATGGGCCTCATCATATCACGCCAACCTTTGGGTTTTCTCCCGGGAAAAGGGCCCTGGGCCTCACGCGCGGTTCACGATCTAAGGGACGATGGGTTCAAGTCGTCCGATCAAAAAGCCCGTTCCAACGAAACCGTAAAAACCCGCCCGGAATCCCCCAAGGGTTCTGTCCATGCGACCTCCAGGTTCGAAAGGTTTTCCGCTTCCGCTTGAAGTGTCCATTGCGCCTTCTCGATTTTGATCCCAGCCGCCGAAAGGGTCCTTCGATCCGGTGACCAACGCCCCAAGGCCCAAAGGGACCAGCCCCGCCCGAACCCGATGGTCCCTTTGGCTTGGCCGGCCCCCGAATAGGTGTGATCCGGGGACGCCGCCCACCGGTCATCCCCCGTCAAATCACATTGGAGGGAACGGATCCCCAGGGACCGCGGGCCCTCATTTTTCCAAGTGAAAGACGGCTGGAGTCCCCAGGACCTTTCCGGCCCCGCGATGTCCCGGGTCAACCTCAGGGCCGCGACCCAAACCTCGCCCGGTTGAAACCGGATCCCCCAGGCGTTTTCGCTGGTCTTCCCGTCATCCCACCCGTCCAGGAGGGATCCCCGCCGCCAAGCGCTCCGGTGCAGCGCCGCCTCAATCGTCCATAGGTCCAGGGGCAGCCGGAGTCCCATCATGACCGAGGGTAGGGGATGCTTCCCTTCGGAGGCGTCCCAACGGGCCATGCCGTCGAGGTTCAACCGTCCCAGGACATCGGCGAAGAATCCACCCCGGATATAACCCGCCTTTTCCCGTTTGAGGAGTTGCACGGAATCCGCCTCGGTCTCGGAAAGTCCAGCGCCCCAATGGGTCTCGAACAAACCCGCCAGGTCAAAATGGTGGTCGATCCGGATCCCATCCTCCTTGGATTGCTGGCCCAAGGTGGGGTCCACGGCTTCCTGGTGATAGGGCACAATCCGGATCTGTTGGAAATTCCCGCTGTTCCAGCCTGCCAGGGCCTGGAACACATCCCACCGGGTCCCGGATCGGTTCGCGTGGAGATCATTCGTCCCCAGGACCCATTGCTCCCCCAGGGGGAACTCGGCGTAAAGGGAGGCGGCCCCGTCCCAGAAATTTCCGCCCCCAGGGTCGGCCCTTCGGCTGAGGTCGCCCTTGGAGGCCCAATGGGTTCCACGGTATTGGACCCCCACTCCCCCTTCCCCGTTCCCACCCCAACCGGTAACCCGGCCCTTGGGATCCGGATCGGGGGACGGCGCCTGGAGCTGGATGGCGCCGGCCCCCGCGCTTGGTCCCCACCATGCCCCCGCGGGGAAATTGAGGAACTCCACCGAACCGGGGGCGCCCGACGCCAATCGGCCCGCGATCTGGGGCAACGGACAGGCTAGTTCCTCGAACAGGAGCCCCGGCGCGTAACGGCGAAGCCCCGGCCGGGAGGGTTCCCCGATCCCGGGCCAATCCGCCAGATGGGCCGCCATCCCCCCCAAGGACCGCCAAGGGTCCGAATCGGAAAGGACCTCCGGGGCATAGGCCGTATCCCCCGTGTAGGTCCATCCTCCCGGCACCAGGAGGAGACGGCCTTCGCCATAGTCGCGGCCATTGTCGGAACCATCGCGGGCATGCAAAGGGAGGGGAGCCAGGAAAAGAAGGGACAGGAAACCGGGGAAGATCGCTCGGAATAAAAAAACCCGGAGGTTCACTCGAACCTCCCGGTTTGGTGCGAAGCGCTCATCGGGGCCTTGCCCCGATGTACCCCAGATATAACCGCTTCAAGTGCGATAAAAGAGCGGGCAATGGGACTCGAAGGGTTGACGTAGGATTCGGTGTTCATGGGGAAAGCGTAGCAAAATCAGCGCTTCGATGGCAAATCATGTGCGTCCGTCACCAATGGCCACCCCTCATGAATTGAACGGTTTTGAATGGTTTTGCACCGAGTTGATGCAGAAAAGGTAGACAAAGGGTAGCTGGTTCACCACAGCTTCATGTGTGATAGTTTTCTAGGTGGCTTGGAAGCCAGCCGACAATGACCTCTTGGTTTTCCTCATCCCAGAAATAGTAGATTCTAAAACAACGTTTCTCGTCTCGACTAGTTCCTTTAACGATGTGTTTATCCAGGAACTGTTTCCGTTCAGTTCCAATTGGCCATCGAATAAAATAGGTGTCTCCGAATGCATTGGCGCTTTCTCTCGCGATTGACGGACGATCCTCAAGTCCCATTTTCAACAATTCATCTATGAACTTTTGCCGACTTCCGTCAATTCCCATTCTTAAATCCCTATATTCATTTGCCAATAACAGCAATGCGCGGTATACCAATTCAGGGTTTTCATATACAGCATCATCAATCCCACGGTGGGAACGTGGATGCAGAGAAAGCCGTCCATTCAAATTCGTTTCCACCCAATTCTTTAAACCGTCATAGTCAGCAGGGATTATTAAATCGCCATCAATCGACTTCCCGTCTCGCTTCGCCTCCAATTGGCTCCGCAGCATTAGGATTACCAGCTTCTGTTTGTAAGCCTCTTCCTTATAATAGTCCATATCTCTGGTTGCACGCATCGATTCATTATTATAATCTTCCACTTGGGACTCAAGTTCATCAATCCGTCGTTCATAAGAGTCCTTTTCTTCTTCGCTCGCCTTTCGAAACTTTTCGATCATATCTTCAAGTAATCTTTTTTCCTCGTTACTGCCTTTTACTTCAGACATTATTTGAGATACTAATTTCTGCCTCTCTATTTCTAAAGCCTTTGTCCTTGCATCCGGAACGAACAACAACCCATTCCAATCAACCCTCTTATTTCCGGAATATGCTCTGGTTTTATCAATTATAAATTCTTCGAATGCATCTTCATCCATCAACTCCTTATAACGATGGTGAATCACAGTATCAATCAATGCCAAGGGATGCGCATTTGGTAAATCCGTTTTAATATCAAGGCCCGGCATGTATGTTCTTGTAGCTCCGTTGAACACGCTCCAGGTTTTACCGATTTTTGAAGTCAGTTCAAAACTTACGATCTTGGGGATCTTTACGACATAGGCATAACCTTGCAATTCCCTGGCCATTTTTTCCGCATCAAGAACAAATTCACCAACAATCACATCCTCTTTTTCAAGATATGGTTGCGTCAATGCAATCACAGGCAATTTTCGGTTCGTGCTTTTAATCAATCCAACAAGATTATCAACGTTAATGTCTGCTCCCACTAATAACGCCTTACCCGTCAATGGCAATATTTCTTTCAGTCCAATTGCATTGGCCAATTCCAATACGACGCGAGGCCGAGAATAATGTATTTCTGTATTTGCATAATACTGAGACGAACAAAACAACCGTACCCCAACTTCAACCGATTCAGGTGTTTGAAGTAACGAAATATCCATAAACCATACTCGACCAGCTGTTGGAAGTTGACCTTTATGTGGTTTATCAAGATGATCAAATCGCGCAGTCCAAAGTGCCAATTCCGGTATTGATACACATTCAATTTTCTGATCAGGATAACCACACGAAAAGGATGCTTTTGCATGCGCACTTTGAGGTATTTGACCAGGCAACTTTCTTTGGAGCCAATTTAATGTCACCCCAATTGCGCGCGAAAACACATCTGATGAAGCTGCGCCATTCAATTCCAGTTGTGCTTTGAGCTGATAAATACATCTCACAACGGGGCGTGTGTTTTTTAGAACCGGAACTTCCAGAGGGTTGCTCATTTTTAACCCCTTGTTTTCATTGCAACCGATTTAGGTTTAAGGTTGCGGTTTTCACAGGAATTCCTCATCTGGCCATTCCGCAGCAACCGGTTCATCCGGAGGGGCCATGACACCCAACAGGTTCTCGCCCATTGAGACCAACTGATCAAATGTCATCACCGATATTCCGTGCATCCGGGCGTTCAGACCGTGCAACGCCCTCAGTTTGTCCTCTTCCCAATCGACTGACCGCCCCACGATGATGATGGCCCTTGGGTGGTAAGCGACTATCTCGGGGTGATCCATCAGCCCTTTAGCGGCTTGGTCGTGCAACACGTCCAAATACCGATTGCATTGGCCAATAGCCTTCGACACTTGTGAACTGAAATAGTAGCTCTTGTGATCATTGTCGTATTTGAGGACATCCATGTCGGGACGCTTTAACTCTACGATATCCCGTAATCCGTCGATGGCCGACTTCAGCAACACGTCAACATGATCGCCCAAAGATATCCGCTTAACGAAATCCCGCATGATGTAGGCATTGCCGAACACCCAGGAATGCGCGTCGCACCAAACCTGGTATGATCCTTCGTCCACGACGCCATTGTCCAGGTACCCTCTTAGGGTCGCGATGGCCGTTTTCAGTTCCCTGAATCGAAGCGACCCTCGTACAGCAGCTACAAGTTCCTCGCCGAAATCCTCTTGAATAAAGTGTTTGAGCACGTCTGCCTTACCCAGGACACCAGCTATAGCCTTCGCCAGCTTCACTGGGTCATCCACTTCCGCCCCACCCTCTTGGACCTTCAAAACCAAATAACTCCCTTTCTCAGGTTCCGCCGTTATAGCCAAGTGATCCTGGAGCGCTTTCACGAGTGCCCGTGCAGCGACATCCGTAAGCCACGGGGACTTCCCTTCCTCAAGAAGAACACCGTATTCGTCTTGAGTTTTTTTATAGGTGGTTATCCTACAGGTGATGTTGTCCACCCCCGAGGATCTTTCCACATACAATGGGACGAACGTGATCCGTCGACGGGACGACTCATATAAGATGACCGCATCCGAACGCTTCAAGCGACCTGATTGCGTCTCATATTTCTCGATGCGGGTAGCGTCTTCAGTCATGTTCAGCTCCTAGACGAAAGGTAGCTGGTTTTGAGCCACCGTTCACTTTGACTTCTCCCGGTATTTTTCCGCTTCCTCGGGGCTGAGTTCCGCGATCAGCATGTTCCTCATATCCTTTTTAAAGTGGTAGTCGATCAACTCTCGCATGTTGCTTGAAAAGTTGCCCTTAATTAATGACGCAACCGGATCATCTTTTACATCAAACGGTTTGGCCTTTAAATAATCTACGGCAAAGTTGAACTTCTGAATCGTGATACGAAGGCCATATAAACGGTTTAGGAGTTCCGGGTCATTGAACAATTTAATCTGGTCTGAAACTGTTTCCAGTAT
>Ga0265334_10000316_pt1 | contig 26560 bp, 39 predicted proteins | sample 42023metaG_FD_192442 | JGI IMG/M metagenome (GOLD analysis project Ga0265334, IMG submission 192442) | Rhizosphere microbial communities from Carex aquatilis grown in University of Washington, Seatle, WA, United States - 4-20-23 metaG | ecosystem: Host-associated > Plants > Roots > Rhizosphere... | reverse complement strand
CAGCGTCCACCACGATCCTTGATGCGTAACGTCGCGTACTGCTTCCAGTTGTGTCATCGCGTCTTTCCTTGAAGAATTCTGAAGATGGCGGCAGAGCGATCAACCGAATTGTCATCTGAAATAGCGAGTGATGCCTGTTCTGCCGACCAATCTAACGCAACGTCCCACAAGTTGTTCTCGTGGTTCATCAGCGAGCACTTCCAGCCCAACTTCTCGCGTGCAATTTTTTCTGCTATGGTCATCGTGCTTTCTCCTGGCAGGCGTGGCGGATAGCAAGAACTTCCGCAATCACCTGATCATGACTCAATCTCGGCAACCCCTTATCCTTACGCTCTTTCAGCAGCCTCATCATGCACACCACGTCGGCCTCACCGAAGAAGTCGTCAGGGTTGGACTTACGAATCGGGCGCAGCCGGTTCAGTTCTTCCTCATGCTGCTGCTGGCGAAGGTCGTTGATGCTGATGGCGTCAGGCGCAAAGCTGGCGATGACGGACGTGGAAGGGCAGAAGTCGGAAGTCTTGCCAGCGATGCACTTCTGGACGGCATCGCGCAACCGGCGCTCACCCATCGTGCGGAGTTGTTGGAGCATCGAGGAACGACGGCCAGCCATCTTCTCCTGCGGTATATGCCATTCGCAGCTAAGGAGATAGAGCAGGTTATCCAAAGTTCGGCATTCTGCGGCTGTCTCGGATTGCGTCGATAAGCGTTGACTTTCCATTTCGCTGACCCCCTTTCGGCTTGTCTTGTTCGCGTGATAGCCAGTTGTTGATGAATCGGCCCATGCCGCGTGCAGTCTTTCCCTGAGTCGGGTTCGACACTAACCATGCCGCCATCTTGGGGTACTCGGCCATCACGTCAACGCCGGGATATGCCTGAACCCAAACTTCATGCATCTGCCGATAGACGGGGTATTCCTTCTTGTTCGGTAAAGGCAATTTCGCTACTTCGTCGTAGTTCTTATTTGCTTCTGCATTTGCATCTGAATCTGCATATGCATCTGCTACGTCACTGTTACGCGTAACGTCGTACATGTTCGGCGTAACGGTTTGAGCCTTACGACGGGCGCGTAGCTTCGCCATACGTTCAGCAGCGGTGTAATCCCGATCCCGATACTTGAAGTAGTTCAGTACGATGAATCCGCCGTCGATGCGAACTAGTCTGCGACCCTCGTATTCTGGGGAGCGACTGTGAGGGTCGGCACCCCCAAGCGTCTCCAGAGCCTTAATGCCTTCCTCTGGTTCTACGAGCGCCCTCCGTGCAATTCCGACGCTGGCGGCGGGGACAAACCCGTACCATCCGGGCGGAACGATGAACCCCGTTTCCTCGATGCGGTCAACGAAGTAAGTCGGGGTCGGTTCGGTTATCTCTCTCGGCTCGGCCATGAGCAACGCAGTGATGAAAATGTCACGCGCTGCGCGGTCAATCCAGAGCGTCGATTCGAGGATTCCTGTATCAATCTTTACAAAAGGCATGGCGTCACGTTACGACGAACATTTGTAACTGTCAAGTGTTAAATCTGACTCGCGCAAGCCGCTCTTAACGGGGCGGCTTTTCAATTTAGACTGCGGCAGGACTTCTACCGCTATACGCCTGCCGCGTCCCGAACTGCCATGTGTTGCAGCAGTCCTAGCTTTTACAGCACGGGCACCGTCGCCACGTTTTCAGCTTCAGCTTGCCGCAGACCGCGCAGCGAACGGTGTCCGTGTGGATGTTCATCAGTAAATCTGCTCCAAAGCGTAATACACCTTGTCATCCTTCTCGCTACGACGGCAGCCAAGCGTCGCATCCTTGCCCAGAAGGGCTTGGGCGCGGTCAAACAGCTTGGAGTCCCAAACGTGTACGGGAAGCTCACCAGCGCCCTCTACGGCGCATTGCAGCAACCAATACGGCTTCTTCGCCTTCGTGGTTCGCTTCTCAGTGTCGGTGACGTGGCACGCGATCTTCGTCAGGTTGTCGTCATCCTCGAAAAGCGGAGCAGGTTCAGGCGCACCGCTGGCCTGCTCGACTGATTTGGGGCAGCCTCCGTGATGATCGGGTGATTTCCCCGTAGCCCCGCACTGCTTGCAGCGAAAGTTGGGGCAGGTTACCTTGTGGATGCCGAATGTTGAGCCACACTCTTTACAAGATGGCCCTGGCCTCGCAATCTCTGAAGTCATTAAGTCGGCCTGCTCGGTTTGGGTGGGTGATGCGCTAGGAGGGTTCACCGACGTAACAGGCTTGCGGACGTTCAGCACCTTGACCAGCGTAAAGACTCCGGCTTTGGTCGTCTCTGTCGGGCGAACCTGGAGGTCCACCAACCAGCCGACGCGTTCGGCCAAGCGGCCTGAATCGCTGGCAACGGGGGAAACCACGTAGACCAGCGTTTCGCGCCCATCTTCGTCCAGCGTCCTGACCTTGTACCAGAAGTTGTCTTTCGACTGCTTTTCTTCCTCAAGGATTCCGGCCAGTCGGATGACACCGTGGCTATCCTGATCCATCTCTCCCATTTCGTCGCGGGATTCAGGTTTCTCGCCCTTGTCGTACTCAGGGTCTTCCTTTTCGTCGGGGATAAGTCCGATGCCTCTCAGGAAGTACTTGAGGGCGCCCGTCTTTGCCTTCCAGATGGCCTTGTCGCCCGAATCTCTAGCCACCCCCCATCCGCTCAACGTAACGCTTCCTACGCCATCTGTTAGCGTGTAGTCGGTACAGATGCGAACCTCGAAAGTGGAGCGCGGCTTGCCGTCACGATCCGGCGCAAGCTGAACCTCAACGAAGTCCGGTTCATGCTCACTCTGGAGGATGACGATTCCCCGCCCGAACAGTTCATGGCGGATTGCTTTGGCGATGTCGGCAGCCTTGACGTACTTATACCGCTGCGCCTCGTTAGTGCCCTTCTTTTCGACGCCTCCCACGGCGTCACAGGCTTCGGCAAGAGCCTTGATAAGTTTGCTGTTGTCGGACTTGTCCATACCGATCAGTCCATCCGTTGCAGTGCTCACTTTACTCCTCCTCAATGCTCGATATTGGCATCCCGTTCCAGTCGCGGTTCGACAGGCAATCGGGGTTCTCTTTCCATGCGCCGGGGTGTTGGCATTCATGCCAGCACTGGCCGCAGATTTCGTAGTCATCGCAGGTACAGGACAAGCCGCATTCTGGGCAATCGTGGATCACATCCTTGCTCATTGGTCAGCCCAGCTCATTGCTTCACCTCCGAAAAGGCTTCGCCAACCATAGCGTTGAAGATGGCTTTATATTCAGCCCGCTCAGCATCCCACGCAGCATCCCACGCAGCAGCCAGCGCAGCATCCCGCTCAGCAGCCCGCGCAGCAGCCGCCGCAGCATCCCACGCAGCAGCCAGCGCAGCATCCCGCTCAGCAGCCCGCGCAGCAGCCGCCGCAGCATCCCACGCAGCATCCCACGCAGCAGCCCGCGCAGCAGCCCGCTCAGCAGCCCGCTCAGCATCCCACGCAGCATCCCACTCAGCAGCCCGCGCAGCAGCCCGCGCAGCAGCCCGCGCAGCAGCCCACGCAGCATCCCACGCAGCAGCCCGCTTACCTTCGTCGCCAGTCTCTAGGTATTCACGAACGACGGCGGGAGCATCCCAAAGGTGAATAACTTTTAAGGCGACGGTACGGGCGAACTTGCGAAGTAAATCGGTAGCGTCGATGGTCGCCACGATCTTTCGCCTAGATGCTACCGACTTGTCGCCCTCGTGGATAATTTCGCCGTCCAATTCAACAAGGTGGAGGAACTCGCCGGGAGCATATTGAAGGGCATCGAAAGCGGTAGGGCTAGCGTGCAATCCCGACTTGCACATAATGACTTTGCCCTTATACTCCAGCCATTCGCCAATCGGCGGGATAGGATTACCATCGCGCAGCGTCTTGCCCGTGAAGTGGTAAAAGCGCGTCATTGCCGTATCCCTTCCGTAATTTTCGTCAGCTTGGCGTTAACTTCGGCCTTAGTTTCGGCCAGCATCTGCTCGAATGAAAGAGTGCGCTCCAGTTCGTCTTTCAACAGGCGGAACGCTTGGGCTTTGAGTTGATGGGATTGGGATTCCTTCTCGTGATACGCCAGCTCCCACTTCGCGTCTTTCAGTTTCTGTTCGGTTGTCATTTCCCTGCCTCCATGCCAAACATGATTAGTGTTCTGCCATCGTTCACTACTACTACGGCATGATTTAAGCGCCGGGCAGTTTCCACGATGGCAAGTGCTCTATCGCCTACGTCGAGGCGGCCAAGAACAGTACTTGACGGCCACTCTTTCGGCCACGACCGCCGCTGATTTTTGAGGATTTCAGCCAATCGGTTAGCCTCACGGCGATACCATCGAGCTTGACGCTGTGAGATTTTCGTCACTTGGCTCTCCTGTCCCAGTTGGGACTCCAGCAGCGCGGACACTTAACGGGCTTCGTAGGCTTGCGCTGTTCCCAGTCCGCGCCGCACTTACGGCACTTCAAAGTGTTGTTTTTCATGTAGTCCATATTGCCACCACCACCACCAACAGTGCAAGGCACTAACGGGCATTTATTTCTCTCCGCTGATGTGCCAGTCGGAGCAGTCGCGCTCTCCGGTTTTGTGCAGCCAGAGCGCGAGAGCACAGCCACAGGTACAGCCGCCAAGGAACGTGGCGACGATGTAGGGCAAGCAGGTGAGGATGGTCATAGGGATTCCCTCATAACGAGACGGTTGGCTTCCTCGCGCCAATATCGGAATCGGCGCACAGTCTCAGCGTGCCCTAGATACTCGCGCACTCTCGGGAGCGTCAGAAGTAAACGCATTGCGCTGAACGGTTGCGGCTCAAATACTCGCCATTTCAGCTTCACGGGGTTCCTCCATTCAAAAGGTATTGGGTTTCACGTCGCAGCAGAGGCAGAACAGAACCACTGCCAACAGGCCCACCAACAGGACGATCAGGCTCATACAGAATCTCCATGTGGGAGCGGGGCCGCGTCTCTGGCCGGAGACGGTTATTCACATCTACATTCGGCAATCGGGCACCCGCAGTCGATGCAGATTTCTCCACACTGGCATTCCTCCACGAGATACCCACATAGGTCACAATAATCGTTTGGGTCGAAGTCATACCTTGCAATGGGAATGTCGCTCACGTTCTCACCTCCCCAGCATCCGCAGCCAATAGGCCACGTCACTCGAATGTTGTACCGCCCACAGCGCGGCCCAGCACGCTGCCATGAATGCGACCAGGCCCAGCGCATCCGTCACAGCTTCGATCAGGACAGCCAGCGACAGCTCAGGGCGAGAGCGGCGGGTCAGGGCGTTCATAGCGCCACCTCCCGTACTTTAGCGAGAGCGGCGTTGGCCATTTTCATTGACTGGTTATGGTGAATATCGCCAAGGTTGTTGCGCGCAATGTAATCTGCGGTATCGCTATATAGTTCGGTTAGCGCCTCTGCCAGTTCCCGTATCAGCTCACGCTGGCTCTCGAAGGAGTTGACGGCGGTGACGATGAGTTCGGCGTTAACCTTCCCACCGCATGGCGGGCACTGTACGACTGCGGCTACGTACTCGTTATTGGGGCCGTGAATGGGAATCCCGGCATAATGCTCTCGTCGTTCCCACGGCCTCGCCGTTGCCCGTTCCAGCACCTGATTAATATCAGCTGTCATGCTGCCACCCTCCCCATCTTTCTCTCAATCTCTTCCAGTTGCTGCTTCAGCCTTTCCACTGCGCGTTTATCCAGCAGCCACCTCGCCCGCGTCAAGTGCCGATTGCAGCAGGTTACGTTCAGTTACCAGTTCGATATACGTCATAGCGCCACCTCGTCACAGTGTGAATGCTTCACATCGGCGGTCAGCCATATACCACGTTCTATTCGCAGTTCTGCCAGAATCTCATCCGACGACTTAGGAATGCCGTTACCATTTTTGTTGAACGGACTCATGGTCTGCCAGAATTTACTTTTGCGTTCAGCACGTTTCCCACATATAGGGCAAATCCCGCGCTTACTTGCGTGTAACGAAACTTCCCTGAATGCGATTCGTGTCATACGTGTAGCTCCTTTAAATGGCCGATTAGTGGGAGCGTGGTTATTGGCTCAGTATGTGGCGCGGTAGACCATCACGAGCCGCGCCATCCCGCTCCGTGGGAGAGGTTAAGCCGAGTAACGGGGTAGGAAGCAATCTTCCAGCTGGCCAGTCGATCGGTTGATTTCCGCGCGCATCGCGGATGATGTGCGTATAGGTGTCTGATTCTTCCTGATAAACCCACGGCGTCGGGCGCCCTTCTAACACCTGCTTGATATCGGTCATTTCGTCTGCTCCTTCGGTTTCACTTCGGTTACGCGCTCCCACCCAATCACGGCCAAGATCTTCGGCCCAGGTTCGCGGCGCCCATTCAGCACGTCGGCTACGTAGCTCAGTGACAGGCCGTTAGCCTTACAGAACGCATTGCGGCTACCGTATGCCGCTATAGCGTGGGTTAGGGCTTCGATGGGGTTCATTGACCTTCACGCTCCTCAAGAATGTCCTTGAGGTCGGACAAGTGAGCGGCTAGAGGTGGCTCGGGCCATCCGCTCTCAATGTCGGAAATCTCTACCCTAAGCTCAGAAAGTTCACAGGTGACTGCTTGATCCAGTGTCATTGGTGTCACTCCTTCTCAGCGTGGTAACGCTGGGTTGATTGGTTACAGGCTCTGTGCGGGCACGAACTCTCCGCGAACAGTGGATTGCGGATTCTTCTGGAAATACCGCATGATCTCGATTGGCGTGCAAGCCACTACGATGTGACCGCCGTCAGTGCTCAGCCAAGCCGCTCCTCCCGTGTAGGACGTGCAGTGCATCTTGGAGTATTCGGTTGCGGTGAAGTCTCTGTATTGTTTGGTCATCGTGGTTACTCCTTAACAACAGGTACATATTCGCATGAACGCGTCAACGCGTCAATAGAGAATATGTAAAGAATTGTAAAGTTGCTTGCAAATAAGGGGATAGGTGATAGTTTTCGGGGTATGCAGTGGACGCGGCATCCTGGCAAAAGCAATATCAGGAAGGAACGTGCTAGTTCCTCGCCTGAGCTACGGGCTGCATGGCGTGAGTTTTACGCTGCTGGTGGATTCAAAAGAAAGCGCAAAGACAGCAGTACGGCTGGGAGTTTCACATTAACTGGTTCTCCCCACTCATCCGCTCCAGAAATGGAGAGTAGTGCGAAAACGCACGCCGGGGATCACTCCGGTCAAGGTCGCTACTGAGCGGCAGTCCTGCCTGAGCGGAAACGCAAACCAAGGCAGGGGATACGAGATAGCAGCCTACTGACACCGTTCTTCGGCGAATTGTTTACTTCCTGGTAACTCCTAAAAAACAGCCTTGTCTCATTACTGCCGTAGGCTATCCGCGAAGCGGACAAGTACTTGACTTACTGTTCTATACTTACTTCGTGAGCACTTCAGAACCAATCGTTCTACCTGCTGAACAGCCGAAACTACGGCACGGCGAACGTGCCAACATGATTCGCAAGTTGCGAGATCGTAACCCGAACATGCCGCAAGCTGTCATAGCTAAGAAAACAGGATGCTCGGAAGCAAACGTCTCACAGGTTCTTAAGAGCTACCTTAAGGAAATCACTCCCGACGAACTAAATCAGTTCCGTGCTGACAAACCTGCAATCCTCGAATCTGTACAACATAGGGCGCTATCATCCCTTACTCCTGAGCACTTTACAAACGCTAGCTTCCAGCAGATCGTGACCGGAGTTGCCATCCTGCAGGATAAGATCCAGCTAATGAGTGGTTTACCGACTAGCATCCACGTCACTGCCCTAGTCGATGTGCTTGAGCAGCTACGAAAACGGGACGACGACAAGCGATGATACCCCACGCCAGCAGAGACAAAATGCAGGCAGAGAATCAAGGTAGTCAACGGCGAGTGGTAAGAACTACACAGCAGCAAAAAAGAGATGGCTGGGCAGGGCCGGCGAATAAGAATTACTTAGGGCAGGCCACCGCCCCCATAGGCAGGGGTGGGGTCCGATGCGGTATCACCCCCTACCGATATTCTTCCCGCAAAGGGATTTCGTAAGTCGTTGAAAACAATGGAAGCTTACGAACAATGCGAGTTTTTGATTCGGGCCGATGGGACGGTGATGTTGAGTAGGAACTCGGTATGGTGGCAGGAGTGGTTATGTGAGCCGGAGTCGGTGAATCTGGCGGAGGATGATGGCGCGTAGGAAGCGGGAGCAGACGGTAGGCGGGGTGACGGTCAGTGCGACAGCTGCGGCTATTTCGCAGATCGTGTCGGGGTATGACCCAAAGAAGCCGGAGACGCTGGACCTGGTTGATGCGAAGGCGAAGGCGGCGAATAAGCTGTGGTTTCTGAAGCCGAACCGGGTGCAGGAGGATTTTTTTCGGATCAAGAACAAGTCTGGTCGGATGCCGCGGACGAGAATCTTTGAGGCCGGAAATCAAAGTGGTAAGACTACTATCGGTGTAGCTGAGGATATTGCTCACGCGATGGGGTTTCGCCCGTGGCTGGACAAGAACGACCCTGACTTTTATACGCGGATGAAAGTGCCGAATGTGGGGATGGTTGGGGTTGAGGTTGCGGGTCAGAACCTGATTCAGCGTATCGAGCCACTGTTCAGAGAGTTCATTCCTGCGCACTGTGAGGCTGAGTACGACCGTTACTCGGATGGTTCGATCAAGTGCCTGACACTGAAGTACGACTACTTCGGGAATCCCTGTGGGTCGAAGATTCACTTTCGAAGCTACGTTCAGGGCGCGGATACGTTTGAGGGTGTGCTATCCGATTGGATACACTGGGACGAACCTCCTCCCCAGCCGATTCTGAACGCTGCTAACCGCGGCAAGATGGCGACGAACGCTCCTTCGTGGTTCACCATGACCCCGCTCAAGGAGCCGTATATCTATGACATCTTTAGCCTTAACGCCTTCAACAATGAGGGCGAGGACCAGAACATTGCCATTTTCCGGTGTAGTACTTGGGAGAACTGTCAGGACTGGTGCCGTGACTGCGATGTGACCATACCGGAGAATGACCCGGACAAGTTGGATCCAGGACAGCAGCGCCCGGTAAACCGCTGTCCGCAGTGCCATAAGATTCTCGGGTTCATGCCCCGCGCCGGTATTGATAATTACCTCAAGACAATTACGGACGTGGATGAGCGAGAGGCCCGTGAGGAAGGCAAGTGGAAGCATCTTTCGGGCATGGTCTACAAGGAGTTAGACCGTGACGTTCATTTATACGAGGATTTCAGGATTCCGCCCAACTGGATGCGGATTGAGTGTGTGGATCCGTCTGATGCACGTCCTACACGATGGTTGTTTGGTGCTGTCTCATCCGAGGAGATCGTGGTCAACTCACGTCCTGCCAATCGTATCTACTGGTATGACTACCTTCTCACCGCGGGAAACATCGGGAAGATCGCCCGATCGGTGATGGTCAAACGCGCCGAACACGACTACCGCGAACCCGCAATGGTCATCCTCGATGCAAAGTTTGGGGCCAAGACCGTTCAGACCGCCGATGAGACGACGACGTGGGAGGAGGAGTTGGAGCGGTCGGGCATCAAGAAGATTCGGCTCTCTCACAGTTCGCCGGGTGACATCGCGTTAGGTCACAAGCGGGTGAAGGAGTACTTGGCCAAGCACTATTCCGCGGTGAAGGACGGAGAGTTCCCCGGCATGATGTTCGCGAAAGAGGCATGTCGAGGGGACCGTGGCCCGATTCAGGACATGTTCAACTACCGCTGGAAAGAGGGGAGCGATAAGCCGGAGGAGGACTTTAAGGACTTCTGCGACTGTGTTCGGTACGGCGCTTTGGAACAACCAGTGTACCGAGTACCACAACCGGAGGGTTGGGTTCCTCCAGTAGAACAAGGGGACGCGTACAATCCCCTTTACTTTGGCTTACACATGAGATAAGAGAGAGATGTGACGATTTAGGATTGGGAAATGCAATACTCAATCAAGAAGATCAGTTATGAAGATTTCTGGATGGAGAAAAACTCCCAATCGTTGCTCGATGAATATGCTGACGAGTGCTCGATTCCTGGTATTGGTAAAGCCATCCCACAGAAAGAAATGTACGCGATGATGGAGAAATCGGGAGCACTTCAGGGGTTTGCGGCGTACCGCGATGAGATGCTAGTAGGGTTCGCGGCTGTTCTAATTTACGTGTTGCCCCATTACGGTAAAAAGATAGCCTCGACTGAAAGCATTTTCGTTTCAAAAAAGTATAACGGTGCCGGTAGGGAGTTGATGGAGTTTATAGAAAAGTACGCCAAAGAAAACGGATGCGTGGCGTTTCTTTACAGTGCTCTATTAAACAGCAGGTTCGACCGCCTGCTTTCGGTTACCGCCAATCGAACCAACTCTGTCTACATGAGGAGTTTGGTATGAGCACACTTGAAATATTGGGAAACTTGCTGCCAGCAACTCCGGATGAAGCCCTTCAGAAAGTTCTGATTGTCGAGGACCGCATACGGCAGCGTGAGCAGATCAAGATTCGTACCGAGCATATCTTTCATGCCGGACTGTATGTTAGAACTGTTCGCTTGCAGCCGAACACAGTCTTTACCAGCGTCCTCATAAAAGTTCCAACACTGATTGTGATTAACGGAATTTGTGATTTACTTGCAGGCGATCAGTGGGTTCGAGTGGAAGGATATAGCGTTATACCAGCAAACTCCGGTCGAAAGTGTATCTACATTACGAGAGGGTTAGTGGAGATAACTATGGTATTTCCGTCTGACGCTAAGACTGTTGAGGAAGCTGAGTCGCAATTCACCGACGAATCACACTGCCTATTGTCGAGAACTCAGGACGACGATATGGTTCTATTTACTGGAGTTTAAGCATGTCGGGAATATCGGTTGGAACAATAGCGGCGATTGCATCGATCACGGCTGCGGCTGGAGGTCTAGCAGTAACCGGATTTGAAGAGGCTAATGCACCCAAGGCCCCATCTGCCCCTACCCCAATAGCCAGCGAAACCGCCCAGGCCAAGGAGCAACAAGCCGCTGCGTTGGCTCAAGCTCATGCGCTCCGCGAACGTCGTGGATTGTCGTCAACCATTCTCACTAGTCCAACTGGAGCACAGCCAGCACAAACGCAGTCGGCAACGCTAGGAACGTAATGCCTTATCCCTCGATGAATCTTCGGCAGTTCCTGACTACGAACTCCTACCCAGCATCTTCTATGGGCGAACGGAGCGACGAGCAGAAAGCCAAGGACTGCCAGAAGTACCTCCAGGTGATGGCCGACTACCGTATCCAGTGGGAGCCGATGATTGACAACATCATCATGTATGTCAATCACGGACGGAGGTTTGTACAGGATTGGAACCTATGGGACGGACAGCAGACCGGGCAGGAGGTATTCGATGACTCAGCCATGCTCGCACGAAACATGCTTGTGGATGGCATGGTCGGATATCTGTGTAGTCGGAATCAGCCCTGGTTCGCCCTTGAAATTCCGGGTAAGTTCAACTTCCCCCGATCAGTCGGGATGCGTGCATGGAACGGAAAGCGCATCGACTCCTACCCCCAAGTCCAGCAGTGGATTCAGGACTGCCAGACGGTCATGTACTCGGCCTTCAACCGTTCTAACTTCTACGACCTGATTCCTCAGTTCATCTCCGATGGCGCTACCTGCGGCACTGCCTACATGCAGATCGAGGAAGACGTACCGCAGGCAACGATTGTGTTCACCGTTCCTCACTTCCGCGAGTGCTTCATCTCCGAGAACCAGTGGGGCAAAGTCGATACCGTCTACCGCGTGTACATTATGACCCTTCGCCAACTGAAGCAGAAGTTTGGCGAGGAGAAGATGAAGCAGGTAGACGACAACTTCCAGCGTGACTACGAGCAGAACATGTATGCCACGCGGCAAGTCCTGCACGCAATTTATCCGAATACCGATTATCGTTCTGACCGCATCGACTCCAAGAGCAAGCAGTTCGCCTCCGACTGGATTTACAACAAGGGTGGAGTGCTTCAGTACCGAAGCGGACGCGTCACCATCATGGATATTTCAGGTGGCTCGAAGCTGTTGCAGAGTAGTGGCTACGACACCAACCCGATGATTGCGTGGCGGTGGTGGAAGAACGACGACGAGATTTACGGTCGTGGACCGTCGCATGAAGCCTTTGTCTCGATAGCGCAAGCGAACCAGATGGGCCGCACCAACCTGATTACCGCCCACCAAGCCGCCGAACCTCCGTTGATTGCCTACTCCGACCTCCGTGGTGCTATCCAACGCGGCCCCGCTGGTATCACTTATCTCGAATCGAATCGCGGCGACATCCGTGCTCGTGCTCCCATGCCGCTCTATACCGGCGTACAGAATCTCCCGTTCAACGTCGAATACCAGGATCGGGTGCGGCAGATCATCAACCAGCACTTTCACACCGACGTTTTTATGATGATGTCGCAGTTGGCAGCGAGTGGTAAGTCTGAGCGCATGGTCACAGAACAGATTGCGGAGTTGCAGGGCGAGAAGGCAGCGATTCTCGGAACCCGTGTTGGGCGTTTGCAGTCGGAGGCGTTCGATCCCCTGATATACCGTGTGTACTCGATTGAGGCTGCGGCAGGGCGTATACCGACGCCTCCCGATATTCTGACCGAATCAGTTCACGGCCCGGTAGAGATTCAGTACATGGGAATGCTGGCGCAGGCCCAGACCCGGCTGACGAAGGTTCGCGCCATCACCACGGGAATCAATCTTCTGACCAGCATGGCGCAGGTGAACCCGACTGTGATTGACGCTATCAACTTCGATGCCGCGGCGAATGAAGTGATGGATGCCGTTGGGTTCCCCGAGGAGTTGAAGCGGCCTGCTAGAGAGATTATGGCGATTCGCCAGCAGAGAAATCAGATGGCGCAGCAGGAGCGCACGGCTGAGAACTTCCCCAAGATTGCGCGTGGCGCTGCGTCACTGGCTAAGGCTCCCGAACAGGGTTCGCTGGTACAGAAGTTGCTCGAACCGGGAAGTGAGGCTCCGGCTCAATGAGCGACCAAATGTTTCCGAAAGTTACCTATTGCAAACTTCATGGATGGCAATGGGGATACTACAAGAAGGATTATATCGAGTCCTGTGCTGGAGTTGGATGCTGCGCTAGTGACCGCGTATCATTTTTGGCATCCGACGAATCCATCAAAAAACTTTCAGAGATTTATAAGCCACAGCAGCAATGAGAGATAGGAAACCAACACTTCGGGAGATAGAGTTAGCGCAGCAGTATAGTCGGCGTTTTGTCATCATTACTCCTAGTGGAATTGAATCGGAACCAACCGACTTTGAAGCAGTGATTCGTTATCTAAAGTTCAATCTTCCGTGTAAGGGTCCGATTGGAGTTCGTGAAGTATGAACCCGGCGCAGGAGATGCAGCAGCGATATCGCAACGTTTTTGGAACGGCAGAAGGACATTTGGTACTCGGTGACATTGCCCGGTTGTTTCACTTCTTCGATGCAGTGGAACCCGGGGATGTCGTGATGAACACACAACGCTCTTGTGCTCTGGTGATTTTGCAGATGGCTGGAGCGTTCAACCCGCTGTATACACAGCTCGGCTTAGAAACCCGAACAGAAGGAGAACAAAATGGGCGGTAATCCTCCGTATTACGACAATATTCGGTATGGTGGCCCGGCCTCTGGTGGCGGAATTCGCTACCCCCAAGAAGCAGGCCCCGGTACGTTCGCTCTCGATAAAGAGACGGACATCAACGTTGGCGGTGCTGGTTCAACCAACACCATCAACCTCTCGCTGAATCAGACCCGTTCCAGCTACTACACTCTGACCAACGCGGGAAGTGGAGCAACCACCGTCCAGTGGCCTGCCGTTCTACCCGGCTTGGTGTTCACGGTTTACAACAACAGCGGCCAGTCCTCGGTGTGGAAGGTGACGGGCGGAACCGGAATCACCGTTGCCAATGGGAAGAAGGCGATTCTGGTGATGGACTCGGTAGCGGGCGATATTCTTCGCGTGACGGCGGACACGTAAACATGGCAAGCGTAACCATCACACCAACGAACTTCGGTACGTCGAATCAGCCAGCAGCGACCGTTCCGTACAACTTGTTGCCTGCAACGGTAGTTGTCCAGCAGACATCGGGAGCGACTAACCTCGCTCCCTGTGTCCAGACTTGTTCTGGCGCTACCGATGCGGTGACATTCGCCAATGCGGTGAACATCGCCGTATTCACTAGCACGGGGCCGGATGCAGCGACACTTGCTACTCCCGGCGCTGGCGATGTAGGAAAAGTGCTGATTCTGGTCAACACGAACACAACCCAGAACGTAGTGACGACTGCCGCGAACAAAATCGTAAACGGTACGGCCACGGCGGGAGATACGTTAACGGCTCCGGCTCATGCAGGTGCGGTAACGATTCTGGTAGCCAGCAACGGATTCTGGAATCTCTGGGTTGGCGGAACTGGCGGTTGGGTTCTGAGTGAGGTGTAGCGATGGCCAAAGGTGGAGGAAAAACTGATGGTGGCAAGCCGGCCGGAAGCCGTGCTCGAAGCGTGGGTGCGGCAGGTGGTGGGAGGCCGAACGGAGCCATCCTCGATGACCAACAGGAGATGCTGACCGAACAGGCCAAGCGGTTCCGGGCTTGGAAGGAAGGCTATCGCAGCAAGGGCCTGAAGGAAAAGAAAGTTCCACTTCTCGATTACAAGATGGGACTGTGACTATGGAAGTAGGCGATCACATTTTTGCTCCCGTACCGGCGACTAGCGTTCCCCGGTTGCTGGAAGCAATACTTGCCGAACTCAAGCTGATTGGGCGCGCTCTCGGAATCGGGGTCGCAACTTATCTAAGTATTCACTGGGGCAAGCCCCAACCACCGCAGAAAGGAACATCAATGCCAGCACAGATGACAGATACGCAGTCCATCGGCGCAACCATCAGCGAAACCGATGCGGCTGGCCAGCCCGTTACCATCAATCCCGCAACCGTTGCGTGGTCGGTGAATGATCCGTCCATCGCTTCTCTGACGCAAAACCCTGACGGTTCGGCCACGTTCAAAGCTTTGGCCGTTGGTACGACCGGCGTCGGCGTGACCGATTCGAGCAACGGACTGAGCGCGCAGGATACTTTGACCGTGACTGCCGGTGCCGCGACCTCTTTGGTCATCGCATTCGGCCAACCGAGCTAACCTTCAAACTCCCTAAGCCTAGAAGCCAAGGGGAAAGGAAATCATGTCTACAGCAGCCGTAGTAGCGCAGCCGGATACGCAGCAGCAAGCAGCACCACAGCAACCTGAATCTTTGGGATGGCGTGCAGGTTTGCCTGACGACCTCAAGCAGAATGCCGACCTCTCGACCTACAAGACCGTGGGCGACTTTACCAAGGATGCTCTTGGCTGGAAGACAAAGGCCACGACGCTTGAAGCTGAGAAGGCTAACTACATCCCGAAGTTGCCGGAGAATCCGAGTGCTGACGATCTTTCTGCCTACTACGACGCTTTAGGCCGACCGAAACAAGCCAGTGAGTATGAGTTCGATGGCGAAGACAAGAACGCCTCCGAGTGGACGAGTGCATGGAAGCAGGAGTTTCACAGTCTGGGATTGACGAAAGCCCAAGCCAAGCAACTGAGCGGGAAGTGGAATGCTCAGATGAATGCGATGGTGAAGGCTCACAACGATGCCGTGGCTGCTGAATCCGCTGCTGCTGAAAAGACGCTCCGAAGCGAGATGGGCGACAAGTACGAGACCAACGTGGAACTGGCCAAACGAATGTGGCTCAAGCATGGAGACAGCGAGTTTGACAAGGCGTTCGCGGACGCACCGCAACATGTTCGCCTTGCCACTACCAAGCTGCTCGTCAAGCTGGCCGCTTTAACCGGCGAAGACGTGTCACCCACTGGTGGAATTGGAGAACGCAAGGCTGCTGGAACCAGCGGCTTTGAGTACCCAAACAGCCCTCAGATGAAGGACATGGGCCTCCGCCGATAGTCTCTAGAGGAGATTGTTATGGCGACAGATGTTTCACAGTTGGGGTATCAAACCCTACAGGATGTCGTGAACTCATACTCCACGGTGGACGCTCGTGCTCCCTTCCTCCGTGTATGTGAAGTTCTCGACCGCATGTATCCACTCATCCGTTACCTCCCGATGGTCACGGCCAACCAGATTCTCGCCAACGTAACCAGTCGGCGCGATTCGCTTCCGGCTCCGCAGACTCGCCGCTTCAACACCGGCGTTCAGCCCACGGCGTCGAAGCTCACGCAAATCAGCGATCCGATGGCGTTGTTTGAAGCCTACTCGGAAGTTGACGAAGAACTGTTGATGATCCAGAACGACCCGGCCATGTGGCGCAGCAAGCAGGACGCTGGCCACGTTGAAGGCTTCGGTCAGTACATGGAGTCGTTGCTGTTCTACGGAAACCTGGCGCAGGACCCCGGTTCGTTCAACGGCCTTGCGACTCGCTTCAACAACCTCGAATCGTATCCGAACGGCGACACGACTTGGCTTCCCAACGTGTGGTCTAACGGTGCGACAACCGGCGCTTGCACCTCTGCCTACTTTATGGAGTTGGGCGAGGACAAGGTGTACGGCATCTATCCGCCGAACACTCCTGCTGGGTTCAAGATGGAGGACTTGGGCCGCGTGACGAAGGAAACTCCGGCGTCTACCGGCTTTGGCCCTCAGCTTCCTGCTTTGATGCAGGTCTACCGTACCCACTTCACGTGGCGTATGGGTATCCAGATTGGTGATGAGCGGTGCGTTCAGCGCATCTGCAACATCAACCCCACGGCGCTGTCGTCCAACAACTTCGATGAGAACATCTTCATCGAGGCGAAGAACCAGTTGCCGATGGCTGGTGAAGCACCGGGAACCGTTCTGGTGATGAACCGCCTGCTAAAGACTCAGGTTGACATCCGTTCGGTCAGCCAGAAGCTGAACGCCTATACCTACTTCGACTCGAAAGAGACGGACGTGTTTGGGCGCTCGGTCACCAAGTTCCAGAACATCCCGATTCTCGTTTCGGAAAAGATTCTCTCGACCGAAACCGTTATCAGCTAAGGAGCGACTATGCCGTATCGTGACGCACTTGCATATCTCCACGGCTCCAGCTCCACGGCTGGTCAGCCTGAAACTTCAACCCTCACAACCCTGACTGGCGTTTCGCAGTCGGGGTTCACGCTTACCTACACGGTCGCAACCGGGCAGGTCATCCCCGGCCAGATCGTGACTCTCGCTGGTGGTGGATACACGACTCAGAACGTGGAAGTCGTGGCTATCCTGACTGGCGGCGGAAGTTCGGGTACAGCCACGGTCAACGCTACACAGACCGTGACGACCACGACTGCCAACGTCAACCCTCCCATCATTGGCGATGTTCTCTGCCAAGCGGGTTCGCAGTACAGCAACCTCGAACTGGACTTCGGTGCGCCGAACTCCGGTGGAGCTTTCCCGTGGTTGCCTTCGTTCCCGTCACTCACCGAGAAGGGTTACACCTTCCCGCCTGAAGTTGTGGGACAGGGTGGTGTGGAAGTTGGTCTCCACATCATCATCACCAGCCCGTTCAACACTCTGGGCAGTGTTAACTTCCAAGTCTGTACTTCGGCTACGACCGCAGCAACGTATAACGGGACTCCGGGTGCGATTGCTTCGCGTTCGCTGACCCTGGCACAGATGCAGGTCGTTGGTGCTCACTACTTCATTCCCACGCAGCAGAGCGCAGTTCTTGAATTCCTGCGGTTCTACGCTGCACTTTCCGGCAGCAACGCAACTCTGGGAACCATCGTTTCGTGGTTTGGTCCGCGCACTGGTGGCGAGCAGTAGCAGCCTGACGGGGAGGGTTGGCAAGGCCCTCCCCATTTTTGGAGGAACCGTGATTATCGAAGCAACCTGCACCTACGAATCACTGCTGAGTGGTCCGTCCAAAATCAGTGAAGGGTGCGTCAAGTTTGAGCGCAACAAGCAGTACAAGCTGGACTTATCCGACCCGGAACAGCGCAAACTTCTTTCGCTTTTCTGGAAGCAGGGAACTCAGGTTCGTTGGTGTTTCGAGTTCGACCGCGCCTCTGCGTCGTCTCCCGCCGACTCCATCTGGTTCTGCAAGGACTGCGGCGCCTACTTCGACAAGTTCAACGAGATGGGCACGCACATGAACTCCATGCATCAGAGCAAGCTGAAGAAGCAGATTGCTGAAGTTCAGGCACGGGAGGAAGAAGAAGGCGTTGATCACGACGAGGAGCCAGTCATTCATAAGGATCAGCGCGGTAAGCAGAAGGGCCGCACCTACAAGTGCAAGACTCCCGGCTGCGAAACTGTTTGCGCCAATCCCTATGAGATGCGGATTCACAAGCAGAGTCACGAAGTCGTAGCGGCCCCCGTGGAGGCGTAAGGTGAACTACTCTCAGACCTCAATCTCGAACTTGGCGTTAGGTCGCATTGGTGCCCGTGGCGGCATCAGCGATGTCAACGAAGACAAGCCCAACGCCAAGAAGGTATTGCTGGTCTGGGACCCAATCTTTCAGGAAGTTCTCTCAGAACGCGATTGGAAGTTTGCTAAGACTCGGACGTTCTTACAGTTGAGTCCACAACCTCCGCTCTACGCTTACAAAGCAGCTTGGGCGTTGCCGTCCGACTTTCTGCGCTTCGTTCGTCCTCGCCGTCGTCAGATAAACCAGAACTACGGCTGGATGTGGGGCGGAGATAATTGGGGATGGTATGACCGCCGTGACCCTCCATTCTGGCCGGAAGGCGATTGGAAGGTAGAGACTCAGCCGACGCCCTGCATCTTCGTGGCATCCATCACGAATGGCACGATGACAGTCACGCAGTTGTCGCAGGGTCAGTTGTCGTTGAATCAGCCTGTGTTTGGTCAGGGCGTTCCGCTTGGTACGTTCATCTCGGCGTTTGGAACGGGAACTGGGTATCAGGGAACGTACACACTTAGCGATTCCTCGGTTACGGTTGGTAGTGAGGCGATGTCATCGCCTAATCCATTGGTCGGTGCGAGCAAGTTCGTGTTCACCAACTATCTTGGTTGGTGTGGGCCTGCGAAGATTACCTACATTCAACTCATCTCCGACTACACGCAGTTGATGCCGGGGTTCGTGAACTGTCTCGCCAACCGTCTCGCGGCTGAACTGGCAATAGCCATCACCGAAGACAAGTCGAAGTTTGAAGGCATGATGCAGATGTACCGCGACTCCCTGAACTCAGCCGAAGCGCAGAATGAGACATCCGACTACGAAAGCGACGAAACGGGTTCAGAGACTTGGGTGACGGCAGGGCGGTACGCCGGTCTGTATCGCGGCTATTGGGGAGGCGGCTGGTAGATGGGTCAGAAAATCTACCACAGCGTTAACACGTTCAATGGGGGTGAGATTTCAGAACTCCTGTTCAATCGGGAGGACATCGCCAAGTACAAATCATCCTGCCGGGTGATGGAGAACTGCTTTCCGCTTGTCGAAGGCGGGGCCAAGAAGATGCCCGGTACATACTTTGCCGGGAAGACACAGAACAATCTGGCTCCGGCCCGTCTCATTCCTTTTCAGTTCTCGACTACGCAGGGAGCGATTCTTGAGTTCACCGCCGGTATCATCCGCATCTGGTCCCCATCGAATGAAGGCGTTTGGGACTTGGGGCTAGTCGAAAGTGGCGGAACTCCGATTCAACTAATTACGCCATACACGCAACAGGATTTGTTTCAACTCGATTGCGCGACACAGAGCGCCGATGTTCTCTGGATATTCCATCCAAGCTATCCTCCGGCTTGCGTGGAGCGGCACGGGCCATCGAACTGGACTTACAATCTCGCTCCCCCCGGTGGCCCTCCTGTCGCTCCCGGCGATCCTGCATATCGTGGAACTCCTGGTATTGTAACGACGGGCTATTCAGCTCTCGGCGTTCCGATTCTCCAGATTACCCAAGCATTTCCCGCAGTGATGATTACCGATGCTCCCGGCTTCTCGCTTGGGGACCGCGTGTACATCAACGAATGTACAGGGATGGTTGAACTGAATCAGGGTGAGTTCTTTACTGTTCCAGTTCTCAACAGTGGTGTTACGGCGGCGTTTACCGGCCACATTGACGACACAGCAGGAACTCCGAACGCTGGACTGATTCTCACGGTGTCAGCAGTATCGTCGGGAACCATCCTGATTGGGATGCAGGTACAGGGGCCAAACGTTCAGCCGAACACAATCATCACGCAGTACCTTTCGGGCAGTGGTGGAACGGGAACGTATCAGGTCAACATCCCCCAAAAGGTGGTGGCGACTGGAATGACAGGAACCGGAGGATTCGCCTACAACCTTGTGGACGTGCAAGGCGGGGGAATCTGGACTGGCTCTATCTCCGGCCTAACGATGAACGTATCGGCAATTACTGCTGGATTCATCGGAATCGGTGTGGACGTTTACTTCCCCGGTGTGGCTGGTGGGACCGCAGTCGTCTCGCAAGCATCGGGAACACCCGGAGGTGTTGGGGTCTACAACCTCAGCACGTCTAATTCCTACTCAGGTCAGATGTCCACGGTTCCCGTTCCATCGACTTCGTTCCTTCCATATTCAGGTGGTGGATTCGCCGTCAAGGTGATTCCATTCTTCGATTCGGCAGGAAATTACCCGGCGTGTGGGACGTTCTATCAGGGCCGTCTGTGTGTTGGCGGAACGGACGACAACCCTACGCAGATGAACGGCAGCACTATCAACGACTTTACGAACTTCATCTGCGATCCGAACGACGACAGTTACGCCATCCAGTTCACGCTTCTGAGTACCCTGCTCGACCAAATCATCAACATGATTGGTTCACCCACAGCTCTCATTTTGGGAACGGCTGGTGGCGTCTGGATTATGACGGGGCCGAATGGTGGGGCGCTCACGCAGTCGGGAGTGACAGCCGCGAAGCAAACGTCCATCGGCGTCAGCAACATGCAGCCGCAGCTTGTTGGGGACTCGGCTATCTTCGTCTCTCGCTCTGCCAAGCAGGTCATGTTCCTCGTGTTTGACTTCGTAAGCAACGAGTGGAACAGTTTCGACCTGACTCGTCTGAATCGGCAAATCACGATTGGGCCGAATGAGATGAAGTCTGGAATTTTGCAGACGGCCTTTCAGTCCGAGCCATATCCCATCTTCTGGGCAGTACGTGCTGACGGTCAGCTAATCGGGTTGGTGTTCAACAAGCAGGACCAGGTATTCGCGTGGTTCCGTATCAACATGCTCCCTGAGAACGGAATCATCGAGTCGGTTGCAGTCATCAGCGGCGAAGGCCAAGAGGACATGGTTGTTGTTGAAGTCAACCGTGGAATCGTGAATGGCAATCAGGCACGATACGTCGAATACTTCTACCCACAGGAACTATTCAACGACTTGTCTAATGCCTTCTTCGTTCACTGTGGCTTGCAACTGAAGATGGGGCTTCCTGTTCTCATTACGGGAATCACGAATGCGAATCCCTGTGTGGTCACAGCTCCGGGCCAGAACTTTGCCAACGGCGATTTCGTTCAGATTTCTACCGTGATTGGGGAACCGCCAAATCCTAATAATCCCAATGGTAGCGGGATGTGGCAGGTGAATCAGGACAAGACACAAGCATACATCGTTGCTGGTTCTGACCCCGGATCCGGTACGTTCCAGCTTCAGGATGTGGACTCGACGCTGTGGGGAACGTACATCGGTGGTGGCAGGGCTTTGCCGGTGACGAACGAAGTAACGGGCATGAACTACCTATTGGGCCAGTCCGTCACGGCGGTCGGGGACTGCGCCATCATCCTTCCGCCTACAGTCGTAACCAGCGACACGATGACGTTTGATTATTACTGTTCGCAGATCACGATTGGACTGCCGTACACCATGACGGTTCAGCCGACTAACCCGGTCGTGACCAATCCGACATTCTCGACGCGTGGTCAGAAGCAGAAGCTGAATCGAGTGACCATCTCAATCTACCAGTCCTTGGGTGGGAAGTACGGAATCAAAGACGACCCCGACTACATGTACGACATCGTTTACGGCCCCGGCGCTCATGGGAGACAACCATGAGCATTTCCCACGTACAAGGTGCATCGGCTTACGGGCCAACGGGTAACGGTGGAAGTGTTTCTCTCTCTGGCGTTACGGCTGGAGACTGCCTAGTACTGTCTATCGGGTGCAATCAGCTAAGTTCGGACGCCAAGGGATTTCCACAGATCACGGATAATCGTGGCAACGCTTGGCAGTTGGCCACGATGTCTCCGGTTGTTACTCGGGCCGCTGGAACGCAGTGCTTCATCCTCTACACCTTTGTTGCTCTGAACTGCGCTGGTGGGGATACCAACGTAACGTACACCGCAAACTACGGAGGAACGGTTCAGCCGTGGTTGCTGATTGATGAATACTCCGGTGTGGCGAGTGCTTCGGCTATCGGTCCATCGTCGTTCAACTCCACGACATTTGATACCGGCTCCACTTCGGTTGATAGTCTAGCAATTACTGCCGTGAGTGGGCAGATGCTCTATTCGGCGGCGATGGCGAGTCCTGTGGTCACGGGAGCGACGTACACCTTCACGGCATCGGCGGGATTCACGGGACGTCAAGCAGCCAGCAACACGTTCCTGTCAGCCGCTAGTTGGGACAAGCTATCGTCGGGCGGATCAGAACATAACGTCGCATCGGTTGCCAGCGGCACTCCCGACATGATGGCCGTTGTCCTATTGGCGCTCTCGCCCACGGTTCTGACGATTCCGCTGGTTCAGGTTGGGTGCTTTGCCAATACCTCGATTATCACTGATACGACGACGGCAGTGTTTCCGCATCCGAACACGGCGGGGAATCTTCTCGTTGCCATCGGCATGATTATCGAGCGGTTAAACCCGGTCATCACCGACACGAACGGAAACGAATGGGTCATCGTCTACGATGGGAGTTCGCCTTCAAACAGCCTAGTCGTGGCCTACGCGATAAACTGTGCAGGCGGCGCGAACTCGGTAACGATGAATACCCTTGGCGGGGGGGACGACAACTCTCTGTCCCTCATCATCGCTGAGTATGAGGCTGTTTCTGGGTATCTGGGAGCATCATTCGGGAATGGCTCATCAAGCACTGTAGACACAGGTGGGGTGCCGGTATCTGCCGCGAACTCGTTGCTCGTGTCGTGTTTCTTCGGTGGCCCGGTGTCCGGTGCAGGAGACAAACAGGCATTCGTTCCGGCACTAAACTTGGGAAACCTTCGCTTCCAGCTTTCCGATTCGGGATTCGTCCAGTTGTATCCGTATTCTCTTGCACTAGCCGATCAAGTAGAGAGTGCCCCGGGAACTTACGACAACGTGTTTGACGTTTCCCCGATGACAGGGACGTTGCAGGCGGCAATTCTCGGATTCAAACTATCACTGTCACTGGCTTGTGCTTCGGGTGTTGCGTATTTGGGAGTTATGTACAACTCGGCAGTCGTAGCGACGGGCGGGAAGCCTCCTTACACATTCTCCATCATCAGTGGTGGACTTCCACCGGGACTATCTCTCAATGCGAGCACGGGAGCGATTACTGGAATCCCAACGGCATTGGGAATATACCCATACACGGCACAGGTTCAGGACTCGCTAGAGAACAATGCGACGGCCAGTTGCGCGATTTCGATTACACAGCCGTTACAGATTACCTGCGGGAAGATGCCGACGCTGGAGTTGACCCGAGACCTCGATGCGGATTGGGATGATGAGTCTACGTTCTTCATCACACAGTCCGATCCGTTGCCATTCACCCTTCGGGGGATTGTTTTGAGGCTTTCGTACAATCAGGATTGATATGAGGAAGTTGCAGCGTCTGAATCTCGAACACTTGGCCGTCCTGCTCTACGGTCATCCAATGCGCGACCAGTTGCAGAAGTCTTACCTCTCGACGGGTAGCGTAGGGTATTGCCTTCTGGTTGACGGTCATCCGGTGTTCGCGGGTGGGGTGGTGAATCTCCAGTGGAACCGTGGCGAAGCGTGGATTCTTCCGACTCCGTATTTCAGGAAGAACATTCGCATTTGCTACAAGTACCTCCGCGACCTGCTGCCAGTGCTCTTTGTTGAAGGGGGATTCAGGCGGATACAGGCGACGTGTTCGATTATGGTTTCGCCGTTGCTATTCAAGCATTTAGGATTCGAGTACGAGGGAACGTTGAAACAGTTTGGGCCGGAAGGTGAGACGTGTTTGATGTACGCAAAGGTTAAGCCATGAGTCCTCAAACAGAAGCGGCGGGTTCGTTTGGTATCGGGGTAGTCGGCTCCATCCTCTCCGGCGAGGGTCAGATCAAGGCTGGCCAGCAGGAGAAGGCGGCTTACGACTACAACGCCCAGATTGACCTTCAGGACATGTCGGAGAACCTGATTGCCAACGAGCAACGCTACTCTCAGCTTGTCGGAAAGCAGGCAGCAGCGTATGCGGCCTCTGGCGTGGACATTACCTCCGGTTCCCCGCTTCTGATGATGGCAGCGACGGCGGGACGTGGTGGGCGACAAGCCGCAGAGATTCGGCAGGCAGGAACGGAGAAGGCCACGCTGGAACAATACTACGGAAAGATTGCTGCTTGGCGCGGACGGCTGGCTGGTATCGGCTCCATGCTCTCAGGAATCAGCAACGCATCGCAGAACTACCTCAAGGCCACGGGGTACGAAGGTGGCAGTGGCGACGGTGGCGAAACAGACTTTGGTAGCGTATCGAATCTGACGATGAACCTAAGCTAATGGCACAAATAGGCGGACTCCCGGTTGACGAACCCGTAGCACGACCCAATGCTTCGCCACAGCAGTTCGGCTCAGTTGGTGGAACCATCGCGGGACTTGGGCAGGAGACAGAAGACCTCGCCGCTGGTTCGTCGGCAGTCGAAGGTCATCTCATCGCCGCGCAGCGTCAGGTGAAAGCCAAGCAAGCTGAGATTGCCTTTGACCGCCGCAAGATGCAGGTCTACACCGACCTCAGTAAAGCTACATCCCCTGAAGAAGCACAGCAGATTTACGACCACGCCAAAGGTGAACTCGACTCCGTTCTGACTCCATATGAGCACGACAAGGTTCTCGCCCGTTCGTTGGGACTCTACCGAATGCAGCAGGACGTAGAGATTCAGGGAACGGTCAACGCCAAGAAAGCCGACATCATCACCAAGTCAGATCGTGCGGCGAATGAAGTTCTGTACGGAAAGTCCCAGCAGGATGCTATCACCACTACAGTGGGTGGTGGTAGTCCAAACGTGGAGAGAGAGCAGTTCAAGTTGAAGCTGGATTCTTCGATTCATCAGGCTGGGACTATGACTCCCGAGCAGGCTGAACAGGTGATGCAGCAGTGGGATCAGGATTACGAAAAGGGGATGATTGAGGCGTATGCCAACAGTCCTGACGCCAATGTTCGCAAGAGCAATATCCAGAACCTCAAATCAGGCGACAGCTATCCCCATCTCGACCCGGCTACCAAGAACGCACTCATCACGAAGTCTGAGAACCGTGACCGGGAACTTGCTAATCTCCATGAGTCTGAGGACCTGAACGCATCGACAGCCAAGTTCAACCAGCTTACCGATGGATGGGACTATGAACACAAAATCAACGCCACGACTAATGATAAGTGGGCGAAGGATAATGGGTTTGTTGACTCAAACGGCAATCCTAACCGTAAGATTCTGGACAAGATTGGTGAGGATGTAGACCGCCAAGAGACTCGCGCACGTAAAGTGCAAACCGACAACGACAACGATGTGGTTGAGAAGTACATGGTAGATGTGAGCAGCGGAAAGATGTCGGAGACGGATATTCAGCGTGCCGTTATGAAGGACGGTGGCTCTCCAAAGGCCGTGACGTACTTGAACAATCTGCGCAAGGACATCATCAGAACGAATCTTGAGTTGGGAAGCTTGAGCCTTCAGCGGCAGTCACTTATGCGGCAGCAGTGGCAGGACCAGAGCTTTGAGCAGCTCGGTGTCATTCAGCGTGACCTAGCCAACGGCGTACGTCACAGCCGCGAGGAATTAAACACAATGGTCGGTCGGGGTCCGGGAAAGATGTCGTCGCAACAGGTCGCTGAAGCTATCCGCATGACGGACTCCTACGAGACTGACCCTGTTAACAAGCCGTTCTATTCAATTTTTACTAACGCTGCGGCGTTGGACGACAGGACGCGTGGAGAGGCAGTCAGTGAGTTCGACTCATTTATTCAGAAGCAGCCCAACGCCACTTCTGTTGAAAAGCAAAGAGCTATAAATGAGATTCTGGAGCCACGAAACATCGAGCGTATCAACAAGTCCCTCGACTCTCTTGGCGACGTGTTCAACCCCAAGCAGAACACCCCACCGAAACCCGGTGGCGTACCTGATAACGCAGTCTGGAACCCGAAGACGAGGACATGGCAGCTACCGCAATAACGCAACCCCGCGAGTGGGATGAGAACGGTAAGCCGGTTGAGTCGTCGCCCAATACTGCGTGGGACGAGCAAGGGAATCCCGTATCGAGTCCGTCAAATGTTCCACGTGGAACATTGTTGGGGGTTGGGGAAAGCATCGCCTTCCATCTTCGCCAGTGGTTTTCGTCCGATAACACGCCACAGGATAAGGAACAGGAATACGGAGTAGGCGGTTCGACCTTTGGAAGTGTAGAACCTTCAAAAATGGGTAACGCCGTCGTCAATTCCAGAGTTCTCGGCG
>Ga0265334_10000315_pt1 | contig 26586 bp, 25 predicted proteins | sample 42023metaG_FD_192442 | JGI IMG/M metagenome (GOLD analysis project Ga0265334, IMG submission 192442) | Rhizosphere microbial communities from Carex aquatilis grown in University of Washington, Seatle, WA, United States - 4-20-23 metaG | ecosystem: Host-associated > Plants > Roots > Rhizosphere... | reverse complement strand
AGGCTCATCGCGAGCACGGCGGCCAGCACGTTGGCCAGCGTGCCGGCGCGCCATGGGCCGATCGCAGTCAGGGGGATACGGGACATCTCCCCACACTAGTGGCGTGCGTGGAACGCTGTCAAACCGGCCGGCGCCGCGCGCTACACTGCGTCCCCATGTACAGGGTACTGCTGTATCTGATTGCCGGATGGTCGGGGTTCTTCGTGATGGCCATCGAGCTGCTGGGCGGACGGCTGCTCGCGCCGTATTTCGGCAGCAGCATCTACGTCTGGGGCGCGATCATCACGGTGTTCATGCTGGCGCTGTCGCTCGGTTACCTCGCGGGTGGCCGCGCTTCGCTGACCTCGCCGACCTTGAGGCGACTGGCTGCAATCCTGATGGCGGCCGCGCTGGTCACGCTGCCGGTGCTGGTGCTCGGCGACACCATGCTCGACCGGCTGTCGGTCGTGCTGACCGATCCCCGCTTCGGGTCGCTGGCAGGGGCCGCACTGCTGTTCTTCCTGCCGACTTTCGTATCCGGCATGGTATCGCCGTATGCGGTGCGACTGCTGGTAGCCGACCGCAGCAGCTCCGGCCATCACGCCGGCAAGCTCTACTTCGTGTCGACTTTCGGCAGCGCGGCCGGCACGCTGCTGACCTCGTTCTACCTGGTGCTGTACCTCGAGGTGAACCAGATCGTGCTGCTGATGGCAGGAGTGTCGATCGCCGTGGGAATACTGGCATGGCTGGTCCCCGCGGCGGAGCCTTGCGGGGAAGCGACATGAGGCGCGCGAGCATGAGGCGCCCGGTCATGAGGCCGCGACTCGTCGCGTTGCTGCTTGCGATCGTCGGCGCCCTGTGCGGCGGGTCGGTATTTGCCGACCAGGTGCTGATCCATACCGAACATTCGCTGTACCGTCAGGTCCTGGTTTATGACGACGGCAGCGGGCGCTGCCTGTGCTTCACGCGGCTGTGCGCGATCGGCCGCCAGTCGTGCGTGGACCTGAAGCGGCCCGATTACCTCGTGTTCGACTATACGCGGATGATGCTCGGCGCCCTGCTGCTCTCGCCCGCGCCGCGCAGCGTGCTCGTGATCGGCCTGGGCGGCGGCACGTTGCCGCACGCGCTCGCGGGTCTGCTGCCGGACGCGAGGATCGACGTCGTGGAAATCGACCCGGCGGTGCGGCGCGTGGCCGACCAGTATTTTGCGTTCCGGCCGGACGCTCGCGTGCGCGTGTTCGAGGAGGACGGCCGCGCCTACGTACGCCGCATGCTGCGCACCGATCAGCGCTACCAGCTCATCATGCTCGATGCCTATGACCACCAGTACATCCCCGAGCACATGCTGACGCGGGAGTTCCTGACCGAGGTCAGGAGTCTGCTGTCACCGGGCGGGGTCGTCGCGGCCAACACGTTCTCGTCGAGCCGGCTCTACCAGAACGAATCGGTGACCTATGCCGGGGTCTTTGGCAGCTTCTACAACCTGAAGAGCAATAATCGCGTGATCCTTGCCAGCGCTGGTACGCTGCCGGAACTGGATGCGATCCGGCGCAATGCGGATCAGCTCGGTCCGGCCCTGTCGAAGCTAGGCGTCTCGATGCCGGCGCTGCTGGAGCGCTTCACCACCAGCCCCGACTGGGATCCGAATGCGCGCGTGCTCACCGACCAGTACTCGCCAGCGAACCTGCTGAACGCCGCGCCCTGATCCGCCGCGCAGTGACCCTAAGCGCGCCGTTGCCTGTTTCAGTTGCCCGTTCCCTGGGCGTGCACGGTCACGAGGGTGCGCAGCTCCCGCAGCCGGGCCTTCACGATGGCGGCGTTGTCCGGCCCCATTCGCAGCAGCACCTTCTGGCCCGCCGAGAGATCTTCGAGTTTCGGATCGCCATACAGGTAATTGACGTTGGGACGCACCAGCGCGATCGGGCCCTGCAGGTCCGGAGCGGCGAGCAGGTCATCGATCGCGGCCACCAACCGGTCATTGAAATACCCGTTCGGGTAACCGAGATTCTGGTAGGCCTGCTGGAACAGCGGATAGTAATGGAAGTACAGCGCGGCGAACTGCTGCAGGTCGATCTGCTGCAGCTGCTTCACGTAGGGTGCGTAGCGCGCATAGTTGACGGGATCGAGCGTCGCCGCCTGCTCATCGCCGGTGACCCCGAAATGACCCGGTACCGGCCGCACCGGCCGCAGCTCGACGGCAACGCGTTTACGCGGCAGATTGTCGATCGTCACGACGATGTGGCGCACGAGCATCTCCGGGCGCAACAGCCCCTCGAGTCCCTGCGTGCCGCTGAGCGAGGAGAGTGCCGAGTGCAGCGGTGTATCGCTCGCATCGAGGGAGGGGAGGGTATCCGGAGTCTTCGCACCCTGGTCGGGAACCGGGTTCCGGACCGGCGGCGCACTCACCGGTGGCGCAGTCGCGGCAGTGGGCGGCGTCTCACCGGGTTCGCTGCGGGAGAACCACCAGGACACCAGGAGTACCGCCACGCAGACCAGGGCGACGCCACCCCCGATCCACCACCACATTGCCTTTCGCATTGGGTCCTCCTTAGGCTGCGAAGGAACCTAAGCCGGTTCGCAGCCGATTGCAACTCAAACGGCCCGAGTGCGTGCAGTATCATCGGGACTGAATACCCGTGAATACTCCACTCCAGACCGCCGCCCGACGTGCCGCCGCGCAGTGCGCGGGCGCCGTGCTGCTCGTGCGCCCCGCACACTTCGCCTTCAACCCCGAGACGGCGGTCAGCAATCGCATGTCGATGCCGGCGAGCGGTGCGGCCTCACCCGCGCCGGCGGCGCTCGGCGAATTCGCAGCGCTGGAGCAGGCACTGAAGGCGGCGGGGGTGCGCTGCTGCGTCGTGCAGGATACCGCGCTGCCGCCGAAGCCCGACGCGGTGTTCCCGAACAACTGGGTCAGCTTCCATGCCGATGGCAGCCTGGTGCTCTATCCGATGTGCGCACCCAACCGCCGGACCGAAGCGCGCAGTGCGATCCTCGACGCGGTTGCGGACGAGCTCGGGTTTCGCGAGCGCCGCCGGCTGGACCTGCGCGCCCACGCAGAGCGCGGCAAGTTCCTGGAGGGCACCGGCAGCCTGGTGCTCGATCACGTCGGTCGTATCGCCTACGCTGCCCGTTCGATCCGCACCGATGAATCGCTGGTCACCGAGTGGGCCGAATGGATGGGCTACGACGCGGTCGTGTTCGATACCTGCGGCCGCGATGGTGCGCCGCTGTATCACACCAATGTGGTGCTCGCGATCGGCGCGCGCTTCGCCCTCGTGTGCCCTGCGGCGCTGCGCGATGCCGATCGCGGCCGCGTGCTCGAGCGGCTGCGTGGCGCAGGCCGCACCGTTGTCGAGATCGGCATGGAGTCGCTGTACGGGTTCGCGGCCAACATTCTCGAACTGCGGGTCGCGGCCGCCGATGGCCGCCACACCAGTGTGCTCGCGATGTCCGCACGGGCGCGCGCCGCACTCGCGCCGGCGGAGTGGGAATCGTTGCGCGCGGCGGTCGATACCGTGCTAGCCGTGCCAGTACCGACCATTGAGCACGTGGGCGGTGGCGGCGTGCGCTGCATGATGGCCGAGGTGCCTTGATGGCTGCGCGAGCGCGACGGGTTGCGGCCGAGCCCCTTGCACAGCGCGTGTACCGGTTGCTCGCAGACCGGGAATTCCATTCCGGCACGGCACTGGCTGCTGCGGCGGGCGTCAGCCGCAGCGCGGTCTGGAAGGCGGTCGCCGGGCTGCGTGCACTCGGGGTGCAGGTGCACGCGGTGGCCAACCGCGGCTACCGCCTGCCGCTCGCCACCGGGCCATTGGAGGCCGTGAGGGTCCGCGCGCTCCTGCCCGGCCCGTGCCGCACGCGCCTGCGCCTTGGCACCAGCGTGTGGGTCACAGGCTCCACCAATGCCGACCTGCTGCAGTCCGGCGCGCCGCCACCGGGCCGGTTCGATTTCCGGATCGCGGAGTACCAGAGCGCCGGCCGTGGACGTCGTGCGCGCAGCTGGCTCGCCCCGCCAGGCGGCTCGCTGTGCCTGTCGATCGGCTGGAGCTTCGCGAGCCTGCCGCCGGGAGCCGGTGCCCTGGGCCTCGTCATCGGTGTGTGCGCGCTGCGCGCACTGCATGCGCTCGGCCTGCGAGAGGTGGCACTCAAATGGCCGAACGATCTGGTCGTCGCCGGCGCGAAGCTCGGCGGCATCCTGATCGAGCTGCGCGCCGAGAGCGGCGGACCTGCGTTCATCGTGGTCGGCATCGGTCTGAATGTCGCTCTGAGCGCCGCCTCGAGCGCCGCAGTCGTGGCGAGCGGCACACAGCCCGCTGATCTGGCCGCGCTCGGCATCGTGCACTGTGACCGCAACGCACTGGCTGGTGCGCTGATTGCCGCGTCGGTGGACGGACTGCTGCAGTTCGAACGCGCGGGCTTCGCACCGTTCGCGCAAGACTGGCGCGCGGCTGATGCGCTGGTGGGCAAGGCGGTCCATGTCAGCACCGACGCAGGTCCCGTAAGCGGCCACGCCCGCGGCATCGATGCCGCGGGCGCATTGTGCGTGCAGACGCGTGATGGTTTGCAGCGTTTCACGAGCGGCGACGTATCAGTGCGGGCGGTCCCTTGAGCACGCCGGCCCTGCTGCTCGATGTCGGCAATACGCGCCTCAAGTGGGCGCTGCTGCCACCCACGCCGGCCGCGGCTGGCGCGCGGTCGCGCTTCGTGGCCGCGGGTGCCCTGGCGCTCGATCCGCGCCGCAGGATTCTGCCTCGCGGTGGCGCATCGCTCGCGCGGTTCCTGGCGCAGCTGCCGCGCGGGCTGCCGGTGCTCGGCTGCAATGTCGCGGGGCCAGCGATCGAGCGGCAGATCGCGCTGCTCGCGCGCCGCGCGGGCCGCGCTCCGCCGCGCTGGGTACGCAGCGCCGCAAGCGCGGCCGGAGTTCGCAACGCCTACCGCGAGCCCTGGCGCCTTGGCGTGGACCGGTGGGTCGCATTGATCGGGGCGCGCCATGCCTGGCCCGGGCGGGCACTGTGCATCGTCAGTGTTGGTACGGCGATCACGATCGATCTGCTCGATGCGAGCGGACGGCACCGCGGCGGGCTGATTGCACCCGGGCCCACGTTGATGATCGATGCGCTGCTCGAGCGTACCGCCGGCATCCGGCGCCGTGCCGGCAGCGCCGCGGTGACCGGCAATCTCGCGGCCGCACCGAGTGCATTCTGGGCCAGCGATACTCGCGCCGCGCTGCGCGCCGGAGCGCGCCAGGCAGCCGCGGCGCTGATCGCCCGCGCACCGCGCGCCGCGCGCGAGCGGCTCGGCCGCGCCCCGACGCTGATCGTGACCGGTGGCGCGGCCTCCGTCCTCAATGCGCTGCTGCCCGCCGCGGTGCGGTACGATGCGGACCTCGTGCTGCGCGGCCTCGCCGTGATCGCGCGCTCCGGCGCCGCGCCATTCGCATAGAATCGCCGCGTGCGACTCGCCTTCCTGACGCTCGTAGTGCTCAACCTGGCGTTCTTCGCATGGGCGCAATGGATCGACGTCCCGGCCAATGCGGGTGGTCCGGCCAGGTCCGCGGGAGTTCCAACGCTGCAGCTCGTCGATGCGGCGTCGGCGCCGGCCTCAGCACCGGCCGCAACGCCGCCCGCTCCGGAGCCCCAGCCCGCGCCGCGGTCCATTCGCTGCCGCAGCCTCGGCCCCTTCGAGGACGCGGCTGCCGCCAGCAGTGCGTCCGACCGGCTGCGCACGCACGGCTGGCAGCCGCGCACGCGCAGTGCGCAGGGCCAGGTACTGGATGGGTATTGGGTGTACCTCAGCGATCTGAAAGACCCGGCCGCCGTTCGCAGCGCGCTTGCCAAGCTCAGCGCAGCCGGGATTCGCGATACTGCGGCATTACCGGCGCCGCAGCCGGGCGACCGCGTCTCGGTCGGCTTCTTCGCCGATCAGGCGCACGCCGTGCGCCGCGCAGAACAGGTGCGCGCGCTCGGATTCAAACCGACACTGGACGTGCATGAGCGCACTGCAAACCAGCAATGGCTCGACGTCGACCTGAAGGTTGACGATCCGGAGCCGACGGCTGCCGACGCGCTCGGAGCGGCGTCCGCGCCCACGCCTGCGCCCGCCACCGCCGCTGCCAACGCCGCTGCCAACACCGCGTCGAGCGCGCCGCAGTTCGTACCGTGCCCGGTGGGCTGAGTCTCTAATGTGCTGTACCGAACGGATGGGCCTTAGGTCAACTCATTAGGCTCTTCCGATAATTAAAGCACCAATGCGAATTCGGGAGTGGCAATGGACCTGACCGCCGATGCGCTGTGGCTGGATTTCGAGGCCCTGGCCAATACCTATCCACACGATGCGGGGGTGCGCCTCACGGCGCACCTTGCCAGATGGCTCATCGAGGAGCGCCAGCGCGCGCAGCTTCCGATCCCTGCGGCACTGCATAAAGTCGCTCAGACGGTAGTAAGAGCCGTGGAGCTTCCGGAGGCACCGCCCGGCATCCCATCAGCTGCGGCCGGTGCTTAGAAAGCACGAGACGATGCCATCGGCTGGATAGTGTCGCCTGGCTGGCCGCCGCAGGCTGAGGTGCCCGAGGGGGCTGGCGTTACTCCACCGGCGTGAACATCACCGGGGCGCGTCCCATCTCGCTGATATCCCCGATCATCAGGATCATCTCGTGCGGCACCCAGAGATCGATCGGTGGTGCTCCCTCGTCGACGTAGAGAGTCAATTTCGCGAAGACGTGATGGCTTAAGTCCATCCGGGCGCATGCGAGAATGAGTCGGACGTCACTTGGGGGTTTGCCGGAGGCTGGCTTCGTCGCGAACGCACGAAATTCGCTGGCATCCTGTGGTGACAGGTCCGGGCGCAGCCGGACAAAATACCTACTTTGCAGTGTCGCCATGCATGCATCCTACGCGCTCGCCGGACCTCGTGCGCATTGCGCCACGGCAATGCTCGCAGTGCGCCGGCTGACGATCCTGCGGGGAGCCGCGATGAGTCGGTGCTCAGCCGCGGCGGGGAAATTGACCAGCGCCTGGCACGGAGCTGCCCCACTGCTTCTCAAGCCGTCTAAAATGAACCGGTGAAGAGCCGGCTTAGCTCAGTGGTAGAGCAGCGGTTTTGTAAACCGTTGGTCGGGGGTTCAAATCCCTCAGCCGGCATCACTTGCATGGTGGTCGGTTTGCTCAGCGTCGCTGCCCTATCGGATCGCGCTCTAGCCGGCCCACCGTTTCAAACCGATGATCCTGAACCGGTAGAGCGGGGCCATTACGAGTTCTATGTCTTTTCCGGCAGCGAAGGCACTGCGCTAGAGACTGATGTGATCGGCCCGGCGTTCGAGTTCAACTGGGGCGCGTTGCCCAACACGCAGCTGCATGCGATTGTGAGCCTTGGCGGCGCAGGATCGAGCGCCTACGGGCTGCTCGATACCGAACTTGGCGTGAAGTACCGCTTTATTGCGCAGACCGCGGATCGGCCTGAGGTAGGGATTTTTCCGATGCTGGAACTGCCCACGGGCAGCTACGCCAGAGGCCTGGGAGTCGGGAAGGTCTCGTACAAGCTGCCAATCTGGGTCCAGAAGGACTTCGGTCCATGGACCACCTATGGCGGCGGCGGCGTTCAAATCACGCATCAATACGGGTTTCAGAACTTTCCGTACGCCGGCTGGCTGCTGCAGCGGGACGTCGGGGAGCGGTGGACGCTGGGCGGGGAGCTCTGGTACCACGGTCCGGAGGGTTTCGCGACACCGGAGACGCGATCCGCCGCCATGCTCGATCTCGGCGGTTACTACTACTTCCACAAGCCGGAGTTTCAGCTCCTGTTCTCTGTTGGACACACCGTGGCCGGCCAGCCCGAGACCTATGCGTATCTCGGCCTGTTCTGGACCTGGGGCAAGAGCAACGCCGAAGCGACAGCGGCGGCCCAGTCAGGCTGGTCGATGATGCGTTGAGCGCCCGCACTCAAAGGTTGACTTCGGTGCCCGCCGACCGGGGAATCGCAATCGAACGGGAACAATGCGCTAGAATTCTGGTGGGCCTCGAGGGGAGTGTGCAATGACCACCAGACGCCAGTTCGTCGGCGCTGCGGCGGCAGCCGTGGCCGCGGCGCTGGGCGCGGCACCGGCCGCGTTTGCGGCCACCTATGACCTGATCATCAGGGGCGGGCGTGTCATCGATCCTTCGATCGGACTGGATGCGACGCGCGATGTGGCGGTCGCGGCCGGCCGTATCGTGGCGGTCGAGGCCGCTATCGTCGGCAGTGCCGCGGAAACCATCGATGCGCGCGGCAAGATCGTGACGCCGGGTCTGATCGACATTCATACCCACGTGCTGCGCGGCGCGGGTGGGCCGGCGCTGAACCTGCAGGATGGCGTGACCGGATTCATCGATGCGGGTTCGGGGGGCGCGGACAACATCGACGCGATGGCGGCGGTAGCGCGGGCGGCGCCACAGCTCGGCCGCGCACTGCTGAACATCGCGCGCACCGGCGTCACGGATGCCGGCGAGCTGATGGACCTCGGCGCCGCGGACGTCGGGCTTGCGCGCGGCGCCATCGCGCGCAATCGCGACATCGTCGTCGGCGTCAAGGCGCGATTGTCGAACAATGTCGCCGGAGCCAACGATCTCGAGGCGCTGCGGCGCGCGCAGGCAGCCGCCGCGCCGTTCGGGCTGCCGGTGATGATCCACGTCGGCCAGAACTATTCGCCGATGCATGCGATCCTGGCGCTGCTCAAGCGTGGGGATGTCGTCACCCACATGTACGCGCCGCCACCGAACAGCATTCTCGATGAGCAGGGCCGCCTGTACCCGGACGTACTGGCCGCGCGTCGCCGCGGTATCGTGTTCGACTTCGGCAACGGGGCCAACGATCATTTCAACTGGGACATGCTCGAGCGGGCGACGCGCCAGGGATTCTGGCCCGATACGCTCTCGACCGACTGGAACGTGATGTCCCGCCAGAATCCAGGCCTCGTCGATTTCCCCAACGTGATGTCGAAGTTCCTGCTGCTCGGCATGCCGCTACCGCAGGTGATCGCCTGCGCGACCGTCAATGCGGCGCGCGTGTTCGAGGCCTTCGAGGATCGCGGAACGCTCAATGTGGGCGCGCCGGCCGACATTGCGGTGCTGGAATTGCGCGACGGCACATTCGAATTCCTCGACAACTACCAGGCCAGGCGCAGCGGCCGGCAGCGGCTGTTCCCGTTCGCAACCGTACTGAACGGCAAGCGCGTTCCGGCGCGCGCGTAGTGCCGGGCATGCATCACCCGATGAAGCCCGCCACGGTCCTGGTCCGCGCGTTGGCCCCGCTGCTCGCCGTGGTCGCACTATTCGCGCTACCGCTCGTTGCGCAGGCCCATGCCCGTCTGAAGCAGACCGTGCCGGCCGATGGCAGCGTCGTGCACGGCGCGCCGGAGGCTTTCAGCTTGAGCTTCTCCGAGGCCGCGCATCTGACGGCCCTGAGCGTGCAGAAGCAGGGCGATGCTGCGCCTTTGAAGATCGCTCCGCTGCCCCGGGAGGTGAGTCAGGACTTCAAGGTGCCTGCGCCGCAACTTACGCCGGGCACCTACACGCTGCGCTATCGCGTCATCGCGGCTGATGATGGCCACGTGAGTGGGGGCATGATCACGTTCACGGTCGCTGCGGCCACGCCGTAGCGGACGGGGCATGACCCCGGATCTGCTGTCCGTGATCGTGCGCGCGCTGGGATTCGTCGCGCTGTACCAGGCCGTGGGCGCCGCCTTGTTCCTGTCCGTGTTCGGAAGACAGCTCGGGCGCTCTGCAGCGCCGATCCGGCGCCTCGCGCGGCTCGCCGCGCTCGCCGGCATCGTGCTGGTCCTGGCGCACCTCGCGCTCGAACCGGCGCGTCTGGCCGGAGAGTTTGCCGGCATACGGGACCCCGAACTGCAGCAGCTCGCGTGGCACTCCGGTGCGGGAGCCTCGCAGCTGCTGCAGGTGCTCGGGCTGCTCGGCATTCTCGTGTTGCCCGTCAGTGCCGCGGGCGTCATCGCCGTGGGCGGCTTCCTGCTGACCGGTCACACCAGCAGCCATCCGCTGCGCGCCGTGCTGGCCCCGCTGCTGGCGCTGCATCTGCTGATCGGCTCGTTCTGGTTTGGATCTTTGGGTGCGCTGCTGTTCGTATGCGGCCTCGAGCCGAAGCCGTTCGCCGTCGATCTGCTACAGCGCTTTTCGCGCCTGGCCGGTGCGCTGGTGCCGCTGATCCTGCTCGCCGGCCTCGCGATCGGGTGGATTCTGGCAGGGGATCTCACCGTGCTGCGCCGGACCTATGGCGTGCTGCTGCTCGTGAAGCTCGCACTGTTCGCGCTGCTGATGCTGCTCGCCGCCGGCAACCGCTGGGCGCTCGTTCCCGCCTATGCGGCGGGCAGCCAGCTGACTGCGCTGCGGCGCGCGATCGCCGCCGAGTACGGGCTCGTCGTGCTGATCCTGGCGACGACGGCGGTACTTACGGCGTACTTTTCGCCGCGTTAGCCCTTTAGAGCGGGTTGATGCGCTTGGTCGGCGTGAAGTGCATGTAGCCGAGGTCGATGCCCTGGCGCCAGCCGACTCCGAAGCGCACCGGGGCAAGTGAGATGCCGTCGCGCTGCATATAGTTGACGCCAAAGCCGCCGACGAAGTACAGGCTGCCATCCGCACTCGGAAAGCGCTGGAACAGCGCCTCGGCGCTGGGCAGGTTGTAGATCAGCACGAATACCTTGACGGCATCGGCCCCGAGATCGAATCCGAGCGAGGGACCCTGCCAGTACACGGCGCGTTTCGCACCGCCCTTGAACACCAGCTCGCCGTGCCCGTAGCGCACACCGACGGCGACCGCACCTCCGGCTTCCTCGCCGCGGATATAGGCGACCGGACGACCCTTCTCCTTGAGAACCTTGGCCAGCACGTCGGATAGCCCCTTGGCGCCGTTGCTGAAGAAATCCGATGCCGCCTTCGCGACTTCGTCATCGCTGTACACCGCAGTGTCGCCCGAGGCGGGGGATGCAGCGATGACCTGCCGCCCGGGCAGTGCCGCGAACCCGAGGAGCGCCAGCAGCGCGAGGCCCTTGAATGTGCGCGTGATTCTGAGCGTCATGGCGGGTTCTCCTGCTGATAGAGAGCGGACTGGTGGTGCCGCGGCACCTATTGTACGCCGTGCCTATTGTACGCCGCGGTGGAGGAGCGGGATCGCTTAGCTTAAGGTGGCGGTCATGTTACGGGTCGCGCGCATGGGTTCGCCGATGGGTTTGCGCATCGGGCTGATACTGTTCCTGATCTGGTGCGCACCGGTGCCGGCAGCGGCGCCGGCTGGCACATCGCTGCACACGTTCTGGAGCGTCAAGGGTGCGCACAACACGGTGTATCTGCTCGGCTCCGTGCACGTGCTCAAGCCCACTGACAGCGACCTGCCGGCCGAGGCGCTGCGCGCCTACCAGGGCGCTGGCGCACTGGTGATGGAGCTCGATCTCAACCACCTCGACGCATCGCAGCTTGCCGGATCCGGCCTCGAACTCGAGTCACTGCCTGACGGCGAGACGCTCGAGCACGTGCTCGGACCGCGTGGCTACGCGCGATTCCTCGAGCATGCGAAGCCGCTCGGACTCGATCCGGAACTGTTCAGTCACGACCAGCCTTGGTTCGTGGCCGTGGCGATCGAACAGCTCGAGCTCACGCGGCTGGGCTTCGATGCGGGCTCCGGCGTCGACGAGCAGTTCGCACAACGCGCGCAGGCCGATCACAAGCCGATCATCGCGCTGGAGACACTCGACGAGCAGCTAGGGCTGTTCGCGCATCTGTCGCTGCCGCAGCAGAGCCGTTTCCTCCTGCAAACGCTCGACGATACGGACGACGCCGCCCGGCAGGTCGATACTGTGGTGGAAGCCTGGCGGCACGGGGATACCGTCGCGCTCGGGCGCCTGCTTGGCGAGAGCTACGCGGAATTCCCGGAGCTCTACCGCCTGCTCACGACCGACCGCAATCGCCGCTGGCTGCCGACGCTGCAGGGTCTGCTGCACGAGAACCAGGATTACCTGGTCATCGTCGGTGCACTGCACCTGGTCGGCAAGGATGGCATCGTGGATCTGCTCCGCCAGGGCGGCTACGAGGTCGTGCAGCACTGAAGCTGCGCGCTGGCGTCGAGCAATTGCGCGCTGCCGTCGGGTGACTACGCGCTGCCGTCGGGCCGGTCGCGATGGATCGCCAGTGGCCCGAACGACTGGTTCACGGGCATCAGCTCGAGCGTATTGATGTTCACGCGCGCCGGCTGGCTCGCCACCCAGTGCACCGCCTCGGCGACGTCTTCGGGCAGCAGCGCATCGGCGCCCTCGTAGACCCGCGCGGCCCGGCTCGCATCGCCACCGAAGCGCACGGTCGAGAACTCGGTCCCGCCGACCATGCCCGGCTCGATGCTGGTCACCCGCACCTTCGTTCCGGCCAGATCGGCGCGCAGATTCAGTGAGAACTGGTGCACGAAGGCCTTGGTGGCGCCGTAGACGTTGCCGCCCGGGTAGGGATAGCTTCCTGCCACCGATCCCAGGTTGATGACGTGTCCGCGGCGACGCGCGACCATGCCCGGCAACAGCGCGCGCGTCATGTACATCAGGCCCGTGATGTTGGTGTCGACCATGTCCTCCCACGCGTCGAGGTCCGCCGCCTGCGCCGGCTCGAGCCCGAGCGCGAGGCCAGCGTTGTTCACCAGCAGGTCGACCGCCGAGAGTTCAGGGGGCAGCGCGCCCAGCGCTGCGGCAATCGCATCGCGATCGCGTACGTCGAGCACCATGGTATGCACTCGGTGGCCGGCGAGGTCGCGCTCGAGCTGCGCCAGACGCTCGCGGCGCCGGCCAGCGGCGATGACCGAGTGACCCTCGAGCGCGAAGCGCCGCGCGATCGCGGCGCCGAAGCCCGATGTCGCTCCGGTCACCAGTACGATCATGCCGAGTCTCCGGTGCGCGGGTCCCGTCGCTCGCCCTCCAGGGGCGCGAGTCCATACGGTTCCACGAGCTTCCACACGTGTTCGGGAATCATGGATTTCATCCGCGCGGGCTGTTCGCGGCGCAGATGGATCACCGTCTCCACGGCCTTCATATCAACGCGTGCGCGAGCGAATTCCAGACCCCGCGGTCCGATGCGCGGCATCAGCCAGCCGACCACATGGCGCAGCCATCCGGGCATGCGCCGCAGCGGCAGGCCACCCGCCGCCCGCTGCACGTTCGCGAGGAAACTGCGCACGTGCGCCGCGCGTCGTCCGGCACTGCCCGGACTCGATGCCCGCAGTTCGCTGCCGAGCAGCCCGATCAATTCCTCCCCGCGCTCGTTGCGCACCAGCAGCCACTGCTCGCCTTCCCCGCCCATGTAGCCGACCGTGATGTCTGCCAGTACGTTGGTGTAGTCGACGCAGGTGCGGCAGGTCAGCGGAAAGAAGTCCGCCGGCAGGCGCGAGAGCGGCAGCTGCAGGAACGGGATCGCCTTCACGCGTCCGTCTGCGAAGCGCAGCTCGACGTGGTAGTCGGCGCGAAATTCCAGGTACGTGATGGTGTCGGGGGATTCGGAGAGCAGGCCGAGGAACTCGTGGAAACGTTCGGTAGTGGTGTTGTCCGAGCACGGGGTTCCAATCACGTACAGGCGCTCGAAGCCGAGCTCGCGCTCGAGCGCGCGCAGCGCATACACCTGGCACGGGATGCCGATGACCGCGAGGCGGCGGTAGCCGCGCGCCCGGGCAGGCTCCAGCAGCGCGAGCAGTGGTGCGTAGCCCATGCGCATGCCACGGACTTGCGCCATCGCGGAGCTCTTGGTCACGAGTACCGGCACGGGGCGCCAGCGATCCTGGGGATCGGGCGCCATCGTCAGCACCGCATCGACCGCGCCGGTCTCGAGCAGGCGCTCCGCGATGCGCGTGGCGATGCCGGTCCACTGTGCGCCCTCGAGCCGCGGCTGGAGCGAGGCGCGCAGCATGCGCCTGAAGGGCCCGAAGTGCAGCTCGTCCGGGCGGCGCTCATCCCGGGGCCGCCCATGGACGCGGGTCTCGAGCCCCGCGTAATCCGGACTGATGAACTGGCACGCTGGGGAGCAGCGCTTGGGATCGGCCGTGCGTGAGATGCCGCAATCGGTGCACAGCGCTCGCGGCGCCGGCGTCCGCAGCTCCGGCGACCACAGTTCGGCGGCAGGGTGGTGGTCGGGGCTCATCGCAGCGCATCATAGGCCAAGCGTCGAGCGGCTGCCCGGGCGGCCACGCGGGCGGGTCGACGACCACGCCCTGCTAGCATAGCCGCGGTACAGCAGGCGGAGACTGCAAGGATGCATTGGCGCGTATGGACGGCGTTCGCGGCACTGGGCGTGATCTGGGGCCTGCCGTACTTCTTCATCAAGCTTGCCGTGCAGGAAGTCTCCCCGTTCGTGGTGGCCTGGGGGCGCATCACGCTCGCAGCACTGGTATTGCTGCCGGTGGCCTGGCGGCGTGGCGGACTTCCGGCCATGCGCGGGCGCATGGCAGTCATCGTGGCGCTGGCGCTTACGGAATTCGCGATTCCTTATCCTGCGATCTCGCTCGGCGAGCGCTGGGTCAGCTCCTCCATCACCGGCATCCTGATCGCGACCACGCCGCTGACCATTGCGGTACTCGCGCGCTTCTTTGGCGTGCACGAGAAGCTGGGCGGCTGGCGGCTGTTCGGCCTGGCGCTGGGACTTACGGGGGTCGCGGGCCTGCTGGGCTTAGGGGGCGTGACCGGCGCATGGGGCTGGGCAGGGGTCGGCTGCATGCTGATCGCAACCGCCGGCTACGCGTGCGGAGGATTGATCATCCAGCGGCATTTCCGCGGTGTCGAGCCCACGGCCCCGATCGCGCTGAGTCTCGCGCTTGCCGCGCTGCTACTGATGCCGCCGGCAATGTTCAGCCTGCCGTCGCACCGGCCCTCGATGCTGGCGCTGTGTTCGATCGTCGTACTGGGTCTGCTGTGCACCGCGGTGGCGATGCTGCTGATGTTCTATCTCGTGAGCCATGCCGGAGCGGCGCGCGCCTCGGTGATCACCTACATCAACCCGGCCGTGGCGAGCCTGCTCGGAGTGCTGATCCTGCACGAGCACTTAGGGGTAGGCGGCACGCTGGCGTTCGTGCTGATTCTGCTCGGTTCCTGGATCGCGACGCGCCGCGACGCACCAGAGCGCGCCGCCGCGTAGCGACCCTCAAGGGGACCGCTGCGCGGCGAGGCATGGAGGTCCGTTCAGTTGGACGCCACCGCCTTGTTGCCGAAGGGCACGTACGAGAACTTCTGACCCGCGACGGTCGCGTTGTACATCAGACCGCCCTTGGCGATCGTGAATACCGCCATGCCGTGCTGGTACTGGCCCTGTGTCGCCGCGACGTCCTTGGTCGCGCTGGCACCGGAGGTCTCGCCCGCCGTGCCGACGCTGGCCGAGGCCGACGCCGTGATCACGATGGCACCCACGTCACCACTGAAACTGAAATTGCCTGACGTGAAATCATCGAGCGCTTCCTTGTCCTTGAAGAAGATGATCTCGCTGTAGGCCTGTCCGCCAGCCTGCGCACCGATGCTCACCTGATTCATGGTCACGTGGCCGATGCGGGAATCATGCCGGTATACGGTGCCGTTGCCGTGTGCTGCACCGACTACCAGTCCACCCTTGCCGATGGTGGGGAACACCGCGTAGCCGTAGGCGTCATCGAAGTACGCGCTGCTCTGGTTGGCGTGCTCGAACAGTTCCAGCGTCTTGCCATTCGGGTGCGCAGCCTGCGCTACCGCGAATGGGACCGCGAGCGTCGCGGCCAATGCCCATACAGGGCGAAAAGTCTTCATGGTCGTCTCCTTGGGGAATGTCTTCGTGGACCAATGCGGTCCCAGGACGCGATCGTGCGCGCCGCAATGGCGGCGGTCTGTTCGAGAGCGAACAGAGCAGGTCGCGCGCAGCTACTTCAGAGGTGCGACCACTTCAAGCAGGTGCAACTACTTCCGGCGCGGAACTACTTCCGGTGCGCGGCTACTTCAACTGGCCGTCGGCCTGCAGGTAAACACGGCGCAGCCCGTCGGGCAGGTTGTAGGCCGCCCGGGTCCAGTAGGCGTACTGCCCGAGTGCGGCGACCCGCTCCGCGCTCTCGACCGGCACGTGCGCGTCATGCAGCCGCTGACCTTCGGACACCAGCCGCTCGAGGCACAGCCTGAAGTTGACCAGCTCTTCATTGAGCACCGCGCGGCTGTCGATGAAGCCATGCGCGGGAAGGTAGATCCACGCCTGCATCGCCTCGGCGGCGCGCAGCGTCGCGACCCATTCCGTCGGATAGCCACTGTAGGTGGAGGGAAACAGCCGGTTGAAGTACGCCTCGCTCATCCACAGGATCTTCTGCGCCGGCAGGTAGACCTCGAGATCGCCGCCCGTGTGGGCGCGGCCGAGATTGAGGATCTGGATCTCGGTACCCCCCACGTGGAGCACGGTCTTTGGCTGCGCGACTTCCTGGTATTGGAGCGGCCTGCTGGTCGTGCGCTGGTCGAGCTTGGCCTTCGACGCAGTGCTGGCCAGGAACACGGTATCCGCCGGAAATGCCGCGTTGCCGCCGGTGTGATCGCCGTGATCGGCGCCGACGACGAAGTACCGGATGGGCTGGGACGTAAGGCGCGCGACATCCGCGACCAGACGCCGGACCAGCTCCTCGTTCTCGAGCCCGTCCGCGATCAGTACGCCGTCGCTGGTGACGACGATCAGGCAGTTGGTCGTGAACACCGGTTCGATGTTGGTCTGGTGCTGCAGCGATTCGTAGACATACACGTTGTCGGCGATCTTCGTGATGCGCGGAAAATCCTGTTCGGTGTAGCCCCGCACGGTCACGTCGGCGGTGCGCACGACATGGGTCGAGGTCGGCAGGGACCGGATTCGCGTGGTCGCGGCGGGTTGCGGCGCCTGCGCCGCGGTCACCGCTCCGGCCGCTGCAAACGCCCACGCGCCCACGGCAATGGCGCACAGTGTGCGCATGATCTCGCGTGTCATACTTTCTCCCGCCAGAGTCCTTTATCCTGACACGACACTCTAAGCCAACTACTTTCGCTCCGTTCGCGAATTTCGATGTAACCGAAGCATCACCGGCAACGAACATGTACGCAGCGAAGACTCCCCGAGGAAGGAGAACCAGAGTGAAGCCGACTGAGACGGTGCGCGACAGTTCGGCGCCGACGCTGCTCGGGCGGCATATTGCGGGCTCGTGGGAAGCGGCCAGCGGCCGCGAGTGGCTGGTTGCCAATGGCCTGGGCGGCTTTGCGTGCGGAACGGTAAGTGGTGCCAATACGCGTCGCTATCACGGGCTGCTGATCGCGAGCTTCGCGCCGCCGGTCGAGCGCGTATTGCTGCTGGCCGGCCTGATGGTGAGCGTGCGCTACCAGGATCTGCGCTACGAGCTTGCAGCGAGCGAATACGCCGACGGTACGGTGGCGCCCCGGGGTTTCGTGCACATCGAATCCTTCCGATTGATCGACGGCGTCCCGACCTGGCACTACGCCCTGGCCGATGCACTGCTCGAGCAGCAGGTGTTCATGGAGCCCGGTACCAATACGAGCTTTGTCGGCTTCCGGCTGCTGCGTGCCGCGGCACCGGCCCGGCTCGCGCTGCGGCCGCTGTGCGCGTGGCGCGACTATCACAGCCAGCATCGCGGCATCGAGCCGTGGCGGGTCGAGTCGGGAGCTGGCAGTTGTACGCTGCGGCCGGAGTGGAACCAGACCGGACGCGTGCTGCACCTGGCGCTCGATCAGGGCCGCTTCGAGGAACACCAGGACTGGTATTGGCGGTGCCGCCATCGCGAAGAGGCCGACCGCGGCCTGGATGAGCTCGAGGACCTGTTCACGCCCGGCGAGTTCACCGCCGAGCTCCCGGTCCGTGGTCCGATATTCTTCAGCGCGACCAGCGAAGCACGCCCGGCGAGCCCCGGCGCTGAGGTGCTGGGGCTGGTAGTCCGCGAGGCGCGGACGCTGGCAGCCGCGCTACCGGCCTCGGCCCCGGCCTGGGTCTGCCAGCTGGCGACTGCCGCGGGTCAGTTCATCGTCCGGCGCGGTGGCACCGCCGGCGTCGGTGGCGGCGACGCCAGCGAGGACGGAATGAGCATCATCGCCGGTTATCCGTGGTTCGCCGATTGGGGCCGCGACACGATGATCGCGCTGCCGGGACTCGCGAGCGCGCTGGGCCGGCATGCAATCGCAGCGCGGATACTTCGGACCTACGCGCGCTACGTGGATCGAGGCATGCTGCCCAACCGCTTCCCGGACGGCGGGGAAGCGCCGGAATACAACACGGCGGACGCGACGCTGTGGTACTTCCATGCGCTGGACTGCCACGTCACGGCGTCCGGGGACCAGGCCCTTGCTATCGAGCTGCTGCCGGTGTTGCGGTCGATCATCGAATGCCACGTGCAGGGGACGCGCCACGGCATTCGCGTCGATCCGCGTGATGGCCTGCTCGCGGCCGGCGAGGCCGGCGTCCAGCTGACGTGGATGGACGCCAAGGTCGGCGCGCGGGTGGTGACACCCCGGATCGGCAAGGCGGTCGAGCTCAATGCGCTGTGGCTCAATGCGCTGCACGTGGGCGCAAAGTTTGCCGCGCACTCGGGCGATGCGGTCGCCGAGCGCTATTGCAAGGAATTGCTCCGGCATGCCAGCGCCGGCTTCGCGCGCTTCTGGAATGCCGAGCGCGGCTGCCTGTACGATGTCATCGACGTCGAGGCTGGCGATGCGCGCGATCCGAGCATCAGACCAAACCAGCTGTTCGCGCTCTCGCTGCCGTATTGTGCGCTCGAGCCGCTGCAGTCCAGCGCCGTGCTCGAGACCTGTGCACGCGAGCTGCTGACGAGTCATGGACTGCGCAGCCTCGCGGCGTCCGAGCCGGCCTATGTCGGGCGCTACGCCGGCGATGGCAGCACGCGGGACGGCGCCTACCACCAGGGTACCGTCTGGAGCTGGCTGCTCGGACCGTTCGCGCTCGCGCACTACCGCGTACATGGCGACGCGCGCCTGGCGCTGTCCTTCCTGGAGCCGATCGCTGCGCACCTGCGCGACGCCTGCGTCGGTTCGATCAGCGAGATCTTCGATGGCGATGCGCCGCACGCCGCACGCGGCTGCTTCGCGCAGGCCTGGAGCGTGGGCGAGGCGCTGCGCGCCTGGGTGGTTCTGGAGCGGAGCGCGAAGCAACGATGAATGCGGAACAGCAGCGGCTGCAGGAAGACATGGCGAGCGCGGCGCTAGCCGCCTCGGTCCAGGGCGCCGGGGCTGGAGCTCCGGCCGGCGCCTGGAAGTACTGGGGTCCGTATCTTAGCGAGCGGCAGTGGGGCACGGTCCGGGAGGACTACAGCGCACATGGCAATGCGTGGGAGTACTTCCCGCATGAGCACGCGCGCAGCCGCGCGTACCGCTGGGGCGAAGATGGAATCGCCGGCGTTTCCGATGTGCAGCAGCGCCTGTGCCTGTCGCTGGCGCTGTGGAACGAGCGCGATCCTATACTCAAGGAGCGCCTGTTCGGGCTGACCAACACCCAGGGCAACCATGGCGAGGACGTCAAGGAGCAGTACTTCTACCTCGACGCGACGCCTTCGCATTCCTACCTGAAGATGCTCTACAAGTACCCGCAGCGTGCGTTTCCATACGGCGAGCTGGTCGAGGAGAACGCGCGGCGCGGAGCGCAGCAGCCCGAGTACGAACTCATCGACACCGGGGTGTTCGACGACGACCGCTACTTCGACGTGTTTGTCGAGTATGCGCAGGTGGAGCCGGGCGAGCTGCTGATGCGCGTGACCGCGCACAATCGCGGCCCTGAAGCCGCGCCGCTGCACATCATCCCGCAGCTGCTGTTCCGCAATACCTGGACCTGGAAGCCGGGCTCGCGGCGGCCCGTGATACGCGAGCAGATGCCGGGAGTGCTGCGCGCCGACCACTCGGCGATGCAGCTGCACTTCCTGTACAGCGAGGACGGAGCGCAGGCGCTGTTCACCGAGAACGAGACCAACGGCCCACGGCTGTGGCAGAGCGCGGGGCAGGGCTACTTCAAGGACGGGTTCCACGACTGCATCGTCGACGGGAACGTCGCCGCCGTGAACCCGGACCGCTTCGGCACCAAGGCCGGGCTGTGGCACCGCCTGGTTATACCCGCGGGCGGTGAGGCCCAGGTGCGCCTGCGCCTGACGCGTCGCATCCTGCCAGGCGCGTTCATCGACTTCGACGCGCTGCTGGAGGCGCGGCGCGGCGACGCCGAGGTGTTCTATGAGGAACTGCAGCGCGATGTCGGCTCGATGGACGAGCGCCGGGTCCAGCGCCAGGCGTTCGCGGGACTGATCTGGAGCAAGCAGTATTACCACCTGGACGTGCCGCAGTGGCTGGACGGCGATCCGGGCCATCCGCCGCCGCCCGCGGGGCGCAGTCGCGGTCGCAACGCCGAGTGGCGGCACCTGAATAATGCCGACATCGTGTCGATGCCGGACAAATGGGAGTATCCGTGGTACGCGGCGTGGGACCTGGCGTTCCACTGCATCCCGTTCGCGCTGATCGACGCGGAGTTCGCCAAACAGCAGCTGGTGCTGCTCACGCGCGAGTGGTACACGCACCCGAACGGGCAGATACCGGCCTATGAGTGGGCGTTCGGCGACGTCAATCCGCCGGTGCACGCCTGGGCGGCCTGGCGCGTGTTCCAGATCGACCGCAAGCAGAGCGGCGGCGCGGGGGACCTCGCGTTCCTGGAACGGGTGTTCCACAAGCTGATGCTGAATTTCACCTGGTGGGTGAATCGCAAGGACACCGAAGGCCGCAACATCTTCCAGGGCGGATTCCTCGGGCTGGACAACATCGGCGTATTCGACCGCAGTGCGACGCTGCCGACCGGCGGTCACATCGATCAATCCGATGGCACCAGCTGGATGGCGATGTATGCGCTGAACCTGATGCGCATCGCGCTCGAACTCGCCCAGCACAATCACGTCTACGAGGACATCGCCACCAAATTCTTCGAGCACTTCCTGCACATCGCGGAGGCGATGAGCACGATGTACAACGAGGGCGTGGGATTGTGGGACGAGGCGGATGGATTCTTCTACGACGTGCTGCACCTGCCCAACGGCGAGCAGGTGCGTCTCAAGGTCCGCTCGATGGTCGGGCTGATCCCGCTGTTCGCGGTCGACACGCTCGAGCCGGAGCTGCTCGAGAAGGTGCCGGAATTCACGCGCCGGCTCGAGTGGTTCCTGCGCTACCGGCCGGAACTCGCGCGCCTGGTCTCGCACTGGGACGAGCCGGGACGCGGCCAGCGACGGCTGCTCTCGCTGCTGCGCGGCCACCGCATGAAGATGCTGCTCAAGCGCATGCTCGATGAGTCGGAATTCCTGTCCGACTACGGAGTGCGGGCGCTGTCGCGTGCGCACCTCACGGAGCCGTACGTGTTCCACGTCCAAGGCATGGACCTGTCGGTGCGCTACACCCCGGCGGAGTCCGACTCGGGGCTGTTCGGCGGCAATTCCAACTGGCGCGGTCCGATCTGGTTCCCGGTCAACTACCTGCTGATCGAATCGCTGCAGAAGTTTCACCACTACTACGGCGATGACTTCAAGGTGGAATGCCCGACCGGTTCGGGCCAGTTCCTGACCATCGAGCAGGTCGCCGAGGAACTCGCGCGCCGCCTGTCCAGGATCTTCCTGAACGATGCCGATGGCCGGCGCCCGGTCTACGGGAATTCGCCGCGGGCGCAGCGCGACCCGCACTTCCGGGACTACCTGCTGTTCTATGAATACTTTCACGGCGACAGCGGACGCGGGGTCGGTGCCTCACACCAGACCGGCTGGACGGCGCTGGTCGCGAAATTGCTGATGCCACGCCGACACGAGTCCGGCTGATACGAGCGAGCACCCGCGAGGAGACCGACGATGCAGGCAAGTGATCCGTCCAGTTATCTGCCCAGGCCCGTGATGCCGAAGTGCCCCCCGCAGCCGTGGCTTGCCGGGCAAACCGCGCTGGTCACCGGCGCCAGTTCCGGCATCGGGCGCGCGATCGCGCTGGCGCTGGGTGCCTATGGCGCCAACGTGGTGGTCAACTACGTCTCGGGCGAGGACAAGGCGCGCGAAATCGTCGATGCACTGAACCAGGCCGGAGGGCGCGCGATCGCGCACCAGGCCGACGTCTCGAGCGAGAGCCAGGTGCAGGCGATGTACGCCCGGCTGCTTGCGGAGTTCGGCACGCTGGACATCCTGATCAACAACGCCGGGCTGCAGCAGGATGCCCCGATCGAGTCGCTGACGCTCGAGCAGTGGAATCGCGTGATCGGCGTGAACCTGACCGGTCAGTTCCTGTGTGCGCGTGCGGCGATCCGCGAGTTCCGGCGGCATGGGGTGCGCGCCGACGTGTCCTGCGCGGCCGGCAAGATCATCTGCATCAGCTCGGTGCACGACGTGATCCCGTGGGCCGGGCACGTCAACTACGCCGCCTCGAAGGGCGGCGTCATGCTGATGATGAAGAGCATGGCGCAGGAAGTCGCACCCTATCGCATCAGGGTCAACAGCATCTCGCCGGGGGCAATCCGCACGCCGATCAATATGCAGGCCTGGGACACTGAGGCCGCGTATGACGAGCTGCTGAAGCTGATCCCGTACAAGCGCATCGGCGAGCCGGAGGAGATCGGCCGCGTCGCCGCCTGGCTGGCCTCGGACTACGCGGACTACATCACGGGCCAGACGATCTACGTCGATGGCGGGATGACGCTCTATCCCGGCTTCGAGACCGGCGGCTGAGGCGCACTGCAGATGCCCCCCAGAATCTCCGCGCACGGAGCGCTGCGCTCGCACTGGCCCGAATATCTGATCGAGGCCTGGGCGCTTGGCACGTTCATGGTCGTGGCTGGCGCGGCGACGACGCTCATTGATGCTCCCGGGCCACTGGCACGCGGTGCGGCCGTCGATCCCCGGCTGCCCCGCGCCGTGATCGGCCTGCTGATGGGTTTGACCGCGGTGGCACTGATCTATTGTCCCTGGGGCCGGCGCTCAGGCGCGCATATGAACCCTGCGGTGACGCTGGCATTTTTCAGCCTCGGGCGCGTGGCGCCGTGGGACGCGCTGTTCTACGCGGTTGCGCAGTGCACCGGGGGACTGCTCGGGGTCCTGGCGGTCTGGCTCGTGCTCGGCGATGCGTTCGCGCAGCCGCCGGTACAGTTCATCGCAACCCTGCCGGGCCCGGCGGGGGCAGGGGTCGCGTTTGTGGCGGAGCTGTCCCTGTCCTTGGTGCTGATGCTGAGCATCCTCGCGTTGATGGGGCAGCCGCGCCTCGCGCGCTATACGGGACTCGTGGCCGGCGCGCTGGTCGCGAGCTATGTCACGCTCGAAGCGCCACTCTCGGGCATGAGTATCAATCCGGCGCGGACACTCGCCTCGGCGCTGCCATCGGGGATCTGGACCTCGATCTGGATCTACCTGCTGGCGCCCTGCCTCGGCATGTGGCTCGCGACACGGCTGTATCTTGCGATCGGCGCGGCGCGTGCGGCCGGTTGCGCCAAGCTGCGCCATACGCCCGATCAGCCGTGCATCCACTGCGGGTACGCGCCATGAGCGGCTATGACGCGATCGTGATCGGTTCGGGCGCCGGCGGCGCAGCCGCCGCGTACGCACTCGCCACGCGCGGCCGCCGCGTGCTGATCCTCGAGCGCGGCGAGCGCCTGCCGCGCGATGGCAGCACGCTTGAGGTTGACGCGGTCGTTACCCGCGGCCGGTTCCTCAGTTCAGAGATCTGGAGTGATGGCCGCGGCCGCAGGCTGCGGCCCGAAGAGCACTTCAATGTGGGCGGCAAGACCAAGTGGTACGGTGCCGCGCTGCTGCGATTCTCGCCACACGAGTTCGAACCCGAACCGGAGTATGGTGCGCGCGGCTGGCCGATCGGCTATATCGAGCTGGCGCCGTATTACGAGGAAGCCGAGCGGCTGCTCGGCGTGCGGCAATTCGAATGCGAGCCGGGCCTGGTGCGCATGCTCGCCCGACTCCGTTCGACCGCACCGGCTTGGCAGTCCACGCCGCTACCGCTGGCCCTCTCAGCCGGCATCCTCGCAGATCCGAACGAGGCCTCGCATTTCGACGGCTTTGCGAGCGTGGGCAACTTCAAGGGGGATGCGGAAGTGTCCCTCCTCGGCCACCTGGTAGGGTTGCACAATGTCGAGCTCCGCACCGGTGCCGAAGTGCAGGCGCTGTTGCCCGCCGAGGCGGGAGGTTCGCGCGTTGACGGGGTGCGCCTGGCCAGCGGTGAAACGCTGCGTGCACGCACGGTGCTGCTGGCGGCTGGGGCACTTCACTCCCCGCGGCTGCTGGCCGGCTATATCGCGGCCACCGGGCTGCAGCAACTGCCCGGCGCCGCGCTGGTCGGGCGCAACCTCAAAATGCACCTGCTGACGGCGGTGGTCGTGCTCGCCGGCTCACGCCAGTCCGACCTGCTGCGCAAAACGATGCTGAGCGGGCATCCCAGCTTCCCGCATAGCACCGTACAGCCCCTCGGCTTCGGAGCCGATCTGATCGCCACGCTGGTACCGCGTCTCGTGCCGCGGCTGCTGGCTCGAGGCATAGGCGCTCGCGCGTATGGATTTTTCCTGCAGACCGAGGATGGCTCGCATCCTGACAACCGTGTCGTCCCGGGTAGCGGCATCAGGCCAGGCGGGCAGCGACCGGTGCTCGACTATGACGCGGCGCGGCTGCCGGACGCACGGCGCGAGCATGCAGCCCTGGTCGGCGCGTTTCAGTTCGCGCTCCTTCGCGCGAGGTACCTGAGCTTTGCGCAGCGGATCGGAACGCAAGGCACTGCGCACGTCTGCGGAACGCTCATCGCCGGCGCGGATGCGCGCGACTCGGTCGTGGATGCCAAAGCGCGGGTCCACGGCATCGACGGATTGTACGTGGTCGACGGCAGCGTTCTACCGCGTTCGAGCAGGGTCAATCCCGCGCTGTCGATCTACGCGTGGGGATTGCGCGCTGGCTACCTGCTCGCCGAGGAGCTGCAGCGGTGACGCTCCGATCCCCGCAAGCGGCGCGGCTGCACCAGCCGTCTTTTTGGCCTCGATTGATCAGGGCCTATGCGGAGCTGGTGCGCATCGCGCGCCTGCTGGGTTGGCCGAAGCTCGACCTGCTGGTGCGGTTAGGCGTGGCCCAGGGCTTCTTCGTGTCCGGCGTGCTCAAGGTCACGAACTGGGAGTCCGCGCTGTACCTGGCCGCGCATGAGTATCCGGTGCGCTGGATGGATCCGGTGCTGGCCGCCTGGCTCGGCGCAGCGATCGAACTGGTGTGCCCGGTGCTGCTCGCCGCGGGATTGCTGACGCGCTACACGGCGCTGCCGATGCTGGGCCTGATACTGGTAGAGCAATGCAGTTACAACGCGACCGACGGACAATTGTTCACGGCAGCGCTACTCGGCTGGTATGTCGTGCAGGGCGCCGGCGGATTCTCACTCGACGCGCTGCTGCGCCGGGGCCTGGCCGACAGCGCACTGCCGCTCGCGCCGCGGCTGCTGCGCGCTTCGGGCTGGGTGCGTACCCAGGTCACGCCCTACTACCTGGCACTGGCGCGTGCGTGGATCGGGCTCTCGCTGCTGCTCGGTCGCGGCCACGCGATCGCATTCATGGACTTGCCGGTGCATCAGCCCGCGCTTTGGCTCCCCGTGCACACTGCGTCCGCGTGGTCCGCGCCCGTGGCGCTCGCCGCAGGAGGGCTGCTGCTGACCGGACTCGCCACCCGCTGCACCGCGATCGCGTTGCTGCTGCTCGCCGCCGGAGCCGTCATGATGCGTTCGCCCTTCGCCGAGGACCAGTACCTGTTCTGGGCGCTGGTGCTGCTCGCGGTCCACGGCGGCGGGCGGATATCCGTCGATGCGCTGATCGGCCGCCTCGCCCGCGAGCGCTATCCGGAGCTCGCTGGCAAGCCGGCGTTTGCGCTCGATGGCCTGCCGCGCGTCGTGATCGTGGGCGCAGGCTTCGGGGGCTTGCGCTGCGCGGCGGCGCTGCGGCGGGTGCGAGCCGCCGTGACCCTGATCGACCGGGACAACTACCATCTGTTCCAGCCGCTGCTCTATCAGGTCGCGACCGCGGCGCTGTCGCCCGGGGATATCGCGAGTCCGGTGCGAACGCTGTTCCGCGAAGCCTTCAATACCCGGGTGCTGCGCGCCACGGTGACTGGCATCGACACCGCGCGGCAGCGTGTTCTGCTCGGCGAGCGCGAGCTGCCGTACGATTTCCTGGTGCTCGCGACCGGAGCTGCGCATAGCTATTTCGGCAAGGACCAATGGCAACCCTACGCGCCAGGACTCAAGCGCATCGAGGATGCGACCGCGATCCGGCGCCGGCTGCTGCTCGCCTTCGAGCAGGCCGAAGCCAGTGAGGACGCCGAGGAGCGCCGCCGGCTGCTCACCTTCCTGATCGTCGGCGGCGGTCCGACCGGCGTCGAGCTCGCCGGTGCGATCGCCGAGCTGGCACGCTTTGGGCTCGAGAAGGAATTCCGGCGCTTCGATCCGGCCAGTGCGCGCATCGTACTTGTGCAATCCGCTCCGCGGGTGCTCCCGACCTTCGACGAGAGACTCAGCGCGATCGCGCAGCGCAGCCTGCAGCGGCTCGGTGTCGAAGTACTGACCGGCAGCCGTGTCGAGGAGATCGATGC
>Ga0265334_10000310_pt1 | contig 26917 bp, 26 predicted proteins | sample 42023metaG_FD_192442 | JGI IMG/M metagenome (GOLD analysis project Ga0265334, IMG submission 192442) | Rhizosphere microbial communities from Carex aquatilis grown in University of Washington, Seatle, WA, United States - 4-20-23 metaG | ecosystem: Host-associated > Plants > Roots > Rhizosphere... | reverse complement strand
CCAGCGCTGCTGCCCAAGCCGTTACCCAAATGCCCGATCCAAGCCCCCAACCAGACCCATCCTCGCCCCTGATACCCTGGTCAATGTTGGACGCCGAAAGCCGGTCAATCTTGGACGCCGGTTGACATCGATGGGGATCCGAGCAAGGCGATCAAGATCGTGTATCCGAACTACCAGGGCTTGGCACCGGGAAGCCAAGTTGACTTCTGGAACTACGACCCGGGCTCAGGGGGCTGGGCGGTCTATGGCCATGGCAAGGTGTCTGCAAACGGCAAACAGATCATGGCGGACGAATCGGTAGGCTTCCGGCAGATCATGACCTTCGGATTCGCCGTTAGTCCGACCAGCGGATTGCCAAATCCGGGTCCGGTGCCGAACGGCTGCACGGTGGCCGATCCGGTGGACTGCGCCACCGGGCTGTTCGCTCATACAGTAACCGACATGGTCGTCAACGACGTGATACCAATCAGCGTTACCCGCATGTATCGCACCAACGACAATCAGCCGAGAGCCTTTGGAGTGGGCACGAATCTCTCATACTCCATGTGGCTGACTACTCCAAGCGTGAGCATGAGTGTTATCAATCTTATCCTCGGAGACGGTAGCCGAGTCGAATACGATTCCACTGGTGCTGGAACCTGGCAGAACACGACGTCGCCGACGGCATTCAATGGCTCGACGCTGTTAATGAATGAAACGACGCTTACTTTTGATGTGACGCTGAAGGACGGCACTCTGCTCCGGTTCGCTGGCGGCGATAACTTCCCAAACCAGCTCATGAGCATTGTCGATCGACACGGCAACACCGTGACCGTGTCGAGTCTAATCAGCGCATCCAGCGAAGTGGCAACGGCACCGCCAATAACCCAGATTACGTCGCCGAACGGGCGGTTCATTCAATTCTTTTACGATTCCTTCAATCGCATTATTAAGGCTGTCGACAATGCGGGGCGCTCCTGCTCGTATTCCTATGATAGTCAAGGTCGACTGGTCTCAGCCACCGATGCGGATGGCAATACGGAGAACTACGGCTACGACCCCGTGACCAACAATATGAATCTGGTAACGGATAAGCGCGGTAACGCCGCGACACAGAATCAGTACGACACCAACGGCCGGGTGTCGCAGCAGACCTTGGCCGACGGAGCAGTGTGGCATTTCTCCTATACGTTGAACCCGAACGGAAACGTTTTGCAGACGACGGTCACCGATCCACGCAACTACATCCGGCAGCACACATTTAATGCCAGCGGGTATGTGCAACAGACAATCCTGGCGATGGGGCAGCCTGAGCAACAGACCTACACCATAGAACGGGATTCGACAAACTTTCCTCTCTCTGTTATTGACACGCTGGGACGCCAGACACTCTACGGCTACGACCACGTGGGAGATCTCACTAGTGTCACGCTACTTGCCGGGACATCGAGCGCTGTCACATACTCCGCGACTTACGACTCCAAGTATCACCAGCTGACGAGCGTCACCGATCCGCTCGGCCATACGACGCAGGCCACGATTGGGACCTTTGGGAACACCACCGCGATTGCTGATGCATTAGGCAATTCGATTGCCCTGGGCTATAACGGGCAGGGGTTGCCCACGCTCATCACGGATCCCCTCGGGCACGCGACCCAGCTGTCGTTTAGCGGCCCGGACCTCTCGAGCGTCACGGATCCACTGAGCCGCGTAACGAAATTGTCGGAAGACACGCTAGGGCGACTCTTGGCAGTGACCGATCCGCTGGGACTTTCCACCCAATATGCGCATGATTCCATGGACCGCCTTACGAGCGTGACGAACGCGATAGGGGGCGTCACCACTCTGCAATATGATCACAACGGGAATCTGCTGACCGTGACAGATCCGAAGAATGTGGTCCAAACGTTCACGTACGACTCGCGCGACCGGAGACATACCTACCAGGATCCTGCGGGCCACGTTGAAACCGACAACTACGACGGCATGAGCAATCTGACATCCGTGGTCGATCGCAAGGGACAGACTACCTCCATAGCCTACGACGGCATCGATCGCCCCACGCTGATTACGTTCCAAGACAACTCGACGATCGCAATCACCTGGGATGGCGGTAACCGACCCACAACATTTGTCGACTCCCTGAACGGGACGATTTCGCGCACATACGATCTCCTGGATCGGCTGACCCAGGAGACCAGCCCGCAGGGCCAAATTAATTATACGTACGATACTGCGAGCCGGCGCCAGACCATGACGGTGGCGGGGCAGGCGGCAATCAATTACACGTTCGATGCCGACAACCGCCTCACGCAGATAGCGCAGGGCACGACAGTTGTGGGCATCGGCTACGACGCCGCGAGCCGCCGGACAACGGTGACGCTTCCCAATACCATCATGGGAACGTACAGCTTCGATAACGCCAGTCAGTTGACAGGGATTTCTTACGCCAAGGGCTCTACGACCGTTGGAACACTGGGATACTCCTACGATGGAGACGGTCGACGAATCTCCGTGAGCGGGACGCTGGCGGGATTCGTCGCACCAACGTCGGTGCCGAATGTGACATATGACGGTACCAATCGATTGACAAGCTGGAACGGATCGACGCTGAGCTACGACGCGGATGGTACCCTCGCGAGTTTCGGGTCTACGACCTACACGTGGAATGCTCGCAATCAGATGACAGCCACGAATGCCGTTTCGGCGTCATTTGTCTACGATGCCCTGGGGCGACGCGTGAGTGCAACGGTCAGCGGCACAACAACGCCGTACCTTTATGACGGACTCAATGCGGCGATGGTTTCGACGAGCCAGATAATTGCGGGCTCCGGTCTGGACGAAATCTACAGTCAGATTTCGACATCCGGGACCACGAGCTTTCTGCCTGATGGGGTGAATAGCACAGCCGCGCTGACAAATAGCTCTGCCGCGATTACTAAAAGCTACCTGTATTCTCCATACGGCGATAGTGCTGGCTCCGGGACGGCTAGCACTGCGTATCAATACAGCGGCCGCGAGAATGACGGGACAACGGGGCGATACTACTATCGTGCGCGGTACTACGCTCCCCAGCTTGGGCGCTTCATCAGCGAGGATCCCCTTGGGATTGGTGGTGGAACGAATGTTTATGCATATGCTGGCGGGAATCCGCTTCAGTTCAATGATCCGCGAGGTCATGAACTTGCTCTAGCGTTCGCAGGTGCAGTCGTGGGAGGTGCGTGGGGGGGGATAAATGGCTTCCTCGCGGGAGATCGTGGCGCAGCACTTTATACGGATATCGGCAGTGGCGTTGTTGTCGGCGGTCTCGCTGGCTTAACCAACGGAGCATCCCTAATTGAGGGGGTTCTTGTTCGTGCCACGATAGGCGCTGTCGCTGAGGCAGATCGACAGGCTGTTAATGGCTTGATAGCTGGGTGCACGGCGATAAACTGGGCCGACATTGTTTTGGCTGGTGGCGGTAGTGTTCTGGGTGACGCTGCCGGGTTTGTTGGCTCCACTTCAGGGGCCAATTCGGTGGCTGATTTGCTGCATTACATGCCTAGTCCATCGGAATTGACCGCTACGGTAATTGGTGGCTATTTCGGCGGCATAGTTCAGACGCCTGTTTCTGCGATTGAGGGCTGGACCCGTCACTGAGCGATGATTACTGCGCTTACTTACATTATGACGAGCATGACACTCGGGCTGCTACTTTTTGCGAGTGGTCGACAAGGTCATGAGGAAAGAGACGGGGCGGACATATACCGATATCCGTCATCTATCGTTTGGGTAATTTTTGGCGGAGTAGTATTTTGTCTTTTGGTCCCATTTGTTGTTTATTTCTTTGCAACTCCTGACCGGCACCCGAGCCAGCTTTGTATACCTGTCGCGGTGTTCGGCTCCTTGGCCGGACTTTTCGCGTGGGGATATTTGTATTATCGGAAGTTCTACATTGTGATAAGTGGAGACGCAGTCTGCGTTGGGGGCCTAGGTGGGACGAGAGAGGCGACGTTGACGGATGTGACGAGATTCGCGCTAATCGAAGGTGGAAAGGGTGGGAGAGAATTGTCGGTGTACGACGGTCGAGGCGCCTTAATATTGAAGGCATCGAGCACAATTCAGGATTTCGACGATTTAGTCGCGGTGATCAGGCGTCGCATTCGGGGGCATAAGGTCTTATATGAGTATCGTGACAAATGGGGGAAGTGGACGCGTCAAGATAATCCTTGACGAACTTGCAGCTATATTTTTGCTAAGTTGCGAGGAACGGATCCCGGATGAGATCATCGAGGTCGCCGCAGCATCGGGCTGAGGTAATCATATGCCGCTGACCGGAGTGCCGACTTCTCGGACTTGGGCCTAGGCATCTATATATTGGGGGAGGGGCCGTGGCTCTAGATGGTTCTAGTGGAGAGGGCTGCTTACCTTCATAACGGTCCTTCGTTCCGGATACGGTCCGCAGTCAAGAATGCGCGAAGCGTCGACGAGTGGGTCAGAGAGGCCCTAAATGCCTTACGACGCAGAGGCGACTCGCAGAGATATTTGTATCCGCACGCGCGAACGCAAACGTGCAAGGCGGGGCGCCCGTTCTTCGGTTTGGTCCTGGTGGTATGGCGCGGGTTCGGTGACTGCTCTTCTCATCGCGTCGTCCGTTTCGGCTTGCGCCCGGGGAGCTGCGGAGCGCTGGCGCGCCGCGCAGGCTGGCGCGGCGAGCGTAGGCTAGTATTGGCCTTCTTGAGCGGCGAGGAAGGGGCGGTAGCCTTCCTGGCGTTTGAGATTCTCTGGTCGCTGCCGGCGCGCGCAACAATATTTGCAAGCCGCCGACGTTGTCCGATAGCTGATTCTGGCGCTGTGACGTCATTGCCGCACCTCCGCCTTCCAACCGGCGAAAGTAATACTGAGCCGCACCCGGGCAATTTCTGGAACCGGTCCGGCGCCGACAAAGGTCTCCGCACGTAGGTCGATGTGGGCTTCGTCCGGCCACTGCTCCAGATAATAGTGTGTATATCCTCCCGTCGACGATTCCGCCGGAGATCCCGCGTATTCACGCGTGAGGTGGTGCCCATGTCGACGCCAGATCTCGACGCCATCATCGCCGTCGCCTTCGTCATTGTCGTTAAGAATCAAGAGATGATTCCCGGTTGGAGAGAATCTGGGAAGGTCGCCAAATCGTTGGAGCTCGCCGGTGACTTCGTCGATCAGAACGAAGTTCGCTCCCTCGTAGAACGACTCACTCAATAGGAAGAACTGCTGCTTCTGGAGATGTCCGAGAAAATGATAGTGAACGCATCGCTCATAGACGAGGTTATCTGGACCGCACTCGTTGGTGTCAAAAAGCGTCTTGGATGCTCCAGACGCCAGATGCAATGTCAGCCGTCCACCGTCCCGGGTCGCGATCGCACGATTCAAGGCCAAAGCGCCAGGCTCCAGGGCTGCGCGCCCGGCAGTACTGTATTGAACCGGCTCCACCTTCGACATCACAGTGTCCTCTGGGGACGCTCGTGGCTTCCCGGACATGCAGCCCGTCTCTGCCAGAAGATGGATTCCGCATATCAAAACAGTCTTGGTGACGTCTTGGCCCGCCATGCATATTATTCTACTCATTCGAATCCGGGCGGCACTGATTACTCAAACCGGAAAGAGAAGGTTGATGCGCGCCGCCAGCACTATTGCCCTGGCGGGTCAATGCACCGGCCGGTCAGATGACGGTGCTCCCATCCAGTCCATTTGCCGGTTTCGGTCCACAGAGCGCCTGGTCCCACATAACTCTCTGGAAAGGTGTCATCTACAGCAACTTGATACGTGCGCGGCGGTGTCGTTACAGACGCAACGTTGAAGTAGCGTTCGTGCGACCATCGTCGATTGACAACCGTCACACCGGCGATCTCGACGGGCACGCACGACTGAGGAAGTGTTGGCTCGTGGTCAATCAGATACTGGGCGCCAAGAAGCACGCCGATTGCGGACGCTACCACTAATGCTCGCGTCTTGAATGGCAGTTGGGCAATATCAAATGACAATGTGGCGTCGTCCTTAACCAGCGTCACTTTCGCGGCCGATAAGTGGCGAGTCACGTTCCGTCCAGCGGCGCCATCTGAAATGCTGGCGATCCGTGGTTGCTGCCCGATCCACGAAAGCGGAAAGTGGCTTCAGGCCGTCAATAAACTTGTCCTGCACTGTCACCGCCGACGATTCTGGACACGTAAGCCGAGGCTAAGGCTTGGCCGGTACGTAATACTCTGGCCGGCGTTCTGCGGAAATGGTTACAGGGTCATTGTTCAGGGTCGGGTAGGCCTCCGGAGCGTGGCACGGATCGCGGGTCGGACAGGGCACGAGCTTGAATACGTAGCTCAGCCGAAATCGCCGTGCAGCCAGACCTTCTGATTTCCACTCCTTGGGCACACTGCAGCGAAATTGCCCAGTCATTGCGAGTGCTCGCTTTCCAAATACACCCGGCGGCTCCTCGGCAAGGATGTGCGCGTCGTTGGGATGTCCGTGGGCATCAAGGCTGAACTCCACGAGGACCCGTCCCTGCAACCACGCTCGTCGCGCCCCCTCCGGGTAGAAGTCAGCGTTATCGTGCGAGTACTTGCAGGGCGGAAGCAGCGATTCGGTGCCGGGGTCATCGTCGGCCATCGCATCGAGAGAATGGCAGGTGACGGAAGCAATGAGCAGGACCAGGAGCAGTTGTTTCACGCATTCACCTCGGTGCGCTTGTCTGTCCCATCTATAGATGCCGGGGATAACTTCGCGAAATCCTGGTGCTGGAAAGTCGCAAATCGTTCGAGGCGTGCATCAACCTCTGATCCCGGACGAGGATTTGATCTTGCGTTTCTGTGGGTCCCACCAGCAATTGCTGATAGGCTGCGCGGCCTTGGGCGGTTCGCCCGGATTTTTATTTACCTATTACGTTAATAATGTACTATAACTTATTGATTATGGTGCCCAGGAGAGGACTCGAACCTCCACGGGTCGCCCCGCTAGTACCTGAAACTAGTGCGTCTACCAATTCCGCCACCTGGGCATCGGGTGGGCGGCGCAATGTACGGAAGGGGTCGGGGGCTGTCAATTGAGGCGCGGTGGGAAACAGCGTGTGGCGCGAACCGGATCGCGCAATACCGCCGACCGCGGTCACGGAAAGTCAGCCCCGCACGGCGCGCGGCGTCAGGGTGGCCGCGGCGCGGGTGGACACGAGTCCGGTACACCGATCGTGGCCGAAGGGACGCTGAGCGCCAACCGAAATGGCTATGGGTTCGTGCGCACCGATGCGGTCACCGACTCGGTGTTCATACCCCCAAAGGAAATGACGGGGTTGATGCACGGGGATCGAGTGCGCATCGAGGTGCGAGGGGACGGGCAGGGCCGCCACGTCGGGCGCGTCCTCGACGTCCTCGAGCGTGGCGTACAGTCCTTCCTCGCCACCGTGGAGCCCGGGCGGCGCGGTGCGCTCGCCGTACGCGCCGCCGACCAGCGCCTGGGCTTGCTGTGCAAAGTCGTGGAAAGCGTGCCCGAGGCGCGCGTCGGGGACTGGGTCATTGCCACGATGCTGCGCTATCCGGAGGATGGGCGCGAAGGCGAGGCACGCGTCGTGCAGCGGCTCGACCCGGAGCGGTCCGTCGAGATGGCGACCGAGGCTGCCATCGCCCGATTTGGGTTGCCGGTCGAGTTTTCGGTCGCGGCATTGCGCGAGGCGGCGGACTGGGGCAAGAGTGTCGATGCGGCTGAGGCCGCGCAGCGGGTCGATCTGCGCGCCGTGCCGCTGGTCACGATCGATGGCGAGGACGCGCGTGATTTCGATGACGCGGTCTTTGCTGAACGCCTCGACGACGGTGCGTTCCGCCTGCTGGTCGCGATCGCGGACGTCAGCCACTACGTGCGGCCTGGGTCGGCACTCGATACCGAGGCGCGGGCGCGCGGCACCTCGGTCTACTTCCCGACGCGCGTGCTGCCGATGCTACCCACTGCGCTGTCCAATCACCTGTGCTCGCTCGAGCCGCAGGTGGACCGCTTCTGCATGGTTGCGGACATGCGCATCTCGCGCCGCGGGACGCTCGAGCAGAGCCGTTTCTATCCGGCGGTGATGCGCTCTGCTGCGCGATTGACCTACGGGCTCGCGCACGAGGCCCTGTTCGAAGGCAAGCCGGCGGCCAGGGGGCGCCTGGGGCTCCCGGTCGATGCGCTGCTGCCGCTGGTGGAGGTCTATCACGCGCTGCTGGCCGCACGACGTCGGCGCGGTGCGCTCGATTTCGACGCACCGGAGGCGGAATTCGTGATCGAGGCTGGCGAGCGAGTCAGCGCAATCGAATTCAGTTCGCGCAACGAGGCGCACCGGCTGGTCGAGGAATGCATGATCGTCGCGAATGTCGCCGTGGCGCAGGAGCTGCGCACGGCGCGGATTCCGGCGCTGTTCCGGGTGCACGCCGCGCCCGACTAGCGCAAGCTCGAGCAGCTGCGCACGACGCTGCGCGTGCTCGGCATCGAGCTGCAGCTGCCCGAGGAAGTGCAGTCGCGCGACCTGGCGGCGATCGCGCCGCGGGTGCCGGATCCGGGCAGCCGTCCCTTCATCGAGTCGCTGATCGTCCGTTCGATGGCCCAGGCGCTGTATCAGCCCGAGAACATCGGTCATTTCGGCTTGAGCCTGAAGGACTACGCGCACTTCACCTCCCCGATCCGCCGCTATCCGGATCTTATGATCCATCGGGCGCTACGGGTGCGGCTCGGATTGCTGCCTCCGGCAGTGCTGGGGGAGGACGCCACGCTCGCAGCGCAGGGCACGGATCTGTCCCGGCTCGAGCGGCGCGCCGACGAGGCCGATCGCTACGTCGCAACCTTCCTGAAATGCATCTACCTGCGCGATCGTGTCGGCCAGACCTTCGAGGGCCTGATCACTACCGTGATGGAATTCGGCTGCTTCGTGCAGCTGCTGGCGCTCGGCGTCGATGGGCTGCTGCCGCTGGCCTCGCTGCGCGATGATGTCTATCAGATGGCACGCGATGGCGGGCAGTGGCTCGGGGCACGCAGCAAGCGCCGGCTCGCGCCGGGCACGCGGCTGCGTGTCGTGGTGGCGGGTGTCAAGCCGGTGGAAGGACTGATCGATCTTGAGCTCGCCACGGACTGAACTTGTTTACGGCCTGCATACCGTACGTGCGCTGCTGCAGCGTCATCCGGACCGGGTATTGCGCATCCTGCTGCAGCAAGGCCGGGCCGACGAGCGGGCGACCGGGATCGAGCAGGTGGCGAGCGCGGCCGGACGTGTAATCGAGCGCATCGACGCGGCGCGGCTGCGCGCACGCCTCGGGGACGTGGTGCACCAGGGTGTGGCGGCCGAGGTGCTGCGGCTCGAGCCGTGGCGCGAGGACGAGCTGCTCGCCGCGGCGGGCGCGGCGCGCGATCCGCTGGTGCTCGCACTGGATGGAGTCCAGGATCCGCATAATCTCGGCGCCTGCCTGCGCACCGCTGATGCGTGCGGTGCACTCGCGCTGCTGGTGCCGCGCGACCGGGCCGCACCGTTGAATGCGACCGCTCGCAAGGTCGCGGCAGGTGCGGCCGAGACCACGCCGGTGGCGGTCGTGACCAACCTGGCGCGCATGCTCGCGCTGCTGAAGGACGCCGGCCTGTGGATCGTCGGGGCCGACCCGGATGGCCCGCGGCCCGCTGCGCAGGTGGATATGACCGGGCCGCGCGTGCTGGTCCTGGGGGCGGAGGGCGGCGGGCTGCGAGCGCTGACCCGACGGCATTGCGACTGGTTGGCGCGTCTGCCCGCCAGGGGCGCGGTCGAGAGCCTGAATGTGTCGGTGGCTGCCGGGATGCTGTTATACGAGGCGCTGCGCCAGCGTGATGCCCACGTTGCTTAACCAGGGCGCTTTTTGTATCCTTGCCGGCCTTTTGCGACGCCCCGGCCGTCGATGTTGCCGGAACTCCTTGCCGCACCGCGCCTCGTTCGCCTCGGGTGGGCGGCATTACCCCGTAAGGAGGATACATGAGGCACTATGAGATCGTCTTTCTGGTCCACCCGGACCAGAGCGAGCAGGTTCCGGCCATGATCGAGCGCTACAAGAGCATGATCGCGGCCGGCAATGGTGCCGTGCACCGGCTCGAGGACTGGGGCCGGCGGCAGCTCGCCTATCCCATCGCCAAGGTCCACAAGGCCCATTACGTGCTGCTGAACGTCGAGTGTGACCAGAAGACACTCGCGGAACTCACCGGTGCATTCCGGTTCAGCGACGCGGTGTTGCGCCACCTGGTCACCAGCGCCGAAACGGCGGTCACCGAGCCATCACCGATGGCGCGGGCCGAGGAAGAGGGCGAGACACGTCGCGAGCGCTTCGACGACGGTGACGACGAGCCGGCATCGGCGAGGGAATGACCATGGCAGCACCGACCAATTCCCGCTTCACGCGGCGCAAGAAATTCTGCCGTTTCACGGCCGATGATGTCGCGATGATCGATTACAAGGATCTCGCAACCCTGAAGAACTACGTGACCGAGACCGGCAAGATCGTGCCGAGCAGGATCACGGGCACCAAGAGCTTCTACCAGCGGCAGCTGGCGACCGCGATCAAGCGCGCGCGCTTCCTGGCGCTGCTGCCGTATACCGACCAGCACTGAGGGCGGCCGCGATGGAACTCATACTGCTGCAGAAGGTGGCGAACCTCGGCAACATCGGCGACCGGGTGCGTGTGCGCTCCGGGTACGGCCGCAATTTCCTGCTGCCGCAGGGCAAGGCGACGCTCGCGACGGCCGAGAACGTCGCGCGTTTCGAGGCGCGCCGCAGCGAGCTCGAACGAGCGGCCAACGAGGAACTGGCGCAGGCGCAGGCGCGTGGCGCGGCGCTCGCGGGACTCAAGCTGACGATCGCGGCCAAGGCCGGAACCGAGGGCAAGCTGTTCGGCTCGGTCGGTACGGCCGACATCGCCGAGTTCTCGACCAAGGCCGGGCACCCGGTCGCTCGCAGCGAGGTGCGCCTGCCGGCGGGCCCGCTGCGCAGCGTCGGCGACTACCGTGTGCAGCTGCATCTGCATGCCGACGTCGAGGTTGAATTGGACGTCAGCATCGTGGCCGAAGAGGCTGGCTGACAGAGCCATGAGCACGATGCCGCTGCGGCCGCGCCGCGACGGCGAGCGTCCGGAGGGGGACGCGCTCACTCCACCCCACTCGATCGAAGCCGAGCAATCCGTGCTCGGCGCGCTGCTGATCGACACGACATCGTGGGATCAGGCCGCCGACATCGTGGCCGCCGAGGACTTCTACCGGCCTGACCACCGCCTGGTGTTCGAGGCGCTCGCCGAACTCGCGCTGTCCGGCCGGCCGGGCGACGTCGTCACGGTCGCCGAGCAACTCGAGCGGCGAGGGCAGCTCGAGCAGGCCGGCGGCCTCGCCTACCTCGGCACCCTGGCCCGGGATACTCCGACTGCGGCCAATGTGCGTGCCTACGCCCAGATCGTGCGCGAGCGCGCGCTGCTGCGGCGGCTGATCGAGGCCGGCCGCGCCATCACCGCGTCGGTGTTCTCCGAGCAGGGTCTGTCGGCCCGCGACCTCGTGGACCGCGCCGAGGCTCGGGTTTTCGAGATCGCCGAGCTGGGCGCGCGCTCCGGCTCCGGGATCGTGCGCGTGAGCACGCTGCTGCCGCCGCTGATCGACAAGATCGACGAATGGCATACCAATCCCGACAAGCTGCGCGGCCTCGCGACCGGATTCGCCGATTTTGACCGCCTGACCGGTGGCTTGCGCGGCGGTGACCTCGTGATCATCGCGGGCCGACCGTCGATGGGAAAGACCACGCTGGCGGTCAACATGGCCGAATACGCGGCGGTGAGTCCCGACAGCAAGGCTTCGGTTGCGATCTTCAGCATGGAGATGCCCTCGGAGCAGCTCGTCACGCGCATGCTGTCCTCGATCGGTCATGTGCCGCTGAACAGCATCCGCACCGGACGCGTATCGGATGACGACTGGGTGCGCATCACCGCTGCGACGCACCAGCTGTCCGAGGCGCGCATCTTCATCGATGAATCTGCCGGCCTGACGCCGACCGAACTGCGCGCGCGCGCGCGCCGCCTCAAGCGCGAGCACGGCCTGGACCTGATCGTGGTCGATTACCTGCAGCTCATGCAGGTGCCGGGCACGCAGGAGAATCGGGCGACTGAGATTGCCGAGATTTCGCGCGGTCTGAAGGCGCTGGCGAAGGAGCTCTCCGTGCCGGTGCTCGCGCTCTCGCAGCTCAATCGCAGTGTCGAGCAGCGCACCGAGAAGAAGCCGGTCATGTCGGACCTGCGCGAGTCCGGCGCGCTCGAGCAGGACGCCGACATGATCCTGCTGATCTATCGCGACGAGGTCTACGACAAGAACACCACGAAGAAGGGTATGGCGGAGATCGACCTCGCGAAGCATCGCAATGGCGAGACCGGAACCTTCCTGCTCACCTTCCAAGGCCAATACACGCGGTTCATCAATTTCGCGCCCGACTCATACGCTGAGGGCATCTTGCGGTGAGACCGCTGATACGCGCGCGTATCAACCGTGCGGCGCTGCGTGCGAATCTCGAAACCATCCGTGCCTTTGCGCCTGCGAGCCGCGTGATGGCGGTCGTGAAGGCGAATGCCTATGGCCACGGCCTCGTGCCGTCCGCCCAGGCGCTGCGCGCTGCAGATGCGTTTGCGGTGGCGCGCCTGGAGGAGGCGGCGGCGCTGCGCTCGGCGGGACTGGATGGCCGGATCGTGCTGCTCGAAGGGGTGCTCGATGCCGATCAGCTCGCCGAGGCGGTGCGTCTCGGGCTCGAGCTGGTGGTGCACCAGGCACAGCAGATCGCGTTGCTCGAATCCTGGCGCGGTGGTCCGCGTCCGGCGGTCTGGCTCAAGGTCGACACCGGCATGAACCGCTTGGGGTTCCGTCCGGAGGAGTTTCGGCAAGCCTGGCAGCGCCTGGCGGCGCTCGTGCCGGGGCTAAGCGAGCTGCGGGTGCTCACGCACCTGGCTTGCGCCGACGACCCCGACGGTGAGGCCACCAACGCGCAGCTTGCGCGCCTGCGGCCGTTGCTCGCGGGGCTGCAAGCCGAACTGAGCATCGCGAATTCCGCGGCGATCCTGCGCACACCGGCAACGCACGCCGACTGGGTGCGGCCGGGACTCGCGCTCTACGGGGTCAGTCCGTTCGGGGATCGCCGCGGCGCGGATTTCGGGTTGCGAGCGGCCATGAGTCTGGAGAGCACGGTCATCGCACTGCGAAGCGTGCCGGCCGGCGAGCGTGTCGGCTATGGCGGATTGTGGCGCGCGCCACGCGATTCGCGCATCGCAATCGTGGCGGCGGGCTATGGGGACGGCCTGCCGCGGGGCCTGCAGAGCGGCACGCCGGTACTGATCGGTGCGCATCGCGCCGCGCTCGCCGGCCGGGTGTCGATGGACATGATCGCGGTGGACATCACGGATCTGCCCGCGGTCCAGCTTGGCGACCCGGTCGAGCTGTGGGGCGAGCGCCTGCCGGTCGAGGAGATTGCGGCCGCCGCCGGCACCGCGGCGTATGAGCTCGTCTGCGCCGTGAGCCAGCGGGTACCGATTGAGCTGGTCTGAGGCCGGGCACCCGATCGCGCGACTCCGACGCCTGGTCCGCGCCGGACTGGCGGCGGCCAGGCATGGCCAGCTCGGCGGCATCGTATTCTGGGCCGCGCTCATCGGGATCGGTGGGGCCGTGTCGGGTGTTGCGTTTCGCATCAGCGTACGGCTGGTGCAGCGCGCACTCACCGGAAGTTCGACCGAATTGGTCGAGACCGCCGCAGCACTGCCGTGGTGGGCGCGCATCGCGGTGCCGACGATCGGGGGCGCCTGCGCCGGAGCGCTGCTGTGGGCGGGAGCGCGCGTGCTGCGATCCATGCGCAGCGTCGACTATATGGAGGCGGTCGCGGTCGGAAATGGGCAGCTGGGAGGCCGGGCAGTCCTGCTGCAGGTGGCCTCATCGTTCTTTTCGATAGGATCGGGGGGCTCGATCGGTCGCGAGGGCCCGATGGTACAGCTGGCCGCGATGCTGGCCTCGCAGGTCGGCCGCTGGACTCAGGTCCCGGTACCGCGCCAGCGCCTGCTGGTCGCCTGCGGCGCGGCAGCCGGCATCGCCGCCGCCTACAACGCGCCGATCGCCGGTGCCCTGTTCGTCGCCGAAGTGGTGCTCGGCTCGATCGCGATGGAGAGCTTCGGCCCACTGATCGTGGCCTCCGTCGTGTCGGATGCGATCAGCCGTCAGCTGCTTGGTGCCGGGCCGGTGTACCAGGTGCCGCACATCAACTTCGGCGCCCCGTGGGAACTTGCGCTTTTTGCGCTGCTGGGCATCGTGCTCGGACATTTTGCCCCGACTTACCTGGGGGCGCTCGAGCGCGCGCGCGGCGCGTTCCGCGCGTTGCAATGGCCGGCTCCCGCGACGCTGGCACTTGGCGGGCTCATCGTCGGGGTGATTTCGGTTGCCGTGCCGGAGGTTTGGGGAAATGGCTACAGCGTGGTCAATACCATGCTCAATGAGCAGCTCACGCTCCAGGTGCTGGCATTGATGCTCGCGGCCAAGCTGGTCAGCACCGCGGCCTCGATCGGATCGGGCGCGGTGGGCGGCATCCTGACCCCGACGCTGTTCATGGGGGCCGCGTTGGGCGCGATGTTCGGCGCCGGGCTGCATCGGATCGATCCGCACTCGCTCTCGCAGCTGTCCGCCTATGCCGTGGTAGGCATGGGCGCGCTGCTGGCGGCGACCACGCATGCCCCGTTGACCTCGATCCTGCTGATCTTCGAAATGACCCTGGATTACGACGTGGTGCTGCCGCTGATGCTGGCCTGTGTGACGGCGCACTATGTAGCGCGAATCTACCTGCGCGGTGAATCGATCTACACCCGCTCGCTTCGGGCCTCGACCGTCGAGCAGGATGCGGAGTGGCGAGTGCGGCAGATCAGCGCGCTCGTGCGTCCCCCGGCGCTGGTGCTGCAGCGAGAGGAACCATTGCGCTCGGCGCTCGCGCGCGCACCGGCTCGCGGGGCGCAGCGTGCGTATGTGGTCGACGCCGAGCAGCAGCTGGTCGGGGAACTCGATCTGGCCTCGATCCGCAGTCCCAGACTCGCCAACACGTCGGACGGGAACCCCACCGTGGCGCAGTACATGATCGCCGCCCCGCCGGTGCTGACGCCCGATATGCTGCTCGGGGACGCGCTCGACGTGTTCATCGCGCACCGTGCAAGGCGCCTGCCGGTGGTCGCAGGCAACTGGAGCCCGGTGCTGCTGGGCGAGGTCTCGCGCCACGACCTGCTGCTGGCACTGCAGGATCGCATGACCGAACGCTCCGGGGTCACTTAAGGGCGTTCAGCCCTCGAAGAAGCCCATCTTCACGCCAGCGAGCTGGATCACGTCGTTGTCGGCGAGCTTGCGGGCCTGGGCCCCGATCGGTGCGCCGTTGACCAGCGGGAAGTTGTCTTCGACCTCGGAATCGACGTGCACGATGAAGTAGCCCTCGGAGCGGCGCGTGATCGCGGCCACCTGCACGCCGGGCCGGCCCAGCGTCGTGAGCGCCTTGGTCAGCTCGAGTTCGCGCCCGGCGAAGGCGCCGGAGAGCACCTGCAGCTTGGCCTTCTTGATGACGGGGGTGCCGTTGCCGAGTGTGCGGCGCGAGGCGGTCGCCGCCGGATCGTTGACCGCGGCGCGCAGCTTCTCGACCGGGCGGGCCGAGGGCTGGATCACCATGGTCTTCTCGAACTCATCCTGCTGGGCCTCGTCGTCTTCGACGAAACGCAGCTGGTGATGGCCGGCAGTGATCACATCGCCGTGCTGCAGCGCATGCTTCTTGATCAGCTTGCCGTTGACATAGGTACCGTTGGTGCTGTTCAGATCCTCGAGGAACGAGTCATTAAGGATGTTGATGATCAGGGAGTGGTGCCCGCTGACAGCCGGGTTGTCGATCCGGATGTCGTTATCCGGCAGGCGCCCGATCGTATAGCGCTCCTTGTTCATGTTGTATTCAGCGAGGACCGCTCCGTCCAGACTCAGAATCAACCTAGCCATGTGCTTTTAGCCTCAGGTGGAGCTGAACCAGCCCAGCATCTTGTCCAAGATTCCGCGCGGCGCGGGGAACGATTCCGTGATCTCGGCCACTACAACCGAAATGTTGTCCTTCCCACCGTTATCGTTGCCCAGCTGTATCAGTTGTTTAGTGGCTGTCTCAAGGTTAGCACCAAAGGTGCTGATCGTTAAGTGAATATCGTCGTCTTCGACCATATCCGACAGGCCGTCCGAGCAGATCAGGTAGAGATCACCCTTCTGCACCTGGTACTCCTGCACCTCTACTTCGACGTTTGACTCGACGCCCAGGGCGCGGGTCACATAGTTCTTGTTGGCCGCGCGCTGCGCCTCCTCGGGCGAGTAGAAGCCGCGATCGACCAGTTCCTGCAGCAGCGAGTGGTCCATCGTGAGCTGCTCGAGGCCGTCGCTTCGCAGCCGGTAGAGCCGCGAATCCCCGACGTGAGCGATCGACACGCGATTGTCGAAGAACAGCGCCCCGACGACCGTGGTGCCCATGCCTTCGCACTGCGGCTGCGTGCGGGCCGTCTGGAAGATGATCTTGTTGGCACGCATGATCGCGTCGCGCAGAATGATCGAGGCACGGGACAGGCCTGCCGTGGAGTCATGGATGCGCAGATCCTCGCGCACGACCGCATCGCGCACGAGCCCGACTATCGTCTTGACGGCGATGCCGCTTGCGACCTCGCCGGCATTGTAGCCGCCCATGCCGTCTGCCAGGACCATGAGGCCGATTTCCGAGTCATAGGCGATCGTATCTTCGTTATGATCGCGGACCCGGCCGGCATCGGTCTGACCCACACAGCGCATTTTGCCCCTGAGGCTCATAGATCCGGAGCTGCCCGGCACGGCTGGTGTATGTGAGAATCCTTGAACTGCGTCACATTTCAATCCATGCCTTCATTGGGAGCACCCTGCGCTGCGTGTTGCCCACGCCGTGCTTGCGCGGTCCACCTGCCGTGCTCTCCTGCCTCGCCCGGACATATAACTTAGCATCGCCGCCGCCTCGATGCGCGGCCCGGATCACAGTTGCGGGCGTGCAGTGCGACGTACGTCAAGCAACCCCAAGGCGGCCGCCGGGTCGGCTGGTCTGATGGCACGTACGGCCGCACCGTTCGTCTGTCGTGCCTGTGGCGCCGAAGCGCTCAAGTGGCAGGGGCAGTGTCCGCAGTGTCGGGAATGGGATGCCCTGGAGCGTGCCAGCGGGGTCGCCGGCGAGCCAACCAGCGCCGCACCAGCCCACGGCACCAGTCTCGAAGGTGCGCATCACGGCGTTGCGTCCCTGCCACGACTGGCGCTCGGCCTCGGGGAGCTCGATCGCGTATTCGGCGGCGGGCTGGTGCCTGGCTCAGTGACATTGCTCGGTGGCGAGCCGGGTATCGGCAAGTCCACCCTGCTGCTGCAGCTGGCGGCGGCCGTAGCGAGCTCGCAACCCGTCTTGTATGCGAGCGGCGAGGAGTCCGTGGCGCAGATCGCTCTGCGCTCGCAGCGCCTGCGGCTTACGGGTCCAAAGCTCGTGCTCGTCGCCGACAACTCACTGGACGCGATCCTGCAGCTCGCCCGTGAGGCCCCGCCGGTCCTGCTGCTGATCGATTCGATCCAGACGATGCAGCATGCGCAGGTGGAGTCCGGTGCCGGCTCGCTGGTGCAGCTGCGGGAATGCACAGCGGCGCTGGTACGCCATGCGAAGGGCAGCGGCGCGGCCGTCATCATCGTCGGCCACGTGACCAAGGATGGAGGAATTGCGGGCCCGAAGCTGCTCGAGCACCTGGTGGATACCGTGCTCTATTTCGAGAGCGATGCGGGTAGTCGCTACCGGCTGCTGCGGGCGACGAAGAACCGCTATGGACCAGTCAATGAGCTGGGCTTCTTTGCGATGGGCGAGTCCGGTTTGCGGGAGGTCAGGAACCCCTCGGCGATGTTCCTGTCGCGCCATCCGGAACCGGTACCGGGAAGCATCGTGATGGTCGCACGCAATGGTGGACGACCGCTGCTGCTGGAAGTACAGGCGCTCGTGGACCGCTGTCGCTTCGGCGCGCCGCGCCGGGTCGCACAGGGGGTCGACGCCAACCGCTTGTCGATGCTGCTGGCGATCCTGAGCCGTCATGCGGAGTTGCCGCTCTCCGACTATGACGTGTTCGTGAACCTCGTAGGCGGCATCGAGATCGCGGAGACCGCTACCGACCTGCCGGTAGCGCTGGCTCTGGCTTCGAGCCTGCGCGCACGGGCCCTCCCGGCTGCGCTGGTAGCGTTCGGAGAACTTGGCCTCACCGGCGAGGTGCGGCCGGTGCCTCACGGGGAGGAACGGCTGCGGGAACTCGCCAAACTCGGATTCGCGAGCGTGATCCTGGCGCGCGAGAACGTGCCGCGCACGCCCGTGCCGGGGCTCGCGCTGCATGGTGTGGCCAATCTGACCGAGGCGCTGGCCGCGGCCTTCACGCCGCCGGCAGCGTAGCCATTGCCGGCGTGCGGCGTACCCGCACGGTGCGGATCGCATTGTCGGCGATCTGCAGGATCTCGAAGTCATAGTCCCCGATGCGCAATGCCGTGCCCGGCGCCGGAATGGTCTCGAGCTTTTCGAGCAGCAGGCCATTGAGCGTGCGCGGGCCGAGCGCGGGCAGCTGCCAGCCGAGCGAGCGGTTCAGTGCGCGAATGGTCGCGCTCGCGTTCACGAGCCAGTTGCCGGCCGCGTCCTGGTGGGCGTCCTTGTGGGTGAAGGTCGCCGGGTCGCTCGTGAACTCGCCTACGATTTCCTCGAGGATATCCTCCAGAGTCACCAGTCCGGCGATGTCGCCGTATTCGTCGACCACGAACGCGAGGCGGCGCCGGGTGCGCTGGAATTGCGCGAGCTGCTGCGTGAGGGTGGTGCCTTCGGGGACGAAGTAGGGTTCGCTCGCCTGGGCGAGTTCGAGCACGCGCTCGCGCGTGAGGCTGCCGCGCACCAGCTCCTGGGCGATGCGCTTCATGTGCAGGATGCCCACCAGATCGTCCAGCTCGCCATCATAGAGCGGGAGGCGTGAATGCGGGGTCTGGCGCAGGCGCTCGAGGATGTCCTCCCAACTCTCGGCGATATCGATGGCCGCGATCTCCTGCCGCGGAATCATGATGTCATTGACGCTCATGCGCTCGAGATCCAGGATCGAAAGCAGCATCTGGCGGTGGCGCTGCGGCACCAGCGCGCTGGCCTCCGCGACCACGGTACGCAGTTCGTCCGTAGACAGAGCGTGGCTGGCCTCGGCCGCGCGCGTGACCCCGATCAGGCGCAGGAAGCCCTGTGCGATGTGACTCGTGACCCATACCAGCGGGGCGGTAAGCCACAGCAGCACGCGGTAGACGTACGCGGCCCGCAGCGCCACGCCCTCGGCGTGCACCGCGGCGAAGATCTTCGGGGTGAGCTCGCAGAATACGATCATCACGACGGCCAGCAGCACCATCGTGAGCGGTACCGCCAGGCGCTCGCCGCTGCGCTGGGCCAGCAGGATCGCCACGGTCGAGGCGGCGACGCTGGCGAGTTCCTGGATCACGAGGTTCGCGCCGAGCCAGCGGTTCGGCTGCGCCAGCAGCCGTTCGAGCAGTCGTGCCGGTCCCTCGCCGGTGCCCACGCGGTGACGCAGGCGATAGCGGTTGATCGAGAGCATCGCCACTTCGGTGCCGGCCGAGAACGCGATCACGAGCAGCAGCGCGAGCAGGACCAGGATCAGCACGATCGACGGCGCGTGGTACACGAAGTCTCTTATAATCGGTACTCGGGCAGCAGTACAGGCCGGCCTGCTACAGGCCCCACGAGGACGATGTTCGATCAACTGACCACACGGCTGGCGGCCACGGTGCAGGCACTGCGCGGCCGTGGGCGCGTGACCGAAGAGAACATCGCCGACACGCTGCGTGAAGTGCGCATGGCGCTGCTCGAGGCCGACGTCGCACTGCCGGTCGTCCGGAGCTTCATCGACAGCGTCAAGGAGCTGGGACTCGGGGCCGAGGTGGCCACGAGCCTGACCCCCGGCCAGGCCTTCATTGGCATCCTGCACCGTGAGCTGGTCGCGCTGCTGGGCGGCACGCCCGTGACCCTGCCGCTGAATGTCCAGCCGCCCCAGGTCGTATTGCTCGCAGGCCTGCAGGGCGCCGGCAAGACCACGACGGCCGGGAAGCTCGCCCTGTGGCTCAAGAGCCAGCATGGCCGGCGGGTGCTGCTGGTGAGCACCGACGTGCGCCGCCCCGGTGCGATCCTGCAGCTCGAGCGGCTCGCGCACGCCACCGGCACGGATTTTTTTGCCAGCAGCGCGGGTGAGGATCCGGTCGCGATCGCGGCCGCGGCGCTCGAGGCGGCGCGACGCGGCGTTTATGACACCCTGATCGTCGATACCGCCGGGCGGCTGGCGATCGATGCGGAACTGATGGCCGAGCTGCAATCGATCGATCGCGCCATCGGCACGCACCAGCGCCTGTTCGTCGTCGATGCGATGGCCGGGCAGGACGCGTTGAATGCCGCGCGTGCGTTCGGTGCCGCGCTGGAACTGACCGGGACGATCCTGACCAAGGCGGATGGCGACGCCAGAGGTGGTGCCGCACTGTCGGTCCGCTACGTGACCGGCAAGCCGATCCTGTTTCTCGGCATGGGCGAGAAGCTCGAGGCGCTGCAGGCCTTTGATCCGGAACGCATGGCCACGCGCATCCTTGGCATGGGCGACGTGGTCGCGCTGGTCGAGGAGGTGCAGCGCAAGGTCGACGGCGAGGAAGCCGACCGGCTCGCCCGCAAGCTGGTGTCCGGCAAGAGCTTCAGCCTCGCGGACCTGCGCGGGCAGCTCGAGCAGGTGCGCAAGCTCGGCGGCCTCAGCGCCGTCATGGACAAACTGCCGACCCAGCTCGCCGGGCGCAGCGCGATGCCGCCCGACGTCGCAGACCGAGAACTCAGGCGCCAGATTGCGATCATCGATTCGATGACCCGTGGCGAGCGGGTGAACTCCCAGATCATCAACGGTTCGAGGCGCCGCCGGATCGCGGCGGGCGCCGGCGTGCAGGTGCAGGACGTCAACCGGCTGCTCAAGCAGTTCCTCGAGATGCAGAAGCTCATGAAGAGCATGAAAGGCGGCAAGATCGCACGCATGATGGCCGGCCTGCGCGGCGGGCTACCCCCCGGGGTGCCCCGGGGGCGCTGAAGCGCCCGGCTCGGATCCGCCAGTCCGGTCGACGCCTTTATTCCACCGGACAATTTGCGTAGAATCCGCGCTCTTTTTTGGGGACCTCCTCGTTCCCTGGGCTGAATAGTCGCTTATGGTCACAATCCGATTGACGCGCCGCGGCGCCAAGAACCAGCCGTTCTACCACGTCGTGGTCACCGACAGCCGCAAGCGCCAGGGAGGCTCGAGCCTCGAGCTGGTCGGCTACTTCAACCCGGTCGCGCGAGGCAAGGACACGCGCCTCAAGCTCGACCTGGAGCGTATCGATCACTGGCTGCGCGTCGGGGCCAAGGAGTCCGACCGGGTGCGCTCGCTGGTGGCCGGCTACCGCAAGGAAGCAGTGCCGCCGGCCGCAGCCGCCTGAACGGCTCGCTGGTCCTCGGCCGCATCCTCGCGCCGCACGGCGTGCGCGGGTGGCTGAAGGTGTACTCCTATACGGATCCGCCTGCCGCATTGCTGCAGCACGAACGATGGCAGCTGCGGGATCCCGCGGCTGGCGCTGCAGATACCTCCGAGACGCGTCGGGTGGTCCACGCGCAGAGCGACGGGCAGTCGCTGCGGGTGGAGCTGGAGGGGATCACGGACCGCGACGCGGCGCAGCGGCTGTGCGGCTGGGAGATCCTGGTTGGGCGTGCGGCACTGCCCGCCGTCGGCGAACGGGAGTATTTCCGCGAGGATCTGGTCGGCTGCACGGTTCGCAATGGCGAGGGCGTCGAGCTCGGTACGGTGCAGTACTTTCTGGAGGCGCCGGCCGGCGCGGTGATGATCGTGCGCGGCGAGCGCGAATATGCGGTGCCGGCGTTGCCGCCCCATCTCAGGCGCGTGGATCTGGCACGGCGCGAGATAGCGGTGGATTGGCCGGCGGATTTCTAAAGGGCCGGCAGGCGAGGGCAGTGTGAGGGTCGAGGTCGTCACGCTGTTCCCGGCCATGATCGCCGACGCGCTGCGCCACGGCGTGCTCGGGCGCGCGATCGAGCGCGGTCTGCTGCAGGTCGGGACCGAAGATCCGCGCGCGCATACGACGGACGCGCACCACACGGTCGACGATCGACCGTATGGCGGTGGGCCCGGGATGGTGCTGAAGCCGGAGCCGCTCTGCGCCGCAATTGCTGCCGCGCAGCAAAGATTGCCGGCCGGTGCGCTGCGCATTGCCCTGTCGGCGCAGGGTCAGCCGCTGACGCAGGCGCGCGTGGTCGAGCTTGCGCGCGCCCCGGGGCTGCTGCTGGTGGCTGGCCGCTACGAGGGGATCGACGAGCGAGTACTGCAGCTGGCGATCGACCTGGAGCTGTCGATCGGTGATTATGTGCTCTCGGGGGGTGAGTTGCCGGCGCTGGCGCTGATCGACGCGCTGGCGCGGCTGCTCCCGGGTGCGCTCGGGGACGCACGCTCAGCGGCCGAGGAGTCCTTTGCGCAGGGACTGCTCGACTGGCCCCACTACACCCGGCCTGAGGTGTATGCGGACCTGGAAGTGCCCGCGGTGCTCAGCTCCGGGGACCATGCCGCCATCGCGCGCTGGCGGCTCAAGCAGAGCCTCGGGCGCACCTGGCTGCGGCGGCCGGAGTTGATCGACCGCACGCCGCTCGATTCCGCGCGGCGGGCGCTGCTGGAGGAATTCTTAACGGAGCGCGCATTGCGCGCGCCACGGTGAACGAGGAAGACACTATGAGCAACATCATTCAGACGCTGGAAGCGGAGCGCATGACCCGCAAGCTGCCGGAGTTCAAGCCCGGCGATACGGTCGTGGTCCAGATCAAGGTGGTCGAAGGCGATCGCGAGCGCGTGCAGGCCTATGAGGGAGTCGTGATCGCTCGCAGCAACCGCGGCTTCAATTCTTCCTTTACCGTGCGGAAGGTCTCGCACGGGGAGGGCGTCGAGCGCACGTTTCAGTCGCATAGCCCGAGCATCAGCGAGGTGTCGGTCAAGCGTCGCGGCAGTGTGCGGCGCGCCAAGCTGTACTACCTGCGCGAGCGCACCGGCAAGGCGGCCCGCATCGAGGAGAAGGTCTAGCCGCGGCCGCGCTCGCCGATGGAGCCGCTGGGTCGATTCCTCCGGGGACTCTGGCACGCGCTCGACACGCTGCGCCGGTTCCTGCACCTGCTGCTGCTGCTGGCGCTGTTCGGGATCGTGATCGGTGCGCTGCGGCAGAGCGTGCCGCGCGTGCCGGAAAAGGCGGCTCTGGTGGTACGCCCATCGGGCGCGATCGTCGAGCAGCTCAGCGGCGAGCCGATCGAGCGCGCGCTCAACGAGGCGCAGGGCGCGGGCGCGCCGCAGACACTGCTCTGGGACCTGACGACCGCGATCCGTGCGGCCGCCACCGACCCGCGGATCGCGGTGCTGGTGATAGAGACCGACGCGATGTCGGGCTCCGGCCAGGTCAAGCTCGAGGAGCTGGCCGCGGCCGTCGCCGACTTTCGCCGCAGCGGCAAGAGGGTGATCGCGCGCGGAACCTATTTCCTGCAGAGCCAGTACTACCTGGCCGCGCAGGCCGATGAACTCTACCTGGATCCGTTCGGATTCGTGCTGCTTGACGGCTACTCGCGCTACCGACTGTTCTTCAAGGACGCGCTCGACAAGCTCAGTGTCGACATGCACTTGTTCCGTGTCGGCAAGTTCAAGAGCGCGGCCGAGACCTACACGCGCCAGGACATGTCCCCCGAGGACCGCCTCGAAAGCCAGTCCTACCTGAACGCACTGTGGGGTGGCTACGTCGGCGCTGTGGCCGCAGCGCGCCATCTCAAGCCCGAGGCGATCCGCGCCTACAGCGACGATTACGCCGCATCGGTCACGGCGGCGGGCGGGGACACCGCGAAGCTCGCGCACGATGACGGGCTGGTCACGGACCTGCGCACCGCGGCGCAGGTCGAGCAGCGTCTGATCGATCTGGTGGGCGCAGATCCGGCCACCAAGTCCTTTCGCCAGGTCGGCGTCGCCGACTATCTGCGATCCACCCACGCCGAGGACAAGCAGCGCGGCAGGGGACCCGGTATCGGGGTCATCATCGCGAGCGGCGAGATGCTGGACGGCAAGCAGCCGCCCGGTACGGTAGGCGGGGAGTCTACGGCCGCATTGCTGCGCACCGCTCGTCAGGATGAGGACATACGGGCGGTCGTGCTGCGCGTGGACAGTCCCGGTGGCAGCGTGCTGGCCAGCGAGCAGATCTACCGCGAGGTGCGGGCGTTGAAAGCCGCCGGCAAGCCGGTCGTGGTTTCGATGAGCGACGTGGCAGCCTCCGGTGGCTACTACATAGCGACCCCAGCCGACGAGATCATCGCCAGTGCCAATACGATCACCGGCTCGATCGGCGTGTTCGCAGCGCTGCCCACCTTCAGCCGCACCCTGGCCCGGCTTGGCGTCAATGTCGATGGGGTTGCGACCACGCCGCTGGCGGGCGCCGCGCGGCTGGACCGCCCGCTCTCGCCGGAGGCTGGCAAGGTGCTGCAGTCCACGGTCGATCATGTCTACGGGGAATTCATCGACCATGTCGCAAGCGCGCGCGGCAAGAGCCACGAGGAGATCGATGCGATTGCGCAGGGCCGCGTTTGGGCCGGAGCCGATGCCCGCACCAACGGCCTGATCGACCGCTTCGGCAGCTATGCCGACGCGGTCGCGGCGGCCGCCAAGCGGGCCGGGCTCACCGGTTCCTACGGTGTGCGGCGCATCGAGCCCGAGCTGAGCCTGACGCAACAGCTGCTGCTTCAGGTCGGCGACGGCGCGCTGTCCCTGCTCGGGCGCTCAGGTGCGCTGCGCGCCACGGACGGCGCAGCCCTGATGCAGCAATGGCAGCCCTTTGATCGCGAGCTGGCGCGCTGGACGCGGCTGCTGCGCGCACCAGATGCGATCTACGCCTACTGCTTCTGCGGTGTCGAGTAGCGGATTGGGATCAGGCTGGAAGGGCCAGCGGACTGGCCTGCTCCGGGCGCAAGCTGCTCCAGCGGATGCCCGCCGGAAATCCGGCCATGCACAGACCGGCCGTTGGCAGCTCGGTGCCCGGTGCGCACAGGCGCCACTGGCTCGCCAGTTCACTCAAGGCCGGGTTGTGGCCGAGCAGCAGCACGCAGTGCACCTGCTCGTCCAGCTGCTGCAGCGTGGCCCACAGGCTCTCCGCAGTGCCGGGGTAGAGCGTCGGCGCGAGCCGTATGCGCTCCGCCGCGTCCAGTCCCGCCGCGATGATCTGTGCGGTCTGGCGCGTCCGCAGCGCCGGACTCACATACAGGGCGTCGATGCGCAACTGGCTGGTCGCGAGGCGCGCCGTGGCCGCATGCGCGGCGCTCCGGCCCCGCTCGCTCAAGGGGCGGTCGAAGTCCGCCTCGTCGCTGTGGGCCGCCCTGGCCTCGGCATGCCGTAGCAGCAGAACCCGCTTCATCTACCAGGTCATGCCGGTCTGCAGGCGGGCTGCTTCCGACATCATCGATTGCTGCCACGGCGGGTCGAAGACCAGGCTGACATCCACCTGTCGTACCGTCGGGATCGCCGCGATCTTTTCCTTCACGTCCTCGACCAGCACCTCGCCCATGCCACAGCCCGGGGCCGTAAGCGTCATGCGCACGCGAATGTCGTGCACACCGGGTTCCGGAGTGCCGACTTCGCATTCGTAGACCAGTCCGAGATCGACGATGTTGATCGGGATCTCCGGGTCGAAGCAGCTGCGCATCTGCTTCCAGGCCAGCGCGCGTACGTCCTCCATGGTCGCATCGGGCGGCAGCTCAGGAGGGCGTACGACCTCCTTGCCGATCGCGTCGGCCGACTCGCCGGGCAGACGGTACAGATTGCCCTCGATGTAGAGCGTGAAACTGCCGCCCAGTGCCTGCGTGATATAGCCCGCCAGCCCGACCTTGAGCGTAATCGGCTGGCCGCCAGGGACCATGACGGCCTCGACGTCACGCTGGATCACGACCGGCTCGTTCTCGTATCCGCGCATGCTCATTCCGTCGAGACGGGCACGGCGACATGTTCCAGCGCCGCATTGAGCGTGTGCCAGCTCAAGGACGCGCACTTCACGCGCGCCGGATATTCGGCTACGCCCGCCAGCGCGAGCAGCTTGCCCAGATCCTGCCCGGCGACACGCTCGTGACCGGTCAGCAATGCGTGCACCGCCTCGTAGAGGCGTGCTATCTCGCTGCGACTGCGGCCGCGGACCGCCTCGGTCATCAGCGACGCCGACGCCACTGAGATCGCGCAGCCCTGGCCCTCGAAGCGCAGGTCCGCGACCTGCTCGCCGTCCATGCGCAGCGTGATCGACAGGCGGTCACCGCACAGCGGATTGTGGCCCGCAGCCGACGAGTCGGCCGGATCGAGCCGGCCGAAATTGCGCGGACTGCGGTTGTGGTCGAGGATCACGTCGCGATACAGGTCCTTAAGGTCCACCGAACACCTCTCGTACCCGTGCCACGCCGGCGACCAGCTGCTCAACCTCCGCGGTCGTGTTGTAGCAGCCGAAGGAGGCGCGAGCCGTAGCCGCGAGGCCGTAGTACTCCATGATCGGCATCGCGCAATGGTGACCGGTCCGGATGGCGATCCCCTCGCTGTCCAGGATCGTGCCAATGTCGTGCGGATGCACGCCCTGCATCGTGAAGGACACGACCGCGGCCTTGTTGGCCGCAGTGCCGATCAGCGTGAGCCCCGGAATGGCCGCGAGCCGGCGCGTAGAGAGTGCGAGCAGTGAGCCTTCGTGCGCAGCGATGGCCTCGCGCCCGAGGCCTTCGACGAATTCCAGCGCCGCGCCGAGGCCAACCGCGCCGGACATA
>Ga0265334_10000309_pt1 | contig 27108 bp, 24 predicted proteins | sample 42023metaG_FD_192442 | JGI IMG/M metagenome (GOLD analysis project Ga0265334, IMG submission 192442) | Rhizosphere microbial communities from Carex aquatilis grown in University of Washington, Seatle, WA, United States - 4-20-23 metaG | ecosystem: Host-associated > Plants > Roots > Rhizosphere... | reverse complement strand
CACATGGTTTATTTTAATCTCTTTTTTTAAATCCTCCGAAAAAGCGCTTTGATCCGACCTGGGCATTGCCGCGAATATCTGGTCACCCGTTTTCATCGAAGGTAAACTCATCAAGTCCAGAGCGGTTCGACGATGGATCTCCTGGGCTTCCCAAAATTCCCATCGATCCCAAGGATTGAAAGAATTGTTGCCATGACGCAGGAAAACGTTCACCTCGCCCCCCAGGGCCTTCACGTTCCCCACGACCTGAAGCTATGGATGCCCCACGAGGACCAGCTTTTCCACCTGTTTGAGGAGTCGCTCCTGCATTGGGGCAAGGTGGATTGCGCCCAGTTGGAATGGCGTGGTTTCGAGGGTCCGGCCAAATTGCTCTTGGAACGGCGGCTGGATTTCATCCTTCCCCATGACGGGACCTTGGTGGTGCGTTGCCCGGAGGATTTCAGCGCCTTCCTATCGGACGCGGTATACGGCAACCGGGACGTGGCGATCGGGAAGGAAGAGGCCCTCCAGGAAGTGGTGGTCCTTTTCTGGTACCGGTTGGCCTGCAAGTTCTGGAAGGCCGACCCCGGGAAGTTCCGGCCGGCCCTCTTCAAGCCCAGCCTGCCCTTGAATTGGCCGGGCCGACAACCCGACGTGGCCTGCCTGGTGTTGGTCCAAAAATACCCCGTGGAAGTCCTGCTTTGGGCCGAATAACGGCGCTCAAGACCGATTGGTTGACATCCCTTCCGGCCCGGCCTTAAATCTCCTTCCAACTGACCCGGATGATCCGTTCCAGCCCCTGGAGGTCCGCGAACCCGTGAAGACCAAACCCTCCATCCCATTCCTTGAGGTTTTCCGCGTCTCCCCCGATCCCCTGTTCCTCCTGGACCCGGGGGGAATGATCCTGGAATACAACCCGGCCACGGCCCGGGTCAGCGGTTTAACCCCCGAGGAGATCCTCGGAAGGAGTTTCCTCGACCTGATCCAGCCCGGGGAACGTGATGCCGTCCAGGCGGGCTTCCTCTCCCATCGCGGTCGGGCCATGACCTTTTCCTTCGAGGCGGGCTTCCTCGTTGCGCCCGGCCGGTACCGGTCCTTCCATTGGATCCTGATCCGGCCCGAGGGGGAGGACGGCGTCTTCGTCGTGACCCGCGACACCGGGATCCTGCGGGAGGCGCAACGCGAACTGGCGGAAAGCCGCGAGAAGTTCAAGATCCTGGCCGACGGCGCCACCGAGGGGATCGTCCTGTCCGAGCGGGGCGTCATCCTGGAGGTGAACGCGGCCATGAGCCGCATGTCGGGCTTCGCGGTCGGGGAGATCGTCGGACAGCCCGTCCTCAGGTTCAGCCCCCCGGAGGACCACGAGAACATCCTCCGGAAGATCCGGGAAGACGTGACCGACCCCTACGAAATCCGCGGCATCCGGAAGGACGGAAGCGTATTTCCCATGGAGATCTTCGGCCGGTCCATGGACTACCAGGGCCGGAAGGTCCGGGTCACCATCCTTCGGGACATCACGGACCGGAAGCGCCTTTTGGACCTGGCCCGCCTCGAGACCGAGAAGGCCCTGAAGAGCCAGGAGAACCTTTTCGAGGCGCTCACCGAGAACGCCCTGGAGATGATCACGGTCCTGGACCCCGACGGCCAGATCCGCTACTCGGGCGCGGCCAACAAACGCATCCTCGGTTACAATCCCCTGGAGAACCTGGGGCGGAGCCTCTTCGACCTTCTCCATCCCGAGGATCGGGAGCGCGTCCGGAACGCCTTCCTGGAACTCTCGAAGAAGCCCGGCGCGGTGCAGGTCACGGAGTTCCGGGCCCAGCACCGGGACGGGACCTGGCAAGACATGGAAGTCACCGCGAAGAACCTGTTCAATGAACCCCCGGTCCGGGGGATGGTCTGCAATATCCGGGACATCTCCGCCCGAAAACGAGCCGAAAACGACCTGCGGCTCAGCGAGCGGTTCCACCGCTCCCTGGCGGAAAACGCGCTCGATGTGGTGCTCCTGCACGACGAACAGGGCGCCTTCCGGTACGTGAGCCCCTCGGCGGAATGGGTCTTGGGGTACGTCCCCGACACGGTGATCGGCAAGAGCCTATTCGACTTCATCCACCCGGACGACCTCGCGGCCACGATGGACCTCCTGAAGTTCGTCCTGAAAGGCGGGGAACAGAAGGCCGTCCAATCCCTCCGGTGCCGCCACGCCAACGGGACCTGGCGGCAGGTGGAGATCTTGAGCCAAAACCTCCTGGAGGACCCGGTCGTCCGGGGATTCGTGGTGAACCTGCGGGACGTCACCGACCGCGTCCGGGTCGAGGGGGCACTACGCGAATCCGAGGCCAACCTCCGTGGGTTGTTCGACACCGTCGACCAGGTGGTGATGCTCTTGGACCGCGCCGGCGGAATCCGGGCGTTTAACCGGAACGCCCAGAATGGGGCCCAAACCCTGCTCGGCCGAAGCTTGGAGCTGGGGGCCGTGTTTTTCGAATATTTGCCCGGATCCTTCTCGGGCGTCCTGAGGGAAAAGTTCCGGCGGGTGCTCCAAGGCGAGTTCCTCGCGGCGGAGGTCGCGTATCCCGCGCCCGATGGACCCCCCCATTGGTACGATTACCGGGTTTATCCCGTCCGGGACGATTCAGGCCTCGTATCGGGCGTTTGCCTGACGGCCCTTTGCATCGACGCCCGAAAACAGGCGGAAGAACGCGCCCTCCATGTCGAGCGGTTGGCGGCCATCGGCCAGGTCACCGGGGCCATCGCCCATGAGATGCGGAACCCCCTCTCGGTCATCTCGGCCCTCGCGAAGGAAAAGGCCGACGCGGGAGACCCCGACGGGCAGCGGTTGTCGACCCAAGCCCTGAAGCTCCAATCCCTGATGGACGACATCCTCGATTTCTCGCGCCGAACCGAGCTGAAACGGAGCCCGTTGGTCTTGGAAGCGGCGCTTCAAACCGCCTTCGAGTCGGCCAAGACCCAGGCCGGGGAAACCGGGGTCCGGGTGGCCGCCCGCTGGGACCTGCGCCCGCCCTTGGACGGCCTCCAGGGGGACCGGGAAAAGCTCGAGCAGGTCTTCCACAACCTGATCCTCAACGCCTTCCAGGCCCTGGGTGGGAAGGGGACCCTTTGTTTGGGCGGGCGGCGGACGGGATCCGGTTGGGTCGTCACGGTCCAGGATGACGGGCCTGGATTGCCCGTGAAGGACCTGAACCGGATCTTCGAACCCTTCTACACCACGAAGGATTTGGGGACGGGGCTGGGGTTGGCCATCTGCCGGAAAATCGTGGAGGACCACGGGGGACGGATCACGGCCCAACGACTGGAACCCCATGGGATGTTGTTCGAGGTGGTCCTCCCCTTCGCCTCCCCGGCCTGACCTGGGCGGGGCCTTCCCGCCGCGGGGAGGGGCCCTGTATAGTGCGGTTTGAATCCCTGGATCCCCGAGGCAAGATTTGTCCCCCGATCCCATCCCGCCCGACCTGACCTTCATCACGCTTCCCAGGCCCCTGGCCCAGTTCCACCACCTGCCGGAACATGTGCCCCTCCGGTTGGCCGAGGGGGAGACCCCGCCCGGGGGCTACAACTTCACGCAGGGGGTCCAGGCCATGGACCGGCTGTTGGAGGCCGCCCCGAACGTCCCGGGCAGCTACCTGTACCGGTTGTACCTGCGCAAATGGCCCCTTTGGCAGGAGGCCGCCCCCCTGTTGGAATCCGGCCGCGTGGCCGAGGCCATCCCCATCCTGGTGAGGGCCCTGGACCTGGATCCCGACTGTCCCCTCACCTGCTTCCAACTGGGGTTTTGTTTCCGGGCCACGGGGGAGTTCGAGAAGTCCGAGGACTTCTACCAAAAGGCCATGACCCTGGCGCCCGACGCGGGGTGGATCTACTCGAACCTGGGCCGCACCTATGAGGCGGCCTCCAAGCCGACGGAGGCGAAGGAGGCCTATTGGACCGCCCTTGAAAAACTGCCGGGGGACACCTTCGTGCTGGGGCGGTTGGAGGCCCTGGGGGAACTGGTCCGTTTGGGCGAGGACCCCGCGAACCCCGGTACCCTGCGATACGTCAAGCGCGCGGATTTCGAGAAGAAGATGGCCGCCGAGATCAAGCGGCGGAACGATCCGGGGGAAATCCTCCTCCTGGGCTTCAACCTGCTCTCGGACCGCCTATGGGACCGGGCAGAGGACGCCTTCGAGCGGGTCCGGGAGCTGGACCCCGATTCCAACCGGGCCCTCCTGGGGCTCGGGGTGGCGCACCTGCACCGGGACCATCCCGCCGAGGCCGAGCGGTGGTTCCTGGAGTTCCTGGAGAAGGAACCGGATTCCTTGGATGGGCACCTCAACCTATTCAAGGCCTATTGGCTCTTGGAAAGGGCGGACGAGGCCTGGGACCACCTGCAGATCGCCGTGGGGTTGGACCCGAACCACCGGGGAGCCCTCGAACAGATGGCGAAATTTTTGGAGGGGGCCGACCGCCGGGACGAGGCCCTGGAGCGCATGCGGGAGATCGGCGAAAGCCATCCCGACGCCGCGGCGCCCTGGATGGTGCTGGCCGGCCTCCACGCGGCGGATGAGGCGACGGACGAGGAAATCGCCTGCCTCGCGGAGGCCCAACGCCGGGCCCCGGACGATCCGGAGATCCTGTTGGCCTATACCGCCACCCTGGGTCAGCATGGCCGGGCGGCGGAGGTGGAGGCGCTCTTGGGGCCCCGGAAGGACCAACTGGGGTTCGAGCTCACCGTGAACCTCGTGTTGGCCATGCGGAGCCAGGGGCACCTGATCGCGGGACGGAAGGCGCTGGAGGATTTCCGGGACCGGGTGAAAGCCGACCCGGCCCTCCGGGAAAAGGCGGACCAACTGCTGGAACATTGGGACGAGGAAGGGTCGGGTTCGGGGAAGGCCTGAGGCTGGGGCCCGCCTGATGCTGTGATTCTTACCGCCCGATTAGGTCCTACGGAAGAGATCGTCGAGGGCGGAGTGGGTCTTGGAGGAAGATACGACCCAGAGTCCCGGCGCCAAGAGGGCCAGGTCCCTCAAGACCGTGAGCCAGGTGGCCGGGTCCCCGACGTCGCTGAAACAGCCGCAGGTGGTGGGGATGCCCAAGGCCAGGTTGACCGCGATGGCCACCGTATAGGCCGACAACAGTCCGGTATAAACCAGGGCAGCCCCCCTCCAACGGAACCCCAAAAGCAACCCGGCCCCCGTGAAGAACTCAAGCCAGGGCACCGTGACGGCCACCAGCGGCACCAGGGCGTGGGGAAGGACGGCGTAGCCCTCCACGAAGTGCGTGAAGGATTCCGCGGCGCCCAGCTTATCCCGGCCGGCGTAGAGGAACACCGCGCCGCAGAACCATCGGGCCGCCGTGAGGGCCCAAACCTTCCGTTCTTCCCCGGTCATGGCTGGGTTCCCTTCACGACCGGGTAGCCGGCCTTGGACCATTCGGGCCAGCCGCCGAAGAACACCTTCAGGCGCTTGAAGCCCTGTTGCCCCAGCTTCTTCGCGAGCTCATGCGAGAGGTCGCATTCGCTCCCGGTGCAATAAAGCACGTAGGGCTTCGCGGGGTCGAGGGTGGGAAGCACTTCGGGCGCAAGCCGGTCGAAGTCGTCGGCGAAGAAGTTCACCGCGCCGGGGATGTGGCCCTGGGCGTAGTCCTCCGGTTTGCGGGCGTCGATGAACCCCTCGCTTTTCGCGTCGAAGATCCGCTTGGCGCCCAACAGGCCGATCGGGGTGAAGCCGGACGGGGCGGTGGGGGTCGGTTTCGCCTTTTGGGGAGGTTCGTTCGGGGGCCGGGTATTCCAACCGGCGTAGGTGGGCGGGGCCGCGTCGGCGACGGAACGGATGGCCACTACGGCCTTGGGCTTGACCTTCAACTCGATGCCCGCCGGATAAAAGGCGTTAAACACCAGGGCGAAGACCAGGGAGAACCCCACCCAATCAAGGGCTTGGCGTAGGACCGAGGGGGCCGGGGACTTTGGCGTCGAGCGCTGTTCCATGGCGGAGATTGTACCTTTAAAGGACCGTGGTTTCTTCCAGAAGCGTTTTGAAGGTCACTTCCCCGGGGCTACCGATGGGGGGAGACTTCCGCACCCACTCCCATTGGGACCCCTTCGCCGGACCCGGGTTCCGGCCCCCTCGCCTTTTGACCGTCGACTTGGTTTAATGGGCGCCAAACCAGGAGGCCTTCTTGCCCAGTTCCCACCCCCTCTTCAACAAGTCGAATATTCTGGCGGCGGCGTTCCTGATCCTCCTCGCGACCCTCCTGTGGCTGCTTTTTCACCTCCTGGAACCCTTTCTGTCCGCGTTCGTTTGGGCCCTGATCTTGTCCATGGTTTTCTATCCCCTATACAGCCGCCTTCTCCGGTGGACCCGCGGGCGGGCCAATGTCGCCTCGATCCTGGCCCTCCTGTGCGTCTTGGTCTCCCTGGCCCTGCCGGGTTTCGTCGTCCTAGTCAACTTGGGCCCGGAAGTCGGGAAGATCTACGGGGACCTGGCGAAGGTGGATTGGCCGGCGAAAAGCCAGGCCATGGTCCAATCGCTGGATACGGTCGGGCTCCAGGACTTGATGGCCCGTTGGGGCGTCTCCGCCCAGGACCTGGAACGTGTCGTCCGGGAGGGCCTCGCCTCGGCCGTCCAGGGACTCAACCGATTCATCCTTTCCGCCGTCGGTTCGTTGCTCCAAAACACCGCCGGTTTCTTGGCCCGGTGCTTTTTCGTCCTTTTCTGCCTGTTCTTCTTTTTCCGGGATGGCGAAGCCTACGCGGATCGGGTCGTGGAATTCCTTCCCCTCCAGGCGGGTCATCGCGACGAAATCATGGGAAACCTTTCCCGGATGGTTTCCTCGGTGGTGAGGGCCATGTTCGTGGGGGCCCTCGCCCAGGGCGTTTTGGCGGGGGTGGGTTTCGCCGTGGCCGGGGTGCCCCTCCCGATCCTGTTGGGCTTGGCGACGGCGGTGGGCTCCTTTGTCCCGGTCTTGGGGGCCGCGATCATTTGGATTCCCGTTTCGGTTTACCTCCTCCTCGACCACCAGACCACGACGGGGGTGCTCCTGGCGCTTTGGGGACTGTTGGCCGTGGGGTCCATCGACAACGTCCTGAAGCCCATGATCATCGGGGGAGGGGCCAAGCTTCCGGTTCTCCTGATCTTCTTCACGACCCTGGGCGGGATCAAGCTGTACGGGTTCCTGGGGGTCTTCCTCGGGCCCCTGATCCTTTCGATGGGCCTCGCGTTCCTCGCCATCTACCGGGATCTCTATCTCGACGCCGCGCCGGTGAAGGTTTCCCGGAGGGTTGGGACCCCCCAAAAGCCGGGAAAACCCACGGCCGGCTGAACCGCCGGGGCCGGAGGGTTGATTCCTCCGTTGAAGTCGTGGAAGTTACTGGCTTGGCCGGGAGGACCCCTCCCGGGGTCGAATCCCCTTGAACCCTTTCCAGTGGAGGATGTCATGCGTTACCGCAATTTGGGTCGGACGGGCCTTTCGGTCAGCGAAGTCGGATTCGGCGCTTGGGCCATCGGCGGCAAGTGGTGGGGTCCCCAGGACGACCAGGACTCCCGCCTTGCCCTGCATGAGGCGCTGGACCGGGGCTGTAACTTCATCGACACGGCTTGGGTCTACGGCGACGGCCACAGCGAGAAGCTCATCGGACGGGTCCTGAAAGAACGGAACCAACCGGCGATCGTGGCCACCAAGGTACCCCCCAAGAACTGGAACTGGGACAACCGGCCCGGGACGCCGCTGTCGGCCGCCTTCCCGCCGGACTGGGTCGAGCAAAAACTGGACGAATCGCTCCGCCACCTCGGGCGGGACACCGTGGAGGTGCTCCAGCTCCACACCTGGAACCGGGAATGGAACGCCCAGGCGGGGCCCCTCCTCGACCGGATCGCCCGGCTGAAGCGGTCGGGAAAGATCCGTGCCTTCGGGATCTCCCTCCGGGACCGTGGCGCCGACGAGGCCAACGACTTGGTGCGCCGGCGGATGGTGGACTCCCTCCAGGTCTTCTTCAACCTTTTCTACCAGGAGCCGATCAAGGAATTGTTCACCCTGGCGGGGGACTACGGGGTGGGCCTGGTCGCCCGGGTGCCCCTGGCCTTCGGGGCCTTGTCGGGCCGGTTCACGAAGGCCACCCGATTCCTGGGGGACGACCACCGCCGCCGCCTCTACGAGGGTGCCCGCCTGGAGGAGACCCTCCACAAGGTGAAGGCCCTGGAGTTCCTGAAGCGGAAGGACCGGGACTTGGCCGAATCGGCCATCCAATGGACCTTGGCCTTTCCCCAGGTGTCCACCTCGATCCCCGGCATCCGAAACCCCCGGCAGGCCCGGATGAACCTGAGGGCGGGGGATGGGGTCCGTCTCACTCCCGCCGAGGTGGCCAAGACGCGCAAGCTTTACCCCGTTAATTTCGGCCAGCCGATCCGGAAACTGGAAGCCGGGGAACAGGCCCCGGCGATTTTCGTGTCGGGGGTCCGGGAGATTCCCGCCGGGCCCGTCCCTCAAGCCCGACCCAAGGCCGTGAAACCCAAGCGAGGGAAGGCCGCTCCCAAGAAAAAATCCCGGACGGCCCGCAAGAAGCCGGTCCGGCCGGTCCGGAAAGCCCAGAAGAAGGCGAAAAAACGGGGAAAGCGCTGACGTCATGGAACCTTGGGTCACCGAGAGCGAGACGCTCGCCTACCAAAACAAGCTGTTCCGGATCCTGGAGAGGACCAACCGTTCCCCCCGCTCCGGCCGCGCCCACCCGTTTTTCGTCCTCTCGACCTGCGATTGGGTCAACGTCGTGGCCGTGACGCCCGAAAACCGGATGGTGTTGGTCCGGCAATTCCGCCACGGCACCCATTCGGTGACCTGGGAAATCCCGGGGGGCGCGGTGGATCCAGGGGAGACGGATCCGCTCATCGCGGCGAAGCGGGAATTGAGGGAGGAAACCGGATACGAGGCGCCCGAGTGGTTTTTTCTCGGCACGGTGGAGCCGAACCCCGCGATCCAGGACAACCGCTGCCATACCTACCTGGCCTGGGGGTCCGTTCCCACGGGGGCCCAAGATCCCGACGAGACGGAAGAGATCGACGTCGACACCTATGACCTTGATAAAGTTCCCGGGATGGTGGAACGGGGGGAGATCACGCATTCCCTCGTTCTGACGGCCTTTTATCATTTCGACCGGTGGCGACGCGAGAACCCCGACCGAAAACTTCCCGGCAAAGGATGAAACGTTTTTCGGTTCCGGGGCGTATAAAACTTAAAGGGGCTTGAGACCTAGGGACCTGTCTGGTAACACTATGGATGGTCCCATTGCCGTGCGGTTGGGTTATAGCCCGGCCGCCCCGTATCACCGGGGGGGTTTCATGCCCCCGGGACGGAATTCCGCCTGGAGAATATGCCATGTCACGAGTCTGCGTCTTTATCGACGGAAGCAACCTGTACTTCGCCCTGAAGCGAAACAACAAGAACACCCGGGTGGACTACCACCAGTTATCCCTGGCCCTGTTGAAGAACGACCGGACCCTGATCCGGACGTACTACTACAACGCGGTGTTCGACGTGAACGCCTTCCCGGACAAGGCCAAGAACCAGCAGTCCTTCCTGGATTCCCTCGACCGGACCCCCTACCTGGAGCTCCGGCTGGGCCGGATCGTCCAAAACCGTGAGGGGCACCGCATGGAAAAGGGCGTGGACGTCCGCATGGCCTCGGACATGGTGTATTACGCCGCCCGCGACTTCTACGACACGGCCATCGTCCTCACCGAGGACCAGGATTTCGCGCCGGCCCTGGCCCTGGTCAAGGAAATGGGCAAGCACGTGGAACTGGCGGTTTTCCCCGACGCGCAAAACCGGGAAATGGTCAAGACCTGCGACAAGCTGATCAACCTCAACGAGGTGGTGGACGCCCATTCGGCCACCATCTTCCCGGCGGCGCCCGACAAGGACGACCACCGGTCCATTCCGCCGGTCGCCTCCATGAACCTGCCGGTCCAGGCGTCACCCGCGGCCATCCCCCCGCCCCCTCCGGTCCCGGTGTCGGCTCCGGCTCCGCCGCCGCCACCGCCGGTTTCAGCCCCGGCGCCGTCCCGGGTCGCGGATAAGGCCCCGGCGTCCGCGTCGAAAACCCGGAAGCGCGGGGACGACGACGACAATTTCGGCAACCGGTAGCAGGTTCCTGGAGGGGAGCCTTAGGGCCGCCCCTCGTTGAAAATCAAAAAAGCCGCGCCCCCCATAAGGAGCGCGGCTTTTTTATTGCGGGAACCCGCCCAGGACTTGATTTCGCCCTAGGCCGCCGGGACGAGGTCTTCCCGATGGGTCCGGTGGAAATAAAAGAAACCCACCGTGGGGCCGAGCGCCAGGTCCAAGGATTGGCAGATCCGGTCCCTTTGGTGGGCGAAGAGGTTGGCCGGCCGGTTCTCGGCGCCCGGCTGGATGAATCGGATGGAAACCGGCTCGTCCTCCCAATAATCGGGTCCCAGCCCCGGCGGGGCGGTCCTGGTCTTGAGCTGTGAGAGAAGGGGGCCTAACTCCAGGTCCCGGGGGGCCCGCAAACGGATCAGCAGCCCTGAGGACCAATGGATCAGGCCCTCCAGTTGGTAATGGCCCTCCGCCTGTCCTTCTTCCAGGAGACGCAGGATCAGGGGGGATTGGGCCGGTTCCCCCGAAGAAGGGTGGGCCGGCCTCAGGAGGATCTCATAGAGGCGGCGGCCCGAATCGGCCTCGCCCACTGCGGGTTCGAATAACGACAGGATGTCGGATGAGCGGAACATGGTGAACCTTTCCAGGTGAGACGGAAAAGGTGGAACGACCCCCGCGGGAACGAGGGGGGTTATCTCGGTGAAAACACGCCCACCACCTTTCCAATGACGCGAAAATCGGAATTCTCGGTCACGTAGATATTGTCGTACTTCGGGTTGGCCGGCTCGAGCCAAGTGCGGTTCCCCGAGCGGCGGAACGTCTTGACCGTGGCCTCCCCCTCCAACAACGCCACCACCACCTCGCCCGGGTCCGCGTGGGTGGTCTGCTGCACGATGACCTTGTCCCCCGGCAGGATATGGGCGTTGACCATCGAATCTCCTTTTACGTTCAGGGCGAAGAGGGCCCGACGGCCCCGGCCCAACGAGGGGTCCACCACCAGGGAGCCCTCGCGGTTTTCCTCGGCCAGGATCGGCAAACCGGCCGCCACCCGCCCCAACAGCGGCACCACCAAGCCTTCAGGCGCGGGCTCGTCGTCCACCAGGGTCAATCCCCGCGCCGTGTGGTCCTCGCGTTCGAGGTATCCCTTTTCCTCGAGGGCCAGCAGGTGCTTGCGCGCGCTCTGGGGGGAACTCCATTTGAAGTGACGCATGATTTCCCGCACGGTGGGAGGGCGGTGGAACTCGTCCAGGTGTTTTTGGATGTAGTCGAGGACGTTCTTTTGCGACTCGGTGAGGACTTCTTCGTTCGGGGCCATGGCTTCCTCCGGGGGATGTCGAAATGTGTTGCCCGTGGGTGTACGGTTGTATACTATCTTAGTATACGGGTGTATTCTTGTCAAGGGACGATCCGCCGGGGCGCCCCAATGCCGGGTCCCCAAGTCCCGGCCAAGGACACAGCTAGGCCCCAGCTGAAAGTAGGGGCCAAGACGGCTGGTCCAGCGCATAAGGAGGCTTCCATGGCGACTCACCCAACCCTCGAGAAAACCTCGCCCTCCGCCCAAGTCGGCGGCCACCGGGAAAGGCTCCGCGACCGATACCGACGTGGGGGCCTGGAGGGCCTCCAGGACTACGAACTGCTGGAACTGGTGCTGGGCTTCGCGATCCCCCGGCGGGACGTGAAACCCTACGCCAAGGCCGTGGTGGCGGCCTACGGGGGTGTGCGGAAGGCCCTGGAGACGGACCGGGAAGAATTGGAAACCCAGTCCGGCCTGCCGCCCCAGGCCGCCCTTCTCCTGAAAGCCGTGGGGGACCTTTGGCGGCTGGCCCGCCGGGAGGATGTGCGCCGGGGCAAGTCTTTGACCTCGCCTTCCGAGGTGGCGCTTTATGTAAGGGAAGAGCTGGGGGACCGGTCCCGGGAGGTGTTCTTCGTGCTTTTCCTCGACCACCGCAACCAGGTGCTGGACTGCCGCGAGGTCCAGCAGGGAACGGTGGACCACGCGGCGGTGTATCCCCGGGAGATCCTCAAGACCGCCCTTCACCTGAACGCCAGCGGGGTGATCCTGGCCCACAACCACCCGGCGGGCAGTTTGACCCCGAGCGAGGCGGATCGACATTTGACGCGCCAGATCCAGGAGGCGGCCCGGGCCCTGGGCGTGACGGTGCACGACCACCTCATCGTGGCGTCGGAGGGGAGTTTCTCGTTCCGCCAGGCGGGGTTGTTGTAGGCCGCAAGGTATCTGGAGGGAAGTTAGGTGTGACTTATCTCAAAGTGTGAAGGGTGGCCTTTGTCTAAGGTCGCAAATTGCGACCTTAAACTTGAGGTCGCAATTTGTGACCTCAAGATTCGGCGACTAATGAGTGAGATTCAAGTTTAAGGACGATTCAACTTAGGAGGAAGACCATGCCGCCCGAGAAGACCCGCCACCAACTTTTGAGCGCCATCACCGATTACCGGCTCGCGAAGGGGCGGTGGCCCGCCACGGCCTTCGAACTGACCTCCTTCGCCCAAAGCGAGGGTCGGGCACTGGACCTGTCGCTTTTCCACCTGCTTCGGTTCGGGGCCGCGGGACCCCAGCGGCTCCGGGTGGATTGGACCCTGAAACCCGACGCCGCGGGCTGGGCATTGGCGGGTTGGCTGTTCGTCTGGGTGAGGGAACAGGGGAAGGACTCCATGGCTTGGGGCGCCGAATGGGCGGACAAGCCCTCGGAGTTCATCGAGGCCCTACCGAGCTGTTACCCCCTTCCGCAGGTGCGGAAGGCCGGCTGACGAGCGATGGGTTTCAGCGCAGAAGCTTGGCCCAGTCCAGGTCCGATTCGACCTGGACCGCTGGGGGGGATTGGCCGGCGGGGATCCAATAATAATGCTTTAGGTAATCCCGCTGGAACCCGAGGGAGAGCGCCTCGGAACCGCCCTGGAGGCAATGGGCCATCTCATCCACACAGGCGAGGATCTCCTCGAAGTGGACCCCCGCCTGGAAGCAGATCCCGTCGCAGCGGCCCGACTCGAAAAGACGGTTGAGGACATAGGAGTCGGGGAGCGCCCGGTCGTTAAGGTAAAACCCCTCCGGTTTCTTGAACAGCGCCACGTATTGGGTGGGGGTCAGGACTTCCTGGAGCGATTGGTGGAGGCGCTCGGCGGCGCGGGCCACCACGGGTTCGCCCGACTTGAAATGGGAGAGGACCAGGCTGAGGACCTGCTGGAATTGACGGTGGATCTGGCCGTACGAATCGGGGGGAAGCGGTCGGGAAACGGGATCGACGGGCATGTCCAAACCTCCTTGTGAATGGGCGGAAGGGTTGGGAGCGGGCCGTCTTGCAGTCGGCGGGTTCCAACAAAACTGATCAACCGCTAGATTTTACCACAGATGGTCTTTATTTGGGCTTTGTGGATGATGTTCCGCTGTGTCCCCCAAGACCATGTTTCATCCGATTTCAGCCCGCGTTTTAGGGGGGGCCGCCCCCCGGATACGCCCGAGGACGGGAAATCCCAGGAGGGGACTTCCTTCGGGGTGGAATGGATGGCCGATGGACGGGCGCTTTATCATTCTGATTCCCACCCCGGCGTAACCGGGGCGCCCAAAACCATGATTTGTCGGGGAAGGGAATGGTTTTTATGGGGGGCGTCTTGTTTCGGGGAAGGGGTGAACCTTACGATGATCCCGACGAAACCCAACTTGGAGGATTTAGATGACCTACGAATTACCGGCGTTACCCTACGACCTGGGGGCCTTAGCCCCGTTCCTGTCGAAGGAAACCCTCGAATTCCACTATGGCAAGCACCACAAGACCTACGTGGACAACCTGAACAAGCTGGTGCCGGGGAGCCCGATGGAGGGCAAGTCCCTGGACGAACTGGTGATGAAGGCCCAGGGCGGCATCTTCAACAACGCGGCCCAGGTCTGGAACCACACCTTCTATTGGAACGGCCTTTCGCCCTCGACGGGCGGCAAGCCCGGCACCAAGGCCAAGGCCGGGCTGGAGAAGGCCTTCGGGTCCGTCGATAAGTTCCTGGAGGAGTTCCAGAAGTCGGCGGTGGGCAACTTCGGGTCCGGTTGGACCTGGCTGGTGAAGAAGGCCGACGGGTCGCTGGCCCTGGAGAACACCTCCAATGCCGCCAATCCCCTGACGGGCGGGTCCAAACCCGTCCTCACCTGCGACGTCTGGGAACACGCCTATTACATCGACTACCGCAACGCCCGGGCCAAGTACCTCGAGCAGTTCATGGGCCGCATCAATTGGGAGTTCGTCGAGAAGAACCTGTAGCAGGAGGGTGAAAAAGGCCCCGGGGCATTTGCTCCGGGGCCTTTTTTTGTTGAGGGAGGGGAAACAACGGGTGCCGCTTGGAAGCCGGGCCTCAGGTGCCGGGGGCCTTTTCCTCGGTGCGGGGCGGCTCGAGGGTCATGGCCACGATGTTGGCGCCCGCGTCCACGTAAAGCACCTCGCCCGTGATGCAGCTGGACCTGGGTCCGCAAAGGAACATGGCGGTGGACCCGACCTCATCCTGGGTGATGTTGCGCTTCAGGGGGTCATCTTGCCCGCGGCCCGCAGCATGCCCTTGAAGTTGCCCACGCCCGAGGCCGCCGCGCTGGAAGGCGAAGCTGGGCGCGAAGTCCATGAGGCCACAGGGGATTTCGAAGAGATTCTCGTCTCGCTGAAAAATATTCCTGAAGGAAGACGGGTGGGCCCCGAGGTTCTCCAGGCGCTGGGCCTGGGCACCAGGGATGGTTCTCCAGACTTGGAGGCATTCCGCCTGCCGTTGTAGGGGCGTAAGGTGTGGGTTAATTGCTGGTGAAGGGTGGCGCGCGGAGATTAAGATAGGCTGAAATGCGGGGTCGCAAGGCCCCATTTCCGGCCGGGAGATGATATGCGGGGATCCAGGGGAAGGCGGGGTTGGACATTTCTGTCGGCCCTCTTGGCCCTGGCGGTTCTCCCGTCCTTGTGGGCCGTCCCGGCCATCGGAGGCCCTGGGAAGGCCCAGGACCCCAACGTGGTTTCAACCTCCCATGCGCGTTTCACGGTGCTCAGCCCCACCCTCCTCCGGATGGAATATTCACCCGACGGTGTCTTCGAAGACCGCCGGACCCTCCTGGCGGTGAACCGAAGGACCCCGACCCAAACCTTTCGCGTGGACCGGTCAGCGCACCACTGGGTCCTTGACACGGGTTCATTGGTCTTGAGTTACGTTGAGGACGGGTCCCCCTTCAACGCCCGAAACCTGGGGATGTGGATCCGTCCACGGGGGGCGTACCGGGGCGTCCGTTGGCATCCCGGCCTTCCGAACCATGAAAACCTCGGGGGGACTCTCCGGACTTTGGATAACGTGGCCGGGTCCGTTCCAGTCGGGGACGGCCTCCTATCCCGTTCCGGCTGGACCTACCTGGATGATTCGAGGACACCGCTGTTGGAGGACGGCCCCGATCCCTGGGCCCTGGCTCGACCCGGTGGAGGAAGGACCGACGGGTATTTCTTTGGGTATGGGCACGACTACCGGACGGCCTTCAGGGATTTCACTGCAATCGCCGGTGCCGTGCCGGTCCCGCCAAAGTTCGCCTTGGGCAGCTGGTATTCGCGTTACTGGCCCTATACCGAGGACGACTACCGAGACATCGTGGACGGATACAGGCGGCACTGTTTCCCCCTTGACGTCATGGTCCTCGACATGGATTGGCACCGGGGAGGATGGACGGGATACTCATGGAACCGCAGCTTGATCCCTCACCCCCGGCGCCTGCTGGCCGAACTCCACCGCGACGGTCTGCATGTCACCTTGAACCTCCACCCGGCGGATGGATTGGCGCCTGACGAGGACGCCTACCCGGTGATGGCCCGGGCCCTGGGTGTTCCGGCCGGTGGTGGGAAGACCCTTCCCCTTGACGTGACGGACCGCCGGTGGATGGACGCCTATTTCCAAAGGGTGTTGGGTCCTCTTGAATCCCAGGGGGTCGATTTCTGGTGGGTTGATTGGCAACAGGGGAAGGAAACCCAGATCCCCGGCCTGGAACCCCTGACATGGCTCAACACCCTTTTTTACCGGCACCGGATTTCCCGAAGGGGCCGGCTGGCTGGCCAGTCCCTCCGGGGGCTTAGTTTCAGTCGTTGGGGAGGGCTGGGGGACCATCGCCATCCCATCCACTTTAGCGGGGACACCTATTCCACCTGGAATACCTTGGCCTTCCTCGTGCCCTTCACCGTTACGTCCGGCAACACCGGTTGTGATTTCTGGTCCCATGACCTGGGGGGCCACAAGATCGCGACGAAGGGGCGCGCCGACCCCGAGCTGGTGGTGCGGTGGATCCAGTCCGGCGTATTCACCGGGGCGATGAGGGTCCACTCCTCGCGGGATGCCCTGAACGACCGGCGCCCCTGGTTGGACGGCTACCCATTCGAGGAGGCGGCTCGTCGGGCCTTCGCCCTCCGGTATCGGCTGCTTCCCTACGTCTACCAGTCGGCCTGGGAGTGCCACGAGACGGGGGTGCCGCCGGCCCGGGGACTTTATCTGGACGAACCGGATCTCGAAGCCGCCTACGTCCATCCCGGGGAGTTTTTCTACGGGCGGGACCTGTTGGTCGAGCCCATCGTCCATCCCGCAGGGCCGGATGGGCGCGCTACGGTCCGGGTTTGGTTTCCCCCGGGGAAATGGGCCTCTTGGGAGGGGAACCGGAAGTGGACGGGTCCCTGTGAAAGAGACCTCCGGTTCGGACTCGGGGATATTCCCCTTTTCGTGCGGGTCGGGGCAGTGGTGCCTCTGGCGGTGAACGGCCTCCAGCGGATGCAGGCCTTCACGGATCCGCTGGTGCTCCGGTGGTACGCACCGGGGGCTTCGGGCCCCCGGTGGCTGCATGAGGACGATGGGGAGACGGAGCCCTCGGGGCTAGCCTGTCTTCCCCGCTGGTATTTTGAGGTGGCGCCGACGGGGAAGGGGGTGGAGTGGCGCGTGGGGCCCGCCGGAGGGGCCCGGGACGGGAGCCCGATGCCCGAGGTGGTCCTGGAGACGTACGGCTGTCCCGGGGCCCCCCAGATCCTTGATTATTTCGTGGGGGGGGGACGCAAGGTCCCACCCGCCTGCGATTACGATCCCGTCGAGGGCCGGTGTCGGATCCGGCTCCCGGGCGGGGGACCTTTCGTGTTGAAACAGGTTCGCCTGGTGTTCAACCGGGAAGGCCGGGACCCCACCGAAGGGAAGGTGTCCCCATGAACGGAGGCCAGGACGTCCAAGTGTCCAGCGATCCTTCCGTCTTCCGCCGTTTCTGGGCGGATCGGGCGTCCTTCCTATTAATACTGGTTCCCTACCTGGCCTGGGTTGTCCTCACCCGGACCCACTACAGCTTTTCATGGAATGAGGTGGACGTTTACACCCGGGGCTCGGATTGGCTCCAAGACTGGCGGCATATCCCTGGCACCCGGAACATGAGTGTGCGGGCCGGGCCTTCGGACGGTTGGGTGATGTACGACCACGTGTACGCGGCGTTGTTGTGCCTCCTGAACCCGGGAAATTCCATAACCGTCTTCCACACGTTGAACATGTTGGCGGTCATTCCGTTGTACGCTGCGGCGTATGAGTGGATGATTCGGAGAGGAAGCGGCCCCTGGAGGGCCTTATCGGCTCCCGCCATGATTTTCCTCTTGCCGAGGCTCACGGGGGACATCGCCCCGAACCCGAAAGATTCGGTCTTCGCAGCGGCATTTTTCGTCACGCTCACCCTCATCTCAGCCTGGGCGGGCACCTGGGACCAAAAGCCCCTTCCCAAGGTCCTGGTCCTGGGCATGGCCCTAGGGGCCTGCCTGTGCCTCCGCTTGGCGGGATTGTTCATCTTCCCCCTATGGGGATTCTACGAGGCGGCCCAGTATGTGGAGGGACGGGGCCCTTCGGGAACCCCCCCGACCCGGGAGAATCGAAAGGCTCTCGCCTGGGTGGCGCCAGGAGTATTTCTCTTATCCCACGCCGTTTTGTTGGTTTCCTGGCCCTACCTGCGGGTCCATCCGTTGGCCCATTACCTCGAGGTACTGAAGGTCGCCAACTGTTTCCCTTGGGATGACAAGGTCCTTTATATGGGCCGAATGATCCCGGCCCTCCACCTGCCCTGGCACTACCTCCCCGTTTGGTTTTGGATCACCACCCCCTTGAGCCTAATGGGTTTGTTCCTGGTCGGGTTCGCGAGGGCGTTCCGGCGGCTGCGGGCTGAACAGGACTTCTTGCTCGCCGCCACCGTGGTGCTCTACCTCATCCATTACCTGGCCCTCCGGCCCGTCATCTACGACGGGCTCCGCCACTACCTATTTCTCTTGCCCGTCCTGGGAACCTTGGCGGCGGGGGCCTTTTGGGACCTCTGGGACCGGTGGAAGTCGTCCTGGTTCCGTGCGGCCCTCGTGGTGGCCGTCCTGGCTGACCTGGGTATGGTGGCAGTCCACATGGTGCGGCTCCATCCCTATGAATACATTTATTTCAACCGGTGGGTGGGGGGGGGACGGGGGGCTTTTGGCCGGTACGAAACGGATTACTTTGGGGAATCCCTGAATGAAGGGATGGGTTTCCTGAGGAATTGGCTGCCGCCGGGGCACTGGAAAGTGGCGGGGAGCACGGAACAGGCCCAGGTCCAGCCCTACATGGACCCCGGTTGGACCTATGTGCCCCTGGAAAAGGCCGACTTCTACCTGGCCACCACCCGATGGAACGCGCACCTCAAGGTGCCGGGAAGACCCGTTGTATACGTGGTGAAGCGGGAGGACATCCCACTCCTATACGTCATCTGGATGGGGGGAAGGCTAAACCGCCGGGAGGGGCCGGCTACCGCAACTCCACTATCGATTCCGTGAGTATCAGGTGCCGGGGGTCTTTTCCTCGGTGCGGGGCGGCTCGAGGGTCATGGCCACGATGTTGGCGCCCGCGTCCACGTACATAACCTCGCCCGTGATGCCGCTCGCCCAGGGACTGCAAAGGAACAAGGCGGTGGATCCCACCTCATCCTGGCTGATATTGCGCTTCAACGGGGTCATATCCCCGGCCGCCCGCAACATCCCCTTGAAGTTGCCCACGCCCGAGGCCGCCAGGGTCCTGAGCGGACCGGCGGAAATGGCGTTCACCCGGATGCCTTGGCGGCCCAGGTCGAAGGCCAGGTAGCGGACGATGGCTTCCAGGGCGGCCTTGGCCACGCCCATGATGTTGTAGTTCGGGATAACCTTATTGGCGCCGTAGTAGGACAGGGTCAGGATACTGGCGCCCTCGTTCAGGAGCGGCACCGCGGGCTTGACCAGGGCAATGAGCGAATAGGCCGACACGTCGAGGGCCAGATGGAACCCGGCCCGGCTGGTGTTATGGAAATCGAAAGTGGGGGCCATCTCGTCCTTGTTGGCGAAGGCGATGGAGTGGATCAGGTAGTCGAACTTGCCCCAGGCCTTGGCGACCTCGGCGTAAAGGGCCTCGATCTGGTCGTCCTTGGAGGCGTCGCAGGGCAGGACCAGGGTGGCGCCCACGGACTCCGCCAGGGGCCGAACCCGCTTTTCCAGGGCCTCCCCCAGGAAGGTGAAGCCCAGCTCGCAACCCTCCGCGTGGAGGGCCTTGGCGATGCCCCAGGCGATGGAGCGTTCGTTGGCCACACCAAAGATGAGGGCTTTCTTGCCCGATAAGAGACCCATGACTTCCTCCAAGTGTTTGAGGGGGCCATAGGGTAGCCGTTTTTAGGGCTTTGGGAAAGGGCCTGTTTCCCGGGTTGGCCGGATCACCTTGAAATAATGGGGCTTTTCCACCAATCTGTGGTCTTCCATTCCCCTGGAGGTTCCAGTGATAAAGCACATCGTGATGTGGCGTCTGAAGGACAACCTGAACGGCAAGAATAAGGCTGAGCTGGCCCAGGAGGTCAAGGACCACCTGGAGACCCTGACCCAAACCGTCCCGGGCCTCCTGCAGTTGGAGGTTGGGGTCCATTTCGGCCCCGTTTCGGAGACCTCCTCCGACGTGGTCCTGACCACGGCCTTCCATGATCGGGAGGCCCTGAGGCTCTACGACACCCACCCCGAGCACGAGAAGGTGAAGCCCTACGTGAGGGAAAGGGTGTCCGAGCGGAGGGTGGTGGACTACGAGATATAACAAAGTAAGTTGGGAATGAGGAGTTGAGGAATTAGGAGTTAACGAACAACCACGGAGACCACATGCCGACGAAGAAACCGAAAACCAAACCCGCGCCGCCCAAAAAAGAAATCAAAACGAGTGGGGTTGGGTTGAAGATCGCCACGTTCAACGCCAATTCCCTGCGCTCCCGGCTGGGGATCGTCCTGGATTGGCTGAAGAAGGAAACCCCGGACCTGTTGGCCATCCAGGAAACCAAGGTGCAGGACATCGAGTTCCCCCGGGGGCCGATCGAGGAAGCCGGTTGGAACGTGGTGTTCCGGGGCCAGAAGTCCTACAACGGCGTGGCGTTCCTCTCGAAGAAGCCGGTGACCGACGTGGTGGACCGGTTGTACCCGAAGGACGCTGAGGAGCCGGCCCGGTTTCTGGCCTGCACGATCGGCGGGGTCCGGGTCATCAACACGTATATACCCCAGGGTTACGCCATCGACTCGGAAAAGTACCAATATAAACTGAAGTTCTACGCCGACTTGGGAAAATGGTTCGAGAAGAACGTGTCCGCCGCCACGCCCGCGCTCTGGCTCGGGGACCTGAACATCGCCCCCACGGAAATCGACGTGGACAACCCCAAGAACAAGTTGGACCACCCCTGCTATCACCTGGACGCGCGCAACGCCTTCCTGAAGGTGAGGGACCCGCGTTGGACCGACCTTTTTAGGCTCCAACACCCGGAGCCGGGCCATTACACCTTCTGGGATTACCGGTTCGCCTCGTCGCTGGAGGCCAACAAGGGTTGGCGGATCGACCATATCCTCGGCACGGCCCCCATGGTCGGGCGTTTGAGGCGCATCTGGGTGGACAAGGAGTCGCGGATGAGGGAGAAGCCCTCGGACCACACCTTCCTCACGGCCGAGTTTTCAGCTTCCTGACCGGTTGGACATTCCATTGAGTCTTAGGAGAGAAATCTGATGGATCCTTTAATGCCTCCCACCCGTCCCTATGGAAGGGTCCCAATGGCTTTGACGGCCTTTGCGGTGCTCCTGATCTTTTCATGGTGGTTGAGCGCCCCCAAGATACCCGTCACGACGGTCCGGATTCGGGACGTCCAAGCGGCGGAAACCGACACCCTTCGGGTCCCTGAGCGACTGGCCCTTCCTTGCCACGTCCAGGTGTTGATCGAGGGTCACTTGGAGGGATACGCCCGGCTCACGCTGACCTGCGAGGACGAGTACCACCACAGTTTGTTCCAAGATCTGGCGCCCGGGGACATTCACGCGGTTTTGGACGGGGATTGCCCTGAGTCGGCCTGTGTTCTCCAGTACAGCCCCCAAGTGAAGAGCGGAGAACTCACGGTAAGATTTAAGTTTTCGCCGCAATAGAATTTCGAATGGGATCGGGCAGACTTCCGGCGATCTCGTGGGGTGGGAGGTTGGATTGACCGGATCGACAACTTGTGGGGGTTGGAGTTTCCGCCGCCTCAACCCCTGGAGGTGTTTGTAGGCCCCACATGTTTGAGGTCCTTTGATCCTTTGGGGACCATTCGGGAGTTTGCCGGTTCACCCAAAGGTTTCTGGTCCGATTAACTTTTTCTCCAAGTTTATCGTTTCAGTCAGGTATTCTTGATCCCTCACACATTCATCCACCGCCCCGTGAAAGGGCCTTTCACTCATATCGTTACTCGGTTCCCTTTGACGAGGGCTCCTTGCCGACCTTTATCTTCGCCGAATTTGAACATCCGCTCGACTGGGGAAGTGGCCAAGCCACCGACCAGGTGGAGGCGCTGTACCGTTATCGGGATCCCCTCGAGCAAATCCTCATCGCCCACGGTTGCCGTTCCATGTCCCCCAAGGGCCGGCGATTGTTGGCGGTCCTCGAAAACAACAAAGGCCTCGGGGTCGTCTGCGAGTACCTGAAAAAAATGGGCCTGTTGACCGAGAAGGGCAAGGACGCGCCCGTCAAGATCGCGGTGCACGTGGGCGACGCCTGCCAGGGACCCTCGGGTTGGTTCGGGCCAGAGTTCGACCATGCCCACCGCGTCCTGGACTCCGCCCCCTGGGGCCACCCCATCCTATCGGAGCGGGCCTCCGAGTCCCTCCCCGTCCCCGAGGGCTTCCACCGAATGTCCCTCGGCATGCACTTCCTCAAGGACCTCCGTCCCCCGGAGGAATTGTCCACCCTCGTGCCCGAGGGACGGCTCACCATGGACTTCCCCATTCCCCAATCCCTGGGGGCCTACCGGCAAAACCTCCCGGTGCAGCCCACGCCGTTCCTGGGCCGCCACGAGGAGCTCCAGGACCTCGAGAAGCGCCTGAGGGACCCCGGCGTCCGGCTCATCACGCTCCTGGGGCCGGGGGGGTTCGGAAAGACCCGGCTCGCGCTCCAGACCGCCGCCAACCTGGTGGACAAGTTCGACGGGGTCTTCTTCGTGGCCCTCGCGCCCTTGGCCAGCGAGGACCGCATCAACGCGGCGCTGGGCGGGGCCCTGGGCCTGGTGTTCTACGGGCAGGACGACCCGCTGGACAAGATCCGCGAGTACCTGAAGGGACGGAAGTCCCTCCTGATCTTCGACAACCTGGAGCACCTGCCGGGGGCCCGCGCCTACATCCAACGGATCCTCGAGGATACGGAAGTCCGGGTCCTGGCCACCACCCGGGAGTCCCTTCGGCTCCCCGAGGAAACGATCTTCGAGGTGGGCGGGCTCAAGTATCCCGAGTCCGCCGATAGCCCGCTCTTTGAGGAGGCCAGCGCGTACCAGCTTTTCCAATTCCACCGCAGTCACGACGGGGGCCCCATCGCCCTGGGGCTGGAGGAGAAAGCGGCGTTCATCGGGCTTTGCCGGGAACTGCATGGCATGCCCCTGGGGCTCGAGATGGCCTCGGCCCTGGCCCAGGACATCCCCCTGGGGGAGATCACGGCCCGGGTGCATGAACACGTGGACCTTCTCCATTCCTCCCTGCCCCACCTGCCGGACCGCCAGAAAAGCGTCCGGGCGGTTTTCGAGTATTCCTGGAACCTCATCGACCCGGGCCTGCGCCGGTCCCTGGCCCGGTTGAGCGTTTTTCGGGGCGCCTTCGACATCCGCGCCGCGCGCCGCGTGGCCGGCTGTGGGGAGACGGAGCTCAAGCGCCTGGCCGACCGGAGCCTCCTGGCGGTCCGCGGCGTCGGCTTTTACCAGCTCCACGAGATGGTCCGCTATTACGCCAAGGAGCGCCTGTACGAGGAGCCGAAGGAGCGGCGGGCGGCCTTCAGCAACCATTCCCGCCATTTCCTCGCGTTCCTCCAATCGAAGCTCCAGCCCTTCGAGTCCAAGGACCAGCGCCGGCACCTGGACGCCACGGCGGCCGCGCTCGACAACATCCGGGGCGCCGTGGATTGGGCGATGGAAAACGGCCACCTGGACTGGGTCGACCGGGCCCTGGAAGCCTACGGCCTGTTCTTCGACCGGCGTGCCCTCTACCGGGAAGGCCGGGAGGCCGTCCAGCGGATCCTCGACGGGATCCTCGAGCCCGGCCTCGAGGCCAAGGGACCGGATTTCGCCCCGGCCCTCTTCGCGCGGCTCCTGACCTGGAAGGCGTTCCTCGGTTGCCGCATGGGCGTGGTCGAGGAGTCCGAGAAGGATCTCCTTCACGCCTTCGATCTTTTGGGCGAAGCGGTTCCCCAGGGGCCCCGGGGAGGGGCCGCGACCAGGGTCCGATTGACGGTCGCCACCCAAAGGGATTGGGCCTTCTCCCAGGTGGTGCTGGGCCAGGCGTTGGAGATCACCAGCCGGGTCCGTGAGGCCCAGGACCGGTACCGAAGGGCCCTGGCTCTTTACCAGGAAGCCGGGGACCTTTCGGGCCAAGCGACCGCCCGGAACCGGCTGGGGCAGTCCCTTCAGGTGGCCGGCCGTTACGACGAGGCGGAGGTCTTGATCCGTCCCGCCCTCAAGTACTACGAGAAGGAAGGCAATCCCAGCGGCCTCGCCTGGAGCCACATGCTCTTGGGCATGGTGGAACTGCACCATGGCCGGTATGAGGAATCGAAGAGGGGGTTCCGGCTGGCCCTGGAGGAATACCTGAGCGTCGGCAACCGCGACGGCGTGGGCTGGGCCCTGGTGATGCTGGGCCAGGCCGCCCGGGTCCTGGGCGAATACGCGGGGAGCGACCAGATGCTCCGGGAGGCCTTGGGGATCGAGACCGAGATCTCGAACCGCGCGGCCATCGCCTGGATCCGCCTCCACCTGGGGGAAACCTCCTGGCACCAGGGGCGCTTCGGGGAGTCCAAGGTCGAGTTCCAGAAGAGCCTGGAGATTTACCGGGCCATCGGGGACAAGGGCGGCGCGTCGGAAGCCATCCAATGGCTGGGCAACCTGTCCCTGGTGCGGGGCGATCCCGACAAGGCCGAGGAATACTTCAAGCGCGCCATGGACGAAATCGGGCCGATGTTGGAGGACAACCGCGGGGCTTGGCAGGCCTTCCATGAGGCGCAAGTGGCCCTGCTTCGAAGCGACCTCCCCGTGGCCCGTGAGCGGATCCTTTGGGCGATCCGCGTCTTTGGAAAGTGCGACAACGTTCTGGGGCTCGGTTGGGGCACCCACCTCAAGGGGGAGATCGAGGTGTTGGAGGGCCGGGGCGACGCCGCCACCGCCGACTTCGCCGCGTCCCTCCGCGTCGCCCTCTTGAAGGGCCTGCGGCCCATGATCCTCGAGAATTGGCTGGGCTGGGCCACCCTCCTCGTCCAGCGGAAGAGGCCCCTGGAGGCCCTGGAGTGGGTGGAGGCGGTGATCCAGCACCCGTCCTGCTCGGGCCCGACCCAGTTGAAGGGTGAGGCGGTCCGCCGGGAGTTGTCCAGGAACCTCAACTCGGAGGAACGCGATTACGCCCGCCGGGCGGCCGTGGCGGCGGACCTCGCCGGTTGGTCCGCGAAGATCATCAGTGAGGCTCCCGGGGACGAGAAGCCCAAGCGGGCCAAGGCGAAACCCCCGGTGAAAAAGGCCCCCAAGCCCAAAAAGCGCTGACCTGGGCCCTTCCCGGCCATTGGAACCTACCCGCCCGCATTTGGTATGATCCCCCCCTGCCCCGGCGCCTGGCGCCTATCCGGGGCGCCGCCCAACGACCCCGAGGAGGTTTCCATGCGTTCCGATACCGTCAAGAAAGGCCCGGCGCGCGCCGGGCACCGAAGCCTCCTCAAAGCCACCGGACTCACCGACGCGGATATCGCCAAGCCCTTCATCGGCGTGGCCAACTCCTACACCGACGTGGTGCCGGGCCACGTGCACCTCAACAAGTACGCCGAGGTGGTGAAGGACGAGATCCGAAAGGCGGGGGGAACCCCCTTCGAGTTCAACACCATCGCGGTGGACGACGGCATCGCCATGGGGCACCTGGGCATGCGCTATTCCCTGCCCTCCCGAGAGCTCATCGCGGACGCCGTCGAGACCATGATGATGGCCCACTGTTTCGACGCGATGGTCTGCATCTCCAACTGCGACAAGATCACCCCGGGCATGCTCCTGGCCGCGGTGCGGGTGAACGTCCCCACGATCTTCGTGACCGGCGGGCCCATGATGGCGGGAAAGACCGTGGACGGGAAATCCAGCGACCTCATCTCGGTGTTCGAGGCCGTGGGCAAGGTGCAGTCGGGACTCATGACCGAGAAGGAACTCAAGGCCCTGGAGGACCTGTCCTGCCCCACCTGCGGGTCCTGCTCGGGCATGTTCACGGCCAACTCCATGAACTGCCTGCTGGAGGCCGTGGGGCTCGCGCTGCCGGGCAACGGAACCATCCCGGCGGTGGATCCCCGGCGCCTGGACCTGGCCCGTCAGGCCGCCCGACAGGTCATGAAGGTCCTCGAGTGGGACCTGAAGCCCCGCGACCTGGTGACGCCCAAATCCCTCGACAACGCCTTCGCCCTCGACATGGCCATGGGCGGCTCGACCAACACCGTCCTGCACACCCTGGCCCTGGCCAAGGAAGCGGGCCTCACCTATCCCCTGGAGCGCATCAACGAGATGTCGGCCAAGACGCCCTGCCTCTGCAAGGTGTCGCCGTCGCGCAATGACGTCCACATCCAGGACGTGGACAACAACGGCGGCATCTCGGCGATCCTGAAGGAACTGGCGAAGAAGCCCGGGGTCCTGAACCTCGGCTGTCCCACCGTCACCGGCAAGTCCCTCGGCGAGAACGCCGAGTCGGCCCCGGCCCCCGACGGCGACATCATCCGCACCCTGGAAAAACCCTTCTCGGTGGACGGCGGGTTGGCGGTGTTGTTCGGCAACCTGGCGCCCAAGGGATCCATCATCAAGAGCGCGGGCGTGGACCCTTCCTGCTTCACCTTCGAGGGGGACGCCGTGGTGTTCGAGTCGCAGGATGAGTGCCTGGAGGCCCTGGAGAAGCGTTCCGTGAAGCCGGGCCAGGTCGTGGTGATCCGATATGAGGGGCCCAAGGGGGGCCCCGGCATGCCGGAGATGCTCTCGCCCACCTCCATGATCAAGGGCCAGGGCCTGGGCAAGCAGGTCGCCCTCATCACCGACGGCCGCTTCTCGGGCGGCACGGCGGGCACCTGCCTGGGCCACATCTCTCCGGAAGCCGCCGAGGGCGGACCCATCGCGCTCGTGAAGAACGGAGACCGGATCCTCATCGACATCCCGAACCGCAAGCTCACGCTGAAGGTGACCGACGGGGAATTGGCCAAGCGCCAGGCCGCCTGGAAGAAACCGGCGCCCAAGATCAACACCGGTTGGCTGGGTCGGTACTGCCGGTTGGTCACCAGCGCGGACCAGGGCGCGGTGTTGACCCTGCCCGAGAACATCCTTTGACGACGGCCCCGAAGCTGAAAAAACTGGTCGCCGAGGTCCAAAAACTGGGCGGCCACCTTTGGGAAAAGGGCTGGGCCGAGAAGAACGCGGGCAACGTCTCCGTCCGGGTGACGGACCTGTTCCCCCAGACCGCTCCCCAGAAGGGCGCCTTCGTCCCCCGTCCCATCGCC
>Ga0265334_10000308_pt1 | contig 27268 bp, 25 predicted proteins | sample 42023metaG_FD_192442 | JGI IMG/M metagenome (GOLD analysis project Ga0265334, IMG submission 192442) | Rhizosphere microbial communities from Carex aquatilis grown in University of Washington, Seatle, WA, United States - 4-20-23 metaG | ecosystem: Host-associated > Plants > Roots > Rhizosphere... | reverse complement strand
CGCGCCCGCAAAAAAAAAATGATGCCGGTGACACACTCCGTCGAACTTCCCGCCGCCACGGCTGCCTTACTAGTGACGCCCCGGCGGAGCGCCTGATGGCTAGCGGGCGACGCATCGCGTGTGCATCTAGGAGGCCCGTTTGAGCATACAGGACGTTCAAAGACCCACCACCGACGATATCCTGCCTCCCGGCGCACGCGTCGGCGAGTTCGAGATCCAGCGTTGGGTCGGTGCGGGCGGATTCGGCATCGTCTACCTGGCCTATGATCACTCGCTGATGCGCAGTGTCGCGGTGAAGGAATACCTGCCCGCCTCTCTGGCCCAGCGCGCCGGCGACAATACTATCGCGGTGCGCAGCGAGCAGGACCGGAACACGTTCGAAGCGGGCCTGCACAGCTTCATCAACGAGGCGCGACTGCTCGCGCAGTTCGACCACCCGGCGCTGATCCGCGTGTTCCGCTTCTGGGAAGAGAACCAGACGGCCTACATGGCCACGCCGTTCTACGAGGGCGAGACGCTGAGGACGCTGGTCAGGCGCGAGCCGGAGATCATCAACGAAAGTTGGATCCGCGCGCTGCTATCGCCGCTGCTGAATGCACTGGAGACGCTGCACCGCGGTAACGTGTTCTACCGCGACATCTCGCCCGACAATATCGTGATTCAGAAAAACGGCGCGCCGGTGCTGGTGGACTTCGGCGCCGCGCGCTTCATCGCTGACGACCGTGGCGGCAAGGTCGCGGCGATTGTCAAGCCGGGCTATGCGCCGGTGGAGCAATACTCCGAAGAGTTGGCCTCGCGCCAGGGGCCCTGGTCCGACGTATACGCGGTTTGCGCAATGTTGCATTACATGATCACCGGCAAAGCGCCGCCAGCGGCAGCGACGCGCGCGATCTCGGACAACTATGTCCCGCTGCATCGGCGCCGCGAGTTGATGGGTTACACGCGCGACTTCCTGCGGGCGATCGATTTCGGCCTGACGGTGCACGCGGAGGATCGACCGCAGAGCATCGCCGAACTGCGCGAGCTGCTGAACTGGAGGCCGGAAATGTATGCGACGACGGCCGCCGCAGCTTCCCCGCCAGGCGCTACCGTGGCACCCGAGGCGCCGTTCCCCCGTGGGGCTCACACCGTGCCGCAGCCGCACGCAACTCGACCTAAGGCCACCGCGTCCGAGCCGGCTCCTCCATTAATTCTGGAGCTCGGGCCGATGCCGACGCCAGACGACAACGATAATGGTGGTGGCGGCTTCGTCTTCCCGCCGCCGTCAGTCGGCGCCGAGCTGAGCGCAGCGCACGCGGTTACGCCGCGGCGCGCGGGCAACGGCGGCAAATGGGTAGCGGTCCTCGGTCTCGCCGCCGTGCTGCTCAGCGTCTTTTACCTGGGGCCTGCACTCAGTCCGAGCATCAGCCAGGACATCCCGGCAGGGGCGCCGGCAAGTGGGCGCGCCGTTCCCGCCGACAGCGCGGTACCGTCCTTTGCCCAGGCACGTCCGGCAACTGACCAACGCAACGAGCCTGTGCCTGTCGCGCCCCATGACGGCATCGGCAACCGCGAGGCGGCTCCATCCACTGCGCAATCCGCAGGGCAAGTTACAACCGCCGCTCCGGCGCTGCCCGATGAGCCAGCAGCCACTCACGCCGAAAACCCGCGCGGAGCCGCAGACACGTCAAGCGCGGCCGGCGACCGCGCGGCGCAGCCGCCCGCCCAGAACTCCGTTGCGGCCACGAGCGACTCCGCCGCAGAGCCGCGCCCCAAGCGCCACCGGCGAGCTGCGCCTCACGGCTACCTGCTGTTGGACATCCGACCCGCGGGTTACGTTTCCGTCGACGGCACCGTGCGCGGGACGAGCCCGCCGGTGACGCGGCTGGAGCTTTCGCCGGGCACGCATAGCATCAGCATCAACAACGGCAGCTCGCAACCGTTGGAAACCAAGCTCGACATCACCGACGGCGGCAGCGTGTTGCTGTCTCACAGCTTCGAAAGATAGACAGGAGATAGATGTCCGCTCTGGCCAAATCTCCGTACGGGCGTTATTTCTCATAATTCCCCGTTATCGTCGGCAGGGAAGGGCAGTTGGGTGCCGACTCCGGACATTGGCCCGATAATACTCGTCGCCCGATAGCAGCCGTTGCCTATTGGCTCTTCGGTTGGCCGCCACCGGTTCGTCTAGACGAAGTTGATCCACTGAAAGCCCTCCGGCAACTCTCTAGGATCTCCCCGAAAAGTGCTCAAGAACGGTTCGCAACTTTGCTCGCCGAATTACTGTCGCCGATACTGGCCGGCGGCGCGTTATCCGCAACCCGTCGATACCTCGACCTCCCACATCGGTTTTCGCTGCATTCGTCGGCGCGGCTGAATGCATGGCGACAACGGACACAGAGATATACTTGACTATCACAGTCGTTTGCGAATAGTGTATTTTAGGTAATCAACCAATCGGTTGGTTTATTACGATCCAACTTAAGATTGGTACATATATAAAAAGCCACATACGTGGCATCGGTGGGGGAGGAGATTCTGTTGCTTGTTTCTGGACGAAACATCCGCATAAGCGGCTTCCTATTGAGACGGTCGCTCGCACTATCCCCAATGGCTTGAATTGCCAGGCAGATCGCCGGCATTGGTAGTTGTAATATCCGCGATGGTAAGCGGTCAATAATAACGAGGTGGAGGATAAGCTAATGGTTACACGTAAGATATTAATGACAGTTGCGTTGGGTATAGGTCTTGGCGGTGCCGCGCTGTCGGCGCTCGCCGCAGATATTGATCCGCCGGCGGGTGATTGGACGGCGGGGGATTATCCGTCCACGTCAGGCGACTTCATCGGCATCTCGGGCGTTCCAGGACAGAACGACAAGAAGAACGGTCCCCGTGAATATCGGGTTCATGTGCCCAAGGGCTACAACAAGCTCAAGCCGACACCGGTAGTGGTTTGCCTTCCGGGTCTTGGCGAAGACGTGGACGCATTCTGCGTCAACGGGTCCAAGACCGGCACGGTCACCAGCAGTTCGGACAACGGAAACGGCCCCGGAATCTATGATCTTTCCGATACGGATGGCTACGTGCTCGTGATGGCCGAAGGTTTGAACCACAGCTGGAACGGCGGTAACTGCTGCGGCACTGCTGCTCTCCAAGGCGTTGATGATGTCGCGCTGATCCGTGCGATCTATGCGGTGGTCCAGCAGCACGTCAACGTCGATACCAAACGTACCTACGCGGTGGGCTTCTCGAATGGCGGCTTCATGGTTGACCGACTTGCCTGCGAGGCTTCGGATATTTTCGCCGCCGTGTTTGAAGGTTCGGGCGGCATCCGGACAAAACCTATGAGTGCTTGTAAGCCTCAAAACAGCGTCGCGGTGCTCGGCACGCACGGTCAAGGTGGCAAGGATCGCTTTGTTCCCTATCAAGGCGACGCCAATAGCATGGATCAGTTCGCGAGTGCCAATGGCTGCTCAAATCGCACCGTCCCGGCCACTCGCCCGCAAAGCGTGGGTGACGGCACCCACGACGGCGACGTGACCTGTATCACCTACACCGGTTGCCCATCCAACACAGAAGTCACTTTCTGCTCGATTCAAAATGGTGGCCACTGCTGGTATGGCAGCGCAAGCTGTGGTACCGGCGGCGGTACCGCAACAGCGGGTATTGCCTTGGGCCGGGGTATTAATACCTACAACATTATCGACACTGATGAAATGTGGCCATTCTTCAGCAAGTATCATCGGTGATGATAGCTTTGGAGGGCATTGGTTTTAGCTGGCTCACTCCATTGCGATAATGTAAGCACAGCACAATAATAGTCATTGCTGATCTCTTTGGGGCGCCATAAGGCGCCCCTTTTGGTCTGCATAGTGGGAATAGCAATTTTTCGTGGTTTTCCCAGAGCGGAGCGGGGTCGGGCGTAAGCGTCCGAAAATCTGCACCCTAGTAAAAGTCCTCGATCCTGATTGAATATGCCCCAAGCCAATTTGCTGGAGGCGGTATGAAGAACGGGGTTCAACGCAAGCGCATGCGGACATCAGCAGCGCGCGCGTTTTGGCAGCACCTGGATGCGTGGTGGCAACGCTTCGCAATGGCAAAGAGGTGTATTGAACGACGATAGGACAACGTTGTGTCAAAGTCGTGACCGGGGCCTGCCGGGCCTTCACACGATCCAAGGAACTCAGTGGGCAATGGTTAGGTTACTTCCAGAGCGCCGCCGACACCGGAGCTCAAAGCGCTGCTCATGGGGCAAACGTAGGCGGCATCGATTCTGCTGACGCGGCGGGGAAGGGTTGGCAGATTCGAGCGCACCTTCGTACTCATACAGGCGGGCCGAAGCAGATGGCAGCAATTCACTGACAGCAACTTATCGTAAAAAATGGCGAAGACTGTCTCCGCGAACTGCATCTACGGCACTATGAAGTAATTGAAGCGGCAGGCCCTAGAAGTCGTGGCCAGCGCTGTGGTATCCATCATAGCCTCGGCGTCATTTGTTCTCGGGGCGCAGGGACTTAAAGCGATCGACCACCTCCCAGCGATCGGCTCCCTGGAAAGGCAGCATCCAGCCGGGATACTCTGGCGGCAGCGTGCTGACGTCGTCCAGTTGCTTCAGCTCCTCCGCCGAGAGCTTCAGCTCGACTGCGGCGAGATTGTCCTGCAGCTGATCACGGCGTTTCGCGCCGAGGATCACCGAGGTGACCACCGGCTTCGCCAGCAGCCACGCGAGCGCGACACGCGCTGCGCTGCACTCGTGTGCTTTGGCGATTGGTGCCATAACGTCCATGATCTTCCAAGTCCGCTCCTTATCGACGACGGGGAAGTCGAACTCGGTACGTCGTGAATCCGCCGGTTTCTGGTTGGAGCGGTTGAACTTGCCGGACAATAATCCGCCGGCTAGCGGACTCCACACTAGTAGGCCGAGCTTCTCGGCTTCCAGCAGCGGCACCAGCTCCCGTTCCAGGTCGCGACTGGCTATCGAGTAATACGCCTGCAGTGTGTCGAATCGCGCTAGGTTCTTGAGTTCACAGATCCCGAGCGCCTTGGCGATTCGCCACGCGTGCCAGTTGGAGCAACCGATGTAGCGTACCTTGCCCTGGGTGACCAAGATGTCGAGCGCCCGCAACGTCTCTTCAATCGGTGTGACGACATCAGTGGCGTGGATCTGATAGAGATCGATATGGTCGGTCTGCAGGCGGCGCAGACTCGCCTCCACGGCGTCCATGATGTGGCCGCGCGAGGCGCCGACGTCGTTGCGACCCGGACCAACGCGGCCATAGACCTTGGTCGCGATTACAACCTGATCACGGGCGATCTTCATGTTCTTCAACGACTGGCCCAAGATCTTCTCGCTCTCACCGTCGGTATAAACATCCGCCGTGTCAAAGAAGTTGATGCCGCCGTCGATCGAAAGTTTAACCAGTTCGTCCGCTTCCGCCTGTCCGGTAGCGCCAATGGCCTTGAACATTCCTCGACCGTCGCCGAATGTCATCGTGCCGAAACACAATTTCGAAACTTGTAGGCCGGTGTGGCCGAGCGTCGCGTATTTCATGGCAACATCCTTATGTCAAACTGGCCGTTGTCAACGCAACAGGATAGCCGGTCTTCCGCGCGTGAGCGCAATCGGCGCGCGACCGCTGCATCGGTTGCGGTTAAGTTGTCGGTGGTCACGGATGCATGGATTATCGGGAGCAATCGGATGAAACGCACATGGACCTTGGCGGCTACCGCACTCGCACTCATGGGGACGCCCTTGTCGGGGATGACCGCTGCGCCATCGGACCTACCGGCGCCGGCCATCGTCGCGCGCTTTCAGCCAGGCAGTGACACTGGCTGGGATTTGCTTGCCTATGACGCCTCCGGAAGCCGGCTGTTCGTCAGCCGCGCCACGCACGTCCAAGTTCTCGATAGCACGAGCGGTAAGCTCGTCGGCGACATCACCGGCACGGACGGCGTGCACGGTATTGCCCTGGCGCCCGAGGCCAAGAAGGGCTTCGCCAGCAACGGCAAGTCGAACAGCGTCACTGTGTTCGACTTGGCAAGCCTCAAGGTGCTGCGGCAAATCCCGCTGGACGGAATCAAGCCCGATACGATCATCTATGACGCGGCCAGCCGGCATGTGCTGGTTTTCAATGGCGGCAGCAACAACGTCGCGGTCATCGATCCCACGACGGAATCGGTGATCGCCAGCGTGGCGTTGCCCGGCCGCCCAGAGCTTGCGGCGGCCGATGGGCAGGGGCATGTCTACGTCAATCTTGAAGACAAGAACCAAGTCGCTGCCATCGACTCGATGCACAACAAGGTACTGGCCACCTGGACGCTGGGCGACTGTCAGGAGCCTTCAGGACTCGCGCTCGATGCGCAACATCACCGCGTCTTCTCCGCCTGCCAGAACCACAAGCTCGTCGTGCTCGACACCTCGTCTGGAAAGCCGGTGGCGGAAGTACCGATCGGGGAGCATCCGGACGGCGCCGCGTTTGATCCAGCAACAAATTTGGTTTATTCGCCCAACGGTGAAGGCACTCTGACCGTTATCAAGGAGGACAATCCCGATCATTTCCGGGTGATCGCTAATGTCCTCACGCAAAAGAGCGCACGCACGATCGTCCTGGATGCAGCCACACACCGCCTCTTCCTCGCAGCCGCCGAACTGGGACCGCCACCGCCGCCAACACCGCAACAGCCGCATCCTCGACCAAGCATCGTGCCTGGAAGTTTCCGGATCTTGGTGATGCGCTAAAGATGTCGACACGCGCGAAGATTTAAACGCTCGATGTAAATGTCTTTACGATCGATCTTCTCCCGCAGCAGGATCTGACGTCAGTCGCCTCACGTTTGAGGATCAGGTCCCAGAGACAATGACGTGAACGCTAATCCACAAGACAGCCTGAGCAAGGTTCCTGCGGTCACGTTGATCTTCTGGATCATCAAGATCGCCGCCACTACGCTTGGAGAAACGGGCGGCGACGCCGTTTCGATGTCGATGAATCTAGGCTATCTCGTTGGCACCGGCATTTTCGCAACCATCTTTGCCGTTATGGTCACAGCACAGATATCCGCGAAGCAATTCCGCCCGTGGTTGTATTGGATAACGATTATCGCCACGACGACAGTGGGTACGACATTGGCCGACTTCGCCGACCGTTCTCTGGGTATCGGCTATGCCGGTGGCACGTCGCTGCTGTTTACATTGCTCTTGGGATCGATATTCATTTGGCATCGCGCCCTCGGTTCGGTATCGGTTGAAACCGTTAGCTCCGCCAAGGCAGAGATGTTTTACTGGGTCACCATCATGTTCTCCCAGACGCTGGGCACCGCGCTCGGCGATTGGACGGCGGATACCGCGGGCCCAGGCTATGGCGGAGGCGCGATCGTATTCAGTTCTCTGCTGGCACTTGTTGTCGCAGCGTATTACTGGACAACCCTATCGCGCACCGTGCTTTTCTGGGCGGCTTTTATTCTCACCCGGCCGCTTGGCGCTGTTCTCGGTGATTTCCTCGACAAGCCCGTCAACGCGGGCGGCCTGGCGTTGAGCCGCTTCGCGGCATCCGCAGCCCTTCTCGTGTTTATTGCGGCCTGCATTTTTATCTTTCCACAAAGAGCCGCAAGACGGGGGCATTGACCAGAGTGGCTTGCGACAGTGTCTGCTTCAGTAAAAGTGATCGCGCGGGTAGGGCGACAATTCCCCGTTATCGTGGCTAGGGGATGGCAGTGCGTGCCAATAGCTATTGGCCCCTGAAGTTGCCCTGGGCGCGACAGCGCCGGAATCTCTGCAATAGTGGCTCGTATGCAACGTCCTCTACGGGGCCGACATTCACCCACTCGATCGCCATAGTGTCCAATTGGGTCTCATCAACTCTGAGACCCTGGCCCATGCTCTGCGCAAGGCGTTGTAACTGATATTCGCGACGCAACGGTTGATCCTCCGGTGGCGTCGGCATGTCTGTCAGTATTTCGGCTCGGATGCAGAGCATCTTCAGTGCTACCTCATTCGCCGCGAGATCTGCTGAACGCTCACCGGCGAGCTCCTCCTTGAGGGTATCGAGCCCACCCTTGGGCCATCGCTGGACGGAGGCAATGCAGGTTTCGGCAGCGTCCTTCAAAATGTCGACTTGCTCGGTGTCCAGGCTGCGTGCCACGGCGAGCCTGTAGGAGCGCACATGGTTGGCGGCTTCGAACAGGTCGTCCCAACCACGCTCGACGTCATGCGCATGTTGGCGCGCGATTGATTGCTCGCAGCGATCCAGACTCTGATCAAACCTATTGCGAAGCTCACGTGTATCCGCACGGGGAAACTCGCCGATCGCATCGAAAGCCATTCGCAATTCGACCATTGCTCCCTCGTGCGCGAGCAACTCAGCCCCTTGGAGGGCGGAGATCTGGTCGAGCTGCTCGCACAAGGCAAGTGCCCGCGTCTTGTTGTTCTCGAGCCCGGCCGTGTAAGCGGCAAACTCCTGCTCGCGTTTTTGGAACACGGAATCGCAATGTTGGCGGAATTCACCCCAGAGGCGTTGATCTACCTCGCGCGGCACAGGGCCAACTGTCCGCCAGCTCTGTTGAAGCTCCTTTATCGCGTCGGTTGCCTTGCGACTATCGTCGCTCGCGAGCAACTGTCGAGCGCGCTCAATCAGCGACTCCTTCTGCTTCACGTTGCTGGCGTACTCGGCATCCAGTCGGCCCTGCAGACTCGCAGTGAGGGCCACGAAAGCGTCCTGTTGCTGCTTGCCGGCGTGGCGGTCCACAGGCGACCAGCGGCGCCATTCCTCCTTCATCTCCCGCAGGGCCCTGATTACAGCCTTCCAGTCAGGTTGCTCCCAGTTGTAGCCCGCATTAAAAGCAGTCAACTTGGCGAGCAACGTATCGCGACGCCGCAGATTCTCCTCGCGGATGAGCGCCTGGGCCGCAAAATACTCCCTGCACGGCTGATATGCCCGCTGAGCTGCTTCCTGAAAGCGTTGCCAATCAGCTTCGAGATCGTCGCCGGCGCCCTTGCTCAGCGTGCGCCATTCATCCTGAAGACTCTTGATCCTGTCGGCGAGTGCCAGTGGATCGAACGTCGCGTCCACAAGCGACTCCATCTCCTCTATTAGTTCGGCGCGCTTCGGCGTCACGGAAAAGCTCTTCCAGTCCTTCAACGCGTCGAGCTGCTTGTCGAGGAGTTGTATCTGGCTGGCCAGGTTGGCCGGCAGAGGCGGGGCTCCTGCCAGCTTCTCCTCGATGGCCCGTCGCACCCCGGCCGCGCGGGAGGTGCTACCGTCGCTCAGCGCACCACGTGCCTTTCGGACCAATTGATCGATTTGTCGGACGTTCTGCTGCTCAGCGCGCTGCTTTTCAGCCAGTGCACGTTTCTGCTCCTCGAGAACCCGTGCTTGCTCAGCGGTGGCCGCGGCGGACGCCTGCGCCTGCTGCTCACGCAGGCGCCGAGCCTCTGCGGTTGCTTGACCAGCAGCCTGCTCTCGTGATGCCTGAGCCGCCATCTGGAGCAAGTGTTCTGCAATGGTCTCCCGTGAGCGGTCGACCCAATGCTGGACTCTGCCGCGTAGCTCCAAATCAGCCTGCTCAGCCACCGCTTTCCAGCGACTCTCCAATTGGTCCAGTCTCGAACTGAACGAGGCGTCGTACGAGCGTTGGCTGTGGCGCTCGATGGCGCCCGAGGCCTCATTGATCTCGGTTCGCAGCTGCTCCAGCTTGCGAGCCTGCTCAAGCAGGATATCGCGCTTGGACGTCAATACCTTGTAGACATTTTTGTCATTGCCCCCACGGACCTCCCGGATGAGTTGCCGTAGAACGTCCGGATCTTCGATTGCGTTAGCCGCCGCCTGGCGAACCTTAGTCGATGCACCCGCAACGACCAGCCGTGCTACCGCCTGGACATCCCGGGCATCTATGGCCGCCTGCAAAGCACTCTCCTCGGCAGCAACGGTCAGTGCGCGATCAGCTGCGCTTGTCTTGGGGGGAGCCTTCTCGTGCTTCTCGGACGGCGCTGATTGAAGCGCTAAATTCGGAACTGGCGATAACGATGGCGCTTTGCGAAACCAGCGCGAGAACAAAGACATTGTTGACCTGCACAGCATCTGGGGGCCACGTATTCTACCTGTGCTGGAAGGCCTGCCTCTTTTTGCTTTTGCCCGCTCTTTGAGTCTGCCGGCTGCGAGCGGCAGCAATAGGCTGGAAGTCGGCGCCGGGACCTGTCAGGGCTTCACGAACCGATAGGCGAAGCGATCGGTCTCGCCCTTGATCGAGGGATCGAACACCTTGATCGAGTGCGGATCGTCCTTGTTCGCAAGCATGGTACTTTCCGCGTCCAGTACGAAGCCGGCCGCCTCCACCTCCTCGCGAACGGATGCAGGCTCAATCCGATGCAGCGACTGGGCGTCGCTCATGCCCGCCCCGAGGGCAGCGGCGTGGTCTACGATGACGTAGGACCCACCGGACTTCAGCCGCTTGTAGACGGCTCGATTGAAGTCGGCCGCCGTCGCGCCCCTGGCCTGGATCAGCGCGGTGTGGAGATCGTGGTAGAACAGGTGCAGCCACAGGACATCCGCTGGTTGCGTGGCCTCCGGCATCGCCACGAGGTCCGCCGAGACGGCTTCGACGTTCTCTCGCCCCGGCTCCTTCGCAAGCGTGCGCATGCGGCCGACCGGATCGTTCTTGAATTGGGCGACTTCGGCCGGCACGAAGCTGTAGACCCGTCCTTCGGGTCCCACGATGTCGGAGAAGAGACGGGTCCAGTCGCCGTCGCCTGGGTAAACGTCGATCACGGTAGAGCCCGCATCGACTCGCGCGAACCGGATCAACTCGGATAGTTTGGATTGGTCGTACATCGGAATCTCCTTTACGTTGGGCATTCGGCGAGCGGGCGGCGTGTGAGGGGGCGATCCACGGCTGATCCACCGTCGACCCCGGCCCGATGGCCGCAGATGGCCTGTGCTACGCCAGCCCGGACGCGTCCATCTGCGAAGCCCGCGCCAGGGCCTGCGTGTCGATATACTCCCGGATCTTCGTCAGCTTGCCATTTCGAACGGTAATGTCGAAGACCCAATCGTCCTTGAACGGTTTATTCGTGGCTTTGATTTTTCCCGTAGCGACGCCGACGACCAGAACTCGTTCTCCCTGCGCCACGAATTCCGGGGGCTCTGGGTATGATGTTTCCAACATTTCGGAAGCCTTCTGAAGCAAATCCGCCAATCCCGCGTGCCCGCGGTGCGTGCCGGCCAGCGGCCAGTCCTCGCCCGGAATGATCCACTCAATATCTTCGGCAGATAATGCCAGCAGACCTCGCTTATCGACGCGGCCCATTGCTGCAAAAAAATCCTTCACAATCTGGACATTCTCTTGTGTGCTCACCGAAATCTCTCCATTTCCCTTACATCGGATCGTTTAAGTTTCGGCGCGATAGATCCCACACCACCGCTATTGTTTTCAATTTCTCTAACAACTTGATCTGCACTCTCTAGTATTAGACCTGCGCCATGCCCCCATCGACGGGGAGATCTATACCGGTGATGAAAGAACTTTCATCGGAGGCGAGGAATAGGACGGCTGCTGCGATTTCCTCGGGCTTGACTCTGCGACCCAGGGGAATCTGCGAGGCGAACTGGGCGGCCGCTTGCTTGGCCTGTTCGGCGGTAAGGCCCGTCGTCTTCACTAAGGCCGGGGTATCGGTTGGTCCGGGGCTCATCGAATTCACGCGGATCTTGCGGTCTTTCAGCTCCATGGTCCAGGCGCGCGCGAAGTTGCGCACAGCTGCCTTACTCGCGGCGTAGGCGCTAAACCCTGGGAGCCCCAACACGTTCGAGACTGAAGAGGTCAGGATAATCGAGCCGCCGTCTTTGAAGAGGGGAAGGGCCTTCTGCACCGTAAAGAAGACTCCCTTTACGTTCACGTCGAAGGTCTGGTCGAAATGTGCCTCGGTAGCCACCGCGAGTGGTGCGATTGTTCCCGCGCCCGCGTTCGCGAAGAGTATGTCGATGTGACCATGTTTCTCTTTCACGACGGCATAGATCCGGTCCAGATCTTCCAAGCGCGACACGTCGCCCACGACCGTCGTAACGTTTCTCTTGATGAAGGCTGCGGCCTCCTTCAGCTCTTTCTCTCGTCGCCCAGTGATCACGACGTGCGCACCTTCTTCCACGAAGCGCTTGGCGGTGGCCAAGCCAATCCCGCTGCTTCCGCCTGTGATTACCGCAATTTTTCCCGCCAATTTTTGTCCATGGTTATTACTCATATATATTCTCCTTGGGTTTAGCACGCCCTACCGGCTCCGAATATCGAATGAAGTGACCGGCCGGGCGTTGCGCGTCAGAGTTGCGCTAGGCCGCCGTCGACGGCGAGCTCGCTGGCGGTCATGAAGCTGCTGTCCGACGACGCGAGAAAGGCAGCCGCCGCCCCGACCTCCGCCGGATCGCCCATGCGCTGGAGCGCAGTCATCGAGCCGTAGGCCTTCAGGCCATCCTCGCCTAGCGCTTCCTTCGCGAGTTCGGTCGCCGTCGCCCCGGGCGACAGCACGTTTACCCGGATGCCGGTGCCCTTCAGGTCCTCTGCCCACGTCCGCGCGAGGTTGCGCACTGCCGCCTTGCTCGCGCTGTAGGCGGTGAACGCCGGGGCGCCCGTGGTGCCGGCGCTCGATCCGGTCAGGATGATCGAACCGCCCTTGCCCAATAGCGGCAGCGCCTTCTGGACCGTGAAGATCGTGCCCTTCACATTGATGTCGAAGGTTTCGTCAATGTGCTTGGCGGTGATCTCGCCGAGCCGAAGCTGGCTTCCCACCCCGGCATTAGCGAAGACGATGTCGAGGGTTCCGCGCTCGGCCTTCACCGCCGCATAGAGTCGGTCGAGGTCGGCCTCATCCGAGACCGAGCCCTTCACCGCACGGGCATTGGGCCCGAGGTCGGCCACAGCGGCGTCGAGCGCTTCCTGCCGGCGGCCGAAGATGAAGACGAAGGCACCCTCCTCGATGAAGCGCTTTGCTGCGGCGCGGCCGATGCCTGTAGCGCCACCCGTGATCACGGCGGTCTTTCCAGTCAGTCTGTTCATGTCTTGTATCCTTTCTTCATGAGCGCGAGGAGGTGCGTCGTACGGCAGGCGTTCTGCGTCTCCACTACCATGGGGGCTCGTTTTCTTGATCGGTGACGGCTCCGGGCAGGGCTTTGGCGGGAGCCGAATTCGGGAATAAGTCAGACTACAGTGCAGGCGAGGACCTGCGGTATCGCAAAATCCCCATCTTCGCGCTCAGTGCGTGAAGCCAGAAACCCGCGCGCAGCGTGGGACGGCCGGTCGACTGATCAACCCAGGACTGCCGCCTGGAATGCGCCAGGTGTCACGCCCATTGTTCGCCTGAACGTTGCGACGAAATGCGCCGATGTCGCAAAGCCAGTGTCGTCCGCCACTTCGGCAACGGACATGCCTGGCTTCTTCAGTAACCCGATCCCTCGTTCGAGCCTGCGGAGAACCATGTGCCGATGCGGCGTCACACCCGTGTGTTGGCGAAATGCGCGGATGAAGTGGTTGACGCTCAAACACGCGGTGCTGGCCAATTGGTCCAATGTGGGCGACGGGACCGTTGTCTCCTCTAGTGCGGCGGTGATCATGTCGTCGACCCGGCGGCAAGCCGCGCGAGCAAGGCCACCGCGCGCAGGCGCGGGTGGCTGACAACCGCTATGGGCCACGAGGCGTGCCGCGAGGCGATGGACAACAGACTCGAGGAAGAGTGGGTCGTCCGGGTCCCCTCGCGTCGCCGCAACGAAAAGCTGCATTGCCGCAGCCTGCAGTTCGCTGTCATGCGAGTTGACCAATGCCGAACAGGTAAATTGCCCATCAACCGCACCTTCGAGGAAAGTTTCGCGGAGAAATATCTGCAAGATATCGGCTTTACCTTGGACGGCGATCCGGAGCGGTTGGTGCGCGGGCGCCACCATGACGCTCCCGACCGCCGCAACATACGCACGTGACGCCGCGTTCCCCGTCTGGTGGCGGACGGGTACGCCGTTTTGCAGGTTGATCGTCACCCGTACGATATCGGATGCGGCAATGTCGAATGTTCCACCGTTGTGACGCCATCGCGCGACCACTACGCTGGGCGAAGACTCTTCTCCCACCGAATGCATGAACAATGGGGGACCGACCGCATCGATTGTTTCGGCGACTGGTTTCATCTGTCATTTCCGAGTGATGGGTCGTCGTGAATTCCTAGGTTAAATCCACGATGCAACATGCCCACCGGTAGGTCAGCGACTAAAGCCAGGACGGAGACTCACCGTAATCGGGTCCGGTTTCTGTGCGATGACGTACATAGCGTACGTACCCGGCGGCGCCGGCTCGGCTGGGACGCGGCCGACGGACTCCCGGAGTAAGTCACGATTTGTCCGGGTGCCGTCATTGGGCCGATCATGGGCAAGGAGTACTCCGCATCGCTTCAGTTCATCGAGAAGCTGATCGACGGATCTCTGTCGGGGTTGCCTCGGCAAGGGATTGCAATGGTCGATGTGCGTGACCGCGCGGATCTGCAAGTCGCAGGGCCTATGAGGTGAAGGCTTCCAGGCATTTAGTCGATTGTGATTTCACTCAGTAGATATCGCCTTTTCCCCTTCAACTCCCCCCTAATTGTGGGGGGTTGCCGGCGGGATATCTTCCCGATTGGCGTCTCGGGGGGAGAGAGGCTACGGACCATTTGCCGGTGACGGTATTAAAAAAGACGTCGCAGCCGGGGCAGGGTGCCGACAACACGCCCTTATCGCGGGTACTTGCGCTTCCCGGTGCACCCGTTCCTTGGTCGAATCCGTCCGCTGGTCCAAGCTGATCTTCACCGGTAAAGCCAATGCACCCGTGGAGGCTGTCGGCGACGCCGATGTCAAAGCCAAGGTGAACAACACGCCGGGCGCCGTCGGCTATATCAGCGAAAGCGCGGTCGATGGTTCGGTGAAGGTGTTGTACAAGTATTAACCAGTTGTAGCGTTGAGTATGGGCCAGCTGCCTTCCAGGCTGCCGGCCTTTGTTCCGCAATAAGCTTGGGCAGTAATCGAATGTTCGCGTCTGGGCCACTGCGGCAGCCTCGCGCGACCGGCAGCTTTGGGGTAAACCACAAAAGAGGTCCACTGGCCGGTTATGGCACCTTGCGACCCGGAAGCGGTCAAGCGGCCGATCAGGGTGTTGCTCTCCCGCCGGCGAGACGTCGCCGGCGGCCGCGAAAATAAGCGGCCGCAATATGACTCGCGGCCGCTCCGTTCGATCAGCAGACCGAAACTGTCTCCGTTGCCGTCATTACTCGTGGACGGAGCTTACTGAATCGCTCGGCAAGCGGGCCGCATATCGCTTCGAGTGGTTGCTGCCGGGGCCACGGCTGGCCCGCGTACTTGCCGGCCGAGGAGATGAAGGCGCGCCTGGTGGCGCTAGTCGCGCGCATGCGACGGGGTTGATCGGCGGTTGCGCACGCTCGGTAATAATTCGGTGCGAAGACTTCATTCGACGCACTGAGCGCAGCCTGAGCAGCAGTCAATCAATCTTTTTTTCGCGCCGACTGGCAAGTGATGCCGAGCTGGTGCTGCACGGTGTGCAGCAGGTCGCGCTTGTGGGCTGCTACCTGCTTTGGTGCCAACGACTTGAAATTGTCTTTTGGGATCAGAATAGCCAGCGCGCTGACGTAGAAGACGGTGTGACCTATCACGGCGCTCGCAGCATGGAAAGGGTTGTCATGGAGGGGATTGAGCTCGCCGCTCGCACGACCCTGTTCAAAAAGCGTCCAATACGTGCGAAAGAGCCGCTCGCTGGCGGAGTAGATGCTCTGCGCCGGGCGCTCCTCGGAGTTGGCGACATAGCGCAAAATTAGGCGGGCAATGGTCGGGCGTGTAACCAGCGCATCTACCCAGGCATTCACGGCTCGCTCAAGGCGCTTTGCGATCGGCCCTGGCGTTGAAAGCGCTTTATCAAGGTGCGCGGCTAGCGATCCGAATGCATCATCAAGCATAGCCTCGTGAAGCATTTCCTTGTCGCGGAAATAGTAAAAGAGCGCAGCCCGCGTCAAGCCGACTGCTTCAGCGACGTCCTCAAGGCGTGTAGCCTCATAGCCGCTCCGGGCGAACAAGTTTTCGGCAGCCGCGAGGATGGCAGACCGGGTTCGATCAGCTTTTTTTGCGGTGCGCTCGGATTGGCGAGGACCATTCACAGATTTAAGGCTCTCGGACCTCATTTATACGGTCCTGCACTGATTGGAATTGAGTGAGTTTTTCATAGATTACGGCTGAACCGCAAGAAAACACTTCAATGCGGCCTCGAGTCCAACAGCAAGCCGATAGGAGATAACCGGAAGGAAGGGCGCGGCCAAGCACACTAGCCAACGCCGCTCGTTATGGGATTAGCGCTAGTCAACCTACAGCTTTCGTTATACAGCCAGCTACTCAATTCTAAGTCGCGGGTTTTGCTGGAAATGGGTAGCCAACCCTGCGCTGGGACAAATTGCCCGGTTTTGCCTTCCCATGCTTCTGAAATAGCCATGTCTGTTATGAATTGTCCCGATTTCTCGGACGACACCAGAACCTTGCGCCAGGTCTTATATACAAAGCTGGGTATATTTCGGAAAAAATCTGAATCTACAAATCCAGGGTGAACAGCATTGCTGGTGATATGCGGCGGCAATCGCCGCGACAGTTCATGGCTGAATACCACATTTGCCAATTTTGACTGTGCGTAGGACGTTAAGCCAAAGAAGTAAAACTTGCGGCCGCGGAAACTAGCAGGATTGATTCTGCCTGCATAATGACCAAGAGACGATACATGAACAATACGGGCTTTAGGCATTTTGACTAAAACAGGTAGCAGCAAGTGCGTTAATAGAAAATGCCCGAGATAATTCACACCGAACTGCATTTCAAAGCCTTCTTTGGTGTATTGCTGATCGAGAGGAAGCACTCCGGCATTATTAATTAGAGCGTCGACTGCCGGAAAATCTTTCTCAATAACCGACGCGAAGTTACGAACGCTGTCGAAGGACGACAGATCCACTAACTGAATCAAGACCTCTGCCTTCGGTGCAGCGTCCATAATTTCCTTGCGTGCAGCTTCAGCTTTAGTTGCATTACGGCAAGCAAGAATAATGCGTTGTTTTTGAATGGCAGCCCGCTTGGCTATTGCGAAGCCAATCCCGGAGTTACTTCCGGTGATTAGAATCGTTTTCTTATCGACCGCGCTCATTTATCGCCTATTCGTCAAATCTAGCAAGCGTGGCTCCAATGGCATAAAGGTAATTCACCCGTGGCAAGGGCAGGGACTTACCTCACTAAAATTAGAAGTTATGGCGCACTGTGGCTTGCCTCTCTAGCTGTAGATTTCGCCGTTGCTTCACGAGCCAATCGTTCGTCCCTGAATTTCAGGAGATCTCGAAATCCTATTCGCTTATACAGCGGCTGGGGTTGGATGCCCCATTTATCCTGCGCAGTAGCGGTAGGCCCCGCAGTGCGGCCTTCACCTTCATTAGCTCCATAGAGCGGGTACGGGATTAGACACCGCGCACTTTCATCCGACCATCGGACTTTCATCAATTCGTCACACACTTCAGAAACCGATAGTGTCGGCCAGCCAAACCAAATCAACAGACCCGGCAGGCTAAACGAAGCTTCGAACACCAGAGCTACAAGGCAGACGAACAGTGCGCGTTGCAGCCATTGGTGCATATTTGCAAAATGTGCCGTGGTTCCTGATGGCAACTTATCTTCATTAATGTCTTTCATCAAAATGTCCTCTTACAGTCAGCTGTTGCATCAATCCGTAAATATTTCCCGGTTCACTGTATGCAGGTATGGAAGCGACAGAAACGGTGTGATGAAGAAAATGTCGTAGATCCACCAACCCAATACTGGAAAGGTGATATGGGCGTAACGCACGTCGGCGTAGAAAGTCATGTTCAGGTTATAGCCGAGCCACACGATGAGGCCCATCCAGCAGGTCACTATCAACCACTGTTGTCCCCAGCGCTTCATTTGCAATAACCCGATGGCCGCAACCAATCTGGGACAGAAGCAAGCCAGGATGAGGGATATTTCCCAGGCTTTTTCACCAGGCGCACCAGCGCCACCAATCGAATATGGGCCCATCTTGAGCTCGTTGTAGTGCCAGAAGTAGCCACCGTCAAAGACCGCACCCCATCCTGCCGTAAGAACCCGATTGATCAGGGAGTGGTTTGCAAGCAGATCCATCGCCCAGCCCAAACTGTTTAATGAGGAATCAATGATCACCAGATAGCCAATCAAGGTAACGATAAGCGGGCGAACAGAAAGTCCCGCTTTCGCGGCCAACGCCTGCATTCGCAAGCCATAGAAGAAAAGTGGCAGACCAAATATGCCTAGCACACCCGTACCCATGAGAAGGGTACCTCCAATCATCCATTTATCTGCGTGCCACTGCGCTTCCTTGCTTTCGTTTTGATGAACGTCGTAAGGGCCAAAAGTCTTCGATGCGGTAGCCATGATTGTTTACCAGTCGCTGATGGAATAGAGGTGCAATTGAAAAAGAAATAATCCCAATAGATATGAATACAGCAATATCTGGAAAACAATCATGGCCCTCTTTCTGCGGCGGTCCTGTTCTGAAACAACTCTCTTGCTCATCGTTTCGCTCCTGATTGACGTTTTTTATTGCTGTCAACAATTTCAGATGTGCCTGAGCTAAGCAGACACGCAGCGGCAATTTCGCGCAGCCCATCGGTGACAGCTCCGTCGTTACTCAACGGGGCCAGGATGCATACCTCAGCGGCCTCCAGTTCACTCGCTCCCGCAGCAATCATTTTGGCAGCCGTTATCAGCGTGCGTGTTGAGGGAGGTTCAAAGTGGAAGACGTCGTCGGCCTTACGAATACTGGTCGCGCACCGCACCAGTCGCGTTGCTATCGACAGATCGATGTTCGCTTCGGCAACTAATACCTCAGCTTCGCGCTCCGGCGGCAGGAAGCTCATCGCTACCGTGACGAAGCGCTGTCGGAAAGATGGCTTGAGCTCCTTCAATGAACTTCTGTACGCGGGGTTATATGAGCACACCAACATAAATGTTGCAGGTGCTTTAACAACTTCGCCCGCGCGATCAAGATAGAGAGTCCGCCGGTGGTCAGTTAAGGAGTGTAAAACCGCCAATGAGTCGTGGCGTGCCTCAACCACCTCGTCCATGTAGCATATGGCGCCCTCCTTAACGGCCCGGGTAAGCGGTCCGTCGCTCCATATGACATCTCCACCGGTAACCATAAAGCGGCCGACAAGATCAGCACTTGTCAGGTCATCATGGCAACTGATGGTGACAACCTTGCGGCCAAGCACTTCGCCCATATGTTCGATAAGCCGGGTTTTGCCGCAACCGGTTGGCCCCGTAAGCATGACGGGGAGAAGTTGTTCGGCCGCCTGCTTGAATAGCGCTACTTCATTATTATTGGCGTGGTAAAACGTATTGTTCATGGACTTCTCAATTCAATATGATTACGCCGCTATAAGTTCGCGGTGAACGCGGGCTAAAATGCGCGGTAATTCATCAACTTTTCTGATGCGCGTGGACCGCTGCGGCCCGAATACAAATGGCAGCGGATCCACCTTGGTTTGTCCAACGCCGATGTAAAACAGGGATACGCCCGCGTCTTCGGCCTCTTCCACGGCATGCGCCGAGTCTGCCCAGGCATAACGCCCTTCGTATCCTTCATCCGATATCAGGCCATCTCCGATAATGATGAGAAGCCGCCGTTCGGATGGCTGCTGGAGCAAGCGACTGGTTAAGTGTCTCAATGGCGCACCCAGTCTCGTGTAACCGCCGGTTGTAATTCCCAGTTCTCCCGGTGTAACCGAGTGGACGTCCTCAAAATCTCGTAAACAGGTGATGTCAATGCGATGTCGGGTTTTGCCACTAAAAACGAAGAGTCCGTGGCGTTCGCGCGCCAAAGCCATGGCATGGCAAAGCCCATCGGCGCAGGTCAGTTCCAGTTTAAAGACATCACCACCGCCGACGCTTAATGAAGCGCTGCCATCGAGCAGTAGCGCGGTGGTAACGTCACGAAGCGCCGGCTGCAAGTCCCTGAATACGCGCGCTTCGGATTGCATGCCAGTCAATCGATTTACGTGATATGTAATGTATTGATCGATATCGAGATCAGACCCATCTTCAAGCCTGTTCTTCATCACCCGATGGGTGTGCTCTTCAAACCAGCGGCGCAAATCTGCGGATGCGGGCTTGGCCGTCCTTTTACTCGGTGAAACTTTGCGCTCCAGAACGGCAACATGATCCGGCAGAAATTGTTCGGTCCACATATTCCATTCGGGGTAGGGGACGCCCGCACGCCAGTGAGCACGTATCTCAATGTCATCCTCTTCCGGTCGGCTAGGCGGTGGCAGGCGCGAGCTTTTGATATTGCTTTCCCCGCCGGCAGGAATTGATTCATAGCCGGGCGAGATGTAGCGCTTATTTGTCGACCACGGCATCCGACCTTGAGCCCGCGTTAGCGCGGCAAGAAATCCCTCTTTTGCCCCGAGTCCCACGGGTAACCGACCGAGTATTGGGTGAAAGTCCAGCTCTTGTTTTGAACAGGCAAGCTGCATGGCGCGCTTTAGAATGTCAGCACTATCCAAATCTTCGTCCAACATGTCGAGATCGGGCAGAAAGCGCCGCACCTCCGGGACCAATCCAGGCCAACGCGAACTGACCCAGCCAAGAGCGACCCCACCTTCTACCAAGGAAAGTGCTGTGGCCTGTCTTGGAGTCAAAGCCTGTAAGGTATAAGCCGCAATGCGACTCTTCGACGGTGAGCACTGCAGTGCAATTGCGCAGGTCCAGGTTCTCAGAGTCCATCCCAAGGTAACGGGAGGATAGGGAATATGCATCTCGGTGCGCAAAGCATTCATGCCAAACGCCCGGCGCTCGCCAGAAATCAAGCGAATGCGTTTACAGCGCCCACTTGAAAATGCAGACGCCACAATGGAGCAGCTTCGCTCTACGTTGCTGGCCTGTCCAACACCTGAAGATCTAGCCATAGCCGACACAGTCATAGCCGCCTACAGCGGCATTAAAAGGTGCCCAAGGAATCCATTAACCAGTACCAGAACCAGATAACCAACCCTATCGCGCCGAAGGCGAGACCAAGTCGCACGCCTTCCGTCCATATCAATTCCCACATGCCAATATCCTCTAATATGTTGAAAATAATATATTTTTAAATCAAAGAAGAGCATGCGGTGTCATCCGCCAATCTCCCAGCCGAGCGAGCGAATGAAGCCGGTGATAGTTCAAGCCTTACACAGATTCGACTGTCTCGCAAGTATATTTATAACTTGCGTGAAAGTAGAAAATATGTGACCATCTCGAGTAATTACAAGACGGTCGAAGAGCGCACAAAGCGGCGAGGAGGGGAAAGCAATGACGAACGAAACAACGTTGAGCCCGACCGTTCTCACACCACAACATGTTCCCGAGTCGTTGGTGTACGACTTCGACATGTTCGCCGATCCGGCCTACACCGCGAATCCGCACAAACGCTTGCTGGATCTTATAGAGCATGCGCCGCCGGTGTTTTGGACCCCGCGCAACGGCGGTCATTGGATCTTTTTGAGCTACGCCGCTAATTTTATTGCGGCACGCGATACCGAAATGTTTTCCAGCGAACAGATGCCGATGGAGCTGGTCGAGCAGATGATGGCCAATCTGCCGCCGGGAACTCCGCGCATTCCCTTGGCGAAACCTGTCAGCATCGATCCTCCTGAACACAGCAAGTATCGAATGCCGTTACAGCGTGTCTTTTCACCCAAGACGATCAACGATCTGGCAGGTGACATTCGGGCGTTGGCCGATCAGCTCATCGACAGAGTCATCGAGCGCGGCGAATGCGAGTTCATGTCCGACGTCGCGGAGCCGCTGCCAGTGCAGATCTTTCTCAAGATGATGGGTCTGCCGCTGGAGCGACAGAACGAATATCGCGCACTGGTGAAAGAGCTATTGGCTATTCAAACCGGTGATCTGGGGAAAAGCATCGCGTTACTCCAGCGCATCGTTGCAAGCATGCGCGATATTATGCTTGAACGCCGCGAGCATCCGCGCGACGACCTCATCAGCCTGCTGTGGAAAACGGAAATCGACGGTAAACCGACGACGCTCGACCACGTTGATGACTACTGCGTGCTGCTGTTTATCGCGGGCCTGGATACCGTGATGAATGGCATGGGGTTTGGTGTACACCATCTGGCTCAGGATTTAGCACTGCAGGAGCAGCTTCGCGCCAATTCGAAATTGATTCCGGAAGCATCTGAAGAGTTATTGCGTCGTTACTCCTTCGTCATACCTAATCGGCGCGTTACTAAAGCCGCCATGTTCAATGGCGCTCCCCTGCAAGAGGGTGATCGCGTGATGCTCTTTCTTCCAGCAGCCGATCTCGACAAAAACGAGTTTCCCAACCCAGAGAACTTCGATCTCAAGCGTGAACACAAGGTGCATATCGTATTCAATGCCGGTCCGCACCGCTGCTTGGGGTCGCATCTTGCTCGCCTTGAGCTTCAGATTCTTTACGAACAACTGCTCGCGCGCCTGCCTGCATTCCGCCTTGATCCAACCCGGCCGCCAGCATTCCATTGCGGTCCGATCATCGGAGTTGACTCTCTTCACTTGACTTGGAAGTAAATATTCACGGGCAAAGTCGGGTTTATGGCTCGAACCCGAGCAGCGGTATGAATATGCCAAACGGAATGGCAGGGCAACTGATTCGGAGGATTCTTTCTTGGGTGCGTTAATCATGCTAGGAGCGCTTTTCGGACTGATTATCTTCATCTTCGGATTGGCGCTTCGCTTTGATCCGGATGCGCGACGTCCGGTAAAGAACAAGGGGAGCCACTAATGTCGCAGCTCCCGTTGCTTCTGAAAATCGGCACCTATTTCTCATACATCGGTGGATTTTCCTTTATCGCGGTTGGTGCGTACCTAAGTTTTCGCCGTGGACGCTTGCATCCCCTAATGTTGGCATGCATTTCCGCAATGGCAACATCCTGGATTGAGGCTCCTTACGACTGGGTCATGTATGCGCAGTTCCCGCCGGAGCTGCCTCGGATGCCATCCTGGTGGCCGGTCAACATGACATGGGGCGGCCTTCCGTCGGCGGTCCCCTCAGGTTATATCGCGTACTTCATTCTTCCTGCGGTGATCAGCGCCGCTTTTGCACGTCGTCTGAGCGCAACTTTTCATTGGCGGCTACCGATCGCCTTGCTCGTTATTGGTTTGATCGTCGGTAGCGGCTGGGCCTTCGTATTCAATGCGATCTTTGGTGCTCGACTTGGAGTGTTTTACTATGGCTATGTGATCAAAGGTCTAGCGCTATGGCCCGGCACGAAGCATCAGTACCCACTATACGACACGCTTGCAATGGGCATTCAAATGATGGTGTTCACCTACATTCTGGGGCGAACGGACTCGCAAGGCCGGACATTCATCGAGGTGTGGTCAGATTCTAAAGCCACAACACGTCTAGGGTCCCAACTGCTCTCCGTTGTCACCATCATCTTCATCGGCCACGCCATCTATCTCTCCGTATTCGCACCTCACCTTGCAACCAAACTGATGGGATTGGTCAATGTTGGGCCGACCGAGCAGTTGTTCGAGGGCGTGCCCAATCAACCGCTTTAGGGAAGGTCTGATTTATGCGTCGACTTTACCGAGTTGACGTAATTGGAGCCTGGCATGCGCGAGAAGCAAGGGACGTTGGCTGAAGGCGGGTTTGAAGCGTATCGAAAAGCAACTCGGCGGGATGTGTTTCTGAGTGAGATGGATCATGTGGTGCCGTGGGCGTCGTTGTGCGCGGTGATCGAGCCGCACTATCCGAAAGCCACTGGAGCCGGACGTCCCCCGGTGGGGCTGGAGCGGATGCTGCGGATTTACTTTCTGCAGCACTGGTACAACCTGTCGGATCCTGCGGTCGAGGAAGCGCTATACGACTCGATGGCAATGCGGCGCTTCGTTGGCATTGATCTGGGGCGCGAGCCGGTGCCGGACGAGACCACGGTATGCAAATTCCGACATCTGCTGGAGCGCAACGGACTGGGTGAGAAACTGTTCCAGGACGTGCTGCGTCATTTGGAGGCTTCGGGCTTTCGTCTGTCGCGGGGCACGATCGTGGATGCCACGATTATCAGCGCGCCGTCGTCGACGAAGAACCGCGAGCAGACACGCGACCCGGACATGCATCAAACCGAGAAGGGTAATCAATGGTATTTCGGCATGAAAGCGCATGTGGGCATAGACAGCCACAGCAAACTGATCCACTCGGTGGCAGCTACCGCCGCCAACGTTGCGGATTCGATGCTATTGCCGGACCTGCTGCACGGTGGGGAGACCCGCGTGTGGGGCGATCAAGCCTATCGGGGACAGGCCGAGGTGATTCGCGAGCAGGCGCCCCATGCGCGTGATTTCACGAATCGGCGCTATCGTCAGCGCGGCATCGTCGATGAGATCGAGCGGGCGAAGAACCGGATCAAGTGTTTGCGCCCGACCCGCTCATGGAAACCTCGGCCGCATGCAATAAAGTGCGGCCGAGGTTGAACGTATGAACGATCTTCAGTTCATTGCCGGCGGCAGTGTGAAGCTGCCGGTGAAGCTGAAATCCGGCGGTTGCCGCGACTCTGAAGTATGGTACTTGAACATCGGCGCCTCGTTCGCCGCGTAGATGCCGAGCTGATCGCCCCTGCTCAAGTTGACGGACACGCCCACCAGATCCGCGTCGAAGTTTCCGGAGCCGTGGATCGGATACAGCTGCACGTCCACCAGCTCGACCTTGCGACTACCGGAACGTTGCACGCCGATACCGAAATAGGCGTAGGGGTTCTGGCTGGAGTTGATGTTCACCGTCATGTGCGGAATGCCGGCAAAAGCCTTGTTGCCGGTGGCGGTGTACAAGGACACGAACGTGGCATTCTTGCTGCCGCCGCTGACCTTTTGCGCCGTGCGGACGTTGTAGGTCTGGCCATTGGTCGGGATGGAGTTCATGGCGAAGCCGGTGTTGCCATCGACGGTGAAGCAGTTCTTGGGAATGTCGACATGGCCGGTGTAGTGGTTGGGACCGAACATGACCTCATCAATGAATGAGAACATCGCTTCGGTGATGTCGAAGGACTGACTGCCGCAGTGCGGCGTCTGCTCCATGCCCACCGCAATAAGGCCACTCTTGAACGGAATCCAGGAAGTGAATGGGATCTGGTGACCGTACTGCTGGAGCAGCAGCCGCACGTCAGCGCCGCCGGCCCGCAAACATTGCGCGTTCTGGATGCCCTCGTTGGCGGTGAAAAGGCTATCCTTCCAGCCCTGGACCAGGAAGGTCGGGACTGTCGGTAACGACTGCCCAGGCGCCGGAGTAAATTGCGTGTCACCACAGTATGCGTTCGGTCCATTAGGGCCAGAGAGGTTCAGCAGGGGCGTGAAGTCTTGTTCATCACCCTTCTTCGGTACGCTTTTAGAGAAATTGACTAGGGTTGGGTTCATCTGGCTGCCGAAGACCTGCCCGAGAATGAGTAGTAACTGGCTCCATTGGGTCTTGGGTTGGAGACCTGGCAATCCCGGTCCCAGGCTCTCGGCGAGATAGTGCCAAGTCAGTGCGGGAACCATGACCTGAATCCGGCTGTCGAGCGAGGCGCCCAGCAACTGGAAACCGCCACCATAAGAATAGCCCAAGGTACCCACTACCATCTTGCCAGTATGTGCATCACGCGCTAGCTGCGGCCCGAGGTGCGAGTCCGCCCAGTTGAGCACTGCCTCGATATCTTTACCATTGTAAGCGGCGCTCATCATCTCGTCGGTCCCGCCGGAATCGCCCCAGCCACGCTCGTCGAAGCTGATCGCGTAATAGCCATTCTCCACCGCCAGCGCCACGGCCTCCTCGGACTGTGTATATAGAAACGGCGCAGTAATGCCGGTGCCGTGGAGTGCGGTCATGCGGTGGCCGCCCCAGGGATTGCCATGCAGAATCAGCGGCACCGGGGTGTTTGCCGGTGCGTTCGGTGTGAACAGCGTGGCGGCGATCTGGGTCCCATCGAACGACGTGATGACGATGCTGGTATCGATGCTCTGCGTCAGCGCCGGGCCGCCGCCGGTTAGTGTCAGCGCCGCAGCCTCACTGCTGTAACTCGATACCGCTATAAATGATAGTGCAATTGCACCAGATAAATACATTCGTTTGGCGACTAAGCTTTGCATATACGATCTTTCCTCATGGTTGTAAGTGCATGGGCATAGTCGGGCTGGGATCGCACTCATCGCAGTCCCTAAAAGCCGGCTTTGCCCTCGTGCATCCAAGGCGCGTGAAGAAGAAGAAGACATCGCAAGGTGCTGCAGAGCACATTTATTCGCGGTGGGGATTTCGGCAGGCAGCTCTTGATGCCGCTTTAGTAATGGCACGCACCAAGAACACCGTGCGCTGTGCCTTGCTCGAAAACAGCCGCCGCCTGCATCTGTACCCTTCGTACTCGACTCTCCTCCACACCCGCCCGCCTGATTACTCCATCGCGAGTTGTCTATGTGAACACAGGATCACAATACAAACTATATCCCGGAGGGCGCTGAATTCAGTTGTATATAGAGGTTGAAGTACTTGTATGTAGAGGCTGAATTGAAAGCATAGCTAAGCAAGCTTTTAGAACTGATGAGGTACGGCCTTAGCCCCAAATTTTCTATCCTTCGGACTTCTCGCACTTCGCGAGCCTGTCCAGCAAGTTGAAGTAACCGGCCATTCGCTCCCGAATGATGGCTTCATTCAGACCAGCGTCCTGCAGCGAGTACTTGAACTCGCCGAGCTTGTGCATCGCGTTTCGGGAGTTCCACTCGATCATGTCACGCCGCGCCGCTGAGGTCAGCGTTACATCCGCATGTTTGTAGACCTGCTCGATGACTGCGGGAAGATCGCCAACGATTTCTTCGAAGCGCAAATCCAGCAGGGGTAATTCGGGATGTGACCGTCGATTGGCCAAATGGGCGGCCATCGTCCCGAAGTTGCGCTCCACTAAGTAGTTATTGTCAGGTTCAGCTCCACCGTAGGCGTTCCGAAAACAGTGCACCAGCCGGCACATCGATGAAAGCGTCTGTAGAGGAGAGCGGTTCGCAACGACAAAACGCGCCTCCGGGAAGACCTCCAGGATTTCCGGCTCCAGTCCGTTATAGTTGGGTGATTTCAGCAGCCAAGTGTCAATGATCATTGAAAACGGACCAAGTGTGATCACGCAAAACTGACCAGGGCTAATTGCTATTCAGCTTCGTTTCTTAAAGCGGTATGAGTCGTTGCCGGTCTCGATGATGTCGCATCGGTGGGT
>Ga0265334_10000304_pt1 | contig 27517 bp, 20 predicted proteins | sample 42023metaG_FD_192442 | JGI IMG/M metagenome (GOLD analysis project Ga0265334, IMG submission 192442) | Rhizosphere microbial communities from Carex aquatilis grown in University of Washington, Seatle, WA, United States - 4-20-23 metaG | ecosystem: Host-associated > Plants > Roots > Rhizosphere... | reverse complement strand
TCGTCTCGCCGAAGAAGGCCTTGGTGTTGGGCCGGACCGCCGCCCGCCAGGTGTCCAGGTCGTCGGGGTTCTCGACGAAGGTGACCTCGATACCGATCTTCGGGAAGGTGTAGTGCAGCAGATTGTACGTACCGCCGTACAGACTGGGGCTGGCCACGATGTGGTCGCCGGCCTGGGCGATGTTCAGCAGGGCCACGGTCGCCGCCGCCTGCCCGCTGGAGACCAGCAGCGCGCCCACGCCGCCCTCCAGGCTGGCGAGCCGCTGTTCCACGACGTCGTTCGTCGGGTTGACGATCCGGGTGTAGATGTTGCCGAACTCCTTGAGCGCGAACAGGTTCGCCGCGTGGTCGGTGCTCTGGAACACGTAGGACGTGGTCTGGTAGATCGGCAGGGCACGCGCACCGGTGGCGGTGTCGGGGGTCTGACCGGCGTGGATCTGACGGGTCTCGAAGGACCAACCGTTGCTCACGGAGTTCTCCCAGGATGCGAGGGTGCGGCGGCGCAGGGGTAGGCGCCATCGCCGCGGGGCCGATGGGGGGCACGACAGGACTGGAGGTCGACCACAGACAGGGACGACCGGACAGGGATGCGGACCTCAGATCCGCCGAGACGTCGACGCACCGGAACCGGCGGGTTCACCGCCGGAACGCGTCAGGACACGTCGACCTGTTACCTCACCGACAACACATGGAGTAGTTCACGGCCTGCTCCTCAGTTCGGGGCCCGACCGGGCCCGCGCTTGCCACCACCACAACGGCGGTCGGCCTGGTCATCACCCGGGGCACCCCACCGCGGCGGAGGGTTGCCGTCCAGCGAGCCGGGGCTTGACGCTGGCACTCATGACCTAGAACAAGCGTAGACCTTGACCCAGCCCGCGGAACAGTTCATCTCACGATTCGGATGACTCCCCGTAGATCTGGGGTGACGTCCCGGATCATGGCGGTGGTGACCCGACAGCTGTGGGAGCGCGGTCGGACGGTCACGGGGCGGGTGGCCCGATCTTCCGCGATCGTCGGCGGGGGAATCGCGGTGACGGACCGGCCCACGGCGGTGGCACCGCCGCGGCCAGGAGACGACGCACGAGGCCGGCCAGACGATGGTCCGGATCCGCGTCCGCCGCCGAACCGGCGAGCAACCGGGCCCGCACCCCGTCCCCGGTCCACCAGGACAGCCAGGCGAGGACCGCGAGCGCATGGACCCGGTCCGCCGGATCGGCCGCCCGGGCCAGGGCCGCCAGCAGCCGATGTCCGCTCTCCGCCAGCGCCGGATCCGGAGGTGTGGCCATCAGGGCCCCGAGATCCGGCACCCCACCACTGACCAGCGCGGAGGCGGCCTCGCTCGCGCCGGGCACCAGACTGACCATCACTGCGTCCCGGAACCGCACGTCGACCAGGGCATGCGCCAGCTTCCGCGCGACCTCCCGCTCAGGCAGCGCAGGCCCGGAGCGCACAGACTCCGGCAGCGCCGGCCCGGGCAGTGCCTGCCGCCAGGTCGACCAGGCCCAGCCACGGTCGACCGCCTCGAGTGGGGGTGGTGCAGGGACCCCCTCCCGCAGGAGGTCCGGGTCCGCCCGGACGTCGGCGAGCAAGTCCGTCTCGTCCTGGGCCAGGACGTGCCCGGCCACGACGTGGTGCAGGGCGACCTCACTCGCGGTCGCCTCCGTCAGGGACTTGCTCCGTGACGGATCGCCCCGGCCCGCGACGGGGAGCAGCGACCGGTAGCGACTCTCCCCCACCCCCACGACGTCCGCGACCCGGATTCCGGCCGAGGGCAGCACCGCCAGCACCGCTGACACCCATGCCTGTCCCGCGGACGCTGGGGGGTCGTCGACGGCGTGGGCATCGGGCGCGGCTCGGATCACCTTCCGCATCCGTGTCCCCTCCCCGGCACCGTCGCCAGCAGCCCTGTCGTCCGCGCCCCTGCTGCCCGCGGCCCCGCTGCCGCCCGCGACCAGGACGTCGTCGGCCACCACGAGCACGACCGCCCCGTCGGCACCGTCCTGGCGAAGGGTGCGGGCCAGGCGGCCCAGACATTCCGCACGGTGGACAGGACCGGGGAGATCGACCCGCACCACGACCCCGATGCGCTGCCGGGCACCGTGCAGCGCCACGGCGACCAGGCTCCGGCGGGGACGGAACCCCAATGCGTACCAGGCGGTCGCGATGACCTCGCGGTTCCCGCCCCTGACCACGACTCCCATGCCCACAGCCTCATGGACGGGCACCCCGGACACTCGTCCCCGGGACCACCTGTGGACAGCCCTGAGATCGGAGCCGCCTGTGCACAGCTCGCGCGACACCCTCCGCCAGATCCGGGGAGCCTCCCCCGGCCCCGGCCCCGGGATCCGGGATCCGCGTGACCCATCCGTTCCGCGGTCCCGGGGAGGCTCGCGACCAGTCCTCGGGACGCTCCCGACCAGTCTGCGGCACGCTCAGTAGTCCCGGAAGCAGGGGCCTCGGGAGAGCAGAGCCAGACCCCGAAGGTCCCCCGCCGCATAGTCCGTCGCCAGAACCGTGGGCTGGGGGTACAGGAGCTGGTGGGCGTCCTTCACGTGGTCCAGGCCCATGAGATGCCCCATCTCGTGCAGGATCACGCCACGGATCCTGGCCCTCCCCGCCTGCCAGGTGCCGACGTCGCCGAGGTTCTCGCGATTCAGGAGCACGATCCCCGAGACGTACCGCCGCTGGCCCGGGTGACGTCCGCCCACGGAGACAGGACCGCCCAGACCCGCATAGTCGGTGATCTCCGAGTCCTCGGCCGGGCTGGTCCAGGCCACGAGCACGGGCGACCAGCGACGGCCGTAGCGGGCCGCGTCCATCGCCGCGCGGTGCGGATGCGGAGCCTCGTCCGTCGTGCCGTCGTTGACGAAGCTGAATCCGGTCACCCGGCTCAGCTCGGCGAAGGATTCCTCGATCAGCCCGCTCGCGGCCGGGGGCATTCCCTGCGTCCGCACGACGTAGTGGATCGGGCGGCACGGATCCCAACGGATCGGGAGTCCGGAGCCGTCGTCCTCAAGGTTCAGGAGGGCGTAGCCGCCCTTTCCCGCCGGGGCGGCCGCCGGGGTGCCGATCGGGGTCGGTCGGGCGTCCGCCGGGGGCCCGTCCGGTGCTCCCGAAGTCGTCCATGGACGGTTCTCCATCCGCACGCCCACTACGACGAGCGCGGCCAACGCGGCGAGCACCACGACCAGCGCCATGGGACGGGAGGCGCTCCGGCCGTGCCGGGGCTGTCCCCAGCGGGGGTCCAGCGGCACCGGTACCGGAGTGACCGGTCCTGGTGGCGAGAAGGTGGCGGGTAACGATCTGCCTGCCCAACCTGCGTCCACCGACGCACCGGGTCGGGACAGCGTGTCCGGCGCGCCCGTCGCCCTCGCTCCGGTGGGGGACGCCGTCCGGAACCCTGCCGGGGCGGCGGGGAACGACTCCTGAGGGGACGGTCCCCGCTGCACCGGGATCGCGCCTGGGCTTCCCGCCGGGAGGACCAGCGTGCCCGGGTCCCCCCGATCGCGGCTGCGCGGCGATGCGGGCGCCGGTTCCCCGGTGCCGTCCGGTGGGGGCGCTGGCCGGCCCGAGGCCGACCCGGCGAACGGCGGCAATGGCTCCTGCACACGGCTGGGATCGGCGGTCCGGGATCGTGTCTGGACCGGTACCCCCCGTTCGGCCGCGTGCTGATCCGCTTCAGCGCCCGGCCCCGGTCATGGGGTCGAGAGGTCCGGTCATGGGGGTGCCCGCCCCTGGTGACGGGGCCGAGAGGCCTGCTCATGGGCACGAGAGGCCGTGCGGACTCATGGTGTCGAGAGGCCGTACCGGCACCCGAGCAGCGGCGTCCGACCAGCGGGGCCCGGGCTGCCGGGCCCCGCCACCCCGCGAGTGAGAGCACAACGCCGTCGGGCGTCACGAGCCCGGCCCTTGCCTGGGCTCCGTCCCACGGCCTCGGTCCCGGGGGGATCGCCCCTGGGGCCCCGCGCGCCACCCTCCGTATCCGCTCCGGACGGTACGAGGAACCTGCTCAAACCGGCCGGACGCCGAGGCGCCTCACGCCAGGGACAGGAAAAGCCTTTCCAACTTGCGCCGATCCGCGATGCCCACCTCGCCGGCTTCGAGACACTGCTGCAATCCCGCCGCGATGATGGCGAATCCGGCCTTGTCGAGGGCCCGCGCCACCGCGGCCAGTTGCGTGACCACGTCAGCGCAGTCCCGCCCGTCCTCCAGCATCCGGACCACTCCGGCGATCTGCCCCTGCGCCCGCCGGAGCCGTTTCACCGCGTCCGTCATCCTGTCTGCCTCGACCTGCACGTCTCACCTCTCCTGCGCTCCCCGGGAGCGTCGTCCGGTCGGGTGACGACTGCGACCCCCGGCCGGGCCGCCCGTCACATGAGTCACCGCCCTGACCTCGGCAATCCAGGCACGCAGGGCCCGACACCGCGGTGTCGTGTGTGCGCTGATCACTGAACCCTACTCCCCAGGGGCATCCCAAGTACCACGAAAACGCCACAGTGGAGAAAAACGACAATAACGAGCACTCCGGGCTCACCGTGTCGATCTCGGCCGGGACCCCCGTCCGTCGTGCGCGCGCTCCCACCGACCGAAGGCTCAGGGTGTTGGCGTACTCCCACCGACCGTTGTGCGGTCGGTGCCTCAGAACCCGCGGCCGTAGACCACGAAGGGCGCATCGGGGCGAGCTCCGATCGCCGATGCCAGCGCCGCCGAGGGCACCGCCCCTCGGACCAAGGCGGCGTGGAACTCGCCTGCCACATTGGCGGCCACCTCGTCGGAGACCCGCGCCACCGCGGCCACCACGCAGCCCACCCCGGCGTGGAGCAGGGCGGCGGTCATGCCCAGCAGTTCTTCGCCCGGGCGCACGGCGGCCAGACCGAGATCGCACGAGGAGAGCACGACGAGCTCGGGCATCCGGGTGGCCCGGTCGAGGTCGTACCCGAACAGGGGGCCGTCCGCCAGGCGCAGGGCCGAGAACAACGGGCTGGCCACCTCATGCGTGCCGTGCGCGGCCACGTGCACCATGCGGGCACGACCCACGGCCCGAAGCACGTCCTCGACCCGGGCACCCGAATCGGCGAGGATCTCGGCACCCGGGTACAGCGGCGCTATCCGGGCGAGCTCGGTCGTGGCGTGTGCGAGATCCGGTCCGGCCACGAGGAGCACGGACCCGGGCGGCACAGTCCCGGATGGCGAGGCACCGGGCACCACAGCCCCGAACGGCAGGGCCCCGAACGGCAGCGGGGCCCCGCCTCGCGTGGCGTTCCCTTCGGAAGCATGCGCGGGAGTCCCGTCCGGCGGAACCGGCGACCGCCGCGGCCCCGGCACCCACCCCTGGCCTGCCACAGCCGGTGTCCCGGTGGACGGGCTCGGGGCCACGGGGGACGGCGGCCTGCGCGCGAACCAGGTCGTCGCCGAGCGGGTCACGCTCACCGGACGCCCCCGCAACCCGGCCAGGGCCGGCCAGGGGACACCGACCAGGGCACCCGACGGGACCAGCACGACCGGCCCGTCCGAGGCGGCCAGGGCGTGCGGCGGGCACAGGCTCCGGGCGAGCAGGTCCAGGTCGCGCCGCAGGGAGCGGTGCACGGAATCACGGATCGGGCCAGGCAACCCGGCCAGGGCCAGCGTGTCCAGGTCCGCGCGCAGCCGCCGCAGGGTCTCGTGCACCTCGTCCACGGGTCCCAGCGGCACCAGCCGCGCGCCGCGCGCGTCCGCCACGAGCAGGTGCAGCTGCCCGGCGCAGGCGAGGTGCACGAGCAGCACGGCGTCCCCGCTCCCGGTGTCGGCGAGTGCCCGGCGCACCTCCGCCAGCCGCACGGGCTCCGCATGCCCCTGGCCCCCGGCCATGTACCAGGACCGCTCGCGAATGGCCCGCTCCAGCTCGGCGCATCGGGCGCGCAGGCCGGATCCGGGCTGGCCGGCCAGCTCGGCCGCGCGCAGCTCGATCCGCAGGTGCCGCAACTGTCCCAGCAGCCCGGCCGCCTCCTCGTCGTGCGGCGGACGCACCGGATCGAGCCGCGAGGCCACCGCCCGGGCCCGCTCGGCCCACTCGAAGACGAGCGCCGGGCGACCGTCCTCCAGAGCCACGCACAGTCCCCGCGCGGCCAGGCTCTGCCCGTGCCGCATCACCCCGGTCTGCAGGTCGAGGCAGCCGAAGGAGGCCTGCTGCCGCTGCAGTTCCCGCAGCCCCCGGGCAAGGTTCGCCAGCTCGGCCCGGCGGCGTCCCTGGGCACCGGCCACCGCGGCCAGGGCCCCCCGCACCTGCAGGCGGGTGAGGAGCTTGTCGCCGGGGCGGACCCGGCCCAGCTCTCGTGCGGTCTCCTCGGCATGGTCCGGACGGCGGGCGGCCAACCACGCGCGAGTGGCCGTCGCCAGGGCGACCCGGGCGTCGTCCACGAGCCCACCGGCCGACAGGCGGGCATGCAGCTCCTGCGCGGCACGCGCGGTGTTCACCCCCGCCTGCCCGGCCTCCAGGCGTGCCTGCAGCCGGACCAGCGACGCCTGCAGGGCCCAGGTGGTCGCGCCCCGGGAGAGGAACCGACGTTCAGCGGCTCGTGCCAGCTCCTGGGCCTGTTGGGGGCGCCCCTCACTCACCGCGATCGCGGCCCGGGCCAGCTCGCACTCGGCCTGGTCCTGCCGGCTGCCCTCGGCGGCGAAGTGGGCCACCGCCCGGCGGAGATCCGCATCGGCCTCGGCGGCCAGCCCGGCCGCGTGCAGCACCCGCGCCCGGTCGAGCAGCCCGACCGCCTGGGTGCCCAGGGCGGCCTCGTCGGCCTGCCGCAGGGCCTCGTCCATCTGGGCCAGGGCCCGCGGGAGGTCCCCGGCCAGGTAGGCCAGGTAGCCGAGGTTGAAGCGTGACTTGACGATCAGTTCGGCCGACTCGCCGGTGGTGGCGACCTGCAGACAGCGCAGGAAGTCCGTCCGCGCGTGCGCCATCTCGCCCCGGCCCAGGCGCAGGAACCCCCGGTTGAGCAGCACCCGTGCGAGCTCCTGGGGCTGGTCCCCCAGCCGGCGCTCGGCCTCGTCCATGTGGCTCAACGCCTCGTTCAGGCGCCCGGCCCGCAGCAGCATGAGACCGCGCTGGCTGGCGACCAGCCCGGAGAGCGCCTCGGAGGCACCGCTGTCCAGGTCGTCCAGCATGGCCAGTCCCTGCGAGAGCTGACCCCGTTCGGCCCGCACATTGGCCAGGGTCAACAGCACCCGGTCCCGGGTGAGCCCCGAGGCCGAGGGGTGCGTGTCGATCCGGGCCAGGATCTGCCGCAGCAGCCGCTCGGCCTCGGCCTGCCGGTAGTCGCCGAGCAGGGCTCGGGCACGGGCGTAGAGCTGGTCCACGTCCGTTCGGGACCGTCCGGCAGCCGCCCCCGAACCGGCTGCCGTCGATCTCACCCGCACATGGTGCCGGATCTTCCGCACGCCCGCCCCCTCCGGCAGTGGATCGGCGGCGAACCGTGACCTCAGATCTTGACCGCCGGGGTGACGACAGTTCGGGACAGGACCGGCAGACCGCCCGCCGTCGGATGGAACGCCAGTTGCGCGAGCCCCGCCCGTACCCCGTCGAAGACGAACCGCCCGTCCTCGTCGGCGGTGGTGTGCGTGGTCACGCCCTCCTCCCGCAGTTCCACGGTCAGGTTGCAGCCCAGGGAGATCCACCCGTCCAGCCGGGCCCCGCGGTCCCCGGAGTTCACCGTGATCGTCACGGCCAGGCTGTCGCTCGTGAAGGTGACCGTCCGCACCCGTTCCTCACCGCGGGCTCCCAGGAGCATCTCCTCCCGCAGTCCGCAGAGCTCCTCCTCGGCACCGGCCAGGCTCAGCACGAAGACGACCCGCTCGGCCAGCGTGTCGGGCACCGGATCGAACCGATCCCATGCCCTGCCCACCGCCTCCAGCAATGCGTCGTCGCCCTCGACCGACGACGTCGTCGGCCCGGATTCGCCGTTCATGCCATCCTCCCGTTCCCGAGGGCACGCGATCGCGCACACCGTCGGACCGAACCTCGCGGCGTCCCGGGGACGGTCGGTGTCCCGGGACCTGGGTGACCGGTACCCGTTCTCATGACGTGAGTACCCGTTCTCATGACTTGAGTACCCGTTCGAGCGTCGTCGTCATCCGTGTCGCGCGCGCGCCCGCTCCCTCCCGGGACGGCAGACCCAGGCCCGTCCCGTCCATCTCACCGGACTGCAGGAGATCATTGGCCAGCCGGGCGGCCACCACGGGCGCCGCGAACGAGGTACCGCTCCAGGTTCCGAAGCCGCTGCAGGCGTCGCCCTCGACGGCCGAGCCGAACCGGTCCGGATCCAGGCTGGTGCGCGCCCGGCCCGCGAACGGGTCCTGCGCCGACACATAGGGTTCCCGGCCGCCGTCGAAGGTGATCGGGAAGGTGCTCACCAGCGCCGCGCCGGGGGCCCAGGTGGACACCCACTCGCCGCTGTTGCTGAACATCGCGACCGTGCCGTCCGGGTTCAGCGCGCCCACGCTCGTCACGCCCACCCCGCGGGACGGCGGTGCGGTGGAGAAGGACGCAGGCACCATCGGGCGGGTGGTCGCGTCGTTGCCCGCTGCGGCGATCACCGCGACACCGTGCGCGGCCAGCTTGTCGATCACCGCACGCAGGGCACCGGTCGCCGCCGTGTCGGAGGTCTCGGGGTAGTAGCCGACGGACAGGCAGATCACGTCCACCGGGATACCTCCCTCGTGGCCCTCCTCGTACAGCAGGGTCAGGGTGAGCAACTGGTGCAGCACCCGCAGCACCGAGCCCTCCGCGACGTGACCGTCCCCGTGCGCCACCCGCGCGGTGATCAGGTTCGCGTCCGGACAGACCTGGCGCACCAGACCCGCCATGAACGTGCCGTGCCCGGCGATCGGGTCCAACTGTCCGGACAGCGGGTCGACCGTGCGCCCCCCGGCCTCGCAGTCCGTGGCGGGGTCGGACTCGCCGATGACCTCGCCCAGGCAGGACGGGCTGCGCGTGACGATGTCGTCGGGCAGCCACGGGTGCGCCCCGCAGCCGGTGTCCGGGATGGCGATCACCGGACGGCGACCCCGCAGCACCGAGTCAGGACGCCGGTACGGGGCGCCCAGGACCAGGCCCACCGGACCACGACCACCGTTACCGGGACTGGTGTAGTCGCCGTCGGTGTGCGGGCTCCACTGCGGGTGCGGGCTCCACTGGGGATGCGGGCTCCACTGCGGGTGCACGGACATCAGGTGGTCCAGGCCCAGGTGACGGGCGAGTTCGGGGGCGTCCGTGCGCAGCTCCTGCAGCACCTGCCAGGCGTCCGGAACCGTGTCGGACGACGCGCCCGCCGCGGCGACGAAGCTCACCCGGGTGGACGGTTCGGGGCCGGCGTGCGCGGTATCCGGGTCACCGGTGGCGGCGGGCAGGTGCCGGCGCAGCGTGTGCCGCACCCCGTCGGACTGTACGTGCAGCTGTACCCGGGCACCCCGTGGTTCCACGATGCCCCGGAGGGCCTCGACCGCGCGTTCACCGTGCCCGCCACCGGCCACGAGCAGCGAGTCGGCCACGTAGACCGTGGGGCGAAGCTCCTGCCCGGGCAGGGTCGGGGCGTGCGTGGGGTCGAGCACGCGGGCGTTGTGCCGCACGAGTACCTCCGAGTCGGGCAGCGTGGGGTCGACGTCCCCGGGGCCGGGCGGCCCGCCACTGCCATAGATCGCCATGTGACTCTCCCTGCCGATTCCCCGTCCGTGGGTTCACGCCCCGGTCACGGGACGCCACCGAGGACCGACCCCGTCCGAGAACACTCGTTCCCAGGGCGGTGACCGCCCCGGCCACGTGTTCCTGACGGGAGGAGCCCGCCGTGGTTCACCGTGATACGGGCCCCCCGCCGTTTCCTCCCACCGGGTGCAGGCCTGCCGACGGACCGGAACTGCCGGCCGGCCTGGCGGAACCACGACCGTCACGGCGGGAACGACGGCCATCATGGTGACATGGCAACCAGGGGTCGCGAGCCCGTAGCCGGAGTGCACACGACATCCACCGGCACCGTGGCCTTCGTCCCGGACGGCGACGGACGGGGCGGCTGGACGGTGCTGGTCAACGGAGTACCGAGCAGTCACCTCGACCCCGACGACCCGACCCGGCTCGATTTCGAGTACATGCGCTGGATCGGTGACTTCCTGGACGTCGTCGCCGAGCCCGGCGCCGGGTTGCGGGTGGCGCACCTGGGCGGCGCGGGCTGCACCCTGCCGCGTTACGTGGCGGCCACGCGACCCACCTCGCGCCAGGTGGTCTTCGAGCTCGATCCCGAGGTCCTCGACGCGGTGCGCGCCGCCTTCGGCTTCCGTTCGACCCGCTCGCTGCGCCTCCGCGCGGGCGAGGGACGCGAGGGCCTGGCCACGCTCCCCGACGCCAGCCAGGACATCGTGGTCCGCGACGCGTTCACCGGCGCCCTGGTGCCCCCGTCCCTGCGCACGCGGCAGTTCCTCGCCGAGGTCGCCCGGGTGCTCGCGGACGACGGCTGCTACGTGGCCAACCTCGCGGACGCCCCCGGGTTGGCCAACGCCCGCAGCGAGGCCGCGACCACCCTGACCCGGTTCCCCTCGGTGGCGCTGATCGCCGAACCGGCCCAGTTCAAGGGACGCCGCTACGGCAACGTGGTGCTGCTGGCCGGCAAGGCTCCGCTGCCGATCGAGGAGCTGCGCCGGCGGTTGGCCGGAGGCGTGGTCCGCGCACGGCTCCTGGACACCGGGGAGGTGCGGGCCTTCGCCGCCGGCCGGATCCCCGAGGAGGACCCCGGGCACCTGCGCTGGCTCACCGACCCCGAGCCGGACGCCGACTCCCGGGACCCCGCCCGGCGCTGATCGGAGCAGCCCGGGCCGGCTCCGGAACTCTGCCTCGGCGAAGGTCGCTCGTCCTGCGGACCGGGGTTCGTCACTCCTCGGCGCAGCCGGGGTCACCCGCCCTCAGTTCTACGCCCCGGGGATCCTCACTCCGGCGACCCCGCCCAACCGGTCGATCTCGGCGAGGTCCTCGGCACTCAGTGGTGCGGCGTGGGCCGCCCCGATGTTGGCCTCGAGCTGGGCCACGCTGCTCGCCCCGACCAGCACCGAGGTGATCCGCGGGTCCTTGAGCAGCCAGCTGAGCGCCAGCTGGGCCAGGCTCTGTCCGCGGCGCTCGGCGATGGCATTGAGGGCCTTCAGATGCGTGAGCATCCGCTAGTCGATCCGCCGGGGGTCCAGGAACCGGTTGGCCGCGGCGCGGGAGTCGGCCGGGATCCCGTGGAAGTACCGGTCGGTGAGCAGGCCCTGGGCCAGCGGCGAGAAGGCGATGCAGCCCACGCCCTCGTCGCCCAGGACGTCGAGCAGGCCGCCCTCCACCCACCGTTCGAGCATCGAGTAGGAGGGCTGGTGGATCAGCAGGGGCGTGCCCAAGGACCGCATGATCTCCACGGCCCGCCGGGTGTCCTGCGCCGAGTACGACGAGATCCCGGCGTAGAACGCGCGGCCCGAACGCACCGCGGTGTCCAGCGCGCCGAGGGTCTCCTCCAGCGGCGTCCGGGGATCGGGACGGTGGCTGTAGTAGATGTCCACGTAGTCGAGGCCCGTGCGACGCAGGCTGGCGTCCAGGCTGGCGAGCAGGTGCTTCCGCGAACCCCACTCGCCGTAGGGCCCCTCCCACATGTCGTACCCGGCCTTGGTCGAGATCACGAGCTCGTCGCGGTACGGGGTGAAATCCTGCGCGAACAACCGCCCGAAGTTGGCCTCGGCGGCCCCTGCGGGCGGTCCGTAGTTGTTCGCGAGGTCGAAGTGCGTGACCCCGAGGTCGAAAGCCCGGCGCAGGATCGCGCGCTGGGTCTCCAGGGGCTTCTCGTCCCCGAAGTTGTGCCACATGCCCAGGGAGATCGCGGGCAGCAGGAGACCGCTGCGGCCGACCCTGCGGTAGGGCATGGCGGCGTAGCGGTCCGGGGCGGCGACGTAGGTCATGTGCGTACCTTGCCAGTCGGCCTGCGCCGGGTCGCCACGGGTCGCCACCGCCACGCCGGTCCGGGGACGCCGGCCGGTCCGGGGGCGCCGTCGCCGCCGATTCGCGAACGCCACCACGCGGATTCCTGAACGCCACCAGGCCGATTCGTGAACACCGCCGGACGCGCCGACACCCGGATGCGCGACACCGGGACCTCTGTCCCAGCTCTCGGTACGGGGTGTCCACAACTCGACACGGGATGTCACTGGCCTGCGGGAAAGCCCCCCGCGACACGCCGTTCGAGCCGGATATGTGCGCCGACTCACGCCCCCGATGCGGGCGCGATTCCCCCTCGCGGGACGGATACTGTAGACACGCACAACGGCGTGCCGGCACCCGTCAGGACTCGGGTGCTGTACCGGACGATCGAGTCTTCGGAGCCAGCGCCATGCCCGTTCGCCGTGTTGCTCTGCTCACCGCTGGTGGGCTCGCACCCTGCTTGTCGTCCGCCGTGGGCGGCCTCATCGAGCGCTACACCGCCCTCGCCCCCGAGATCGAGATCATCGGTTACCTCGACGGCTACGCCGGCCTGCTCGGTGGGCGCTACCTCACCGTGACGCCCGAGATCCGGGCCAAGGCCCACCTGCTGCACTCCTTCGGGGGCAGCCCGATCGGCAACAGCCGGGTCAAGCTCACCAACGTCAAGGACTGCGTCAAGCGCAGTCTGGTGGCCCCCGGTCAGGACCCGCTGCACGTGGCCGCGGAGCAGCTGACCCGTGACGGTGTCGATGTCCTGCACACCATCGGTGGTGACGACACCAACACGACCGCGGCCGATCTTGCCGCCTACCTGCACAGCAACGGCTACGAGCTGACCGTCGTGGGGCTGCCCAAGACGATCGACAACGACGTCGTGCCGATCGCGCAGAGCCTCGGCGCCTGGACCGCGGCCGAAGAGGGCGCCCGCTTCGCGAGCAACATCATCGCCGAGCACTCGTCCAACCCCCGCATGCTCATCGTGCACGAGGTCATGGGCCGCAACTGCGGCTGGCTCACCGCGGCCACGGCCGCCAAGTACCGCGAGCGGCTCATCGACCGGGAGTTCGCCGGCTTCGGCAACCACCCCGAGCGCTGGGACGTGCACGCGGTCTACGTCCCCGAACTGTCCTTCGACATCGCCGAGGAGGCCGCTCGCCTGCGGGCCGTCCTCGACGCGCACGACGCGGTCAACGTCTTCCTGTCCGAGGGCGCCGGCGTCACCACGATCGTCGAGGAGATGATCGCCCGCGGCGAGGAGCCCAAGCGCGACGCGTTCGGGCATGTCAAGATCGACACGATCAACCCGGGTGCCTGGTTCGCCAAGCAGTTCGCCCACCTGCTCGGTGCCGAGAAGACGATGGTCCAGAAGAGCGGCTACTTCTCCCGGTCCGCGCCGGCGAACGCGCAGGACCTGGCCCTGATCAAGCAGGCGACCGAGCTCGCCGTGGACGCCGCGCTGCGCGCCGAGAGCGGCGTGGTCGGCGGCGACGAGGACAAGGACGGCGAGCTGCGGGTGATCGAGTTCCCGCGGATCAAGGGTGGCAAGCCGTTCGACACCGACCTTCCCTGGTTCACCGAGCTCCTCTCGGCGATCGGCCAGCCCAAGGGCAGCCTGGTGCCGAGCTCGCACTGACGCCGTACCGCACGAGGCCGGCTCGCCGGTCTGCACACTCCAGGTGGCCGGTTCCCTCGGGACCGGCCATCGTGCTGTCCGGGTCACCAGGCCACCCCAACCGCCGAGGCCGACCGTTCCGACCGGGCCACCCGAACCGCCGACTCCGGTGGGCCGACCGGGCGGACGGAATCGGTTGGGAACCGCGTCGGCCGCTCGGGTACGGTCGCTGCGAGATGAATGCCACCCTCGTCGCTCGCGGCCTCTCCGCGGCCCACGGCGCCCGTGCCCTGTTCACCGACCTGGATCTGGTGGTCGCCCCGGGGGACGTGATCGGCCTCGTGGGCGCCAACGGCGCCGGCAAGTCGACCCTCCTGCGCCTGCTGACCGGTCTGGCCACTCCCGAGTCCGGGCAGGTGAGCCTGTCCCCCCGGGACGCGAACGTGGGGTACCTGCCCCAGGAACCCGAACGCCGTCCCGGCGAGACCCTCGGCGGGTTCCTCGCCCGGCGCACCGGGGTGGCCGACGCCCAGACCGCGCTGGACCGCACGACCGAGGCCCTGGCCACCACGGGGGCCCAGGCCACCGCCGGCGAGCAGACCGGCACCCGGGCGCGGGCCGGCGCGGAGGATGTCGCGCAGGAGTACGCCACGGCCCTCGAACGGTGGTTGAACCTGGGTGGCGCCGACCTCGAGGAACGCATCGAGGCCGTGCTCGCCGACGTCGGACCGGCCGTGGCCCTCGACCGCCCGATGACCAGTCTCTCCGGTGGGCAGGCGGCCCGCGCGGGTCTCGCGGCGCTCCTGTTGTCCCGGTACGACGTGTACCTGCTCGACGAACCGACCAACGACCTCGACCTGGACGGGTTGGCCCGGCTGGAGGCATTCGTCACCGGGCTGCGCGCCGGCACGGTGCTGGTGAGCCATGACCGCGAGTTCCTCGCCCGCACGGTCTCGAAGGTGGTCGAGCTCGACCTCACCCAGCAGCAGGTGAGTGTCTTCGGCGGTGGTTACGCCCGCTACCTGGATGAGCGTCGGATCGCGCGCCAGCATGCCCGCGAGACCTATGACGAGTACGCGCAGACCCGTGGTGCGCTGGAGGAACGGGCCCGGACCCAGCGGGCGTGGATGGCCAAGGGCGTGCGCAACGCCCGGCGGAAGGCCACGGACAACGACAAGTTCGTCCGCAACTTCCGCGGCGAGACCTCCGAGAAGCAGGCGTCGAAGGCACGCCAGACCGAGCGGCTGATCGAGCGACTCGAGGCGGTCGAGGAACCGCGCAAGGAGTGGCAACTCCGGATGGAGATCGCTACCGCGGGTCGCTCGGGCACCGTGGTCGCCACCCTGCACCAAGCCGTGGCCGAGCTGGGCGGCACGCCGGACACCCCCGGCTTCACGCTCGGACCGGTGGACCTCCGCCTGGACTGGGCCGACCGCGTGTCCGTGACCGGACCCAACGGGGCCGGAAAGTCGACCCTGCTCGCACTGCTCCTCGGCCGGATCCCCCCGCGCTCGGGCACGGCGTCCCTGGGCTCGGGGGTCGTGGTCGGCGAGGTCGACCAGGCGCGATCGCTCTTCGTCGGCGGGACCACGCTGCTGCGGGCGTTCGGCGACCAGGTGCCGGACTGGCCCGAGCACGAGGTGCGCACCCTGCTGGCCAAGTACGGGCTGGCCACGGACCACGTGCGCCGGCCGGCGGACGACCTCTCCCCCGGCGAACGCACCCGCGCGGCCCTCGCGCTGCTGCAGGCCCGCGGGGTGAACCTGCTCGTGCTCGACGAGCCCACCAACCACCTCGACCTCCCCGCGATCGAGCAGCTGGAACAGGCGGTCGACTCGTTCACCGGCACGGTGATCCTGGTCAGCCACGATCGGCGGCTGCTGGACTCGGTGCGCCTCACCCGCCGCATCGAGGTGGCCGAGGGCCGGGTGTGTGAACTCCCGTAACGCCCCCTCGCCCCCGGCCCGGATGTGCCACCCTTGGCCGCGTGAGTGCCCCCTTCCGCTATGTTCCGCATCCCCACCTGCAGCACCGCCGGAGCGTGGGAGCGCCCACGGTGGCCTCCGCGGCGGCCTCGCTCCACGGGCCGGGACGGATCGGCCAGCTCAACGCCCGGGTGGGCGTGCGCATCACGGTGATCGTGGGCACGATGTGGTGCGCCTACGCCTTCACCCTGCTCGCCCTGGTGAGCGCGCCCTCGGCCTTCGCCAGCGGCAACTCCCTGGTGATGGTCGCCTGGATCGCGCAGACCTTCCTGCAACTCGTACTGCTACCGATCATCATCGTGGGCCAGAACGTCCAGGCCTCGGCGGCCGATGCCCGGGCCCAGGCGACCTACGACGACGCCACGGCGATCCTCTCGGAGGTCCGGCAGATCCAGACCCACCTCCTGGCACAGGACGCCCAGCTCGCGGCTGCGCTCGCCGCACTCGGCGACGGGTCATCGCGCCACCTGGCGCACGAGCATCCCGAACAGCCCCGGTAACGCCACGGCCGTCGGCACGATCCTCGACGCCAGCACCGGTCGCCGGCCGGCCCAGAGCAACATCGAGGTCAGCGTGCGGTACCGGCGGGTGGTGGCCGACCACCGTCGCTCGTAGGCCTGCGGGGTGCCGGCCACCAGGCAGTCCACGAGCTGCCGGGCACAGGCCACGGACACGGCGATGCCCTCCCCCGTGAGGGCATCCACGTACCCCGCGGCGTCCCCCACCAGCAGTACCCGCCCGTGCACCCGGGCGGTCGAGCGCTGCCGCAAGGGTCCGGCTCCACGGACCGGGCCGCCGACCGCCGACCCGAGCAGTGCGCGCAGAGTGGGGAACCCCGCCAGTTGTTCGTCGAAGGAACCCCGCTCACCGCTGAGCAGCGCGACCCCGACCAGTCGTGGCCCCACCGGCGTCACATAGGCCTCGGCGTGGGCCGCCCAGTGCACCTCCACCAGATCGGTCCACGGCTCGACGGCGAAGTGCCGGCGCAGGCCCCAGCGCACGCCGCTCCGCCGGCCGGGACCGTTCCGTGTACCGGGGCCGTTCCGCGTGCCGGGCTGCCGTCCCGGTTCCAGGCCCAGAGCGCGACGGAACCCGGAGTGCAGTCCGTCGGCGACGACCAGGTGGCGAGCCCGGTACCCGTCCACGCTCACCCCCACGTCATCGGAGGCCACGACCTGCGCGCGGTGCCGCGTGATCTGCACGCCTGCCCGCTCGGCGGCCGTGCTCATCGCGGCCTGCAGCACGGTGCGCCGCACGCCGAGGCCGCAACCGTTCCGGAAGAACGCGTCGGCGCAGCGGTTGCCGTCGGTGTACCGGATCCCGCGGATGCGCCGGCCCTCCAGGCGCACGCCCAGCTCCCTCAGCCCACGGACGGCCGAGGGCATCAGGCCCTCTCCGCAGGCCTTGTCCACCGGACCGGGCCGCGCTTCGAGTACCCGTACCCCCAGACCCGCCCGCGCGGCGTAGATCGCGGTGGCCAACCCGGCCGGGCCGGCCCCCACCACCAGCAGGTCGACGTCCGCGGGCGGCTCTCGCGAGGGGGTTCCCGCCACGGGCCCGGTCCGAGGTCGGCACGGTTCTCCGCCCGGGGCGCCGGGTCCGCCCTGATCGCCAGGTCCGCCCCGGGCGCCGGGTCCGCTCACGAAGCGTCGCCGTGTGCGAGCGCCCAGCCGATCGCACTCTCCTCGACCCGGATCCGCACCCGCAGCAGACCCGCGTTGAGCAGGGTGAAGGTCAGTGCGGTGATCCAGGCCGTGTGCACCAGCGGGAGCGCGATCCCCTCCGCGGCCACGGCCAGGTAGTTCGGGTGCCGGAGCCACCAGTAGGGACCGTCCCCGACCAGGGGCCGTCCCGGCAGGACGAGGACCCGGGTGTTCCAGCGTGACCCGAGGGTGAACACGCACCACCACCGCAGGGCCTGGGCCGCCACGACCACCGCGAGCATCGGCCAGCCCAGCGCCGGCACGAACGGCCGGTCCATCGCCTCGATCGCACTGCCCACCAGCAGTCCACCGTGCAGCACGACCATGAACGGGTAGTGCCCCAGGCCGAACTCCCGGGCCCCCTGGGCGAGCGCCCACCGGAGATTGCGCCGGGCGACCACCAGTTCGGCGAGACGTTCGATCGCCACCACGGCGATCAGCGCGAGATACCCGATCTGGCTGGTCACCATCGGTCGGTCACCACCGCACTCGTACTCGTTGCCACCGCACTCGCCTCCACCGCGTTCGTGACCATTGCACCGGTCACCACGGCCCCGGTCACCACCGCCTCTGTCCCCACGGCCCCGGTCACCACCGCACCAGCACGAGTTCGCTGCCGATCCCGGGGCCGACGGCCAGCACGACCCCGGGACTGCCCGCTGCGGGAGCACGCTTGTCGAGGGTGTCCCGCAGCACGTGCAGCACCGAGGCCGAGGAGAGATTCCCGACCTCCCCGAGCGACCGCCAGGTCAACTCAAGGGGATCACCGGGCAGGGCCAGGACGGTCTCGACCGCCTCGATCACCCGCGGACCGCCGGCGTGGCACACCCACGCCGCGACGTCCTCGATCCGCAGACCGTTGGGTGTCAGCAGCGCCCGGACATCGGTGCCCAGGTGCCGTTCGAGCAGGGACGGCACCTGGGCGTCCAGGACGATCCGCAGACCTTCGCCTCCGACGTGCCAGCCCAGCGCGGCCTCGGTGTCCGGGTACAGGCAGGAGCGGGAGTCCAGTACCCGGGGTCCACCGGCCGCAGCGGGGTGTTCGGTGCCCGTGGCCACCACTGCGGCGGCCCCGTCGCCGAACAGCGCACCGGCCACCAGGTTCGCCGCCGAACGGTCCGAGCGGCGCAGGGTCAGCGAGCACAGCTCGACCGAGACCAGGGCTCCCACCTGCCGGGGGTGCCCGACCAGGTAGTCGTGCAGGCGGGCAAGCCCTGCCGCGCCTCCGGCGCAGCCGAGGCCGAACAGGGGTACCCGCCGCACATCGGCACGCAGTCCGACGTCCCGGGCGATCAGGACCTCCAGGGACGGCACGGCGACTCCGGTGACGGTCGTCGAGAAGACGACGTCGAGCTGGTCCGGCGCCAGCCCGGCCCGCCGCAGGGCACCGCTCAACGCCTGCGCCCCGAGCTGCCTGGCATGGTGAAGGAAGAGGTCGTTCGCCGCACCGAAGTCCGTGATCGACCCGTAGCACTCGAGTGGCAGGCACAGGTGCCGTTGGTTCACCCCGGCGTGGGCGAACAGCCGCTCCAGGCCGGTCCGGTCGGCCTGCGGTCCGAGGCACAGGTCGCCGAAGGCCCCCATGAGCTCGCGCTGCGGATAGCGATGCGCGGGCAGGACCGTGTGCACTCCCGATAGAATGGTCACTTGTTCAACCATAATGGCGTGATCCCGGAGCCGCCCCACGGAACCACCGGGCCCGTCGAGTCGGGGGGTCCCGAATGCCCACTCCACCCGTCGATCTCGGCCCCGGATCGCTCCCGCCACCGCAGGACGGCCCCGGACCGGGGCCGACCACCACCCCCGCTGCCCGAGCCACCCCCATGGCCCCCGCCACCAACGCAGCGCGAACCATCACCGCGACTCGAGGCCAGCACACAGCACGAGGGCGGAGCACCGCCCGCGGCCTTCTGCTCGCCTGCCATCCGCTGCCCTGCCTCGCCGTGACCCTGCTCAGCACGGGTCTGGGCGCCCTCGCCCACCTGGACATCGAGCGCCTGCTGCTCGTGAGCGCCGTGGAACTGGCCGGTCAGCTGTCGATCGGCTGGTCCAACGACTGGCTCGACGCCGGACGGGACGCGGCCGTGCAGCGCACCGACAAGCCCGTCGCCACCGGCTCGGTGGCCACCGGTGCGGTCGCGGGAGCAGCAGCCCTCGCACTGACGACGACCTGCGCCCTGGCCGTCGCCCTCGGCTGGCGAGCGGCAGTGGTGTGCCTGGCGGGTGTCGCCTGCGGCTGGCTGTACAACCTGTGGCTCAAGGCGACCCTCGTCTCCTGGCTGCCCTACGCACTCGCCTTCGGCACGCTGCCCGCAGTGGCCACCCTGACGGCGCCCCGACCGCACTGGCCCACACCATGGACCCTGGCCGCCGCGACGGTGCTCGGGATCGCCGCGCACCTCGCCAACGTCCTGCCGGACCTGCGCGGGGACGTCGCCACCGGGGTGCGGGGGCTACCGCACCGGATCGGCGCACGGGCCAGTGCCCTCGCCACGATCGGGCTCCTCTGGGCCGCCCTGGTGATCATCGTCCTCCAGCCCGGTCGACACGGCGGCTGGTGGCGTTGGACGGCCGGCGCCGCCGGGACGATCGGCGCCGTCACCGCGGCGGCGACCGTGCGCCGCGATCCGTCCTCCCGCTGGTTCTTCGCCGTCTCGATCGCGGTCGCCGCGGCTGACCTGGCCCTGTTCGCGCTGCGCGGCGCCCGTTTGTGAGGCGAACCGTCCGGTTCGCAGGCCCGCGGGACCTCGTCTGCCCCACACTGATCTCTGACCCACACTGATCAGGGACCGGCCGACGAGCCGGCCCCGGCGAAGCCGGAGATGACCATCGGGTGAGCGTTCCCTCCTCGCCCGGGGCGAGTGACCCGACCCGGACCTGAACGGACCCGGCCACGGACGGACCTCGCCCGGGGCGGCGTGCCGGTCGGCGAGAGGACCGGGTGCAGAGCCGGGCTGTCGCGACCTCCGCAGGAGTGGGCCCTTCACGCGCCGGCGACCGGCTGTCGGCAGGTTCGGATCACGAGGAGGAGACCGTGTTCGCTGGGCTGGACGAGATCGACTGGTGTGCGATGGAGCATGCCTACGGGCCGGCCACGGAGGTGCCCGAACTGCTGCGGGGGCTGATCAGCGAGAGCCCCGCCGAGCGCGAGGTGGCGCTGGATGGCATGTACGGCGCGGTGCATCATCAGGGCGACGTGTACGAGTGCACGGTCGCGGCGATCCCGTTCCTGATCGAGATCGTCGCCCGTCCTGACCTGCCGGGCCGGCACGACGTTCTCGGGCTGCTGGCCAGCATCGGTTGCGCCGGCGACGAACGCGACGGCGACGGTGATGACGACGACGTGGCGGCGGAGGAGCTGGGCCGGTACCGCCTCGCGAACCACACCGTGGCGGCGGCCTACCCCACCCTGCTCGAGCTGCTCACCGACCCCGACCCGGCGGTGCGGCGGACGACGCCCACGGCACTGCTCGCCTGCCGTCCGCAGGCCCCCCAGGTGGCAAGCGCCCTGCTCGGGCGGTTGCCGATCGAGGACGACCCGGAGGCTCGCGAGGCGCTCGCGAAGACGCTCGGAACGCTCGCCCGGAGCGCCGCCTCGGGAGACCTTCCCGGAGTTGACCCGCGCAGGATCACCTCCCGGTTGCTGGCCGTCGTCAACGGCACCGGTGATGCGGCGCTACGACTGACCGCTCTGGCCGAGGTCGCCCGGTGCGCATCCGCCGAACTGCCCTCGGATCTGGTGCCGACCGTGCTCACCCTGCTCGATCAGGTGTACGTGGCACACGCTCCGGTGCCCCAGCCGGCCGGCTTCTCCACCGATACTCGGCTCGGTGCGATCCGCACGCGGTGTGAGCACGAGACCGCGGGCCGATCCGCCCCCCACGCGGGTCCCCTGCTCGGCGAGATCAGCCGGGCGCTCGCCCATCGCGTGGGCGAGCGGATCGACCTGCTCGTCGCGCTGTTGCACGCGCCGGACTGGGAACGCCGCTACGACGCGATCCGTCCCGCGCAAGCGCTCATCGACGGCTGGCGCGGCGAGTACGAGGAACTCGTCTTCCTGATCGGCCAGCAGCTCCTGGACCCGCAGCCCCGGCTGTGCGGGACTGCCGCAAGGGTCGTGCGTGACCTCGACGACCTTGCCGCTCCCGCCGCGGACGCTCTCGCCACCGCGCTGGAGGCCGCGCCCCGGCAGGCTCCCGGCTCCCGCGACGAGGGCCTGCCGGCCTGGATCCTCACCTGGCAGGCGTCCGCCCCGCCCACGACCGGGCCGGTCCTGCGGGCGCTCGCGGCACTCGGCGACCCGAGAGCCCTGCCGGCACTGCACTGGTCACTCGAGCACGCGGACCTGCCCCAGGACCTGGGGTTCGCCATCGGAGGCCTCGGACCAGCCGCCGGCGAACTGGTACCACTGATCCGCAAGCGGCTGGGCGACCTGCCCACCCCGATCGGCTACGACATGCGCCGCTACGGACTGGTCACCGCACTGAGCCGGATCGGCCCCGCCGGGTCGGCAGCGCTGCCGGAGCTGCTCACCCTGCTGACGGCTTCCGCCAAGCCGGCACCTCTGCTGCTGGAAGTCCTCGGCCGCTTCGGGCCTTCGGCTCAGGAAGCGGTGACTGCGCTGCGCCCGCTGCTCACCCACCCGGACCCACAGACGGCCCTCGACGTGGCGCACGCGCTCTGGCGGATCGAGGCCGACGCGGACGCGGTCCTGCCGGTCTTCGCCCGGCACCTGGCCGGGGACCGGTACCGGGCGAGCCGCGCCGCCGAAGGACTCGCGGCGCTCGGGCCCGCGGCCGCGGCCCAGGTGCCACTGCTGCAGGAACTCCTGGAACAGCCTGATCCCCACGGGTGGGTTCAGGTCGCTGCGACCCACGCGCTCTGGCGAATCACCGAAGACACGCAGGTGCAGGGCGCACTGACGGTGCTGCACAGGGTCTGGATCGCCAATCCGCCCACCCGGGCCAAGATCGCGGGCATCCTGGAGCACCTGGGGCCGCCCGCGGCGCCTGCCCTGCCCCTGCTGCAGGAGGAGCTGAGGGCAGTACGCCGGCACAATGCCAGGGACAACGGTGGGAGCAGCGACCAGGTGGCCGTGGACCAGAGGCTTCTGGCCGCCTGCACCACCGCGATCACCGCGATCACCGCGGCCTAGCGAACCACCGGGACAGCGGCACGGCTGCTCACCTGGATCAGCTATCGCCAGGAATGGCCAGTTCCCCGCGATCGGCGCCCCGGAGAATCTGCTCCGGGCCGGCTCTATGGTTCACGGATGTCGAGCCGAGCCTGCGACACGCCTGGCAACTGCCGGAGGCCGCGATGGTGCGTCCGTGCCGGGCCCCGCTCCTGCCCGGCAGGAGCGGGGCCCGGCACCGCACGACTCAGACCGCGCTGCAGGAGGCCGTGATCCCGCCCGGCGATCCGGTTCCCTGGAAGCCGAACGTGGTCGATCCACCGGCTCCGAGCCCGCCGTTGTAGCTCATGTTGCTGACCTGCACGGTTCCCGAGCTTCCGGAGAACGTGCCGTTCCAGCCGTTCGCGACGCTCACTCCTGCCGGCAGGTTGAGCGTCACCCGCCAACCGGTGAGTGCCGCGTTCGCGGTCACCGTGACATTGGCGACGAAACCTCCGTCCCAGGTGTTCGGGGGCGCGAGGACCGCCGTGCAGCCGGTACCGCCACCTCCCGTCGTCGTCCGCGTCGTTGTGGTGGTGGTGCTGGTGGTGGTGGTCGTGGTCCGCGTCGTGGTGGTGGTGCTGGCCCCGGTCGTAGTGGTCGTCGTCCCCGTCCCTCCGGTCGGGGTCAGATAGACCGCAAAGGCGTCGTGCGAGGCCTGGAAGGTGATCGGCACGGTGATCGAACCGTTGGCGACGGTCATTGCCTGGCTCAGGACGACCTGCGGGGCACTGAGCGTTGCCTGGTCCGGGATCCGATCCACAACCACGTTGACGCGGCCGTCCCCGGCCAGCCAGGGCAACGACGAGAATCCGCTGAAGGTCACCGAGGCAGCCCCGCTGTATCCGTTGCTGTCCCCGATCACCGCCACGGCCCGCTTGGCCGTGCTGTCCTCGGCGGCCGAGATCGCAGTGGAGCCGACCTGACCGGAGGTGGACACCAGCGTCCCGGTGAGGTCAGCGTAGGTGCGTAGCGCCCACCAGTTGCCGTTGGCCTGCCAGCTGCCGCCGGAGTTGGTCAGGACCCCGGTCAGGTTGGGGTTCAGGCAGCAGACCCAGTTGCCGCGCATGGCGTTGCTGTAGCCCGACTGCGCGAAGCGGGCCAGGTACCAGGCCGTGACCCCGGCGGTCTGCCGGTCCGCGGGCTGGTACTCGTTGGCCGACAGCGGGCGCAGCGGGACGCCGGCCGAGTTCAGGGCGTTGTTCAGGGACTGCGAGACGGTGACCGGGTCGTCCACGTCGCCCTCGTCGTGGTTGGTGATCCAGTCCGGCACGGTCGCCGCAGCCTTCACATGGGACAGCCAGGTCTGCCACTGGGCCGACCGGCTCTGGGGGGTATAGGCGAACGACGGCCCGACGATCAGCGCGTTCGGCGCGACCCGCCGCAGCTCCTTGTAGGCGCTGTCCCACATCTGGAAGTACTGGGTGCTGTTCACCGAGGCGTTCGGCCAGAAGACGGAGATGTCCGGCTCGTTGTAGATGTCATAGGCGAACGTCAGCCCGGATGCCTGCAGGGCCCCCACCACCGAGTCGATGAAAGTGATCCAGTTCGAGCAGTTGCCGCTGGCGCAGGGGTAGACGGTGTTGGACGGCTGCCCCCCGTCATTGCCGTAGAGGTCGCTGAGGATGACCTGGTACTGCGCGTTGTAGGGAGCCTGGGTGAGCCGCCTGGCCTGTGCGATCACGCTGGCGACGTCGGCCTTGGTCTGGGAGCCGTAGGTGTAGCCGTCGCCGACCCAGGCCCGGTTGAGATGCCCCCCGGCGCGGAACGCGGTGATCCCGAGCGGGCGCAGGTACTGGTCGGCAGGCAGGGTGCCGTCCTGGTTGACCCCGTAGAGGAATCCCTCGCCGACACCGGTCGCCTGCCCTCGCGGCGCGGCCAGGTTCACCGACAGCGAGGTGGTGGCCGCCTGACTCGGCGTCACAGCAGTCATCGGGGCAATCAGAGCTAGCACCGCGGTCGCCAGCACCAGGCGGCGTCGTGTTCTCGTACTCATCTCTTCCTCCGGTGAGCGCCACGTCCATGTGGCGCATTGAGCGGCCTTGCAGGTCCCGCCGGCACTCCGGCCGGCCTCAGGTGCGCAGGTCCACGACCGCCTCCCGGCCGTGGACCTGGCACCCCGACGCTGCCGCGCGAGCGGCTCGTGCCAGCAGCAGGTAAGCGCTCGCCGTCCAGGTGTAGGCGAGGTCCCGCTGGCCGGCTCCCGTGTGGGCATCGAAGTTCTCGGCGAAGCCGGCCCGCTCACACATGGCCCGGAATCGCCGACTGATCTCGTCCGCGAGCTGCCGGTGCCCGGCCCGGCGCAGACCGTCCTCGATCAGGACGGTCACCGGCGCCCAGACGGGCCCCCGCCAGTACCCGTCCGACCGGTACTGCGTCGAGTCCGGGTGTTCGGTCGCCAGGCCGTGTTCGGTGAGGTGCCCGGCGATCCGCTCGGCCAGCCGGGCGCTCACGGCCGGGGGAAGGAGCTCGCCGAGCACGATCGGCATCAGGTCGAGCAGACTGTGACTGGTCCAGGTCTGGTCGGAGAGCACCCCGCGGGTCACGAAGTACCCGTCGCGCCACAGTTCCCCGAGCAGGGCGGCGAGCATCAGGTCGGCCTCCCGCCCCCAGCGGGTCACCGCATCGGGCAGGCCCAGCTCGGCGGCCAGCGCGGCCAGTTCCCGCAGCTGCAGCACCAGGAAGGCGGCCAGGTCCGCCGTCTCGACGACGCGACCCCGATCGAAGGTGCTGGCGTTGTCCCAGCCGCTGTCATTGCCGTGCTGGTAGTGGGCCAGGCTTCTGCCCGGCGCTCGGCGGCTGGTCAACCAGAACTCCGTCCACGCCGACAGACGGCGATAGACGTCCCGCAACGTCTCGGGGTCCCGGTGCGGGGCGTCCTGCCGGAGCCGCGCGAGCGCCCACCCGTGCACGGGTGGCTTCACGAAGTTGTAGAGCACCTCGGAGTGGGTCACCGAGTCCGGCAACGAACCGGCGCCGTCCTGGTGATCGAACGGGGTGAGGAACTGGTCCCAGGCGAGCGCGGGGACCCCCGCCAGCGCCAGCGCGGTGAAGCAGTGATCCCAGCTCCAGAGCTTGTCCATCCAGTGCTTGGACATCAGCACGGTCGGGCGGGACAGCAGCCCGGCCGGCCGCACGGTCGCGGACCACAGGACATAGGCAGCCAGCGCCGCCGCGGGGGTGCTGTCGTCCCGCCAGGGCGCGACCTCGGCCAGGAAGGCGCCGAAGGCCGCCGTGCTCGCCGCCACCACCTCCTGGAACGTGCTGCAGGCGTGGTACTCCGGTCGGGCACTGTCGAACTCCTCGATCGCCACCTCCCAGAGATCGCCTCCGATCACCAGGCCACGATCGGCGCCGCCGACCGACTCCACTCCGGTCGACCGACAGACCCCCCCGGCCAGCAGGGTGACCCGATACCGCCGGCCGGTCTGGTACGAGGTCAGCACGTAGGCGTCACAGACCGGGTCGCGGAAGAAGTAGGAGCCGCTGAACGGGGTCAGTACCGGATCCGCCGCACTGATCGCCAGGTCCAGGCCTCGACCGGTGACCCGCACAGTGTCCGGGGACTGCCAGGCGGCCTCGATCTGCCCCTCGTCGTTGCTCCAGGTCAGGCTCGCGGGTGTCGCCGCGACGCCGACCAGGGCCCGAGCTCCGCGGGAGGTCGGGACGAACCGCAGGACCGGGTGGAAGCCCCCCTGGTGGGAGATCAGGTGGACGTCATCCACGACCGTCTTCTCGGCGATCACGCAGGAGAGATCCAGCCAGGAACCGGACAGGCTGAAGGGAACCTCCCGGACGCAGAAGCGCGGGCTGGCCGAGGCGATCGTCATGGGTTGCACCGCTTCCCTTCTGGGCGTCGAGACGATGGGAAACCTTTCCTCTCCAGCGTCCGAAGTGTCAAGACCCATGCGCGAACACTTGAGGTCACGACCGTCACCTCATTGAGGAAGGGCTTCCTCGGCCGTGAGTTCGCTCACGACGAGGGGGCCCCGCCACCCCGGTCGGCCACGGTCCTCCGCACGACCTGGGAGAATCCCGTCGTGACCACGCGCCGCGCCTCGACCCTGACGGAGGTGGCCCGCCGCGCGGGGGTGTCCCTCACGACGGCCTCCAAGGCCATCAACGGACAGGCCGGGGTGTCCCCGCAGACGCGGACCCGGGTCCTCCAGGTCGCCCGCGAACTGGCCTTCGTGCCCAACCCGATGGCCCGCAGCCTGATCAGCGGTCGCAGCGGCACGGTCGGCCTGATCATCGCCGACAACCTGACGCACCGGTTCGTCGTGCCGATCATGGTCGGCGCGGAGGCGGCCCTCAGCGAGATCGACCTTTCCATGATCATCGGAGATGCGGCCGGAGGGGCGGAACGGCTGCGCTTCCAGATCGACCTGATGAGGCGTCGCAAGGTGGACGGCGTACTGGTTCTCGGCGACAACAACGTGCCGACCCCGGTGGTCGGCGACCGGCTCGGGGTGCCCGTGGTCTACGTCTACGGAGACACCGGCCGCAGCCAGGACGTCGTGCACGTCCCGGACGACCGATCCCACGCCGTGCTGGTCACCGAGCACCTGATCGGACTCGGCCGGCGGCGGGTGGCCCACCTCACCGGCCCCGACCACGCGCGAGCGGTCAGGGAACGCCTGGCCGGAGTGACCTTGCTGCTCACCGAGGCCGGCCTGCCGTTGGCGGCCCCGGTTCAGCACGGGCCGTGGTCGCAGCGGTGGGGGAAAGCCGCCGCCCGGCGCCTGCTGGAGTCGGTACCGGACGTGGACGCCGTGCTCTGTGGCTCCGATCAGATCGCCGCCGGGGTCGTCGAGGCCGTCCTGTCCAGCGGCCGGCGGATCCCGGACGATGTCGCCATCACCGGGGTCGACAACTGGCCGGTCTTCGCCCTGGAGACCGATCCCCCCCTGACCACGGTCGACCTGAACCTCCAGGCCTTGGGCGGTGGCGCCGTTCGGGACCTGTTCGGGGCGATCGACGGGGAACCCGTGGGAAACGGGATCCGGTTGCACCCCGGCGAGCTGGTGGTCCGAGGATCCACGGTGGCCCCGTGCCGGTCAGCCGATCCGGCCCCGGCCCCGGAGAT
>Ga0265334_10000301_pt1 | contig 27708 bp, 22 predicted proteins | sample 42023metaG_FD_192442 | JGI IMG/M metagenome (GOLD analysis project Ga0265334, IMG submission 192442) | Rhizosphere microbial communities from Carex aquatilis grown in University of Washington, Seatle, WA, United States - 4-20-23 metaG | ecosystem: Host-associated > Plants > Roots > Rhizosphere... | reverse complement strand
GCCTGGTCGCCATCCTACACACTTTCCGCGCGCATCTGCCAATACTCGACCTGGCGCTTGATGAGCATGCAGGAATTGGCGTTTTCATCAGCGATCAGCACACGCATACCGCGGAGCACGTCCGGAATCGCGGATGCCGTCGCCGCGGCGGCGATCTTCCGCAGTCGTGCTGAAAACCAGAAAGTAGAGCCCTGTCCGGAAGTGCTGACCAAACCGATCGTTCCGCCCATCATGCCAACCAGACGCTTGCAGATGGCTAGCCCCAGACCAGTGCCTCCGTATTTCCGGGTGGTCGAGCCGTCAGCTTGCGTAAAAGATTCGAAAATTCGGGCCTGTGCTGCCTGCGGAATGCCGATGCCGGTGTCCTCGACCTGAAAACGCAGCATGCGGAAATCATCTTTTTCTTCCACGATCAGCAAGCGCACGATCACTTGCCCGGAATCGGTGAACTTCAAAGCGTTGCCAATCAGGTTGGCGAGCACCTGGCGCAGCCGCCCCGGATCGCCGCTCGCCGTCAGGTCCAGGCCCGGCGCGATATCGACCAGCAGTTCCAGCCCTTTTGCCTGCGCTTGCTGGGCGAACATGCTGGCGGCGACTTCCACCAGTGCGCGGACATCGAACGTGATTGATTCCAGTTCAAGCCGGCCCGCCTCGATCTTCGAGAAGTCCAGAATGCTGTTGATCAGACTCAATAGGTGCTCGCCGGAAGTCTTGATGCCTTCCGACAGGCGCCGCTGGCGCTCGTCGGCGGCAGTCGCGAGCAGCAATTCCGTCATGCCGAGCACGCCATTCATGGGCGTGCGGATTTCATGGCTCATGGTCGCCAGAAATTCGCTCTTGGCACGACTCGCCGCTTCAGCCGATTCCTTGGCTTTTTCCAGTTCGGCGGTGCGCGACTGCACCTGCTCCTCCAGGTGCGAACGGCTGCGCTCCACCTCGGCGTCGCGCAATTCGATCTGGGCGAGCATCTCGTTGAATCCATCGACGAGGATGCCAAGTTCGTCGTCGCTGGTTTTTTCCACCCGCAGCGTGTAGTCCTTGCGCAGCGATACCTTCTGCGCGGCATCCACCAGCCGCATGAGCGGATCGGATATCGATTTCCTGAACCCACCGGCCAGCGAGATTGCGATCCAGAACGCAAGCACTGTGGCGCCGCCAAGCACGCCCAGCTTGCTGGCAATATCGACCCACATACCGGACAGATCGGCTTGGATCAAAACCATACCAAGCTGCTCGCCTTTTTGAACGACTGGCCGTGACACGCGCACTTTCGTTGCCCAAAAGCTCAAACCCTCATCACGTACGCCGGTGGTACTTATCGTATCCGGAATACTGCTCAAGCCATTTGCGTCTGCGCCGCGAGACGGCGCGGAATAGCGGGCGAACAGTTTGCCGTCCGCGCCATAGGTCGCGGCGACGACCACTTCCGGCTTCACGCTCAGTGCACTGAGCGTCTCGATCGCGGCCTTCTGATCGCCAAATGTGATGGCGGCGCGACTGTTGGCGGCGATCACATCGGCGAAGCTGGACAGCTGCCGCCACTGCTCGGACTTGCGCGAAATGATCTCCGAAAAACTAAGTGCGCAAAACACGATGCTCAGCGCCGCGCCGGTCGCCAGCATCGTGATGATGGTCAGCTTGCGACTGAGTGAGGCGTGGGCAAAGTCGAACATCAGTTCGATTCCTGCCCGACGACTGCGTGCGCCAACTTCATGAGATCGGAGCTAATGGACAGACCAGCGGCGCGAGCCGCCTGTGGATTCACGTTGAACTGAACCTTGCCGCCTCGCGTTAACAGTTCAAAAGCTCCGCCATGCTCGGCGAAATCATCGATATCACTGACGGTCAGAATGTGCTGGGCATGCGCGGCTTTCAGGATTTCCTTGATGCGATCATGCTCGGACTGAGCGATGAATAGCGTCTGACAGCCAGCAATGTCCGCGATCCTGTCAGTCCGGCGCACTTTGACACTGCGCCCTTGCAAGGTCTTGTTCTCGATCTCGCCGAGTCCCTGCCGGAATTGCTCGACATCGCCAATCGTGCAAATCACAAAATCGTGCGAGGACCCGCTTGCCGCGTCCGCCGTCCATTCAACGAACTTTCCGAAGTTGTAGACAAATGCCATTTTCACGGATGCTTCCGAAACCGACCCGGCGTCAGCCCAAGCCGTAACCGGTATCGCAAACAAACCGGCCAGTACCGCGACGGCGCCAACGATCGTGGCCATCACCGACACACCGATCCGCTTCGCTCGGCGCAATGGCGCCGGGCGGGTTGTGCAGATTCCCGCACGTGCAAAGCGCGGAAATTCGATCGCGAGCACTTTCATATTTGCTCGCCGATGTTCCGCCAATGGGAGCTCAATACGTCCATGTGATCTTGACGTACGCCGACCGGTCGACTGTCAGAGGCTGCGACGAAACGCCATCCGATACGAATTCCAGATGCTGTTTGTCCAAAAGATCCTTGCCAACCAGCGACACATCGAAATTGAACGGCAGATTCCACGACAGCGCCGAATCGAGCGTCGTGTATTCCGGAATAAAGGGGGACGCGCCGGTGGCGACCCGCTCGCCGACGTGCCGGAGCCACAAATCTAAGTGGGTACCGGCAATATCCATCGACGAACGCAGGGACAGGAGGGTGCGAGGGGAAGCATCGAACGCATGATTGGAGTCATCGGGAAGGCCGTACTTCAGCCATGTCCGCGAATAGCTGCTCTGAAGCCGCCACCAATCGACGACGCGCCAGTCCGCAGCCACTTCGACGCCGGTTTCGCGGGCGGAGAATCCATTGCCGAGCACAATTGGGAGAAGCAGACAGGAATTGCCGCCGCAATCGCCGACGCCGGCGTTGGCAATATCGTAGCTCGAAGTTTCCAATTCTTTGTAATGGTGAACGAATCCCGTGAGGTCGAGAGAAAACGCATCGGCGAATTCCGAGCGATAGCCCACTTCGTAAGCAGTCAACCGTTCGGCGCCGAGATTCGACGGTACGGTGACAGGCTGAATGGCGCAGTGATCGGGATGTGCCGCATCGCAAACGTTCGGCGGGGTCGTTGAGAGCGGAGGGAATGCTGCGTTGTAACGGAGGTTGCCGTCGCGCTCGCCGGCCGAAGGGGTACGAACCGCCCCGGAAACCGCGGCCCACAGTTGGTTCGATGCGTTCACATTCCATAGCAGGCGCGCGTTCGGCATGAAGTGCGCGCCCGTATAGGTGTCGTGCTCGACCTTGGCGCCGAGGGTCAGACGCAAGGATTCCGGCGTCAGGCGCAGTTCATCCTGGGCGAAAGCGCCACTGATCCGCAGATCCCGGCTGGCGGGATCGAAGCTGACGACGTCGGTGCCGTCGAGGCGATAGCCTGAACTGCGGTAGTTGAGACCCCAAGTGATGTCGTTGCGCGTTCCGACGTGAATGCGGTGCTCGAACTCGAAATCAAGCGTCTTTTGCTGCGTGGTCGCAAAATCCGGAATCTCGATCGTGGAGAAATCGAAGTAAGTCTGAAGCGATATGTCCTGATCGGGACTGAGGGTCTTGTCCCAGCGGCCGAGCAGATTGCCGCCCGAATTGTGCTGCTGTCCATCAATGGTTGCTAAATAAGGCGGGAGGGCATTGGGAATGTTGATTCGATCGTCCGAGGCCAAGGTATACGTCTCGCCCTGTACCGAGAGAGCGCTATCGTCCCGCCGGTCGTCGGCGCGGAAGCCGGCGTGCGAGGAACGATATCGATCGTTCCCCGGCTGTCCGGACGCATCATCCGATGCGCCATGGACCTCGGTCTTGCCATAGACGCGATACGACCCATTCGAAAATAGGTGATTTCCATACTGGAGCGTCGCGAACCCGTGGTCCTCGGTACCCGTGCCGCCCGAAACGAGGACGCCCTGCGTCTCGGTCGAATGTTTGGAAATGATGTTGATGACGCCGTTGACGGCGTTGGCGCCCCACACGACAGCGCCGGGACCACGGATCACTTCGATCCTATCGATATCTTCCAGAACCGGCCCGAGCGCTTCCCACACCACACCTGAAAACAGCGGCGTGTAAACGCTGCGACCGTCGACTAGCACCAGCAGCTTATTGGCAAAACGGCCGTTGCCGCCGCGAATGGTGACCGCGTAACGCCCGCCACCGATGGCCGCCACATCGACACCAGGCGCCATGCGCAAGGCCTCAGGTACATTTCTCGCCCCGGAACGGCGAATATCCTCGCCGGTGATGACGAAAATCGCGGCCGGCACTTCGGATAATTTCTGCGCCTTTTTGGAAGCGCTGGTGACCTCAATGTTCATCAACTCCTGAATGCTGAGATCGGCCAGACCGTGGTTGGCGGGTTCCGTCGCGGACAAAGACGAAGACGCATAGCCACCGAACAATGCGATACCCAGTCCAACAATCACTTTCGCCAATCTCCTTCCGGCGATATGAATATTTCGGCACGCACGCACGATTCCGCCAGCGCTTGTCCGCTTGCCGATATACCGCCGCCGGAAGTTCAATACGTCCATGTGATCCTGACGTACGCTGACCGGTCGACTGTCAGAGGCTGCGACGAGATGCCGTCTGATACGAATTCAGGGTGGCGGTCCTTCAGAAGATCCTTGCCAACCAGCGACACATCGAAGTTGAATGGCAAATTCCATGACAGCGCCGAATCAAGCGTCGTGTATTCCGGAATGAAGGGTGACGAGCTGGTGGCAACGCGCTCGCCGACGTGCCGAAGCCAGAGATCCCAGTGCGTACCGGAAATATCCATCGACGAACGCAAGGACAGGAGAGTACGGGGGGAAGCGTCGAACGCATGGCTGGTGGCGTCGGGAAGAGCGTACTTCAGCCATGTGCGCGAATAGCTGCTCTGGAACCGCCACCAGTCGTTAACACGCCAGTCCGCAGCCGCTTCGACGCCGGTTTCACGAGCAGAAAATCCGTTGCCGAGCACAATCGGGACCAGCAGATAAGGATTGCCATCAGAGCTGGCGACGCTGACGCCAGCGAAATCGGGGGTCGAAATCTCCAGTTCGGTGTAATGGTGAAGGAATCCCGTGATGTCGAGCGAAAACGCATCGGAGAATTCCGAGCGATAGCCGACTTCGTAAGCGGTCAGCCGTTCGGCTCCGAGATTCGAGGGTTGGGTGACGGGTGCAATGGCGCAGTGATCGAATTGGGCCAGACTGCAAACATTCGGTGGAGTCGTTGAGGATGGCGGAGTCACGGGGTTAACGCCGACCCTACCGTCGTGCTCGCCCACCGAAGGTGTGCGAACCGCCTGGGAAACCGCGGTCCACAGCTGGTTCGATGCGTTCACATTCCACAGCAGACGCGCGTTCGGCATGAAATGCGCGCCCGTGTACGTATCGTGCTCGAGCTTGGCGCCGAGCGTCAGCCGCAGGGATTCCGGCGTCAGGCGAAATTCGTCCTGGGCAAAAGCGCCGCTGATCCGCAGACTGCGGCTGGTGGGATCAAAGGTGATGAATTCGCCGCTGTTGTCGCGATAGCCTGCACTGCGGTAGTTGAGGCCCCAGGTTATGTCGTTGCGCGTTCCCGCACGAATACGGTGCTCGAACTCGAAATCAAGCGTCTTTTGCTGGTTTGTCGAATAGCCCGGAATCTCGAGTGTAAAGAAATCGAAGTAACTCTGAAGCGATATGTCTTGATCAGGACTGAGGGTCTTGTCCCAGCGGACCAGCAGATTGCTGCCCGAATTGTGCTGCTGTCCATCAAGGGTTGTTGCCGAGTAGGGTGCGATGACAGCGGGAACGTTGAGCCGATCGTTCGTAGCCACGCCGTATACTTCGCCCTGCATCGAGAGCGCGCTGTCGTCCAGTTGATCGTCGGCGCGGAAGCCGGCATGCGATGAACGATTACGATCGTTCCCCGGCTGTCCGGAAGCATCATCCGATGCTCCATGGCTTTCGGTTTTGCCATAGATACGATACGACCCATTCGAAAATATGTGATCGCCATACTGTAGCGTCGCGAACCCGTGATCCTCAGTACCCGTGCCGCCGGAAACGAGGACACCCTGCGTGTCGGTCGAATGCTTGGAAATGATGTTGATAACGCCGTTGACTGCGTTAGCACCCCAGACCACGGCACCGGGACCGCGGATCACTTCGATTCTGTCGATATTCTCCAGAACCGGGCCGATTGTTTCCCACACCACACCGGAAAACAGCGGTGTGTAGACGCTGCGACCGTCGACTAGCACCAGCAGCTTGTTGGCAAAACGGCCGTTGCCGCCGCGAATGGTGACCGCGTAACGCCCGCCACCGATGGCCGCCACATCGACACCAGGCGCCATGCGCAAGGCCTCAGGTACATTTCTCGCCCCGGAACGGCGAATGTCCTCGCCGGTGATGACGAAAATCGCGGCCGGCACTTCGGATAATTTCTGCGCCTTTTTGGAAGCGCTGGTGACCTCAATGTTCATCAACTCCTGAATGCTGAGATCCGCCAGACCGCGGCTGGCGACTTCCGTCGCGGACAATGACGAAGACGCATAGGCACTGAACAGTCCGATAGCCAGGCCGGCGATGACTTTCGTCAACCTCTTTTCGGCGACAGGATTACTCCGGCGCGTGCGCGCAGATCCGCCGGCAGCGGTCATTTGACGCGTCGCATCCCTCCGGAGCCTTATTTTCTTTACCATGCGTCCCTCGGCCAGCGTCGCGATCCAGAACTACACTCCGGCAGTCAGGCACACCTGTGAGATTGTCCGGACAATAGCGCTGCGTCGTAATTTCCCATGCGAAGCGGCTGATTTCAGCCATTTAGTCAACCTCGCAGTCCCCGCTATCGGCAAAGCACGGGAAACACTTGAACTTTCCCTCGCATTTGGTCGGCTGGCGACGCGATGAACGGCCTAGCGGACGTAGCGCATACCTACAGTCGCCGGCATGAACTCGGCTTCCGTCATCGGAATACCGTAGCGCGGGGGCAGATCCTCGGCGAGCAGACGCGTTGCGAAGTAGCGGCCGTCGTCAAGGTCATAGGTGACAACCGGCGCACAGTTAGCGGACTGCAGGTCGTAATCCGGTAGCAAATGCCCTTCCTGGAAGCGCCAGAGCGTCCCATCACTCTTGTAATTTTCGACGAGCACGATATTCCAGCTGTCCTCGTCGATGTAAAAAACGCGCTTGCCGAAACGGTGCTCCTTGCCCTCCCGCAGCGTGGCCTCGACCATCCAAACTCGATGCAGTTCGTAGCGCAGGGGCGCCTGATTGAAGTGCTTCGGCGTCAGCAGCAGCGCGTAGGTGTAGCTGCCGTCGCTGACACGGTAATCGTTATAAGGCACGTACAATTCGCGCTTACCGACCAGCTTCCACACATAGCGGTCGAGCGGACCGTTGTACATATCGATCATATCGACGAAATAAATTCCACTGGAACCCGCGACCGGCTGGTCGTAGCCGACCGGTGGAATGCGCATCAGCTTGCGCAAGCTTTGGATCACCAGCCAGACACCGCGCTGATCTTTGTGCTGATCCGCGGTCTCGTGAACCAGCACCCAGAACGGTCCATTGAGCCCTTTGGAGAAACCCACCAGGATGTATAAAAGAATGTTGTGAGTGGCGATATCGATCGGATCGCGCAAATTGGCGTAGCGGTAGTAGATGCGATCCGTTTCCCTCGTCATGTCGCGCATACCGTTCGGCCACTCGACCGCTTCGGTGGATTGGATTTCCGCAGTGTCGCCGCGATAGCGCAAACGATGGTTCCACATCACCTCGGCGCCGGTCTGCGGTTGCGGGAACGGAAATCCGAGACGAGCATCCGCGATCGAATCCGTTCCGACCGTTTTCGCCTTCCCCACATTGGCTTGCGTAGCGGCCTCGATTGCTTGCGGATAGACGACCGTGCGTCGTGTCGCGTACACCGGCATCGTGTAATCCGGATACTTTGTCAGCAGCGCCTTGTGTCCGTCCGCAAGCCGCGATGCATATTGCGCGGCATTGGCGGCATCGATCGTGAACAGCGGTTTGTCGTCCGGGAATGGATCCACGAGGTGACCGCCGGACTTGTAGGTCGCCGGCCACTGGCTGCGGCTGAGACCGCCGGTCCAGGGCGGAATCGTGCCGTCGCGGTTGCCGGCCTGCTCGGCACCGATCGCGGTCTGACCGGCATTGCCGGCGACCACACTGGGCACCGCGGCGGTCGGCGGCGGCCGTGAACCACTGTCCATCGCGTCAGACAGCGTCACTGGCGCTGCCGTCGCCAATCCGCCTGCGAGCGTCGGCGCGGAATCGTCACGCGCGTGCTGACGGCTCGCGGCGAGCAAGGCCTGTTCGCGCGCCTGCCCGGATTCGAGATATTTCACCCACTGCGCGGACAGATCATGGCTTTGCGGATAATTTCCAGCATCGCGGAACGCGCGCATGGCACCGTCCACATCGGCCTGCTGATATAACGCCATGCCCAGCGCCAGGTATACGGGACCGGATTTTCCGCCAATGGCGATGCCTTGCGAAAACGCCCGCGCGGCTTCGCCATATTCCTCACGGTCAACGTGAAGCTGTCCCAGTTGCAGATAAAGTTCGCTGCTCGGCTGCGCATACAGGGCATCCTCGATCGCTGGGATCGCCAATGACGACTCGCGCGCACGCACCCACAGTGCGGCGAGATCGCGTAAGTTTTCGGCGCTGCGTGGCAGCTGTCCGCCGTCGAGCCATGTGCGCAGCAGCGAACCCGCCTCGAACGGCGCTCCGATCTGCGCAGTCAGCGACACCAGCTGCAGACGCTTGTCCGCGCTGTCGAGATACCCGAGCCGGCTCGCGACCTCCAGGGCCGCCTGCGCACGCTGCTTGTCGCCGGTTTTCCAGTACAGCGCCATCAGGCGGAACCAATCGTCGCGCGCGCTCGGCTGGTCGCGCACCACGGTTTCCAGCACCCGCGCGGCGGCGCGCTCATCGCCATCACCGACATAAGCGGCATAGAGCGCGTGCCGCCACGCGACGGCGGGCGCATGCGTGGCGGCGACGCCTTTCTGCAACGGTGGCAATGCATCGCGGTAACGCTTTGCCTGCACATAAGCCGCACCCAGGGCCACCAGTTGCTCCGGTGGCAGGTTTGGATTGCTGCGATATAGCGGCTCGATTGCAGCGATCACCGCTTTTGGATCGCCGTTACCGATGCGCAACTGCGTGAGATCGTTGCGCATCTGTTCCTCGGCAGGCTCTGACAGCGCGTGCAGCGCCAGCGCCTGCTGCAAATATCCTGCGGCGGCGCCATAGTCCTTGCGCTGGGCGGCGGACACGGCCATGTCGCGCAGCAGCATCGCTTTGGCATAAGGATCGCTTGTCGTTTGCAACTGCTTCTGCGCGTCCAGTGGCTGCGCGCGTGCCTGCGGTGGAGCGACGCGGACTTCGCTGTGATACTGGTCGGCGTATGTGAGATGCATACACAACAATCCCGGCAAAATACCGGCCCAGGCGTATCGCCGGACTCGATTTTTTCCGATCACTGTGTGCGCCAGTTGTATTTGCAGTCTTCGGGATCCATCGGCACACGCTGCTTGACTTCGCGCATTTGTGAGGATTCGTCGTAGATCCAGTTGGAGATACTCTCGATCGCCGCTGCTTCGTAAACACCGCGCGGCTGCGCGTCGATGATCCTGACGTTAGTCACATGACCATTCGGCATCACGATGAAAACCGCCTCGACCCAGCCCTTGATGTTCTTCTTGCAAGCCCATTCCGGCATCTGCGGCCGCGCAGTCGAAATCGGCAGCAAATCCTTGCCGACAAAATCCTCGCCGGCAGCATAGCCGCCATTCCCTGATCCATTGCCGCTGCCGGAACCGCCGCGACCGGCGAAACCACCGAAGACACCGGACTGACCGAGGCCCAATCCCGCTCCGATCGCGACCGGCGTGCCCACCGCCGTGGCCTCAATGGTGGCCGGCTCGATCGCGATGGTGGACGCCGGCATGCCGGGAAGATCGGCGCGCGCCAGTGAAGGCGGCGCAGCCGGCGGCGTGGCCGGTGGAACCGCTGGCGGCGGCGTCTCGGGATCGGTTCTGCGATCGAGTGTCGCCATTCGTACGCCATCGACGACGTCGCGTGCAGCCGGCGGCGCAGTAGGCGCCCGGATCATCCACTGCATCATCAATAGGCTCAGCCAGACGATCGCAATCGCTGCGACCATGGCGTAGAGCCAGCGCGACATACTCGACATTCCGGGTCCGACCTTCGCGGAATTCGCCGCGCGCATCTAGGGCTGCGTCGACGGCATCGCCGCGATGGCAACGTCGTCGACACCGGCCAGCTTGGCCTGATCCATGGCCTGCACGACCAGACCGGCGCGGGCATCCCTGTCAGCCTGGATCACGACCGGCGCCTGCGGCTTCTGGCTGCGCAGACGTTCCAAGGTCGCGCGCAGCAGGCGGATATCGACGTGCTGGCGATCGACGACAATATCGCCCTGCGCGGAAATCGCGACAAAGATGCTGCTGTTATCGACCTTGACCGCAGTCTTCGCGCTTGGCCGGTTGACCTTGATGCCCGATTCGGTGACGAATGCGGTGCTGATGATGAAAAAGATCAGCAGATTGAGGAAAAAATCGAGCATCGGCGCCAGGTCGATATGCACTTCCTCCTGCTGATGCGCATGGCGGCGGATTTTCATGAGCTCATTCCGGCAGCAGCAGATCCGGCAACCGTTCGGAGGCTGCGCGCACGCGCGCACCGAGCTGTACCGAGAAGAACAAACCGAACAGGCTGACGACCAGACCGGCCAGCGTCGCGATCATCGCGTGCGACACGCCGTAGGCCATCGCACGCACGTCAGCCTGGCCGGCCGCGGTCATCGCATCGAACACTTCGAGCATACCGGTGACGGTGCCAAGCAAACCCAGCAGCGGCGCCAACGGCACCATCACGCGAATCAGCGGCAGCGGCGCACTCAGACCGATTTTCAATTCCGAGATCAATTGCTCGCGGATGCGGCGTGCGATCCACGACGAGCGTTCCGGTCGTGCCGCCCATTGCGCAAGCCGCCGGTTGAGTTCAAGCCGATGGACTCGCCAGAGATACCAGTAGCGTTCGAGAATCAGCGTCCACATCACCAACGCCGCGAGCACGATCCACTTCAGCACCCAGCCGCCGAGATGCAGGAAATCGTCCGCCGACTCGAACGGTGCGACGAACGACTCAGCGAAGCTGGCGGCAACCGCATTCCAGAAATCAACGGCCATGCTGACGCGCCATTTGCTGTTCGAGTCGCCGCGCGAGCAGGCCTGCGCTTTGTTCATCGAGGATCTGCACGAGCACGCGCGAGCGCGCCGCGAGCACGCTGTTGATGAACAGAATCGGGATCGCAATCAGCAAACCGAGCACTGTGCTGATCATTGCCTGCGAGATGCCGCCGGCCATCACCTTCGGGTCACCGGCACCGATCTCGGTGATGACCTGGAAGGTGATGATCATGCCGGTGACGGTGCCAAGCAGACCGAGCAGCGGGCCAGCAGCGACGACCATACGCAGGAATGGCTGGAAGCGTTCGAGTTTCGGCGTCTCGCGCAATACGGCCTCGGAGATGCGAGTTTCCAGCACTTCCGGATCGTGCGCGGCGGTGTCGTCGCGCAGGCAGGACAGTACGCGGCCGAGTGGATTGTCAGAGGAAGGTCTGTCGATATCGCGCAGCTGGCGTTCGATGCGACCGCCGACGGAAAACAGATAAACGAGCTGGAACAGCGCCAGCGCGGTGCCGATCACGCCGACGGCGATGATGGTGTAGCCGACCACTCCGCCCTGCCCGATCCGTTCGCCGAGCGTCGGTCGCTGTGCAGCGAGCCGCAGCAGGTTGCCCCGCATTGGATCGACCGGCAGCGGCGCCCAGCCGCTCTCAGCGACTGCAAAATCTTTCGCGAGTCCGGTATCAAATGTCTGCCGTTCCGCTACCTGCAGATGGCCGCCGGCCTGCGCAAGCAGATAACGGCCGTCCGCGAACGCGATGAACGGACCGGCACGGATCACGCGCATGCGACGCGACTGGCCATCGATATCGATGACATCGGCATCGAAAGCCGCCACCTTGCCGTTTTCGGTCATCTCCTGTTGCAATGCGTACCAAAACGATTCGAGCTGGTGCGGACTCGGCAAGGTATTTGGATCGGCCAGCGCGTCGAGCAGTTTCAGCCGTTCCGGAAACTGCGCGCTGACATAGGATTCGGCAACCTCGTTGCGGAACTGGCTCGCCGCCTCGCGCACTGCCGCGTACACCTGGCCGAGGTCGCCGACGCGCGACTGCAATTGGCTCCTGAGATCGGTGATCGCTTTCTGGTTCGATTCGTAGCGTGCACGGATTGAATCGGCCTTCGCCTGTGCCGCCCGCTGCCCGGCTTCCGCTTGCGCGAGCTGCGACTGCTGGCTATCGCGATTTTTGAGAAAGCGCTGCTCGCGCTCCTGATTGATGTGCGCGTCCTGCTGTGCGGAATCGCGAATCTGACGCAGAAGCGCATCGAGATCCTGCGTCGCGGGCGCTGCCGCATGCGCGGCCGGCACGAGCGTGGTCATGATTTCCGTCAGGCTTGACCACAGCATCGAAACCTCACGGGCCGGCAGGGCACCAGTTTGAAGCCCACTACTTTTGGCAAGTGCCGGCACCGGCAACGTCAGCACTTCCGGCGCCGCTGTTTCGCTGGCGATCTTCAGTCCCTCCCGGATCGCACTACGATAACGGCTTTCGAGCGGCAGCCATTGTTTGGACTCTGGGTCCCAGCGGCCGGCAGCACGGCCATCGAGCGCGAGGTAATAAAGCGCGACGCGGCCGAGATGCAAAATATCGACTACTTTCTGTGCGTCACCCAGCGTTACCTGCATGCGCTCGACGCCGAGCCGGTGACCATAACCGGCTTCGACACGATACGCTTCCAGAATTCGCCGGAATTTTTCCGCCTGCGGGGTCTCGGCATCCGCGATCACGCGGCGCAGGCTGGCGATTCGCTCGCGCCGCTCCTGTTGCAGAAACGGCAAATCAAGCGACACGAATTTATCGAGGCTGTCGAGCATGCGCAGCATCAGCGGGGTAACGTCGCGCGAGCCGCTGTTGAACTGTTGCAACTGCGATTGCAGCGCATTGCGGTCCGCGTCCTGTGTCGCCAGCAGCGGCTCGATCTGCTGTGAATAAACAGTAAGCTGCTGCGCCTGCCATAACGCCGCGCGGTAACGCTCCAGCAACGCGCGCGTCTGGTCATCGAGTTGATCAACATGCTGCTGCGCAGTAATCGCCGTGCGGTTGTTCTGTACCGTCGCGTCGATCGCCGGCGATCCGGCATCTTCCTGCGCCTGTGCGGTGCTCAATACACCCATCGCTCCGGCAACAAGCATTATGCGGAAAATCCGATTCATCGAATGCCTTGCCTGGAGCGTGTTATGCACTTTTTGATCGCCGCGACGGCGCCTGCACAGGCGCAGCGCGACACGCCGCGGCGTGTTAGCGCCCAGCGAGTGGCTCTCATCCGCATCGACAATAAATCCGGCACGCTGAGTTCGACTCCTGAACAGGTTGCCGGGCGAGTTCAAAGCCCGCACTCCCCCTCCGACGTTCAATACTGTACGTCGTATTCTATTGTCAAAACTGGAGTGGTCGAGTGGCCGCGGGGTGCGAAGAGAAATCTGTGCCGTCGCGGATCCGACGGGCAGTTCGCCGGGGGTGAATCGCTGCAACGGAGTGAGTGACAACAGGCCCTAATGCAGCGTAGCGTCTGAAGCGTTGCTCAGAACACCGTGCCTACTTTTCCAACCTTGCTGGTTTGATTCGTGATCCAGTTCGGAATATCAGCTGCCGGCATCGGGCGCGCATACAGGTAGCCTTGCGCTTCATCGCAGGAAAGATCGTGCAGTAGCCGTGAGTGCGCCTCGGTTTCGACACCCTCGGCGATCACGGTCAGCTTGAGTCCGTGCCCGAGACTGATAATCGCCTGAACGATCATCTGATCGCCTTCGCGCACCAGGAGATTCCTGATGAACGACTGATCGATCTTGAGTTTGTGCGCCGGGAACCGGTTCAGGTAGGCCAGATTGGAGTATCCGGTGCCGAAATCGTCGATGGACAGTTTGACACCCATGTCCTTCAGCGTCTGGAACTGCGCGAGCGTCGTTTCCGCATCGTCCAACAACAGGCTTTCGGTCAGCTCCAGTTCGAGATTTCCGGCCGGCAGCCCGGTCTCAGCAAGCGCACGCTTGACATCATCGACGATCGCTCCGCCACGCAATTGCGGCGCCGACAGGTTGACCGCAATCGTTACGTCGGCAACGCCGGCATCAATCCAGGCGCGGTTCTGACGGCAGGCGGTACGCATTACCCAGGCACCGATCTCGACGATGAGTCCGCTGCTTTCCGCGATCGGGATGAACTTCGCCGGAGAAATGTTGCCGAGCTGCGGATGACGCCAGCGCAACAACGCCTCCATGCCGATCACGGCACCGGTTCCCATGTTGATCTGCGGCTGATAGTGCAGATCGAGTTCGTTGCGCGAGATCGCTTCGCGGAGCGCACTCTCCAGCACCAATCGCTCGGTGGCGTCGGCACTCATTTCGGGAGCGAAGAAGAAATATCTTCCGCGGCCATGCTCTTTCGCACGGCGTGCAGCGACATCGGCATTGCTTATCAGCGAGTTGAGATCCTCGCCATCGGCCGGAAACATGGAGATGCCCGTGGTCACGCCGACGGACAGGCTGCGACCTTCCAGTTCGAACGGCTGCGCAAGCGTTGTCTGGATTCTTTTCGCCATCAATTCGGCACCACTCTTGTCGGTCTCGATCAGCACGAGCACGAACTCATCGGCGCTCCAGCGCGCAATGGTATCGCCGCTGCGCACGATCCCTTTCAAGCGATCCGCGACCATTTCCAGCAAACGGTCACCCACCATATGCCCAAGTGAGTCGTTGACGTTCTTGAAGTGATCGATATCGATGTAGAACACCGCCAATTGCTTGCTCATGCGATGGCAGAAAGCGGTCGCGGCCTTGCCGCGATCCGCAAGCAGGCTGCGGTTCGGCAGGCGGGTCACGGAATCGTAATAAGCGAGGTTGTGTATCTGCTCCTCGGCCTGTTTGCGATCGGAAATATCGCTGCCGACACCGACGTACGCCGTGGTCGCCGAGGCTTCGTCGTACACCGCTGATATCGACAGTTTCTCGGCGAAGAGGGTGCCATCCTTGCGCCTGTTCCACAGCTCGCCCTCCCAGTGCCCCTTCGCCTTGAGCACGTTCCGTATTTCCTCGTAGAACTTGTTGTCGTAGCGTCCCGATCGCAGAAAGTGCGCGGTGCGTCCCAGCGCTTCGGCTTCGGTATAGCCGGTCATCTCGGTAAATACCTTGTTGACAGCGACGATATGTCCCTTCGCGTCAGCCATGACAATGCTGTCGCGCGTGGCTTCGAACGCCTGTGCCGCGAGCTGCAATTGCCGCTGGGCGCGACGGTGATCGGTCATATCCTGAACGAGCACCATGCGGGCGGATCTGCCGCGGAACATCAGTGTCTGGCTGACGATCTCCACCTCGATCGTCGAACCGTCCTTCTTGATATGACGCCAAGGTTCGGAGAGCGCCGGCCAAGGCTCGCTTGCTGAAAGCCGGTAGAGCAACCTGGGCACATCGTCCGGCGGTCGTATGTCTTTGACGGTCATCGCCAGAAATTCTTCGCGGCTATAACCATAATGCTTGATCGCCGCGTCATTGACTGCCAGAAAAGCGAACGTTTCCATGTCGAACACCCACATCGGAAGTGGGTTCGCGGCGAACAGAAATCGATACTCGCGTTCATTCTCTTCGAGACGCTCGCCCGCGACGATCAGGCGTTTGTGCGATCGCTGCACCATGACGAACAACAGAACCGCCGTAACCACGACGAAAGCCAAGCCCTTCCCTTGCTCGGCATACGCAAAACCAGCGCGGCTCTGAAACAGATGCCAGGTACTCAGATCGGACAGCATGATCCATGCACCGGCGATGAACGCATAAGAAACAGCAACCCTGAGCGCGGTTGCGCAATCGGGGCTGAACAATTTCCTGGCGTTTCTGAACTGCGGGATCGACGACACTCCCTATCTCCGAGTGACAGCAGTCTTGCAATCTATAAACTGCTTGACCGCTATCGGCTTCAAATGCCGAAAATTGAATCAGGTTGAATACCGCATCCTCCTGCGAATCAAGGCTCGTCATCGTCCCCGGTTTCGACAAGACTCCAGTGATAGCCCGCCATGTGGCCTACCCATTCGCGCGTCAGCATTGATTGGGATCCGCATTGCGCACACCGCACCGCCTTGCCATCGAGTAGCGCACTGTCGGCCACCAACACGGCAGCACCGCAATAGGGACAAAGCAGTTCATGTTGGCCAGGATTCTGCGGATGCACCGAAGGGATCTGCACGGTGACGCTCTTCATTCAGAATGGTGGCATCTTCACACGAGACGGATGGAAGCGTCTCGTCGGCTTGATCTGGATCAACTGTTTCCGTTTACGCGATGCCGATAATCAAGTCATTATTTGAATTTGGCCTTCGCTCAACCGCGTGCGGAGGATCCGTGGACAATGGTCGCCGGCATTCACTGAAAAAGGGCTCCGTTCAATCGTGATCATCACCGTCACACCCAATCCTGCCGTCGATCAGACCATGTGGGTTCGCAAGCTGGCGGCCGGCGAGGTGAATCGTGCCCACGAGACCCAGATCGATCCGGCCGGCAAGGGCATCAATGTGTCAAGGGTCGTGCGGCGGCTCGGAGCACCGGCCATCGCACTGGGATTTCTGGGTGGCGAGACCGGCGATCTGGTCGAACATGCGCTGACTGCGGAGCGCGTTCCCTTTCATTTCGTACGCGTACAGGGACGCACGCGTATCAACATCACCATCAACGACGAAGCCACCGGCGCCGCAACGAGCTGCTGGGCACCCGGGCCGACGGCATCCCCAGCTGAAGTGGCTGAACTGCGCGCCCTGATCGAGGTCTGGCTCGACGCCGGCCGCGTGCTGGTACTCGCCGGCAGTCTGGCCACAGGGCTGGCGCCCGATACTTATGCGGACTGGACACGGATGGCAAAAGCCAAGGGCGTGTGCGTGATCGTCGACGCTTCCGGCGAAGCACTTGCGTGCGCCCTCGATGCGAAACCGGACGTGATCAAGCCGAATGTCAGCGAAGCAGAAGCACTGTTAGGCCGCCGCCTACCATCGATCACGGCGGTGGCCGACGCAGCGCGCGAGCTCGCAGCGAACGGGGTCGCGACCGTCGTGATTTCTATGGGCGGCGCAGGGCTCGTGTGCGCTTCTGCCGGCCGTGCCTGGCACGTGTGTCCACCGGCGATCGAGCGACGCTCCACGGTGGGTTCCGGCGACTCGCTGGTGGCCGGCATCGCGGTCACCTTTGCGCGCGGCGGCACGATGGAAGATGCGCTGCGCCTCGGCACTGCGGCCGGCGCTGCAACAGCGCTGTCGACAGGCACCTCGCTGGCAACGCCGGCGGAAATCGCATCAATCCTGCCGGGAATTTTAGTTGAACCAATTTGAAACGCGGTAGGTCTTGATTCACCACTACAGCTGTCGTTTGATCTGCATCAATGCGATGATTTCAGACACGATGGGTAAAGTAAGGCCATGATTAAGAGGCAACGCAGCGATCGAAGTCATTGTTAACAAACCCTAGGGGGAAGTACCCATGCGGGACAAGAATAAGACCAGCGAGTCGATGACCTCGGTGGATCGGGCTTGGCTCGAGATGGACGAGCGCAACAATCCGATGATCGTCAGCGCGATCATCGAATTTGAAGGCGTGCGCAGTCTCAAACAGCTCGCCGCCTGCATTGTTAGCCGGCTGCTTGAATATCCCCGTTTCCAACAGCGTGCCGAGGACGATAGCGGTCCTGCCAAGTGGATTTCCGACCGTGATCTGCGGTTCGACTATCACGTGCGTCTGCTCAAACTGCCTGGCATTGATCCCGATCCGGAGTGGGAACTGCGGCAGGCGGTCGGGTATGAGCTGAGCCAGGGACTGGACCGATCCCTGCCGCTCTGGCGGATTACGCTATTTCCGCGCGGCAAGGGTACCGCCGTGGTGTTGTTCCGTGCGCACCATGCCGTTGCGGATGGCATCGCGCTGATGCAGGTGTTGCTCAATATCACCGACGACGCGATCAAAGCGAAGGCCGCGACGACGGCCAAACCATCGAAAACGGCAAAAGCCGCGCGTTCACCGGCGCGCCGCGGCCCGGCCCGTCAGCTCAAGCAAATCAGGTCAATGCTGAAGAAAATCGGCGATTTCGTGGTTGCCGACATCCGGCATCCGGCCCTCGCGGCGCAGCAGCTCCGGCAGGGACGCGATGCCGTCACGGCCGTCGTGCGCTTGATAAGGCTGCCGGCGGACAACCCGGCCTGCTTCTCCGCCCCCCTTTCGGGGCACCGCTCTGTGGCGTGGAACGGCGCGCTTCCGTTTGAACCGATTCGCGTTTTCGCCAAAGCCAATAACATCAAGATCAACGACGTGTTTCTGACCGCGCTCGCCGGCGCCTTCCGCAAATACCTGGTCAAAACCGATGGCGCCGTAAGCAAAGGGCAGAATCTGCGCGTGTCCATCCCCGTAAATCTACGCACGGAAGCCGACGGTGACCTCGGTAACCGCTTCGGTCTGGTGATGCTCGACCTGCCGATCGGCATCAGCGACTGGCGCAAGCGTCTGAAACTGGTGTCAGAGCGCATGGAAGCGCTGAAACATTCGCCCGAGGCACGTGCGGTTCTCGCCTCTCTGGCGGTGGCCGGGCGCATGCCGGTAGCGGTCGAAAAGCGCCTGGTGAACTATCTGGCCGCCAAGACTGCAACCGTAGTCTCCAACCTACCGGGCCCCAAGGAACCTCTGCGCATCTCGGGTGCGCGTTTGCACAAAATGGTGTTCTGGCCGCCGCAATCAGGCGGCGTCGGCATCGGTATCAGCCTACTCAGCTACGCCGGCGGCGTCACTGTCGGCGTCTCCGCCGACATCCAGGTGATTCCCGACCCGCAGTTGCTGATTGCCGCGTTCAACGAAGAAATCGATGCCATGGTCGGCGTCAGGATGGTGCCGGAACCCGGACTGAATGCCGCTGCGGTGGCGGAAAGCGTCTGATTTGCCGGTCCTCCCGGTTCTTTCGGATAGCCGTCCGCTTGTCGGGCATGCAGCTGATTACTTATACTTGTCGTCTTAACCCGCCTTGACTGCTCCTGCGACGCGAGCCGCGGCGGGTGAAGCTTGTTTGGGAATTGGAGAAAGACTTATCAGCGCTGAACGTCAGGATCGCCGCAACGAGGAGATTACCGCACCCCGCGTGCGCGTCATTGATGCTGATGGCAGTCAGGTCGGCGTCATCGCAACACGGGAAGCCTTGGCGAAAGCCGAGGAAGCGGGTCTCGATCTGGTCGAAGTCTCGCCGAACGCAGACCCTCCGGTCTGCAAAATCATGGATTACGGCAAGTTCATCTACCAGAAAGAGAAGCAGCTGCAAGCGGCCAAAAAGAAGCAGAAGCAGATCCAGGTCAAGGAAGTCAAATTCCGTCCGACGACGGAAGATGCCGACTACCAGACCAAGCTGCGCGCCTTGCTCCGCTTTCTCGAGGAAGGTGACAAAGTCAAGATTACGGTGCGCTACAAGGGCCGAGAAATGGCGCACCAGGAGCTGGGCATGCAATTGATCGAGCGCGTCAAGGGCGATCTCGAAGAGCTGGCCCAGATCGAGCAGTACCCGAAGCTCGAAGGGCGCCAGACCATCATGGTGATGTCGCCGCGGCGACGCTGATTATTGAAAGCAGTCAGGAGTATTGAGATGCCGAAGTTGAAGACAAACAAAGGTGCCGCGAAGCGCTTTGCCCGTACCGGAAAGGGCGGATTCAAGCGCAGCCATTCGCACAAGCGCCACATTCTGACCAAGAAGAACGGCCAGCGCATTCGCAATCTGCGCGGCCCGACCATGGTTTCCCCGTCGGACAACAAAGAAGTCCGGCAAATGCTGCCCTACGCCTGAGGCGTTTGGGTTTTTTCACCACATGACAAGATTCGCTCAAGCGAACATCAGATAAAGGTATACGAACATGGCAAGAGTTAAACGCGGCGTTACCGCCCGCGCCCGCCACAAGAAAATTCTGAAGAAGGCCAAGGGCTACTACGGCGCCCGCTCGCGGGTGTTCCGCGCGGCCAAGCAACAGGTCATCAAATCCGGTCAGTACGCGTTCCGCGATCGCCGGGTCAAGAAGCGCGAATTCCGCGCGCTCTGGATCCAACGCATCAACGCGGCGACCAACGAACTGGGCCTCTCCTACTCCCTGTTCATTCACGGACTCGACGTCCTCGGCATCGATCTCGACCGCAAGGTGCTGTCTGACATCGCCGTGCACGACAAGCCTGCATTTGCGAAGCTGGTGGATCAGGTCAAGGCCAAGCTCGCTGCTTAAAGTCGAAGTCGTTTCAGCTTTACCAGGAGAGCGGCGCTTGCGCCTCTCTCCTTTTTTATTTTTACTGTTTTCTATTTTTGTTGGTCCGCACAGCCATTCGCTGGCATCTTCAGCTCATCGGACAAAACACACATGACTACCGATCTTGATGCCTTGCAAAGCCAGGCGATCGCAGAGATCGAGGCCGCCGCCGACGCGCGCGCGCTGGACGCGTTACGAGTCGATCTACTCGGCAAAAAAGGCCGTGTCACCGATTTGTTGAAACAGCTCGGAGGCATGCCGCACGACCAACGCAAGGCGTTCGGCGAACGTGTCAACCGCACCAAAGACGCGCTCGCCGCCGCGATCGAGAGCAAAGCGGCCACACTCGCGCGCGCAGAGCTGGACCGCAAGCTGGCGTCGGAAACCATCGACGTCACACTACCCGGCCGCGGTGAAGCCGTTGGCGCGCTGCACCCGATCACACGCACGATCCGCCGCATCGAACGCATCTTCGCATCGATGGGTTTCGAAACCGTCGAAGGCCCGGAGATCGAGGACGACTGGCACAATTTCCAGGCGCTGAACATTCCTGAGTCGCATCCTGCACGCGCAATGCAGGACACCTTTTACGCGCTCGACGGGGCGCGCCTGCTGCGCACGCACACGAGTCCGGTACAGATCCGCACAATGCAAGCGCGCAAACCGCCGATCCGCATCATCTGTCCAGGCCGCGTCTACCGCGTCGATTTCGATCGCACCCACAGCCCGATGTTCCATCAGGTCGAAGGACTCTACGTCGCCGAAAGTGTCGGCCTCGCCGATCTCAAGCACGATCTCATGCGCTTCCTATCGATGTTCTTCGAGCGCGAGGCGGAGGTCCTGTTCCGTCCGTCATACTTCCCATTCGTCGAACCCGGCGCCGACGTGCACATGCGCTGGGGCGAGCGCTGGCTGGAACTACTCGGCTGCGGCGTCGTCCACCCGAATGTGCTGGAAGCGGTCGGCATCGATCCGGAACGCTATTCAGGCTACGCCTTCGGCATGGGCGTCGAGCGCCTCGCAATGCTGCGTTACGGCGTCGATGATTTGCGGCTGTTCTTCAACAACGACCTGCGCTTCCTTGAGCAATTTCGCTGAATCGGCAAAAACCGATGATGAGAAGGTCGGATCGCAACGCGAAACGATGTCCAAAAGGTGGAATGCGCTGGCGCTGGGGGTGTCAGAAATTCGGTGTGTGAGCCAGTTGGATCTGTAACAAACTAATGTGGGCCGTGCGTGCCATCGACTCAGGGCCTAAATGAGCAGGTGGCAGCGGTCTCGTACCGCCGCCACCTGCCGGGCAATCAATCGTCGATACAATTTTCCGATCCGCGATCGCTTACGGTACCGTGAACGCGTAGATCTGATTGTTCGCATGTCCAATACGCGAGTAGCCGGACCCCCAATAGATCACGCCATCGACGATCGAAGGCGAATCGACCACTGAGCCGCCGCTGGCAAATCTCCATAGAATGTTGCCGCTGCTGGCCTCGAGGGCGACGAAATCACCGTCCAGGGTGCCGGCATAGACGACGCCGTTGGCAACCGTAAGGGCACCATTAGCAATTGTTCCCTTCTTATTGTTCTTGTGCTTGGTTGCCTTCGTCTGCCAGAGAATCTTGCCGTTGTGCGCAAGATCGAGGGCCGCCCAGGAACCGCCATCCCAAGAAGTGCCATCCTGAAATTTGAACGTCTGGCCCGTGAAATTCGCTTCGGCGATATAAACGCGATTGTTATCCGTCGCCGAACCCCACTCGATGCCCCCCTCAAGGCTGGGAGGGCCCGCCAAAGTCGACCACACGGTAGCGCCGGTATCCGGATCGAGCGCCCAGTAGATACCATTCTTCTGGCCGGCTCCGACCAACTGCGGATGGCTGGCTGTCGCACTGATGAGATTGACGCCGGAGCCGAAATCCCAATCCACACCTTTGACCGGGCACTTCTTCGCGTTCAGGATGCAATACGCCGTCCAGGCATCGGCACCTTGCAGGCGGCGCGCCCATTTCACATTGCCGTTGTTCATATCGTAAGCGACGACTGAATCAACATAGTCGCCCGGCGCAAGGCAGGCCACCTGCTTGGCGAGCGTAGCCGGATCCGTAGGATCCTGATTGGCACCGATGTTGTTGACGCAAGTCGCGACATCGGCCGGTAGCGAATAGTTGTCGCCAGTCGTTAGATAGATTGAGCCGCGGGCGGCATCGACGACGATCGGGCTGCTCCAAACGCCACCCCCGGTGTATCCTGGGGGGACCGTATTCTGGTGCCAAATTTCTTCGCCGCTGCCTGCTTTGAGTGCCCACACGCTGCCACGGAACTGGGGCCCTTTCTTTCCTTCGAACAGAACCGTCGCTTCTTCAATGGAAGCCACGCCAACGTAAACGACATTGTTGTAAACCATCGGCGAATCGGTGATCAGTCCACTGCCATCGGTTTCGACCGATTTCGTCCACATCTTCGCGCCGCTGTTCTTGTCGATCGCAATCACGGTTGCACTCGACTGGTCACCGAAAATCAGTGCCGTGTCGGTAATTGCGGGGCTGTTGCGGGAAGTGGAGCCGCGTTTGCCCGTAAAAGTCGAAATGTCCTTCTCCCAAACTTCAGTGCCATCTGCAAGATTCAATTTGTAGATATAGCCTTTCCAGTCGGTCGCATAAAGATAAGCGCCATCCACGGTCGGGGTCGACGATACCGCCCCGTGGGTGTTGAAAACCCACTTCTGCTTGAGATTCGGCACTGTGGCCGCGCTTAGCTTGGTTTCGTTCGGGGCGTAGCCCTGATTGAGCGGGCTTCCGCCCCAGACCGGCCACTGCAGAGAAGCGCTGGTGGCTGCTTGAGTCTGGGTTGCGTAGCCGCCCAGTGCTGTAATGGAAGTCACTATGGCCAGATTGCGCGCAACATGGCGCAGAGCATGGCCCGACAGGCTCGTTAAACCCATTTTGAATCTCCTCGGCTGTCCCACCGTTGTTTTGTTTACAATTTTTTTTAGGCACTTTTACACAAGCTGCCCTTATGTATTTGAGCTTATACCATGTTGAGGTGGCAGAGAAGTGGCCCCGGTGAATCGGTAACGGGTCAGACTCGACATACGCGATGAGCGCAGCGATGGCCGACGAGATGGGCTGCGCCCGACTCGCCGCGGTACAGTGTGAATTGCTCTCCAAGAACGCGGACTTGAACGGCTTGTCGCACATCAAGCCGGGTCGACTCGTAGATCGGATGCCAGAAGCCGCGCAAATATCGGCCCGCCAGCGTGCCCGGCCCGGTATGCACGAATGGCCAGCGGTCGTCATCAAGCATGCTCGTCACTCCGTGAACCGGCATAATCTCGGCGTGGGGTACCATTTGAACGAAGCATTACTCATAGCTTGAAAACTTGAACCATGTCTACTTTCCGCCCTACAACCCTTGGCGCCCGCTCGGGACGTGATCCCGCCGGCCCTGACAATTCGGCAGGGGTGTCTATGCTCATTCTCGTTACGCGTATTACCAGAGACGCCATTCTGCTATTGGCAATCTACGCATTATGGATCGCGGGTCATCACACGACGGCATCGGCATTCGCTGTCCCGACGGCTATCGCGGCAGGTGTGATGATCACGGTAGCGGCTTTTCTGGTCCACGAGTGGGGGCATCTATTCGGCGCCTGGCTAAGCGGATCGGCGGTACAAATTCTGCGGAATCCGCTTTCCGTTTTTCTATTCAACTTCGACGAAAACCGCAATAGCCGCAAGCAGTTTGTGGCGATGTCCTGTGGAGGATTCGTTGCCAGCGTCATCGTCGTTCTTCTGTTGTTCATGACGTTGTCGTTCCATGCGCTGGCCGATCAGGTCGCGTGGGGACTGACGGCAATCGGCATCGTGGCAACGTTCGTTCTCGAAATCCCTCCTGCCTGGAGGGCGTTCAAGGCGATGTGAACTCAGACGGTATTTTTTGCGGGGAAACTAACAACCCGTCGGATTTGCGAGGTGTCCGAGGCGGTTCCGGTACCCGTCATTGCCACCCGAAAGACAGCATCATGAATATTTTTTCACGTCGAAGCGGCTTCGACGCCCGCGGCCAGCGCCGCTGTGTCAGCTTCGGTGAAGGCCGCCACCTCATCGATTGACAACATGTGATTGACGTTGAGCAGGATGACGAAGCGGCCGTTCACCTTGCCTAAACCTTGCATGAAATCGGTGCGAATCTTGGCGCCGAACGCCGGGGGCGGCTCGATATCCGAAGACGCAATATCCAGCACCGCATTGACGGCGTCGACCACCACTCCGATGACTTGATGTCCGCTGCCGGCTTCGGCTTCCATGATGATAATGCCGGTGCGCTTGGTAACCTGCGAAGGCTCTGCACCGAAACGCACGAGCAGGTCCATGACAGGCACCACGGCGCCACGCAGATTGATCACGCCGCGAATGTATGGCGGCATCATCGGCACCACTGTCAGGTTGCTGTATTCGATGATTTCCTTGATGCCCAGAATGCCGATGGCGAACACATCGCCGGCGAGCATGAACGTCAAGTACTGGCCAGGCTCGGCACTGACTTTCATCACGGACTTAGGGTTCGTCGCTGATGGTCGGAGATCGCTTTGAATAGCTGTGCTCATGATTGCGCTTCCTGGAATTGGACAAAGTCGGCTTCGCCGGAAGCCTGCGCCGCGAGAGCGACAGGCTTGAGCCGCTGTCTTCCGGATGTCAGCACAGCGGGCATGGTCGACTGATGTAGCTTGAAGGGCCGGTTAACGTATGTGATGCGTCCGTTGATATCAGTCTTGGACATGATGTATTCAGCGATCTCATTCGTGCCTGTCGCTGCGTTCCTAGAACGGTGTGAACTCAGTCTCGTTCGGTGCGGAAATGGGAACCACCGTGCGATTCCCACCCGGCTTTCCTCTCGCCTTCTTTTGCACCGTCCTCGTTACAAAAACCTCTTTATCCGAGCCACTTTTCATGTTCCGAGAATTAGTTGTATGCAAAAGCTTGAAGAACGACATGGTCTCTTGCAGTTGCTCGGCCTGACTGCTCGTCTGTTCGGCGGTAGCGGCCAGCTCTTCTGAACTTGAAGCGGTCTGCTGCGTGGTCTGGTTCAATTGACCGACGGCTGAATTGATCTGTCCCACAGCTACGGACTGCTCTTCAGAGGCCGTCGCAATTTCCTGCACGAGGTCGGAGGTCTTCTTGATGTTCGGCACCATTTCGTCAAGCAGCTTGCCGGCTTTCTCGGCAAGCTCGACACTACCGATTGCCACGGTACCGATCTCCTGCGCAGCGATCTGACTGCGCTCCGCCAGCTTCCGCACCTCCGCCGCGACCACCGCGAACCCCTTGCCGTGCTCACCGGCCCGCGCGGCTTCAATGGCAGCATTCAACGCCAACAGATTAGTCTGATAGGCGATGTCGTCGATGATGCCGATTTTCTGCGCAATCTGCTTCATCGCCGCCGCTGTGGCCTTGACCGCTTCACCACCTTCAATGGCTTCCTTTGCCGCCTTGGCCGCCATGCCGTCCGTGACTTTGGCATTCGCCGTATTCTGGGAGATGGATGCTGTCATCTGCTCAATCGACGCGCTGGTTTCTTCAACTCCCGCCGCCTGTTGGCTTGATGTCTGCGACAATAACTGCGCTGTAGAGCTGATTTCTTTCGAAGCGCTCGCCATGGATTCAGCGCCGCTATTAACCTCGGTGACAACCTGCGCGAGTTTCTCGGTCATGTTCCGCATCGCCGCGAGCATCTGGCCGATCTCGTCGTTCGAATGGGTGTCGATGCGCGCCGTCAGATCGCCTTCGGCGAGACGGTTGGCAACGAGCAAAGCCTCGCCGATCGGCTTGGTGATCGATCGCGTGACGATGAAGGCAGCGATGATCGCCAGCAACAAGGCGAGAACAGCGGCGCCCGTCATCAGACTGCGCGCGGACTGATAAGTCTTAGCTGCGTCGGCAGCCGCGTCGACATTCATCTTGTCTTCGAAGGCCGCCAGGTCGCGCAGATTTTGGTCCAACTTGTCGCTCGGGATCCTATTTTCGTCGCTAAGCAGGATGCGGGTCGCTTCGTCATTCTTGTTTACCATGCCCAGGGCAATCACTTTGTCTTGCACTGCCCGCACGCCCGCAATGTACTCTCTGATCTTTTCAGCGAATTGTTTTTCGGCATCTGTCGTGGTCGACGATTCCTTGAATAGCTTTTCCAGCGTATTTTCAGCGGTATCGAAGTTCGCGCGCGAAACGTTCATATTATCCCGCTCCTTGACCAAATCGACGTCAGCGGTGACGAGGATGAGATTTCGCAGTCTTATCGATGTATCTTTCGCGGCCGTCAGCATGTCGTAGGCAAGAGCCGTTTCCGGCTGATTGAATTGCGTGATGTCGGTCAACACGTCGTTGATATTCGAAAGGCGCGAAACGCCGACGTAATAAACTACCAGCAACATGACGGCCAGCATTGCAAACGCCCCGGTGAGTCGGACGCCGATCTTTATATTGTTGAGCATTACATTTCTCTCTCTCGATACGTGTTAAATCCGTGCTGCCAAAGTTGGACCCAACCAGGGATCACTTCCACTGGCGCTGGTTATCGCAAGAAATGACAAAATCGCGGCGCCAAAGGCCCCCCGTCCATGTTATTGATGCATCTTGATTCTCCTTGTCGCACGACCCAACAGGCTGTTATATAGCCATATTTGAAAATGCATCATTCAGATTCGGCGACACTGGCTGACGAAGTCAACCGCTGTATGCAAGCGCAATTGCTGCAGATATGAATCGCATTAGCACGTTCACAGCGCCTTCAATGGCCTTTTTCGCAACCCGTTTCCATAATGAACTTGGCACTGTATCGGCTTGGTAGACTTAATCTGGATCAATTGATGCTACGTCGCCGATTCTGCATTCGCACTTGGGATCGTCACGGCAATAAAAGAGGATATGAGATGCTCTGGATAAAATGATTCGATACCCATCTACACTATTAGAGTGTGTTATTTAGATTTTTAGAGTGCGGTATGCGCTTTTGGACACAGCCTTTCGGGACAGCACCGGCTCGGGCACCCCGGTCAAAATGTGCGCAACACGCTCTAATGATTGTCTAATCGGTCGAATCGAACATGAGTTCGCGTACGTAATCGCCCCATGAGCCAAAATATCTTGCACAGTACACAGGAAACCGTGGAGGCGATATATCGCACCGACTCCCGTGCCGTGCTCGCCACGCTGATCCGCTTGCTCGGCGATTTCGATCTTGCCGAAGAGGCGCTGCACGAAGCTTTCCGGACAGCACTGGAACAG
>Ga0265334_10000300_pt1 | contig 27730 bp, 26 predicted proteins | sample 42023metaG_FD_192442 | JGI IMG/M metagenome (GOLD analysis project Ga0265334, IMG submission 192442) | Rhizosphere microbial communities from Carex aquatilis grown in University of Washington, Seatle, WA, United States - 4-20-23 metaG | ecosystem: Host-associated > Plants > Roots > Rhizosphere... | reverse complement strand
GATGAATGCCGGCTTGTCCAGCCGGCGGTTACTGGCGCGACCAGCGGCGTGGTCGTTTGGGAGACGTTGCCCGGGGAGGTGTTGTCTCGCCGCGTCAGTTCCGGGGTCGATTAGCGCGCCGCCGCGGCCGCCTTCGGGAACACCGACACAACCCGCCCCGGCTGGTCGCGCCCCTCGACGAGGCGCCTGGAGAATGCATCGCCGTATCGCTCGCGCAGCTCCGGCATGGTGAGCCCGCTGCTGGTCCACGTCGGGCGCTTCTTCTCGTAGCGCGCGTGCACCACGTCGACGAGCTCTGCCGGGTCGCGCTCGAGGCCAAGGTCATCGAGGATGAGCAACGCGCAATCGGTTGCCGTTTCCACTTCGGGGCAATCGCCCTTGCCTAGAGGGTACTGGCGCTGCGCATGCGCGAGTGCTCGTGCGTAGAACCAGGTCGCCGAGCAGTAGGGCTTCGGTCGCCACACCGCGCGCTTCAGCGCGAGAGCCATCGAGGCGCTCTTGCCAACCCCCGTAGGACCCAGCACGAGCGCCGTTCGCGTTGTGAGGTCCGGTTCGCTCGCGAAGCGCTTCAGCACTGGATCGAGCTTCTCTTCGATGGCTTCGTCAGTGGCCGTGTGCGTCCAGGTGACGGGGCACATGCCGGCGAAGCGTCGCTGCAGATCGATCTCCCGTTCCCTTGCCTGCAGCGGGCGCACCTCGGCGATGATCTCTTTCGCCTTTGCGTCGTCGCCCCTGAGCTTCGCCTGGTCGTATCGCCAGCGCAGCGTGTTGATCTCGTCTCGTATCTCGGAGAGGTCGTCGCCTACGCCGTAGATTTTGCTGCTCATGTGTATTCCTCCATCTCGATCTTCGTGCCGGGGTGGTTGCGCTGCGTCGGCGTGCGCCCGTTCGTCTTCCGCTGCTGCGCGTTAAGAAACTTCGCGGGGTCCGTCGCGATGCTCCGGATCGTCGCGCGCTGCGCCCACCAGTCATCGGCGAAGGCGCCGGCGATGGCGGCGCATGCGCGGTCCGCGTCTCCGTCGAGCTTCTTCAGCAGGTTCTTTACGGCCGTGCCGTCTGCGCCATCGAAGGGCGGCTTCACGCCGCGCTTCCGCTCGAACAGCTCATGGTAGTGCGCCACTACGCGCGCGTGCTTGGCGCCCTGATCCGGATCTGCCGGCTTGGTCTTCTTCGGTGGCTTGCGCTTGGCCGCCTGCTTCTTCGAAGGCGAAGACAGGGCGAAAGAACCCGCTTCGCTTGCCGAAGCGGAACTACTCCGAGGTCCACTCCGTGGATCACTCAGAGGATCCCCGGAACCACGTTCCGGTTGGTCCGGCGTGGCGTTCCGGTTAGTCGTGCGTGGCGTTCCGGTTAGTCCCGGCGACTTACCGGAACCACGTTCCGGTTGGTCAGCAAGAACTAGCCGCCAGGAATCGGAGGTTCTGCCGCGGCCGTCGGCTCGAAATCGCGGGGTCCGCTCGAGCCGGACTGGTGCAGCGTCGGGGGCTGAGAGCGTCGCCATCATCGCGCGCACGTGACGCGACGTGCACCCCATGAGGGCGGCGAGCGTCTCCTGGCCCTTCCAGCCGGCGCCCGTCCTGCTGTTCGCCTCGTACGCCATCCGGATGAGGAGGTGCCGCATATCGGGCGGCAGCGCGCTTCCACCGACGGCGTCGATGATGAGCATGGTGTAGGGCTTACGCGCCATGACGGCCCCCGTGGAGCTCCAGAGCCCGGAACCATTCATCCGCGGGCCGGCGTCCGTCGATGACGTCGCGGATGAACTGCACCGCGTTCTCGCCGCAGGCAGAAGACACGATGCCGATGTGCCTACGGACCGCGCGAGGCGTGCGGAGACTCATCCTGTGGCACAGGCTCTCCATCGTGGCGGGCTCCCGCCCGTGCGCCGCGAACGCGAGGCACCAGACCATCAAGCGAGCTCGACTCGGGAGCGTGCACTCCGGACACCAGACGGCATCCAGCACGCGGAGCATTCTGCCCGCGCGCGTACGGAGGTCGCGGCGTGGAAATTCTTCGTGCGGCATCAGCGCGCCCTCCGAACGAGCGTGACGACGCCGCGTCGATCAACCGTCCAGGTCACGTGGAATCCTTCATCGCCTGCGCGCGCGTCCACGCATCCACCTCGAACCTGTCGAATCGCACGACGTCGCCGATGCGGCGGAAAGGCAGACCCTTCGCTCGCAGGTTCGCGATCGTGCGATCGGTCACGCCGAGGTACGTCGCGACTTTCGCCGTATCCCAGAGGGGCTCGACATCCTGGTGCGGCGCCTGCTGCTCGAGTACGTCGAGCATCGTCGCGCGCACGATCGCCGCGATGTCGTCGTTCAGACTCACGGCGATTCCGCCTCTTGCTGCGTTTTGGCCCGCTTCTCCTTGTAGGAGTGCGGATCGATCCAGTGCATGCGCCGATAGGATCCGATCGTCGGATCGCACGGCGGTCGGTGCCCCCACGCAACAACAAGAGCGCGAGCGCCTAATACACCGAACCCAATCGGCTTCGACTCCTCCGTCTCCTCGACGGCTGCCGCCCAGCGTTGCCGCGCGCGTTTCTTGCGTTCGTTTCGCGACGAGGCCATCAGCTCGCCTTGCGGAGCTCAGCCATCTTCGTCATCTGCTCTTCGGCGGCTTCACACTGGCGCTCCTTCGGCGGGGACACCGCGCCGCCCGCCTCGCGGAGTTTCCACGTGTGTGGGCTCACGCCGGCGAGCGCGGCAGCGGCAGTAATCGAAAGCCCTGCAGCTACACGGACCTCTTTGGCTCGAGTGACCATCGAACGCACCTTTCTCGCCCCGCCGTGGCTGACCGGAAGGGGTCAATCACTTGCAGCGAGGTGCATTCACTCTAGCGATCGAGAACACGCCGCCAAGCGGCTATCGCCGTGGTCGATTCACGTATTCCTGACGGTCCGCGCGTCGACCGTCAGAAACCGAATCTGACGGTTGCTGCGCCGAGTGTCAGGTGCGGAGGTTCTCGCGGGCGTAGACGAACAGCCGGTGGAGCGGGGAGCCAGCGCGCAGCGCTTCGGCCTCCCTCGCGCCGATCGCGGGCTTGCACGGAACATCGGCGGCGATGATCTTGAAGATGGCGAACGCCTTGCCGTAGTCGGTCGAGTAGTCCCGCTCCTGCGCCGCTCGAATCAGGTGCTTCGGGAGCGTCTCTCCGTCAGCTCGAACAGCTATCGCTGCAGCTATTCCGGCGTCGAGATCGGCTCCATCGGCCGCCAGCTGCGTGGCGATGATCACCAGCCGGCACGCAATCTCCTCGCGTGCGCCGCGCTGGCTCATGTAGTGGTCGATGGTCTTGTAGATTGGCGCGCCGTGGGGCCAGAGAGCTGCCGTAAGGACCGGCAATGGCACGTGCCGGAAGTCGGTCGTCTTCGCTGTGCTGCGCTCGCCGAGCGCCGTGAGGAGGCGCTCAAGCTCAGCGTGGAGCAATCTGGCCCCGCGAACGATCTCGAGGCCCCGCCCCTGGATCGTCTGTCGACGTGTCTTGCGTTTCGGGGCCTGGCCCTTACTCTTCTTCTCGGACATTCACCCTGTCCCATTCGCCCCGGACGTGTTGCAGCGTCGCGGGGCGTTCTTTCGGATTCTAGTTCCAGTCGTCGGGCATTCCAGCCGAGATCAACCCGGCAAGATCCCGCGCGTTCCAAAAAGGCAGCGAGTTCAGGCAGCGCCGTTCGGAACCTGCATGAACGCCGCGCGTTGCCTCGCCCGGTACTGACGTCGAAGGTGGTGTAGTTTCCGCTACATCGACACGCGGAGCCGTATTCACACGGTCGAAGTCGCAGGTTCGATCCCTGCTGCGCCCACTAGGAAGCTGTCCGTTGGCGACTCGCCGCGCGACTAGGCTTTGGACGACGACACGTCAGCCTCCTCCTGCACGCGAGCCACTAGCTCACGTGTGTCCCGCCCCTTGACATCGGACTCCGCATCCCGCAGTTGCTTCATGAGGACTTCGCTGGCGCCCAACCCCATCACGTCCCTGGATGCGAGGGCGATGCGTTCTTCGGTGCGCTCGTCGAATGGTGCGAGCTTGAGACAAGTGATCAACGACGTCGCCGCTTCCGTCGACACCTCGTCGGACTGGACCATCGCCCGTAGCACGAAACGAACCCTCACGAGGGGAACGGACAGCGGGAAATAGTTCGAGTCGAAAACGAGTGCGACCTCATCATCGTCGGTGAGGTGGCCGGTGCGAAACTGCTCGTAAATCCACCCCAAGCCGACCATGGCGTCCGGACACTCTACTGCTCGAAGCGCTCCCATGCTCGCTGCGCCGAACAGGCGCGCGCCTCCTTTGGCGGCTGCGCGGACCTCAGAATTACTGACGGCGAGCGTCGACGCAAATACGCCGTCGGCCAGTCCGATGACACGAATCCCTGAATTCACCGCTTCAAGGAGATCTCCTCGCTTCGCTGGGCGACGCACTTCAATACCGTCCGGGGGGACCGCGCCACGAAAGGATGGCCCAGCGAAGACCACCGCGGTCACCCGTCCATCCATGCTCGACACCGCGGGCCGATGCGGTCCTCATCTTCAGCCCAAAACTCGAGACCGGGTGCCACAATCCGGATGGCAGGCACGCCTGCGCCATCAAGGGACAGATCAACAGCGACAGGCGCCTCCCCCAGGACTTCCTTCATGCGCCTGGCCAAAAATCGCACCTCCGCTCCGATGTCATCGACGACGAGCACCGAATTCCGGAGGCCGCCAACCGCCAACGGCTCTGTGAACCAGCGGTGTGGGGCGACCCCATCAAAAGGCAGCAGATCCTCTCGAGCCCCCTGGATGTCGGTGGCGCGACCCTGTGCGGCCTCGAACAGGGCCGCCCGCGCAGCGACATTCGACCGTGGGTGCGCGGCGCACCCGCGGTGAACCTGGCTGTCGCGGGCGATGAGCGCGAGGACCGTGGGAATTCCGAAGTCCCCGGTAATGTCACGAAGAACGACCGACGTCCCCGTCGCGCGGAGACGCTTCACTTCCGACGCATCCGACGGCGGCAACGTGGCGACGTCGATCTCGAAGGAGTCCACCGCACAACCTGACGACAACTGGGCGACAACGCGCGTGTAGTGATCACGCTCGATGCACTCCAGCAAGCCCGAACACAACGCATCCTCCATCGCACCGCCGCAGCTCAAGCCCGTTGTGTGCGACGAGAATAGCTGCTCAAGCGGTGGCGGCTCATAGGGAAAGAAGACGGCGTTTGCGGGGACCGCGCACTCGTGTCCGTCGTCGAGCGCCACGCCGATGCACCACTCGAGCGACTGCTCCGGACTGTAACGTGACCACCAAGCAGGAACGAGTGAACGCGGATCGATAGCGGTGCGAAGGTCGCTGTAGCCGCCACGAAATGTCGGTATCCGGCCACGGGGCTCGGCACAATACCGCTCGTACGACTCCGCGAGAGCCGTGAGGCGTGCATCAGCCACCGTCCTGCCCTTGCCGCTGGCCACGGTGATGCCGGGCTCCACGACATCGCGGCGTATCGCAACCGCCGTACAGATGCCTAGAACGTCCAGCGAGGTCGTATCGCCCAGCCGTGTTACGCCGATCCTGCCTCGTATTTCCTCCAGACGTGCGCGCGCGTCCCCGACCCGGATGGACCTCGAGCACTCTGCGGCGTCATCGGCCCGCGGTGTCGACCGTGGAGGCCACACGAGGACTCACCTCACGAACCCAGCTCGGCCGAGGCAGCTTCTGCTGCAGGGCAGCACGCGGCTGTTTGACTCGGATGACCTTGGTGTCCGCTAGCTTCTTGTGGAAAGGGCGATATCGCTCCATAGCATGCTCGGCGTCCAGAAGTTGTTGCGTATCAGTTCCGTGTATTCGAGTGGTGCGTTGGCCCGTCTATTGACAATTTCCTCACGGATTCCGTCGAGCTTCTTCTCGGGAGCGCTCAAACATCGAACGAGATCTAGCGTGGGGTCCCGAGTAACACGCGCTGCTTCGGGCGCTTCTCGCTCTAGCTTGGAAATGCGCGAGGCCAGTTTCGATACCAACGCGTCATCGCGATGCTCCCGCCGGAACCAGAAGAAGACCTGTTCTATGACCTTCGTGTGATCAAGCGTCCAAGATTCGGCGCTCGTAGGGGTCGCCCCGATGTCATGGCGAAATCGCCGAGCGAATCCAATGCGCCGTTCGATCTCCGACGTGAACGACACGGAGATCAGTCGTTCAACATCGAAGAAAAACGCATTGAACCCAGCATCTCGTCGAACTGCCTTCTCGTCCTCTCGAATCGCTTTTGCCAGCTTCTTGCCTGTCCGGCTTGGCACACTAGCGGCGGCACGCGATGTTTCGAGTTTCTCCCAAGTCAACGAAGAGATGTCTCCTCTTAAGGCCTTGGAAAACTCGCTCCAGTATGCGACATGAATTGGGGCCGACGACTTTAGCTTGCTCAATGTGGCTACCGCCGCCCCCCGCAAGCGCTCCACATCTGCATCAGCACGCTCCCCGCCAATCAAGTGTAGCCGACGTGCGACGGCAAGCGCCATGGCCGCCCACAAGAGTGATTCTGGACTATTCCCTTTCGTCCATGCATTTGAGCACCGGAGAAGCTCCGGCGCGATGAAATCGCGCTCTCTGCTGACCCCGAACACCGCGATGCATCGAGCAAGATTCCTCCTGTCGTCGTCGCTCCAGCCTCTGGCGATTCCTTCAATCGCCCGCCGATCCTCAAGCGCGTCAGCCAACGGATCGCCGCTGTAGGTAAGGACCCGCAGGAGCACCTTCGCAAACAATTCGTCGCTCTCATTCTTCGGACGTAGCGATGCCGCAACCCAGCGTGCCGCACGTTCGAGCTGGGCGTACGGACGGTCGAAGGGGCGCTCCCAACCCTCGTCGAGCTTCACGCTGACCGACGACCACTGTCCTTCGTGCAAAGCATCGAGAGCTTCGTCGGGAAGAGCGATGCCCTGAAGCTTGCTCCTTGACCTCAGCCGTACGATTCGCCTTCGACCGGCAAGCTCCTCCGTGACTTTACGCGCCTTCAGAAGCGCGTGCGTCACGCGGGTCGTCATCGACTGTGTCGACGGAGTAACCGTTCCCCAGATCGCGTGAGCGAGCTCATTCTTCGTCAAACCCTGTTCGCCCGCTGACGCCAGCGCCGCGAGCGCACGCGCTTCCTTGACTCGTACGTCCAGTTCCATGGGAAGGTATGGACGGATCGTAGCGTCCGATCAAGTGTTGTCAAGTATCGGACCAGGACCGGGGGATCGGTACCCATTCGAAGAAGTCGAACCGGGCCGCCATCCATGCTGCGAGGCGTCTTTCCAGCCAGACGAACGATGACGCTCCCTCCGGGCGACACTGTACGAGGGCCGCCTCCGGAAGCCCACGCGAAGCGGCAGCCCATTGAGCCACCCAGTCGTCGTCCACGGACTCGTCCCCATTCGTGAAGTTGAGAACAAGTCGAGCACCCGCGAGAAGGGCGCCACGCAAGTGCTTGGCGACTGCGCCCCTCGGCGCCTCCTCGGTGGCGAGAACGGCAATTCGGTGCGCTCCGATCGAGCTGCGCCATACGGTTCCCGCGTGATGACTTACTTCGAGAAGCTCTAAGTGCGTGAGCTCCACCACGGCGACATGCCCAGGTTCGAGTCCGATCCTCGAGGTGCGCCTCGCGCCCAGGTCCTCCGGCGCGCACCATCCGATCACGATGGACCGCTCCAACGAATCGAAAAAGATGGTCGCTGGAGCTGCGCTACTCCACGCGTCAAAGTCTTCCGTCGCGACTCGCCCCACCACTAGACCCGCGTAGAGCTGACGGACTCGTCCCGGGTCCGTCAATTTCTTCCCACAGGCGGCAACAATTCGCAGCGGTGGCTCCGCGCTGCGACGTAGGCCACGCCGCCGCGCTCGAAATGTAAACGCACGTGCTACCTCGTTCTGTGAGCACCCGGCCCACAGTGGTTGGCCCATGGCGTCGAACTTCTTCGCCACCAGCTCTTTGACCGTGTCCCCGGTCGGCCCGCGACTGGACTTTTTGCCTACCACAACCGGTGCACGCCGAGACTGGTTGCTGGGTTCGGGCCCTGCCCTCCACACGAGCCGATCGACGTGCAACAGCTGGTGTCCACGATGATGATCGGGGCTGCGTGGTGCAATTCCACCCGAACGCGTAAACTCAACCGTCACACCGTCGGATGGAAGACGAGCGCTGCCCTGCCCGCGCCCAGAAATGAGCCTCGTCTGATCGGGCCAGAGGGTTCCGACCAACATGCGGAGCGCTCGGTGTGCCGGAAATGTCGGCTCGCCGAATGGCGCTTCGGCAACCTGGTCCACCAAAGTCAGGGCACGGTCGGGAAGGTCTCTGATAAGGCTCTTCAGAGCGCTCTTAGCAAGAAGCGCCTGGTAACGCTCGGCGGTCCGGGTCAGCAGCTTCCGCACATCTTCTGCAGCCCCAGGAGCGGTGCCAATGGCACCGAGCTTGCTCTCGTAGTCTCGCTCTATGCGTCGGACACCTCGCTCTATCTTGGGGCCGAGAGTACGCACAGCGAACTCGAGCACCTCACGCTGGCCCCATTCTTCGACCCCTCCAGTCAAGCGGGCGCGCAAGATATCCGTTAGTGCGCCGTCTCCATTGCCGACAACACACAGGCGAACATGCCCGTCGACGTACGGTTCCTCCCGGTGAACATTGTCATCCAGCCAGTATGAACTATTCACGGCATTGGGATCCCTACGTTCGAGCCCGAGACCATCGGCCACGATGACGATCGAAGCTGAAACGCTTTTCGGTGTGCCAATCGCGCTGTTGCGAGCAATTTCCTTGAACGTGACCAGCGCGGGGGTCATCCGCGCATCGACCTTCACGTCTTCGACCGGCTTCATCACGCCGACGTCCACGTCGTACTCGATCTGGCGCGCCACGTGCTCGGCATATGCGGCGCACCAGTTATGGACAGGCAGCAACGTTTCTTCTCGATCCCACCCGGATTCCGGCCACAGGAACCAGTGGGGGTGAAGCCATCGAGTGTGTCCGTGTCGTAGGTTCCAGAACTCCACCTCTTGTCGCTCGAGGACAAGGATATCACGCTCCTCCACACCCAGCCGGCGGGCGAAGGAGGCCGCAGTGATTCCTGCTACGCCGGCACCCACAATACACAGACGCACTTGTGCTGCCCCTCGATCCAGCTTCTCGCAGACCGCCAGCGAATGAATCAGGTTGCAGGCGCGGGTCTGCTGGTGACGAATGGTCACACGCCGGGTTCCCTTGGGAGGACGCAGCGAATAGACATCGTTAGCCAATCGAAATGTTTCAAGAACTCCGGTCGCAGTCTTCCGGTTCATCCATCCCTCGATTCGCGATAGCCGCCCCAAAACTTCCTTATCCGACGTCGAAGCGCTGACGCGCTAGACGTCGAAAGAAGCTTCTCACAAGTACCAAGCCTAGCTACGTAGAGGCAAGTCGATTGAGGTGCCGCTCGGGTCCTCACGCCGATCTGTGGGAACGCTCCGCGTTCGAGACTGCTCCACCGCGTGCGGTAAAAAAAGCGAGGGGCAGCGAGCAGGTCCCTACGCGTAGCAACCTCGTCCAGGTTGCTCGACATTCGTTGCCGCCTCTACCGTCCGGGCTCGCGAGATCCGGACGTGCTCACGGGTCGCGCGCCCCGCGCGGGTGCGCTCTGCACGTGACGACCCGGGGCGACTGGGGGGTCGTCGTACGGATTCGCATCGTCGTACGGGCTCGGGGCGGCTTCGTCGAGGTGCACGTCCTTCGGCTGCACCGGCGCTGTCGGCAGCAGCACCGGTGTAGCAGGCAGCACCTGCGCGGCCGGCGTCTCTCCGCCCGCGACCCGAGCCATCGCCGATGCGAGCGCCGGCGAAACTCCCGCGAGGGAATGCGCGAGCGAAGATGTCTCGTCATCCGTGTCGCGGGGCAAGTCATCCACTGACAGCGCCTTCGGTGTCACTTCTCGAGACGAGCGGGAGGTCGGGACCGCCGTCACCATTCGCACGGGTGCTTCCTGCGGTACAGCCGGCAGAACCGCAGCGACCGCGGGTGAGGGCGGCGGGCGCGAGCCATCGTGGAACGCATACAGGGCAGTCAACCCGACGACCCCGGCGCTGGCGCTCGCCAGGATCGCGCGGTGTTTCGCGAGCCAGGGGATCGCCAGGGTCGGCAGCGCCGCGCGGATGGACTGCACAACCGCCTCGAAGGACGGGCGAACGGCTTCTGCCCGCGGGGGGGGACCCGGCGCCAGCAGAGCAACATCGCGCACGACGATGGTCGGCAGATCGTCGAAGGCTTCGGGAAGCGCGTCGTACGCCTGGCGCACGGCTTGCTGCATCGAGAGAGCATCCTCGAAGCGGCCGCTCTTCTCGCGCGAAAGGGCGCGGTCGACCAGCTCGGCAACCTCGGAAGAAACGCACGGCGCGACCATCTCGAGAGGAGGCGCCGGCCGCGTCATGGCCGAGAGAAGCTGCTCGTTGATCGTCGTCCCCTCGTGCACGAGGCGACCCGAGATCAATGTGAACAGCGTCGCGCCGAGGGCCCAGAGGTCGCTCTTCGCATCGACCAGGTCGGTGTGCCCGAGCGCCTGCTCGGGCGGCATGAATGCCGGCGTTCCGAAGGTTCCGCCGGTACGAGTGCGAGGGCTGGTGGTTGCGTGCCGTAGCCGTGCGATACCGAAATCGAGGACCTTGATGCGCCCTTCCTTCGTCAGAAATAGATTTTCTGGCTTCAGATCTCGGTGGACGATGCCCTTGTCGTGCGCCGCGGCGAGGACATCCAGGACCTGGTCGGCCATCGACAGCACCTCACCTGCGGGGAGGCGCGAGCCGTTGCGCAGCCAGCGCTCCTCGAGAGTCTCGCCTTCGAGGAGCTCCATCACCAGGAACACGACGCCCTGATCTTCATCGTCGTCGATGACCTGGACGACTCCCGGGTGGTTCACCTGGTTCGCCGCGTAGCCCTCGCGCATGAAACGAGTACGAATGTCGCGGCTGAGTGTCAGCGCCGCGTGTAGGACCTTGACCGCGCCGCGGCTGCCGTTCCGGTGAGTGGCGGCGTACACCGCGCCCATACCGCCGACGCCGAGCAAGCGATCGAGACGCCACTTGTCGCGCAGCACGCGGCCAATGCTCTGCTCCGCCTCGACCCGGAGCTCATCGTCGGCATTGCTCGCGTGCATTGCCCCGTCCAGCTCCGGAATTATCCTGCGCTGGTCCGGGGGTCAAGGCGCACGCCGGCCGACTGCCGACCAGGTCCCTTTCTCGGCTAACTCAGCCTCAGCCGACGTCTCATTTTTTCGACGTGGCGGTGAAAAGCCCCGATGATGATAGTTGCTACCCAGGCAACGACGTCTTCGGCGTCTTCTTGAGACGGCCTCCGCGCAGCCCTGCCGCCTACCGCGCATCGAGCACCGGTGACTACGTCCGTCGTCAGTTCCGCGGTGGTCCAGAACATGAAATCCTTCATTCCGTTCGCGATCACGTACGCGAGCTTCTCGCCCTTGGAGCGCGGGCTCTCCGTGCTCCACGACCGCCAGAACCGATCGAACCTGCGCGCGAAGAGCCGCCCGCCACGGAGCTTACACCGCCGGAACCGGTCATCCACCGGTATTGACCCGAGGGACGTCGAGCGATCAGTGCGTCGAGTCTTTTCGCTGCGGCGCCGGTTCCTTCTCCCTGCCGTCCACGATATCGTGCCGGGCCATGCCTCGCGCCCGTTCTGCTGCGTCGACCTCCCGTGAGCCGGCTCCGGCTCGCAATCGTGTCACTGCTTCGCCCGGCGACGAGGTCGGAGCGGCGGCTCTCGGGCGGACGGTCGCCGATAGCTTGAAGAAGCTGCGCAAGAGCCGGCAGATGTCGCTCGATCAGCTCGCCGCGACGAGCGGCGTGAGCCGCGCCGCCCTGTCGCAGATCGAAGGCGCGCGAACGAACCCGACGCTGTCGGTCCTGTGGAAGATCGCGGTCGGACTCGGTGTGCCGTTCCAGTCGCTACTCGGGACCGGCGAGGGGACGCCGACGCGGGTACTGCGAGCGGGGGACTCTCAGGTCCTGCGCTCCGCGGACGGACGGATGGAGTCCCGGCTGCTGTCACCCGCGGGCGCGTCGCAGAGCGTGGACATCTATGAGCTCAAGTTCGCACCGAAGGGGATCCTGCAGAGCGAGCCTCATGCTGACGGGACGACGGAGACGCTCATCGTCCTGACGGGCTCCCTGCGCGTCTCGGTCGGGGAAGAAGCGCATGATCTTGCACCTGGCGATTCGATGTTCTTCCACGCCGACGTGAGTCATTCGTACGAAAACCGGAGCACCCACGAGACACGATGTCTCGACATCGTCGCGTACACGTCGAGGGCCTGAGCGGCCTCCGCCGTCAGGGGGACGCGTCCATCCACTTGTGAACCAGGAACCGGCTCAGCCGCACCGGCGTGCCCGTCGGAATGCCCGCCTTGCGGCGCGCGACGTCCACCTGCGTACCGGCCTCGCTCACGCCGTCGATTCCCGGAAGCAGCAGCCCCTGGTGACCCCTGTCGTCGCGCACGACGACGCCGTACCGGCTAGGGTCGAGCTCGGCGAGGGTCGCGACGGGCTCTTCGGGCTCGAGCACGCTCACCTCGATCGACAGCTGCGAGAGCTCCGAAACGGAAACCGGCTCGAAGCGCGGGTCACGTGTGGCCGCCAGCACCGCGCTGCGCGCCGTCTCGCTCACCACGTCTCCACGCGACGGTGCGACGGACCCGATGCAGCCCCGGAGCGCACCCCCGGGGCCGCGGAGGGTGACGAACACCGGCGACGGCGGGCCCCCGGGCTCGAAGGCGGTGATGCCGTCTCCACTCAGGAAGCCCGTGATGGCACGGCGCGCGATGCCGGGCAGCTTGGGGCCGACGTCCTCCAGATTGGGCGCCATTCTCGCAGGGTAGCCACGGCGCTCGGGCGTCGCATCCCCCCGGCCCGCTCTTTGCGCGGCCCGCGCCGGCACCACCCACGGTGTTACGCAAGTCCCCATCGCCTCGAGGCGCGCGTTGCGCTAGGGTCCGCCCGCGAAAAATGCGCTACTTCGTGAAGATCGACGGAACCGAGCACGTCATCGATGTCGCCGAGCTACCCGGAGGCGGGTTCGATGTTCGCAGCATACCCGACGGAGCGGATGCCTCGGCGGTGGGAACCCCCCTCGCGGTGGAGGTGAGCTCGCCCGGCGGGCCGCTGACGGTGCGCGTGAACGGCCGCGTGCTCGACCTGGTGGTCGATGGCAAGGCGCCAGAGCTCACCGTCTTCGCGAGCGGGCGCCGCGCGCAGGTGACGGTCGAGAGCGCGCACGCCCGCGCGGCTGCCAGCGTTCGCGGCGGGACGAAGGCGAGCAGCGTAGGCCTGGTCACTTCTCCGATGCCGGGCAAAGTCGTGAAGATGCTCGTGAAGGAGGGCGACGAGGTGGAACCCGGCCGCCCCCTGGTCGTGGTCGAGGCGATGAAGATGGAAAACGAACTCGTCGCCGAGATCACGGGGACGGTGCAGAAGGTCTTCGTGCAGCCGGGCGACGCCGTCGAAGGCGGCGCCCGCCTCGTGTTGATCGGATAGCGAAGCTCCCTCAGTCGGACTCAGGCACACTCCGATTGCCTCACCACGCGGCGTGTGTCACTTGACGCTCGCGGTGAGCGTGTACGGTTGTGACAGATACGCCGGCACCGTGGAAGTCTGGCCCTTCACGTCGGGGCCGGTGAAGGGCGACACCTTCACGTAGTAGTCCCCGGCGGTCACGGTCTGTGTCACGACGACCGTCGCACCCTGGTCCGACTCGTAGGTGCGCTTGAGCATGACTCCGAGCGAATCGTAGAGGGTCACGTCTCCGTTCACGTCGCTCGCTAGATCGGCGAGCGTGACCGTCGCCGTCCCCGCCGGCAGCGTGACCTTGAACCAGTCTTCCCAGGCCGCCGTCACGGGGGGCGCAGAGTTCTCGAAGCCCGCGAACTCGTAACCATGAATGGGCGTTCCGGCCGTCATGGCGGTCGCGGTGGCGCGAGTGTCGTTCGGCTCGTTCACGTCGTTCACGCCCTTGTAAGTGACCTTCAGCGTGTAGGGCGTCGGCGTGCCGTCAGACGTGAAGTAGTCCGCCTTCACGTGGAAGGAGGCGCCGGCTTTTGCGTCGTACCAGACGAAGACGCTCTCTCCGCGGCCCCCGTACGAGTCGACGACGTCGCCGTTGTCGGCGACGGCCTGCACCGTGAGCCGCACGCTGCCGCCCGTGCCGACCTCCGTCGCCGATACGATGAAGTAGCCGCCCTGAGCGGGCATCGCCGGCGCGTCGAACGAGTAGAAGTCGACGTCGTCCTTCGTCTGCAGGCAGCCGTGGAAGTCCGTGCCGAGCGCGTACGCCGTCGCGTGGTTGCGATCATCGTTGGGCGTTGCCTCGTCGCTGCCGCACGGGTCTCCCTTGCCGGCGTCGGTGCCCGTTCCCGCCGCACCGCTGTCGCCACCGCCGCCGGCGGTGCCGCCTGTGGCTCCGGAATCGGCCGTGTGCGCATCCGGTCCGCCATCCTGCGTACCGCCCGTGTTCGCAGCGCCGCCGGCGTGGGAGCCGACTGCTCCGCTGGAGCCGCCTGCGCCACCCTTTCCGCCCCCATCCTTGTCCGAGCCTGCGCTTCCAGTCGAGCAAGATCGTGGTGCGCAACAGCGAGGCCACCGGAAACGTCGCGGGCTTCGAGATCGAGAACTCCACGGACGCTGAGCTCTACGGCAACCACTCTCACGACAACGCAGGCGGCATCCTCATCTTCAACCTGCCCGGCCTCGACGTGAAGGACGGCAAGCGAGCCAACGTGCACGACAACGTCGTCGAGAACAACACGGGGATGAATTTCGCGCCCACCGGGAACATCGTGCACGACGTCCCGTCGGGCACGGGCATGTTCGTGCTCGCCGCGGATCGTAACGAGATCCACGACAACACCGTCAGCGGCAACATCTCCGTCGGTATCGCGATCCTGAGCTGGTACGTCGCCCTTCGCGACGACGAGGGCAACGCGGACAAGGCTTTCGACTGGTACCCGGAGGGGAACTACGTCCACGACAACAAGATGCAAGACAACGGCAAGATGCCGGGCGCCCGCGCCGCCCTGATCGCTGGGATCGTCGGGGTCACCGAACTCACGGATGTCGTCTGGGACGGCATCGTCGATTCGCAGAAGATCTACGGGGACGCCGGCGGCCCGGACGGCGGAGGCCCGGTGAGCGACATCCCCGACAACCTGAAGAACTGCTTCGCCGACGACGGCACCGGCTTCCTCTATCTGGACCTCGCCAACAACGGAAAGCAGAAGACCCAGGACCGCAGCGTCTTCAATTGCACGCAGCCGTCGCTGCCCGCGATCGACCTTTGAACCCGCCGATGGGTCATCTCCCAGCGAAGTTTCTCGCCATCGTCGCCGCCCTGGGCGGTCTGCCGTCGTGCGGCGAATCGGCTCGCGCCGTTCCCGAGGGAACGCCGGACGCGGCCTCCGCGGATGCGGCGCCTCCGGCCGACTCGCTGCGGGCGCTGGGGCTCTTCGACGACACCGTCGTGCAGACGCCGAAGGCCGGCGTCGTCCCTTACGACGTGATCGCGACGCTGTACGCCGACGAGGCACAGAAGCTCCGCTTCATGGCGCTGCCGAAGGGCAAGCAGGCCGTCTACGACGCGAGCGCGATGTGGGACTACCCCGACGGCACACGGTTCGTGAAGACGTTCTTCTTCTACCGCGACGCGCGCGATCCGTCTCTCGGGCGGCGCCTCATCGAGACGCGCATCATCGAGCGGACGGGGGACACGTGGACGGGCCGCACTTACGCCTGGGACGACGTGCAGAAGGAGGCCCTGCGCCTGAAGGTGGGGCGCATGGAATCCATCAGCTTCACCGACGAGAACGGCGACGACAGAACCCTCGACTATCGCATCCCGAACGACAATGAGTGCAAGACGTGCCACTCGAAGGATCACGTGTTCGAGCCGCTCGGGCCCCGCACCCGGGAGCTCGACCACGTCGAGGGCGGCGGCGCCGACGACGGCGGCGCGGTGACGGAGGTCGACCGGCTCGCCGCGCTCGGGCTCCTCGGCGGGGACATACAGCCCCGCGCCGAGCGCGTCGCGCTCTCCGATCCGTACGGCTCGGACCCGCTCGAACGACGCGCGCGCTCGTACCTGGACGCGAACTGCAGCCATTGTCACCGGCCGGGCGGCGAGGCAGGCGCGACCGCGCTCGATCTCCGCTTCGAGAACACCGACACGTACGGGCTCGGCTTCTGCCGGACGCCGGTCGCGGCGGGCCCGGGCAGCGGCGGGCGCGATTACGATATCGTGCCGGGTTCACCGGACGACTCGATCCTCGTCTTTCGAATGTCGTCGGTGGACCCCGAGCTGAAGATGCCGCAGATCCCGACCCTGACCTCCGACGCACGAGGCACGGCGCTCATCAGCGAATGGATCGGGAGCCTTGACCCGAAGAAATGCAACTGATCACGACGCCTGTGTGCCGGCGCGCCGTCCGAGCCAGGTCGAGAGGCTGTCCCGCACGAGCAGCACGACCACGAGGAGCGCGTACGGCAGAATCAGGAGCCAGCCCTTCGTGGTGACGGGCAGGACGAGCGTGCGCACCGCCTGCTCGTCGACCCCGCTGCCCGTCCAGAGCAGATACGCGAGCACGCACGCGACCGGCACCGAGAGCTCCCCCAGCCGGCGCTGGAGCGAAACGACCTTCACGTATTGCGCATCCGTACGCTTCTGGACGCGGCGCGCCTCGGTGATGGACTCGTCGAGCAGCCGTCGAACAGCGGGGGCGTTCTCGAGGTAGCCAAGCACGTAGCTGCGCGTCAGCCAGAATCCCATGAAGCCGATGAGCGACGGCCCGGAGATGTAGAGGACCTGCTCGACGAGCGGCTGGCGCCCCTTCGACGACAGGATGGTAATGCCCGTGAGACAGCCGATCATGGCGCCGCCGTACAGCCAGCTCGCGCGCGCGATGCGAAAGAAGGCCATCGTGCGCAGGAAGTACTGCGGGCGGCTCGCGACCGACGCGAGGTCGGCCGCCTGATGCGGGAGCCGGAGCGATGCGAGGATCTCCGCGAAGGGAAAGGAGAGCAGCATGCTCCCCGCGACCAGCCCCATCAGGAAGGTGCCCTGGAAGACCAGTGTCTTCACGATCTCGAAGGGGTTCAGAGGCTCGGTGATGACGCGCTCCCAGAGGAACCCGATCGGATCGAACGTCTGCCGTGCGAGCCGCCAGTCGAGGAGCCCCTTCACGCTGATACTGAGCAACAGCACCAGCATCAGGAACACGGGCCACGTCGATTCCCACGCCGATCGATAGACGAAGAGGACGTGACGATCGATGCGCCGCGCGAACCTCACCTCTGCCGAGAGGAAGAGGAGGTACGCGAACAGGAACACCATGATGATGATGAGCGCGTTGGTCCATCCCGCCTTCAGCGCCAGGACCATCTGCTCGACGAAGATGCCCGAGCCAACGGCGTGAAACGCCTGCGCCGCCGCGACGCTGAGTAGCTCGACCACGAAGATGAGCTGGAACGCAGGCGCCAGGGCCGCCGCGAAGCTCCGGTATTCCATGTATCCCGAGACGAAGACCTCCTCGCTGGTGGGCGGGCGGAAGCGATCGTGATGGGCGCGCGCATGGGAGAACGCCACGACGGCCGCCCAGAGCGGATAGCGGATCGAGAGCACGAGCAGAAACCAGCCGACCGCGTTGAACACCGAGGGGGGCCCGAGCGCGAGCACGGTGGCGATGGGCTGACCCGTCAGGTACCAGACGAGGAACGCGAAGAGGCCGAGCGCGCCCGCCGTCCAGAGGATGGTCGTCCAGAGCGACTCGCGCCCGTGGCCGCGCCCGAAGCCCTCGATGTAGTCCTGGATGTGCGCGCGGATCTGCGGGATCGTGAGCGTGCGGTCCTCGGGCTTCTTCGCCAGCATGCGCAGAGCGAGGCTCTCCAGCGCGAGCGGCGCCGACGGGCTCACGTCGGAAGGTGGGAGCGGCGGCTCGCTCGCGAGGAGCGAGAGGATCACCTGCGGGTCGTCGTGGTCGAACGGCACCTCGCCGCACAGGATCTGGTAGAGGATGACGCCGAGGGCGTAGACGTCCGTCTTCTCGTCGAGCGGAAGGCCTGCGGCCTGCTCCGGCGACATGTACGCGGGCGTGCCGATGACGGTGCCGCGCTGGGTGGCGAGCCCGCGCCTCCCCGCGCGGATGGAAGTCACCGAGCCGGCTGCCGGAAAGCTCGAGCGGCGACGCGCCATGGCATCCATGTCGCTCGCGGAGATGCGATCGACGGCGTCGTCCTTCCCCGGTCCGACGTCCCCGATGGCCTTCGCGACCCCCCAGTCCATGACGAGCACCTCGCCGAAGTCGCCCACCATGATGTTCGCAGGCTTCAGATCACGGTGGATGACGCCGCGAGCGTGCGCGTACTCCACCGCCTGGCACGCCTGCAAAAATACATCGAGCAAGCGGCGAAGGCCGAACTCGGCGAGGGTGTCCGGATCTTCCGCGCGGACCTTGTCGAAGATGCTCTCGAGGGACTGGCCCCGTATGAGCTTCATCGAGAAGTAGGCGCGCCCCTCGGGGTCGAGGCCGATGTCATGCACCGGCACCACGTTCGGGTGCTCGAGCTGGGCGGTGATCTGCGCTTCCTCTATGAAGCGAGCGAGCTCGGCGCGCGAGAGCTGGTCTTTCGGCAGCGGCGAGACCTTGAACGCCAGGTCGCGCTTGAGGGTCGTGTCGGTGGCGCGGAGCACGTAACCCATCGCCCCGCGCCCGATCTCGTCGCCGACGCGGAAGCGGCCACCCCAGAGCGGCGCGTCGGCGCGCGGAGCGGTGGGGCTCGGGGCGCCTTCTTCGTGCTCGGCGGTGTCTCCGGCCGTCTCGGGCGGCTCCTCCTCGCCCGCGGGCGCTTTCACGCTCTTCGGCTGAACGTCGGTCATGTCTGACGCAGATGGGCGGCTCGACCGTATAGCATGCGCGGCCCCCGACCGGACGCCGACGCTGCTCGTTTTCGTCGCGAGCGCTGCCTCAATGACGCGCCGGAACGGTACGGAGTGTGTGACGGAAGGCCTTGAAGTGGGCGAGTATCCCCTGTGCAGTCGCGCCGTCCCCAAGGAGATCGTGCGTCTCGCCGGGGTCGTGTCCCAGGTCGTACAGCCCGAGTGGGCGACCGTTCGTGGCGATCAGCTTGAGGTCCCCGTCGATGAACGCCTGACGTTCGTCGTTGTAGGGCCCTGCGCTCATGTCGACCAGCACCGGACGGGGCGTGGCAGAGCTCGGCGTCACGATGTCCGGGAGGAGCGAGCTCCCCGAAACGAAGTCGGAACCCTCGCCCGACGGACGCGGGGCCCCCGATAGCTCGAGTAGCGTCGGCACCAGATCGATGGCGCTGCGGCGGAGCGCGACGTGATGCGGGGCGACGCCGGGTACGTACACGAGAAGCGGCACGTGGACGAGCTCCTCCCAGACCTCGCGCCCGTGGCGCAGCATGCCGTGCTCGCCGAAGGCCTCGCCGTGATCGCTGGTGAGGACGATGGCCGTACGCCGAGCCACGGGGCTCGCCTCGATGGCGGCGAAGAGGCGCCCGAGCTGGTGATCGACGAAGGCGATCTCGCCGTCGTAGAGATCGCGGCTCTTCGAGCCGAAGTCGAAGTCGGGGTGCGGCACGTACGCGGCGTGCACGTCGACGTAGTGGATCCAGAGATAGAACCGCTTCGCGACGTCGCCCTGCTTCGCGAGCAGCGCGAGTGCGCGGTCCGTGAGGCGGTCGCCGTTGACGGTGCGGTCGCCCTCGGCCTGCGGCACCGCGGGCTCGGCCGAGTAGTCCGCGTCGTCGAAGCCCCTGCCGATACCGGTGTCGGGCCGGAAATACCAGTGACCCTGCGCCGTGAGCGTGCGCAGGCCGGCCCGCGAGAGCCGCGCCTGTACGAACGTCTCCTCGGCTCCGAACTTGTCGAAATGGTCGAAGTTGCGGTGCGTCTCGCTCGGATACTTGCCGAGCAGCATGGGGCCGACGCTCTTGCCGGTGTAGGACGCGAGCGAGTAGGCGTGCTCGAAGACGGTGCTCCTGGCCGCGAGCGCATCGATGTTCGGCGAGACCTTCCGCGGATTGCCCGCGTACCCGAGATCCGCACGGAGCGTGTCGATGGAGACGAGCACCACGTCGAGCCCATCGGGGAAGTGCTCGTGCAGCCACGCCGTCGGCGCGGAACTCGCCGTCGCCGTGGAGGCCGAGGGAGATGCGCTTGCCGCCGCCACGTCATCCGCGCCCGAGCAGTCCTCGTCGACACCGTTGCCGGGGATGTCATCGGCGCCGGGGTGGATGCGAGCGTCGTGGTCGTTGCAGTCACCGCCACCGAACAGCGCGCTCTCGCCGTCGTGATCGCGATCGGTGAGGCGCCGGAGCACCGCGAGCGGCCGCGAACCGAGGGGCGCGCCGCGCTCGACGGCGAGCGAGACGGCGCGCGCGTCGAGCCCCGACGTCGCGGCATATGCCGTCAGCGCGAGCGGCACGATCGCGACGGGTACCGCCCAGCCGAGCCGCACGCTGGGCGACCGGAAAGCGCCCCCCAGCGCACCGAGCTGGATCACGACGAGCAGCGCGACGCCCCGCAGATCGAGCTCCTCCCGCTTGAGCACGCCGAGGATACCGAGGAAACCGCCATCGCCGTTCGTGCTTCCCGTGACAAGGCCCCACGTGACGAGCAGCGCGGCGCTGCCGAGAGCAACGGCGACCGCCGAGCGGAGAGACAGCGCGGCGCCGCTCATCGCCAGGCGCTCCGCCACGTTGCCCGCCGCGCGAGCCGCGAGCGCCACCGAGGCCGTGAACACGAAAGCCGCGATGGCAATCATCGCGCCGGCCGTGAGCGGCGCCGCGCCAGACGCGAAACAGCGGCGCGCGACCTGCGCGAGCGCCGACAGCGCGACGACGGACGCGGGCGCAGCCGCAGCGACGACGCCCGCCGCTTCGGCCCGCAGGGCCGGCTCCATTGCGAGGGAGCGACGGCCCTTCGCGAGCGCCGCGGCAAACCCTTCGGGTACGAGCACCGCCTCGGCGAGTGCCGTCGCAACCCCAACGACGAGGCCGAGCGGCACGAGCAGCCCGGCGTCGGAAGCGAGCAATCCGAGGCGTCCCGCGCTCTCCGCCGTGCGATGTGCGAAATGCGCGTCGGCGAGCGCCGCGCCAAGTGCGCCCAGGGCGCCGCCCGCGGCCGCAGACGAGAGCCGCGCAGCGAACGAGGCGCGGCGCGGCTTCTCCGCCGCACGGACGCCACGCGGGACGCGCGCGTCGCCGTACTCAATCGTCATGAGTCGCGCGCGCGAGCGGATGGCTCTTGTCGTAGACCTCGAGCAGACGGTCGAGCGAGAGGTGCGTGTAGCGCTGCGTCGTGGAGAGGCTCGAGTGGCCGAGCATCTCCTGGATGGCGCGCAGGTCGGCGCCCCCTTCCAGCATGTGGGTCGCGCACGAATGCCGGAGCGCGTGCGGATGCAGGTCCGGCCGACCCGTCCCGAGCGCACCGTACCGGTGCACGAGCTTCTGCACCCAGCGCACACCGAGACGTCGGCCGGTCGACCCGAGGAAGAGCGCCGCGGGATCCTGCTCTCCGGTCCTCGGATGACGGAGCTCGCCTCGTAGTGCGAGGTATGCGCTAAGCGCCGCGGCGCTCTTCGTGCCGAGGGGAACGACTCGCTCCTTTTTGCCCTTGCCGAATACGCGCAGCGTGAGCTCGCCGAGCGAGACCGCCTCCAGGTCGAGAGCGATGAGCTCGCTCACGCGAAGCCCCGACCCGTAGAGCACCTCGAGCAACGCGGCGTCGCGAGCACGCGTCGCGTCGGTCCCCTGCAGAGCGGCTGACGGCGCAGCCATCACCTCCGACGCGCTCTCGACGTTCAGCATCGCGGGGAGCCGCCTGCGCGCCTTCGGTGTCCCGAGCTGCTCGGCGGGGCTCTCGCGCAGCTTGCCCATGCGCACGAGATGGCGGAACATCGAGCGCACTGCGGCGAGCTTACGGGCGACGGTCGACGACGTGCATCCCTTCGAGACACTGCCCAGGAAATCGCGCAGCAAGAGACGGGTCACGCCTGCGGGTGACGCTGGTCCCCCGCAGGCGCTGCGCGCATGCTCCACGAACTGCACGAGGTCGCGGCGGTAGGCGTCCACGGTGTGGGCCGACGCGCGTCGCACGAACGAGAGGTGCTCGACGTAGTCGGCCACGGCCCGGCCGAGCGCGTCGGCGGTTAGAGGGCTTGCGGGCTCCATCGCTCCGCTGGTTTACGCCGAGCGCGGCGCCCGGGTCCAACAACCGGCCCGCCGCGCGCCACGAGCCGGCCCGCTCTCGGGGGTCATCGTCGCGAATTTTCGAGCCATTACGGCCGAGACGCGCCTCAGGCCTGGTACACCGCGAGCGTCCACAGCACGACGCCCAGAGCCGCGAGCGCCGCCGAGATCGCGACACCGCGGCGAGAAACGCCGCCCTCGGCCGAGACTCCCGCCGTGACGAGCGAGAGGAGCCCCGCAGCGAACAGGACGAAGCCCGTGCCGAGGACGATCACCCAGGGGGCCTGCGGGGCGTCGTCACGAGCGAGCACCGCGGCCATCTTCTCGCGCGCCGGCTCCCGGTTCCCGTCACCGACCGCCGCCAGACGCGCGAGGCTCTCGTTGGCGCGCGCAAGATCGAGCTCCCGGGGCGTCACGAAGTGCTTCGTCTCGAGCGCCGCGCCGCGCGTCGCGCCCCACGCCTGACGGGCGATCTCGAAGTCCTTCGTCGCCTCTGCGCCGAGCGCGATCGCGCGCAGGCGAGCGTATGCAGCGGAGACGTGCGGCGCGCCGGGCGCGTACAGCGCGGCGGCGCGGCGCGCGTAGAGGATGGCGTCGCGGAGATCTCCCTTGTCGAACGCCGCGTCGCTCCTCGCGAGAGCGGCCTCGCCATCGGCGACGACCCTGACCGTCAACGCCGCAAAGAGCAGCACACAAAGGAGCATGCCGAGGGCAACCCGGCGGAGCCATGAGGTCCCCTCCGTCATAGGAAGTCGCGACGACGGAACAGCACGCTCGAGAGCGCCAGCAGTCCGGCGCTCCACGCCACGGCGTGCGAGAAGCAGAGGACGAGGTAAGGACCGAGGTCCACGCCGCTCGCTTCGCCCGTCAAGAGCGGCCGCGGCGGCACGTAGAGCATCAGATTGGGAACGACCCTGGAAAGGCCGAGCCCCGCATAGTGCAAGAACGACCCGAAGAACTTCAGCGGCAAGTGTCCGAGCGTGTCCGCCGAGCGCCCGATGATGAACACGCCGAACGTGAATATCGCCGTGAGAAACGGCGAGGTGAACGACGAGAAGAACGTCGCCAGAGCAACGACGATGCCGACCTCGCAGAGTGTGAGCGCCGCGGCGGCGAGGACGACTCGCCGCTCGTCGGGCGCGACGCTCGCAAGGAGCGCCCCCACGGCGGCCAGCAGCAGCGCCCAGGGGATGGGAACGTACGTTCGCAGGCGAGGGAGGCGCCAGGCCGCGACGCCTGCCGCTGTGATGCTTCCGAAGAAAGCGACCACCACCAGAGTGATGGAGCCGTCCCCCATGGCAGTGAGCGACATCAGGAGAACGCCGGTGTTCGCGGCGATGAAGACCAGGAGGGTGCACAGTGTGCCGAGGAACTTTCCGACGAGATACTCCGTCCGACGGACGGGACGCGCGAGGATCGGAAAGACGGTCTTGAGCTCGAGCTCACGATAGAGCGAGCTCGCGCCGAGCACGACCGCGACGACGATGCCGTAGATGGAGATGCTCGCCGCGCCGAGATCGCTCACGACGCGCATCGTGCTGCGCAGGGAGTACGCGCCGACGATCATGCAGTAGCCTGCCGTCGCCATCGCCAGGGCGAACAGGCCGTAGAGGATGCGGGCGCGGACGGCTTCTCGGTAGGTGTTCAGCGCAATGACGCCGATGCGCGTGAGCATGAAGGAGGGACCCGGAACTTCGGAGCGAGAAGCCCCGGACTTTACGCCCCGGATACGTAAACGTCGAGCACCCACGCGCCGGAGCCGCCGTTGTACCCGTCGATCTGCACCCAGTAGTCGCCCGGCGCGAGCGACAGATCGAGGAAGCTCCTGTCACGGACGTAGCCCGCGGAGCACGCCGAGGTCATTTCCTCGCCCGGACAGGTATCACCGGTCCTCACGTCGACGATCACCGCGAACGCGCTGCCGCGGGCGTCGAGCACCACGCGGCTCTGCCGGTCGAGGCGAAGATGCAAGAGCTGGTCGCGCGAGCCGCCTGCCCCGCCGACGTCGCAGCTCGCCGAATAGTCGTCCGTCGCGTTCGCGGTGTTGCCCTGGAGACGCGCGCCCCCCGCGGGGATCTCGGTCGGAGGGGAGTCGCAGGAATCGGAGAACGGGACGAGCACGGCCTGGCCGGCGGGGCGTACGAAAGCGGTGACGCTGGCCGGAAGCCCGAGCTCCGACTCGACGACGACCCGGTAGTCACCCGCGTCCACGTCACGCGCCGCCGCTCGCACCGGCGACGCCGAAGATTCGGTGCACGCGAGCGACTTCCCCGCGGGGCAGGACGGCGCGGCCAGCGCGATCGCTCCCTGGTCCGGATCCGACGTCGACTCCACGAGCAGCACGTCGGAACGCCCTGCGAGCTCGAGCGAGTACGCGGCATCCACGAACCCGACGGAGCACCCGACGTCGATGTCGTCGACGTGCGCGGCGAGCTCGACGACGCGCGTCTCGTCGGGGTTCAGCGCGGGCGCGCCGGCGCAGCTCTCGTCGTCGGGCGGGGTGCTCGGCGCGGCCGTCTCGAGCACGACGTCGACGTCGCTCGGCCCCGTCGCGGAGATGGCGACGAAGTAGTGCCCGGCCGGAAGCGCGCGCCGGAACAGATCGTCGTTCGGCTCCTCGCGACACGCGAGCTCGTTGCAGGAGGCGTTGCGCAGCGACACGATGGGCGTCCCGTAGGAGTCCTCCGCAATGGCGTGCACGTGCACGTCGCGGGGCTCCGCAATGGCGAAGTCGTAGACCAGGTCCCCGAGCGCGCCCTGGCACGCCGTCTTCACGTCCGCCTTCGTCGAGGCGAGCGGCGCGACGACGTGGTTGCCCTCCGTGAGACGGGTGGCCTCCCCGCACGTCTCGTTTCGAGGCGGCGCCGCAGGCGGCAGGAATTCGACCGAGAGCGTCATCGGGTCCGTCGCATCCGTGAAGAGCAGGATCGGATAGGTGCCCGGCGCGAGCGAATGCAACGCGAGCCGCGCCACCGCGTTGCCGTCGGTCCCGACCGCGCCTGCGGCGCACGCGAGCTCCGCGGCGGCGCTACCGCACTTCGACGCCGCAGCGAGCCCGAGGGTCGCGCCGCTCGACGCCGAGGTGAGAACGACATCCACGTCCGCCGGGCCGCCCTTCGGCACCAACACGTCGGCGACGAGATCACGAAAGCGACCACTCGTATTGACGCAGCTCGCGGCGTAGTCCAGAGCCGCCGCTTCGACGGCGAGCGAGTAGCTCCCGGAAGCGTTCACGACCAGCGGGTGCGCGCAGGTGTCGTACTTCGGGGCCTTGCAGCCGGGCTCGTCCACCCGGCCATCGCAGTTGTCGTCGATACCGTTGCCGCAGATCTCCGTGGCGAGGCTGGACACGGCGGGATCCGAGTCGTTGCAGTCGTGACCTCCGGGGCAGTTGCCGTCGGGGTCGCCGTCGCCGTCGCCGTCGCGCGGCTCGTGAGTGCAGTCGTGGGTTCGTTCGTCGCAGGCGTCTATCGTGCAGGCCGTTCCGTCCGAGCAGGCGATGGGCACACCGGGGCGGCAGCCCAGCCCGGGCGCGCACTGCTCCTCGCCGTTACAGTAGGTGCCGTCGTCACAGCGCTCCGCCAGCGGCGAGAAGTGGCAACGGCGCTGGTCGGCATCACAGGTGTCGTCCGTGCAGTCGATGCCGTCCGAGCACTGGCCGTCGTCGAGGCAAGGGCCTCCCCACTCGCCCGGGGTCGCGGCCTCCCGGCCGCCGGCGTCGAGGAGCGGCGCAGGCGGCGCGCCCCCCTCGAGCGCGGCCGCCGCGTCGCCACCGTCGTCCCGCGCGAGCACGAACGGGCTACGCGTCTCGGAGCTCCCGCAGGCGCCTACTCCGGAGACGAAGGCAAGTGACATTACGACGGCGCAAACGATGCGCCACGCCCTGAGTGGCCACGCCGACCCATCGTCGCCGACCCGGCGGCGGAGCAAGCCGGTGGCCGTGGCGACGGGACCCAAAGGGCATCCTCCCAGAAGGCAGCGACCGCGTCGCTGCCTTCTGGGAGGTACTCGTCGTTCTCGAAAAGAAATGTGCAAGGCGCGGCTAGAGGATGGCATATTTGGCGGTGGTGACGACGGGACGCCTCACTCGACAAGAGCTCGGCTGGCTCCTTGCACAAGAGGCGCGGGGCGCGGCAAAGATTCTCCGGCAGGACGTCACGCTCCTTTCGCAGCCGCCGCCCCCCGACGCCTCCGTCAACATCGTCATCCCCGACGTCCGCGTTCACTCGACGCTGAACGCGCTGGATGACGCGATCGACATGCTGTCGGAGCTCGAGGCAGGCCCCCAGGGGTCCAAGCCCGCGTCGCGGCGCGGTCGGATCGATCTGGCCGCGCTCCTCTGGGAGTTCGCGCCGACGGCAAGCATCTCCATCGAGCCGGGGGCCGGAACCGAGGTGTTTGGCGAGGAGACCGAGCTCCGGCGGATGCTCAACGTGTTGCTCAGTCAGACGAACTTTTCAATTGGGACGCAGCACGAGGGAGCCGCCGCCGTGCGGATCCGACGCGAGGCGGAGTGGATCCGGATCACGGTGAATCTCGGCCCCGACGTCTCGGCGAGCACCGAGCTCGAACGGCGATGGATGAGTCGGATGGCCACGCGAATGGGGGGCCGTCTCGACCTTGAGGGCGGCACGATGGTGCTCCTCCTGCCGGCCGACGCTTCGAACGACCAGAGCGAGGTCGCGGATCTCCGGAAGGAGCTGGTCCAGGCGCAGCAGCTCGGCGAAGCCTACGCCAGGGAGCTGGCCACGGTGTTCGCGGCGGGCCAGATGCCCGAGCCCGACGTGCAGATGGATCGTGGGGATGTGACGGTCCGCCGCTTCGGGCTGCTCGTGGCCTTGTCTTCGGCCGTGCACCGGACGCTTTCCCCCGTTCTCCATGGGCTGGAAGAGGAGCTCGAGAGGCTTTCGACGAGTGACGGACGGGCCGCGATGGCGCAGCACGTCTCCTCGGGCTACTCGCTTCTCGCGGAGCTCGGGCGTGTAGCCACTTGCCCGACATCGGAGCCACCGCATGTCGTGGACGCGGCAAAGTTGTTGCGAGACTCGGTGGCGGAAACCGAAGCGCGAGCTGCGCGGCACGGGGTTCGTCTCATGCTGGAGGTGCCCGGAGAGCTGCTGCTTTCGACCCGCTCGCGAGCGCTCACTCTGCTCGCCCGGACGCTGCTGGATCATGCGATCGCCGCGTCTCCGCGCGGCACGAAGGTAGCAATCTCCGCCGTGGACGACGGCGGAGGGGCCCGCATCATGGTGAGCGATGGTGGCCCGGTGGTCCCGGCCGCGGCTCGCGCAGATCTGCTGGAACACAAGGTGGATCCCGCGTCGCTCGGGCGGCCTCCCGGTCCCGCGCTGGTGGTTGCGCAGGTCGTCGCGAGTTACCTGGGCGGGTCGCTCAGGGTGGGCGAATCCCAGGGCGCCGGGGCTCTGATCGAGGCGTTCATCCCACCTGCCCACTGACCGGATCGCGAGCCCTTTCCGGGC
>Ga0265334_10000299_pt1 | contig 27741 bp, 24 predicted proteins | sample 42023metaG_FD_192442 | JGI IMG/M metagenome (GOLD analysis project Ga0265334, IMG submission 192442) | Rhizosphere microbial communities from Carex aquatilis grown in University of Washington, Seatle, WA, United States - 4-20-23 metaG | ecosystem: Host-associated > Plants > Roots > Rhizosphere... | reverse complement strand
CGAGCGCGTACTTAGTGCCGCTGGCGTCACAGGAGACGATCTGGCCGCCGACGTTGTCCCACTGGTCGCCGGCCTCGGTGTAGCCGATGCTTGCCTTCCAGCTGTCGTTCACCGTGGTGGCGTTGGGGCCCGGCTTGCACACCATCTTGTTGAACAGCTTGAGGGTGGCCGCGTTCACCTTGGACGAGTCGCCGTAGGTGAGGGCCGTCGACGGGCTGCCCGTGGCCGTCGGGGTCGCGCTCGCGGTCGCCGTGGGGGTCGCGCTCGCCGTGGGGGTCGCGCTCGACGTGGCGGTGGCGCTCGACGTGGGCGTGCTGCTCGCCTTCGCCGTGCTGCTCGCCGTGGGGCTGGCGAGCTTGGCGCCGACCGCCTGGGTGGACGCCTTCGCGCTTGAGCTGGCCGACGCCGTGGCGCTCGAGCTGGCCGACGTCGTCGGCGTGGCTGAGCTGCTCGCGCCCGACCGAGCGGTGCTCGACGGCGAGGCCGACGGGCTGGTGCTCGGCGTGACGGTCGCCGAGGGCGCCGTGTACGGGCCCTCAAGCAGCACCGCCCGGAACGCCAGCTTGGCGGTGGAGCTGACCAGGTTGATGACATCCTGCGGCGCCTTGCCGGGGACGGTCACGTTGATCAGGTCCGCGCCCTCTTGCTGTACCTGGGCGCCGGAGTTACCGGTGCCGTTCACCCGGGATTCCAGCACGGAGATCGCCTGCTGCATCGCGCCGGCCGAGGGGGCGGTGTTCTTGATGGTCGCCGCCTTGAGCACCACCTCGGTGCCGCTCGACAGGTCGAGCCCGAGGCCCACCTTGAACTGCTTTTGCCAGTTACCCGGGTTGAACGTCTGCGAGCCGGTAATCCCGATCAGCATGACCAGGATCAGCGCGGCCATCGCGGCCAGGGCGCGGCCCGGATGCGAGCCGCTTCTGCTTGGGGGTGCCACTTGTCGCCTGCCTCTTAGCGTACGTCGTGCCTAGCTAGCGCCAGTTAGTCCTTCTTGGTGCCGGTCGCCTGCTCGTACGCGGTCTCCTCCGAGTCGGCCTGGGGGGCGGACCCGTTCGCGGTAGCGGCGGAACCGTTCGCGGAAGCGGCGGGCGGCACCGTGTCATTCACGTCGTCCGTGTCGTCCACGTCGTCCGTGTCGTCCACGTCGGCGTGCTCCGCGTCGTAGTAGTCCGTGTCCGTCTCGTCGGCGGGCGCGTCGTCGGCCTCGGGCCCGGAGACCACGTCCATGACGGCCTTCTTCATGTAGCGGACCTCGATGCCGGGGGCGATCTCGAGGACCACGTCATCGCCGTCCACGTCAACCACGGTGGCGTACATGCCGGCCGTCGTCCGAACCCGGGCACCGGGCTCGATCGTGTTCTGCTTCTGGGCGGCCTGCTGCCGTCGGCGCTGCTGCGGCCTGATCATGAGCAGGTAGAACGCCACGACGACGACCAGGATGAGGATCAGGCTCGAGGGGTTGAAGCCCGAAGATTTGGCCGCGGTGGTTGCTGCGAATTCGCTAATCCCCATGATCGGGGCATCCTTCCGGTTGACTGTGCGCTTGCCGGCTGGCCAGTCACGTCATGACGGGCACGTGCCAACCTGCGCAGTGTAGCGGCGCTTAGAAAAACGCATACCCACCCTACGGGGTTCCGGTCGGTAATCGTTACGGCCGACGCCAAGAGCCCCGGAGGAATCGGACATCTGTCGCCTCACTGCAACCGTATCGCCACATAGCGGCGCCTGGGCATGGGTCGGCCGGTCAGTCGAAGAGCGTCGGGGTACCGTCGGACGGCGGCGGTACCAGGCCGAGGTGCGCCCAGCCGGCCGCGGTGGCGACCCGCCCGCGGGGGGTACGGGCGAGCAGGCCGTGCCTGACCAGGAAAGGCTCGGCGACCACCTCGACGGTTTCCGCCTCCTCGCCCACCGCGACGGCCAGCGTCGACAGGCCGACGGGGCCGCCGCCGAACCGCCTGACCAGGGCGTCGAGCACCGCCCGGTCAAGCCGGTCAAGGCCGAGCTCGTCCACCTCGTAGAGCTCAAGCGCGGTCCTGGTGAGCTTCCTGGTGACCCGGCCGTCGGCGCGGACCTCAGCGTAGTCGCGTACCCGGCGCAGCAGCCGGTTGGCGATCCGCGGCGTGCCGCGCGAGCGCAGCGCGAGCTCCTCAACGGCGTCGTCTTCGATCCGCACGCCGAGCAGGCCGGCGGACCGCCTGACGATCACGCCGAGCTCATCCGGCTGGTAGAAGTCCAGGTGCGCGGTGAAGCCGAACCGGTCGCGCAGCGGCGCCGTCAGCAGGCCGGCCCGCGTGGTCGCGCCGACCAGGGTGAACGGGGCGATGTCCAGCGGGATCGCGGTCGCACCCGGGCCCTTGCCCACCATGATGTCGACCCGGAAGTCCTCCATCGCCAGGTACAGCATCTCCTCGGCGGGGCGGGCGAGGCGGTGAATCTCGTCGATGAAGACGACCTCGCCCTCCTGCAGGGTGGAAAGCACCGCCGCCAGGTCGCCGGACCGCTCGATCGCCGGGCCGCTGGTCATCCGCATCGGCGTGCCGAGCTCGGCGGCGATGATCATCGCGATGGTGGTCTTGCCGAGGCCGGGCGGTCCGGAAAGCAGCACGTGGTCCGGGGTCCGCTCGCGGCGCAGCGCGCTGTGCAACAGCAGCGTCAGCTGCTCACGGACCCTGGCCTGGCCGACGAAGTCGTCGAGGCGCTTGGGCCGCAGCGCGCGGTCGACCTCCCGGTCGTCGCTGTCGGCGAGCGGCGAGGTTATATCTTCCCCGGGGGAATGATCCCCCCGGGGACCCCCCAAATCACGGGGGAGTCCCTCCCCCATTGCCCCCTCGCCGGGGGCAAGCCCCCGGGACGGCGCCTGCGGCGCCGGGAACCTCTCCGGTGGTTCGCGTCCATGGTCCGCTGTATTTGGCCGGGCGTCTCGCGTGCGGCGGGCCAGCTCGGCTTGTTCGGCCCTGGCCAGGGCGTCGGCGTGCTCGCTCACTGCTTCGAGAGCTTCCGCAGCGCGGCGCGCAGCGCGGTGGCGACGTCGGGCTGCTCCCCGTCGGCGCCGGTCTCGGCCGCGTCGGCCTCGACGGCGGCGATCGCCGCCTCCGCGTCCCGCGCGGACCAGCCGAGGTTGACCAGGCCGGTGGCGACCTGGTCCCGCCAGGACGCCGCGGCCTTGCGGACGGGCGCGAACCCGTTGCCCGCAGCGGTATCGCCCGGCGCGCCGAGGCGGTCCTTGAGCTCAAGGATGATCCGCTGCGCCCCCTTGGTACCGATGCCGGGCACCATGGTGAGCGCCTTGAGGTCCTCGGTCGCCACCGCGCGGCGCAGCGCCTCCGGCGAGTGCACCGCCAGCATGGCGAGCGCCAGCCGCGGGCCGATGCCGCTCGCCGTCTGCAGCAGCTCGAAGACGTTCCGCTCGTCGTCCGTGCCGAAGCCGAACAGGGTGAGCGAGTCCTCCCTGACCACCAGGGACGTCGCCACCCTGGCCAGCTCGCCCGGCTTGAGCGTGGCCAGGGTATCCGGCGTGCACTGCACGCGCAGCCCGACCCCGCCGACGTCGATGACGGCCCCGTCGAGGCCGACCCCGGCCACGGTGCCGTGCAGGTGCGCGATCATCTTCCGCCTCCTCGGGTGGCAGTGGCCGCCTCGTGCCCGGCCCGCCTGGCCGCGATCGCGGGGGCACGCCACAGGTGGCAGATCGCGAGCGCGAGCGCGTCCGCCGCGTCCGCCGGGCGTGGCGGGTCCGTCATTCGCAGCAGCCGGGTCACCATCGTGGTGACCTGGTCCTTGTCCGCGCGCCCGCTGCCGGTGACGGCGGCCTTGACTTCGCTGGGGGTGTGCAGCGCGACCGGCAGCCCCCGGCGCGCGGCGCAGACGATCGCGACCGCGCCGGCCTGCGCGGTGCCCATCACGGTCCGCACGTTGTTTTGGCTGAACACCCGCTCCACCGCGACCGTGTCCGGCCGGTACTCATCGAGCCAGCGCTCGATCGCCTGCTCGATGGCGAGCAGCCGCGCCGCGATGTCGTCGTCAGGCGAGGTCCTGATCACGCCGACCGCCACCAGCGCCGGCGGCCGTCCGGGCAGCCCCTCCACGACGCCGAGACCGCACCGGGTAAGGCCCGGGTCGACGCCGAGCACCCGGGAAGCGGGGCGCGGCGCGTACGGACTCATTGCGCCTGCCAGGTCATCCGCGCCATCCCGTCCCGTTTCATCCGGCGAACATCTGTTCGCTACCCTACCGCGCTCCGGCTGCCCGCGCGGGTAAGCGCGCCGGAGGAGTCCGCGTCGGCGCGGCCCATGGGGCGCGAGCGGGGGGGTCAGTCCTTGCGGGCGGCGCCGGCCCACAGCACCCCGGGGATCTTGGCGTCGTCCGGGGACGCGGGGCGCCATTCGTGGGTGAGCACCACCCCGGGGTCCACCAGGGTAAGACCGTGGAAGAAGGCGGTGACCTCGGCACGGGTGCGCATGGTGAACCGCTGCGTCATCGAGGAGTTCAGCCGGCGGCCCATCTCCGCCATCGCGTCGCGCTGCACGTCGCTGGCCAGGTGCGAGATGACAAGGAAGCTGCCGGGCGGCACCGCCGCCATGAACCGGTCCACGATCTCGCCCGGGCCCTCGTCATCGGTGAGCATGTGCAGCACCGCGACGAGCATCACCCCGACGGGCTTGGAGAAGTCAAGCAGTTCCGCGGCACCAGCCAGGATGGCGCCCGGGTCCCTGATGTCCGCGTCGAGGTAGCCGGTCTCGCCCTGCGGGTGGCTTGTCAGCAGCGCACGGGCGTGCGCGAGCACGATCGGGTCGTTGTCGACGTACGCCACCCGTGACTGGGGTGCCACCGCCTGCGCCACCTCGTGCGTGTTGTTCCCCGAGGGCAGGCCGGTGCCCACGTCGAGGAACTGGCGGATGCCCTGCTCGGCGAGGTAGCGCACCGAACGGGCGAGGAAGGCGCGGTTGGCGCGGACCGACAGGACGGTCTCCGGGTGGATCTCAAGCACCTGCTTGCCGACCTCCCGGTCGACGGCGAAGTTGTCCTTGCCGCCGAGCCAGAAGTCGTACACCCGGGCGATGTGCGCCACGCTGGGGTCGATGCGCGGCAACTCGCTCAGGTCGGCGTGAACGCTGCTGCGGAAGAACTTGTCCGGCATCGGCGCTTTCTCTCCTGGCCACGACGTGCGCCGGCACCGCGAGGCCGGTCGGCATCGCGAGGCCAGCGTCCCGTTCCTCCGGGGAGTACCGTGGCGGGGCACACCGGGAGGCACCGAGATCCTATCGGCACAACGCCGAATACCACTAAAAGGGGACAACCCGGCGGGCCGGCCCGAACCCGGGTCAGTAAACCCCCGCCACCGCGCAGATCTCGTCGATAATCTGCGGCCAGAGTTCCTCGGGCAGGTTGTGGCCCATACCCGGATACGCGACGAACCGGGCGCCCGGGATGCGGGCCGCGGTGTCCCGCCCGCCCTTGGGCTTGATCAGCGGGTCGTCCTCGCCGGAGATGACCAGCGTGGGCGCGGTGATCGCGGCAATAGGCCGGATCTTCTGCGCCCGCCCGGCCGCGAGCTGGCGCTGGGTCGACGTGGGATCGTACGGGCTGCGGTCGTGCGAGATCGCCGCCGTCTCGCGCGCCCACTGCTCGGGGAACGGGTAGCCAGGCGAGGCGATGCCCCGGTAGACGGATACCAGCAGCTCGATCTGGCTCTCCCGGCTGCCGTCCGTCTTGAGCCGGCGGAACTCCAGGAACTTGCCGAAATGGATGTAACCGAGCAGCCGCAGTGGGCTGGCGTCCGCGGGGAGGCCCATGCAGCTGATTACCGAGCGCACCCGGTCCGGGTGGTAGACGGCGAGGGCCTGGGCCAGGCCCGCGCCCATCGAGCCACCCATGACGTGCGCGCTTGGCCAGCGATGAGCGTCCATCACGGCGAGCGCGTCGTCCAGCATGTCGAGCGTGGTGTACGCGGGCTTGGTCCCGCCCATCAGTGCGCGCCACGGGCTCTCCTTCCGGCCAGAGGCGAAGTGCGTGGACAGCCCGGCGTCCCGGTTGTCGAACCGGGCGACCGCGAACCCCCGCTCCACCAGCGCCGCGCAGAAGGCGTCGGGCCACCACACCATTTGGAAGTCCAGTCCCATGATCCCCAGCAGCGGAACTCCGGTGGCGGTGTCGCCGAAGGTCTCATAGGCGATCGAAACGTCACCGTTTTTCGCGAACCTGGTCTCAGGTGCCATTGGTGTCTCCCCGGTAGCTCTTTCGCAATGCAACTGCATGGTATCCAGTGCCCCGCTAAGCTTAGCAATGCAACTGCATTGCTAAGCACGGGGGAGGGACTAGGCAGCGTGCCCAAGCGGGTGGATCCCGAGGAGCGGCGGCAGGCCATCGCCGAGGCCGTCTACCAGGTGATCGGCGAGCGCGGCTGGGATGCGGTGACCCTGCGGGACGTGGCGAGCACCGCGGGCATCTCCATGGGCCAGGTCCAGCACTACTTCACCACCAAGACGGACATGCTCATGTTCGCCCTCAGTCACATGCGGGACAGGGTCCTTGCCAGGCTTGAACGCCGCCTGGCGGGCCTGCCGCGGCCGCTCAGCCAGCGGGACCAGGTGCGGGCGGCGATCAGCGTGATGCTCCCGCTCGACGAGCCGGGCCGCCAGGAGGCCGCGGTCAACATCGCCTTCTTCTCCGCCGCCACGGCAACGCCCGGGTACGCGCACCTGCTGCGCGACGGCTACGCCCGCCAGGTCGCGTCCGCGACGGCGCAGTTCACGGCGGCCGCTGCCGAGGGGCGGCTGAACGAGGGCGTTGACCCCGGTCACGAGGCCGCCGCGCTCTACTACCTCATCCAGGGCCTCATCGGCCCAGTCCTGATCGGCCAGCTGAGCCCGGACCAGGCGCTCGACTTGCTTGACCATCAGCTTGGCCGGATCTTCCGGTCATGAAGGCAGCCGCGCGGCGCGGGTGATGGCGGGCGCGGCTTGGGCGGGCGCGAGGTGGCGGAGGGCGGGCGGCCCGTGGCCAGCGGTCAGAACTCGTCGAGCATGTACGGGGTCGCGGCGAACACGGCGTCCAGGGCGTCGTCCGCCTCCTGGGTGCCGCCGGAGGCGAGGCCCGCCAGGCGCAGCGTGGCGAGCGGGGTGCCCGCGTAGAGGGCGGCCACGCCGCGCGGTCCCAGGTGGAGCGGGGCGGGCGATGGCACGCCCTCGTTCTGTGCGAGGCGGCCGGTGCCGTCCGTGACGGTTAGCTGCCAGCGGCCCGTGTTGCCGGGGCGGACCTGGTCGCTGACCTCAAGCGGCACGCTGGCGCTGACCGCGGCGGGGAAGCCGCGGGCGGCGATCGCGGCCGGGAGGTCGACGACGCGGAGCATCCACATCGAGCGGCGGGTGATGGTGGCGTCGCGTTCCCGCGTCAGCCACCAGAACGGGTCGGCCGGGCCGGAGAGGCCGGTTACGTTGTCGGCGGTTGAGCTGTGTGAGGCGATGATCGACCAGAGGGCGCGAAGCGCCTGCGGTGACCTGGCGTGCACGCGCTCCACCCACAGGTCGTCGCTGTCCCACTGGTAGGCGGCGAAGCCGTCGTCCGCGGTTTCTCCGGCGAGATAGGTGTACCGGTCCGGGTGGCCGAGCCAGTCGGCGGCCGGGCCTTCGTCCCAGGTCACCGGGCCGCAGTCGCGGGCGGCCCGGTGACTTTCGCCGATGATCCCGATGACCCGCGCGGCGTCGGCGGGGCCCGCCCGGCGGATGGCGACGTCCTGGTGACCTACTCCAGCGCCGCGCGCCGCCGCATCCGGCTCGCGCAGCGCGAGCAGCGAGCGCGCCGGGATGGTGAACCGGTGCTTGGCGCCGGCCAGCTCCCAGCCGAGCGAACGGTAGATGGGCATCGTGGCCGGGTAGAGCGCCGACAGCGGGTAACCGCGGGCGGCGATGAGGTCAAGCAGCTCGGTCATCAGCCGCCGGCCGATGCCGCGGCCCCGGTACTCGGGCGCGACCTTGACCGCGGCGACGCCGGCGCAGCCGACGGACCGGCCGGCCCAGAACTGCCGCATGTCGTGCACCATCGCCGCGCCGGCCGGCGTCCCGCCGGTGAACGCCCCGAGGAACAGCCCCTGCCCGGCCCGGAGCCTGGCCGCGTACAGCCAGCTCGCCCGGTTCTCCGCCGGGTAAACACCAAAGGCCCGCTGCCCCAGGTCAAGCTGCGCGTCGAAGTCGTCGCGGTGGGTAATGGGCCGAATGTCCACGTCAGTCACGACGCCCAAGCCTAGGGCACAGACATCAAATTAACGGTCGTTTATTTTCTGGTGATAGGGTGGCCGGGCGGAGAGGAGGGTACCGACGATGACCGCTACCGCCTCGGGGCGCAGGCGAGGCCGGCCGCCGAAATCGGACGCGTCCGACACGAAGGAGCTGCTGTTGCAGGCGGCACTCGCGCTGTTCGCGGAGAAGGGCTTCGAGGGAACCTCGGTCCGCGACATCGCCCGCTCCGTGGGGCTGAGCGAAAGCGTGCTCTATGCCCACTTCAACAGCAAGCGCGCCATCTTCGAGGCGGTCTTCGCCAGGCTCGGCCCGCTGAGCGCCACCAACGCGCTCCTCGACCTGATGGCGGACGCGGACGCCGACCCGCCCGGCTTCCTGCGGTCGCTGGTCGCGCGCATCATGACCGAGTGGTCCGCCCCCGCCGCCCGCCAGCTGATCAGCCTCATGTCGCACGACAACATGCTGCACTCGGCCGAGCTGCGCGACGGGATCACCGTGTCGCTCGGCGGGCTCGCGCAGGTCTTCGCGCGCTGGATAGCCGACGGGCGGGTGGATCCAGCGCTTGGCTCCCCCGGCGACCTCGCCTACGCGCTCATGGCTCCGGTGGCTCTGACGCGGGTGCTCTGGCTGCACGACGGGGCGACGCCGCAGGAGATTGAGGCAGCACGCGAACAGGCCGCCAGGCATGGCGACCTGTTCATCAGGGCGGTGTTCCGCTAGGCGCTGCTTGCTAGGCAGTGTTAGCTAAGCGGGGCCGACGATCGCGTCGGCGTCGTCGAGCCGGACCTTGGGCAGCCGGCTGACCAGGACCAAGGCGAGCGCGAAGACGCCTACCTGCCACCACAGGGTGCTGCGCATCGACTGAGTGAAGTCGTCGAGCCTGGCGGCGGGCACCGCTTCGCCGTCGATGGCCTGCGCCACCGCCGTCTTAACGGCCGCAGGTGCGGGGCTCGCCGCGATCTGGTGCTGTATCCGCTCGCAGACGGCCGGTGTCGCCGACGGGTCCGCGGCGTGCGAGCGCGCGGAGAAGCACTCACCGAACCCGGCGACAATGGCCGGCTGCTGCGCGGCGGGCACGCCGGCCACGGTGAGCTCGTGCCGCAACTGCGGTACCGCGGACGCGGACGAGGCGGCTGCGTTGGCGCCAAGCAGTCCGAAGAAGATCACGCCGACCACCGCGATGCCGAGCGCTGCGCCGACCTGCTGCACGGTGGCCAGCGCGCCGGATGCCGCGCCCGAGTCCTTAGCGGTCACGCCGGCCAGCACCACGCTGGTGACCGGGGCGATGAACAGGCCGCCGCCGAGCCCGGCGACGAACATCGGCGCCAGTAGCTGCCAGCCCGCGAGGCCGGTGCCCGCCGCGTGCATGACGGCGATGACGCCGAGCTGGCCGATGATCATCAGCGCGCAGCCGACGATCAGCACCCGGGGGCCGAGCCGCCTGGTGACGGCGGCGGAGCGAGCCGAGCCGATGGCGAGCGCGACCGCGAAGCCGAGGGTGACCGCGCCCGCCTCGACCGGGCTGTAGCCGAGCCCGGCCTGGAGGGTGAGCAGCAAGATCATGAAGAACGACGGGATGCCGGTGAAGAACACCAGGCAGGCGATGAGCCCGACGGTGAACGGCCGCTGCCGGAACAGCGTGGTGTCGATCAGCGGGCTGGCGTCGCGGCTGGTCCGCCGCCGCTCGTTGCGCGCGAACGCGGCGAGCACGAACGGGCTTGCCGCCAGGCAGGCGAAGGACCAGCCCGGCCAGCCCTCGTCGCGGCCGATCACCAGCGGCAGCACCAGCAGGAACAGGCCGACGGCGAGCAGGCAGGCGCCCGGCAGGTCGATGCGTCCGCTCCCGGGCTGGCGCGATTCCGGGATCAGCACCGCGCCGAACGCCAGCGCGGCAAGCCCGATGGGCACGTTGACGAAGAAGATCGAGCGCCAGCCCAAGCCGGCGATGTTCAGGCCGATCAGGGCGCCACCGGTGACCGGCCCGAGTATCGTCGCGAGGCCGACAGTGGCGCCGTACAAGCCGATGGCCTTGTTCCGCTGCTCCTTGCTGAACACCACCTGGATGATGCTGAGCACCTGCGGGAACATCAGCCCCGAGCACATGCCCTGCACGACCCGCGCGGCGATCAGTGCCAGCGCGTCGGGGGCCGCGCCGCAGGCCGCCGACGCGATGGTGAAGCCGGCCATGCCCCACAGGAACATCCGCTTGCGGCCGTAGCTGCTGCCGAGGCCGCCGCCGGCGACGAGGACGCACGCGAAGGCGAGCATGTAGCCGGCCACCACCAGCTGGATCTCGCCGAAGGAGCTATTCAGCGAGGCCTGGATGGACGGCACCCCGACCATCGTGATCGTCGTGTCGAGAAGCTGCATGAAGACCGCGGTCAGGATGATCGCGAGCACCGCCCAGGGGCTCACGCCCGCCCGCCGCTCAACGGTGTTAGCTGTCGCCTGGTGGCTGGTGGTCGTCGTCTGGAAGTGAGCGTCCATGGTGCCCTCCGTCGCTCGGCAAGGTCGGTGACTTAAAAATAAGCGATCGTTCGTTTATTTTCAAGAGGCACGGAAGCACAAACCGGAAGGGAGGAGCAAGCAGTAGCAATGGAAACGCCCCGGGGCGGAGCCCTCGGGGCGGAGCCCTCGGGGCGTGTAGCGACGTTAAGGAGTAATTGGAGGGGCAAAGAGACGCCACCCTGAAGGCCGGCGTTTACGAGGACCTGGCGTCTCGGGGGCGCGGGGCGGCGGGGGTGTCATCCGCGCGCGTTCGGCGCGACCGATGGGTTTTCGGTGGCGCCGACTGCGCGCGGGGACGCCCTCCCGCCCCGCGTCAGCCGTAAAACGTCAGCCGAGCTTTTCCATGATGTCGTCGCTGACGTTGAAGTTCGCGTACACGTCCTGGACGTCGTCGGAGTCCTCAAGGACGTCGACCAGCTTGAGCACCTTGCGGGCCTGGTCCTCGTCGAGGTCGATTTCACTGCTTGGCAGGAACACCGCGTCGGCCGACTCGTAGTCGATGCCGGCGTCCTGCAGGGCGGTGCGCACCGCGACCAGGTCGTGCGGCTCGGAGATGACCTCGAAGGACTCGCCGAGGTCGTTGACTTCCTCCGCGCCCGCGTCGAGGACCGCGAGCAGGACGTCGTCCTCGGTCATGTCCTTCGTCTTCTCGACGACGATCACGCCCTTGCGGTTGAACAGGTACGACACCGAGCCCGGGTCGGCCATCCGGCCGCCGTTGCGGGTGAAGGCGACGCGGACGTCGCTCGCCGCCCGGTTGCGGTTGTCGGTGAGGCACTCCACGAGCACCGCGACGCCCCCGGGGCCGTAGCCCTCGTAGGTGATGTTCTCGTACTGGGCGCCGCCGGCCTCCTGGCCGGAGCCGCGCTTGACCGCGCGGTCGATGTTGTCGTTCGGTACCGAGGACTTCTTCGCCTTCTGGATGGCGTCGTACAGCGTCGGATTGCCGGCCGGGTCACCACCACCAGTGCGGGCCGCCACCTCGACGTTCTTGATCAGCTTGGCGAACAGCTTGCCGCGCTTGGCGTCGACCACCGCCTTCTTGTGCTTGGTGGTAGCCCATTTTGAATGGCCGCTCATCAAGATCGCGGCGTGGAGACTCGGCCATACGGCCGGAAGAAACGCCGCTCCCTCCCTCCAGGTGATGTTATAATCGAAATTGTCTGCGATAGCCAAGCAGGCATTTGCACTACTCGGCGCGAAACCGCGGCAGGGCATGCCGTGGATGCGCGGGGAGGCGACGGGACTGCCCGGCCTACGAACCGCGAACCTACAGCGCAGCGCGAGTTGCGGCTGGAATCCCCCGTCTTCGGACGAGCGGAGGATGTCAAGACGTTCCCTTCACCATCGCAACGAAAAGTTCGTGAATGCGCCGGTCTGGGGTCAGTTCCGGGTGGAACGCGGTCGCAAGGAGCTGACCCTGCCGGACGGCGACGATCCTACCGTTATCTTCGCCCAGCACGGTGACTTCCGTGCCCGCGGACTCTACCCAGGGCGCGCGAATGAACACCGCATGGAACGGTGCGCCGTTAACGATGACGTCACGTTCGAAGGAGTCCACCTGACGGCCGAAGGCGTTGCGGCGCGCGGTCATGTCGATGCCGCCGAAGGTCTGCTGGCCGTCGATGCCATCATCCAGCCGGTCGGCCAGCATGATCAGCCCGGCGCAGGAGCCGAAGGCGGGCATGCCGCCGGCGATGAGCTTGCGTACCGGGTCGAGCAGGTCGAACGCGGTCGCCAGCTTCCATAGCGTGGTCGACTCCCCGCCGGGGATGACCAGGCCGTCGACGGACTCGATTTCCTGCGGCCGGCGGACGGGCCGCGCGGTCGCGCCCGACTCTTCGAGCGCGCGCACGTGCTCGCGTACGTCACCCTGCAGGGCGAGTACGCCGATGGCGGGCAACTGCTACCAGCCGCGGGCGGCGTAGTGCTGCTCGGCGGGCAGGGTGTCGATGTTGATGCCGACCATCGCCTCGCCGAGGCCGCGGGACACCTTCGCGATCACGTCGGGGTCGTCGTAGAACGTGGTCGCCTTGACGATCGCGGCGGCGCGCTTGGCCGGGTCGCCCGACTTGAAGATGCCCGAGCCGACGAACACGCCCTCGGCGCCGAGCTGCATCATCATCGCCGCGTCGGCCGGGGTCGCGATGCCGCCGGCGGTGAACAGCACGACCGGCAGCTTGCCCGCCCGGGCCACCTCGGCGACCAGCTCGTAGGGTGCCTGAAGGTCCTTGGCCGCGGTGAACAGCTCCTCCTGCGGCAGGCCCGCGAGGCGGCGGATGCCCTGGCTCAGCGAGCGCATGTGCCTGGTGGCCTCGACCACGTTGCCGGTGCCCGCCTCGCCCTTGGAGCGGATCATCGCCGCACCCTCGGCGATCCGGCGCAGCGCCTCGCCGAGGTTGGTCGCGCCGCAGACGAACGGGACGGTGAACTTCCACTTGTCGATGTGGTGCGCCTCGTCGGCCGGGCTGAGCACCTCGGACTCGTCGACGTAGTCGACGCCGAGCGACTGCAGCACCTGGGCCTCGACGAAGTGGCCGATCCGCGCCTTGGCCATCACCGGGATGGAGACGGCGCCGATGATGCCCTCGATCATGTCCGGGTCGCTCATCCGGGCGATGCCGCCCTGCGCGCGGATGTCGGCGGGAACCCGCTCAAGTGCCATCACGGCGACCGCTCCGGCGTCCTCGGCGATCTTCGCCTGCTCGGGCGTCACCACGTCCATGATCACGCCGCCCTTGAGCATCTCCGCCATGCCGCGCTTGACGCGGGCAGTGCCGGTCTGCGGTGCCTGCGGCGCGCTCGTCGTCGTGCCGTTTGTCTGGGCGTCGGCGGTGGACACTGTCAAACCTCCTGGTAGGGGCCTATTCACCTCCATGCTATGCCTTGCCCGGGCCGACGCTGCGCGGGCGGCGGGCCGTGAGCGAGCGTGGGCCAATCGAGCGCCAATAGGCGCAGTGTGAATGAGCACGGGGCCAATGAGGACGGGGCGGCTCAGTCGCCGTCGGTCAGCTCGTCGTCCATCTCGAAGAACTCGGGCGGCCGGGCGCTGCCGGACAGGTGCAGCACCCGCGCCAGGGGGCGGCGGCGGGCGTCGAGCGTGCGGCCGGCCACGTCGTTGTAGAACTTGCGGGCGATGAAGACCTGGTTCGCCGCCTTCTCGACCTCGTCGAGGAGTTCGGTGGCAGCGTCCCCGCCGTCTTCCGCCCGCAGCTCGGCGCGGAACTCCGGGGCGCCCAGGGTGGCGCGCAGCGCGCGGGTCAGGTCGCTTTCCGCCAGGTCGCGCTCGGCCGCCTCCGCCTGCCGCGCGCGGCGCACCGCGTCGGCCAGCAGCAGCGAGCTGGCCGGGTCGAGCAGACCGGAGGAGGCGAGCTCGGCCGCCGCGGAGGCCCGGCGGACCAGCGCCAGGTCGAGCGCCGTGCGGGTCGCCTCGGTCCGGTTATGCAGCCGGTCGAGCCGGCTGGCCCGCCAGGAAACGTAGAACCCCCAGAGCACCAGCGCGAGCACCGCGAGTACGATGATCGTCCAGGTCATCGGACGTCCTTACTTCTTGCTGTTATCGGCCGGGATGACGGCCGGAGGGGTGGCCTCGGGAGCGGTGCGCGCGGCGCGTTCACTGGGCGAGGCTTACCGCGCTGCGGCCGAGTACGACCGTCTCGTAAACGCTCAGCACGCTCTGCGCGACGATTCCCCAGTCGTAGCCGGCCACCGCGTCGAGCGCGGCGACCGACAGCTCGGCCCGGCGGGCCGGGTCGTCGAGCAGCCGGGCCGTGACGCGGGCCAGGTCGTCGGCGTCGCCGGCGGCGAACAGTTCGCCCGCCTGGCCGCCCCGCAGCACGTCGCGGAACGCCGGGAGGTCGGACGCGACGATGGGCAGGCCGGCCGCCATCGCCTCGGCGGTGACGATGCCGAAGGACTCGCCGCCGGTGTTCGGCGAGCAGAAGACGTCGACCGAGTGCAGCAGGCGGACCTTGTCCTCCTCCGACACCTCGCCGAGGAAGACGGCCCGCTCGCGCAGCTCCTCGGGGAGCCTGTCGCGCTGCTCGTCCGCGTCGCCGTTCCCGCCGATGAGCAGCCGCAGGCCTGGCCGGGCGGGCGCGAGCACCTCGAAGGCGCGCAGCAGGACCGGCAGGCCCTTGCGCGGCTCGTCCATGCGGCCGAGGAAGCCGATCGCGCCGCCCTCGCCCGGCCAGCCGTCGAGCGGCTCGGCGTGCCGGTAGCGGCGGGTGGCCACCCCGTTCGGTATCAGCACCGCGTCGCCGCCCAGGTGCTCGACGAACGTCGACCGCGCCGCCTCGGACACCGCGATCCGGCCGACTATCTTCTCGAGCGCGGTGCGGAGCACCGGCTGGGTGGCGAGCAGTATCCGGGACCTGGGCATCGCGGTGTGCACGGTCGCCACGATCGGGCCGGACGCCACCCAGCAGGCGAGCAGCGGCAGCGACGGCACCGTCGGCTCGTGCACGTGCAGCACGTCGAACGCGCCGTCGCGGAGCCAGCGGCGCACCCGGCGGGTCGACAGCGGGCCGAACGAGAGCCGGGCCACCGAGCCGTTGTACGGCACCGGCATCGCCCTCCCGGTGGGGACCACGTAGGGCGGCAGCGGCCGGTCCTCGTCGGCCGGCGCGATCACCGAGACGTCGTGGCCGAGCTCGATCAGCGCCTCGGCCAGGTCCCTGATGTGCTGTTGTACTCCGCCTGGCACGTCCCAGGAGTACGGGCACGCGATGCCTATCCGCATGTCGGGGTCACGGGTCTCATGAGGGGGTACCGGGAGCGCGGCCGTCTTCCGGGGGGACGACTCCCCGTACCCCCCGCTGCGCGCCCGATGGCTCCGCCATCGTATCGGGCGCGCCGACCGAGGGAGGCACGCTGGGCTCGGCCGCGGCCAGGGCCGCCGCGCGGCCGTTACCGTGGCCAGCGCGGGCGCGGCTGCGGGCGATCCGCTGCGGGTCCAGGTCGTTGACGAAGACCCGCTGCAGCATGTGCCAGTCTTCCGGGTGCTCGCTGATCCCCTGCTCGAAGACCCGCACCATGGCCTGGGTCATCGCCGCGACCTTCTGCCTGCGGTCGCCGTCGGCGGGGACCGGGATCTCGTCGTAAATGTGCGCACCCCACTCGTCCTCGCCGACGAACCAGCAGGCCACCGGCATCAGCGCGGCGCCGGTCTGCACGGCGAGGGCCGCCGGCCCGGCGGGGAACAGCGCCTTCTCGCCGAAGAAGTCCACCTCCACGCCGGTGTCCGACAGGTCGCGGTCGGCGACGATCGTGACCAGCTTTCCGGCCCGCAGCCGCTGCGCCATCACGCCGAACGCCTGCGCTCCGCCGCTGGTCGGCACTATTTCCATGCCGAGGCCCTGGCGGAACTTGAGGAACATCTGGAACACCGCCTCCGGCTTGAGCCGTTCGACGGGCGCGACGATCGAGCCGGCGCCGGCCAGGATCACCCAGCGGCCCGCTTGCTCGAAGTCGCCCATGTGCGGCAGCGCGTAGATGACACCGCGGCCGCCGCGCATGTGCTCCAGGGTGCGGTCGAGCTGCTCCATGTTTATGTGCATGCCGGACAGGATCCGTTCGTCCGGGATGGTCTGCAGCCGGAACGTCTCCAGGTAATAGCGGGCATAGGAGCGCATGACATCGCGGGACAGCGCCCGTAGCTCCGCGCCGAACTCGCTGGGGGTGAGGGAATCACCCGCGCTCGTTCGGAGGACCCGGACGAGGTTGCCCTCGAGGACCTGCACCCCGGCGCCCTGCCGGCGCCAGGCGACGTCGGCGCCGAATTCGAACAGGGCCCGCGCCCATGACTCGGGGATGCGGCACACCAGGCCCCAGCCGGCACTGAACGCGGCGCTGACCAGCCGCTCGCGCAGGGTTCCCATCAGGCCTCCTCGGACGGGTCGGGGGCGGGGCTGGCGGGGTCGGCGTTGGCAGGCTCCGGCTGCGCGGGGGCGGGCTGCTGGGCCTGGCCGCGGGCGTCGACGTAGACGGCGCGCATCCGCTGGCCGAGGGTGAGCGCGGTGCCCGCGGCGAGCACCCACATGCCGACCGGCAGCACGTAGGGGATGCCGAGGCCGGAGAGGCCGATGCTGGTGAGCCCGATGATCATGCGCTCCGGGCGCTCGATCACGCCGACGTCCCCGTTCAGGCCGAGCCCTTCGGCGCGGGCCTTGACGTAGGACACGCACATCCCGCCCGCCAGGCAGAACAGGGAGACCACGGCGAGCAGGTGGTTGGTGCGCATGAACCAGATCGTGATGCCGCCGAAGATGGCCGCGTCGGCGATCCGGTCCATCGTCGAGTCGAGGAACGCGCCGAACTTGCCCGAGCTGCCCTTGATCCGGGCGAGCTGCCCGTCGAGCATGTCGGTCAACACGAAGACCGTCGCCGTGAACGCTCCGGGGAAGAGCTCGCCGATCGGGAACATGGACAGCGCCGCCGCGGATACGCCGACGGTGCCGGCGACCGTGATCATGTTCGGGGTAACCGGCGTGCGCGCGAGACCCTGGACGATCGGGTTGAACAGGCGCGCGAAGAAGGGACGAAGAAAGTTCAGCATGGCCGAAAGCGATCTTAGTGGGACGTTGCCCGCCGCTTGACGACGCCCCTGGAGCGCCCGTCGCTGTCACTTCGACGCCACCTCACGGATTCCCGCCAGGGGGGTTGTGGTAAGGCGGTCGTCGGGTTCACGCTTTGCAATACGAAAGCTCATCGAGCGCGAGGAGGCGGCGAGAGTGACGGAAGCAGGCAGCTCAGGAGGGGCCGGTCAGGCAGGCGCGGGCAGGGAATCGGGGGCCGGCGGCGTACGCAACGTAGTGCTAGTCGGCCATTCGGGAAGCGGGAAGACAACGCTGGCCGAGGCGCTGCTCCTGCATACGGGGACGATAGCCCGTCCTGGGCGGGTCGAAGAGGGGACTACGGTCAGCGACTTCGACGACGTAGAGGTCAGGCAGAAGCGCTCGGTCAACCTGGCGCTGACGCCATTCGTGTCCGACGGGATAACCGTTAACCTGCTGGACACGCCGGGGTACGCCGACTTCACCGGGGACCTGCGGGCTGGGCTGCGCGCGGCTGACTCCGCGCTGTTCGTCGTCTCGGCCGCCGAGGGGATCGACGGAGTGACGCGGCTGCTGTGGGACGAGTGCGCCGCCGTGGGGATGCCGAGGGCGGTCGTCATCACCAAGATCGACCATCAGCGGGCCGACTTCGCCACGGTGCTCAGCGAGTGCCAGAGTGCGTTCGGCGAGGGCGTCCTGCCGCTTTACCTTCCGGTCGCCGCCGCGGGCGGCACCGGGGCGAGCGGGCTCATCGGGCTGCTGTCCGAGACGCTGTACGACTACTCGGCGGGAAAGCGGTCCCCGTCACCAGACATCCCTGACGCCTACCAGGATCAAACTTCCTCCGCGCGCGACTCGCTCATCGAGGGGATCATCACCGAGAGCGAGGACGAGACGCTGATGGAGCGGTACCTGTCCGGTGAGACGGTGCCGACGGACGTGCTGATCGCCGACCTGGAGACCGCCGTGGCGCGCGGGTCGTTCTACCCGGTGCTCGCCGTCTCCGCCCCGCACGGGATCGGCATGACGGAGCTGCTCGAGATCGTCACCCAGGCGTTCCCCTCGCCGCTTGAGCACCCGCTGCCGACGGTGGCCTCCGCCGGCGCCGGGGCGGCGGTCAACGGGCTGTCCTGCGACCCGAACGGCCCGCTGCTCGCCGAGGTGGTCAAGACCACGTCCGACCCGTACGTCGGGCGGATCTCGCTGGTGCGGGTGTTCTCAGGGACGCTGCGGGCCGACATGTCGGTACACGTCTCCGGGCACGGCCGGGCGGAACGCGGTCACCCCGACCACGACGACGACGAGCGGGTCGGCGCGCTGACCTACCCCCTGGGCAAGCAGCAGCGGCCGCTAGCGGAATGCACGGCGGGATCGATCTGCGCCGTGGCGAAACTGTCCACCGCCGAGACCGGGGACACGCTGTCGTCCAAGGAACAGCCGCTGCTGATGGAGCCGTGGACGATGCCAGAACCGCTGCTCCCCGCGGCGATCGTGGCCCGCTCGAAGGCGGACGAGGACAAGCTGTCCGCCGCGCTGCAGCGACTGGTCGCCGAGGATCCCACCATGCGGCTGGAGATCAACCCGGAGACCCATCAAGTCGTGCTGTGGTGCATGGGCGAGGCGCACGCCGACGTGCTGCTCGACCGGCTGTCCTCGCGGTACGGGGTGGCGGTCGACACGGTGGAGCTGCGGGTGCCGTTGCGCGAGACGGTGTCGACGTCCGCCCGCGGGCTCGGCCGGAACGTCAAGCAGACCGGTGGTCACGGCGAGTTCGGGATCTGCCACATCGAGGTCGAGCCGCTGCCGTCCGGTGCGGCGGGGTTCGAGTTCGTCGACAAGATCGTCGGCGGGGTGGTGCCCAGGCAGTTCATCCCGTCGGTCGAGAAGGGCGTCCGTTCCCAGATGGAGGCCGGGGTGCTCGCCGGGTACCCGATGACCGGGGTGCGAGTGACGCTGTTCGACGGCAAGGCGCACCCGGTGGACTCCTCGGACATGGCGTTCCAGAAGGCCGGGCGGGCGGCCCTGCGGGACGCCTGCGAGAAGGCGTCGCCGATGCTGCTCGAGCCGGTCGACGAGGTATCCATCCTGGTCCCCGACGAGTACGTCGGCGCGGTCATGTCCGACCTGTCCGGCCGGCGCGGCCGGGTGATCGGGACGATTCCCGTGGGCGTCGGGCGGACGCAGATCCGGGCCGAGGTGCCGGAGCTTGAGATCACCAGGTACTCGATCGACCTGAGGTCGGTGTCGCACGGCACCGGGTCGTTCACCCGCGGGTACCTGCGGCACGAGCCGCTGCCCTCGCACCTGGCGTCAAAGGTGGCGGGCGACTCGCGGCCCGCGTAGCCGCTTAGCGGCCGCGGGGCCGCCTGGCGGCGACGGTGAACGGCTGGAGCTCGGCGGCGAGCTCCAGCCGTTCGCCGTCTGGGTCCCGTTCAGGCTGGCGATCGACAGGCTATGGCCGGCCTGACGGGACACGCGGGCCTGGTTTCTCGCGGCCTGGCCGCTGGTGGCAATGAGCACGTAACCGGAACGGGCGCACTGGCGTCTTTTCAGCCGAAGGGAAGATCCGGCAGCTCCGGATCCCGCTCCCTGACGACCCCCGGCTGGAGGCGCTGCCATGAGAACGTCAGCACAGGTGCGCGCGAGGCGTCTCGCGCTGGTGTCCATGGCCGCGCTCGGCGCCGTCGCGCTGAGCGCCTGCGGCGTGGCCCGCTCGGGCCCGGGCGGGGCGGCCGGGGGGACCACGTCGGCGACCACGACCGTGTCGGCCGCGTCATCCGCGTCATCTGCCGCGGCCAGCTCCGCGCAGTCTGGTCACGCGGCGACGACCGGGGCAACGGCGAGCTCGCCGGTCACGGGGGCAACGGGCGTTGCCGGCGGCGGGCCGGTGCCTGCCGGGTTCGCGGCGACCTCGGTCACGTTCGTCTCGGTCGACGAGGCGTTCGTCCTCGGTACCGCCCCGTGCGCGCACGCGCCGTGCACGTCGATCGTGCGGACGCTCGACCGGGGCGCGAGCTGGGCGGGAATGCCCGCGCCCATCGTGCCGCTTGGCAGCCCCTCCAACTTCACCAGCCAGGCCGCGGCCTGGGGAATCCGGTTCGCCAGTCCTCGTCAGGGCTTCGTGTTCGGCAACGGGCTGTGGGCGACCACCGACGGCGGCGAGCACTGGTCGGCCGCCGTCAGCCCGCCAGGCGGCGTGATCATCGACCTTGAGGTCATCGACGGCCAGTTGCTCGCGCTCACCGACGTGTGCTCGACGCAGTCCGGCTGCGCGCAGGGGCAGACGCTTGAGCGCAGCCCGCTGTCCGGCGGCCCGTGGTCCCTCGTCACCCGGGTGAGCGACAGCCGGCTGATCGCCACCCAGGCGCGCGTCGCCGCGGTACTCGACGGCGGCAGCGTGGTCGTCACCGAGGACGGCGGGCTCACCTCCGCGACGAACGTCACCCCGTGCGACTCGCCGGCCGCGGCGGGATCGGCGGTCGCGGTGACCGGGCCCGGCTCGCTCGCCCTGCTCTGCGCGGGCAGCGCCGCGATGGGGTCGGTGGTTAAGACCCTCTACGTCAGCGACGACCTCGGCGCGACCTGGGTCAAGGCGGGGACGCCGCCGTTCGGCGGCGACCCGCTGGGCATATCCGGTGGCACCACGGCGCGGCCGGTGGTCGCGGCGGCGAGCGGCGCGAGCTGGCTGTACTACTCACCGGACGGCGGCGCCCGGTGGCTGGTCGCCTTCGAGAAGGGCGACGGCGGCGCGGGATTCAACGACCTGGGGTTCACCACCACGGCCGACGGCGTCGCCGTGTACGGGCCGGTCTACCAGAACGGCAACGCGTACGGGATGCCGGGCAAGCTGCTGCTGACCAGCGACGGCGGGGCGTCGTGGACGCAGGCGAAGTTCTGAGCGGCGCCCGGTAACGGCCGGGACCGCTCGGGGATCGCCGGCCCGTCAAGCAGGACGCTGGCCGGGCGGGCGGGGCCGGGACCGGAGGCGAACCGTAGCCAGGCGATCGCCGCCGCCGCCAGGACCAGGCCCGCGAGGCACACCAGCAGCAACGCCGGGCTGAACTGCATCATCGAGCGGGTCTCGGCCGTGGCCGCGGGCGTGAAGCCCAGTCCAGGCACCCAGCTGACGGCGAACCAGGCAGCGTTGCCGACAAGCAGCAGCGTCGCCGCCGGCCACGGCAGGTAGGTGACGGCGAGCGCGCACAGCGCGATGAACAGCACGATGACGCAGTAGGCGCCCTGGTGGTTGATGGCGGTGATGCCGTGGTCCACGCTGCCCCACAGGAGGATGACCCACGCGGCGATCCCGATCCCGCACACGACCGCGAGCGGCGCCGCCGGCGCCAGCGCGCGCCGGGAGGACTTGAACGCGAGCGCGGCTACCCCCAGGAGCAGCAGTCCGGCCGCTGGCAGCAGGTCGTTCAGCTCCGCCAGCCGCGCGAAGCCGAGGAACCCGGCCTGCCAGGACGGCTCCGGGGCCATGGTGTGCCACACCAACGGGCTCGCGACCAGCGCCTCCACGTTCGCCCACTTGTTGGCCAGGATCTGGTGGACGGAGAGCGCCTGGTACTGCATGACCAGCGTCTTCAGGAAGCCGCGCGAATCGATCCTGATCACGCCGGCGATCTGCCACTTCAGCAGCCGGTCGCCCGGCGGGTCGACGAAGCGCTGAAACAGCATCCAGGGGACGTAAATGGCCGCCGCGGGCACCACGGACGCGGCCAGGGCCCGCAGCGGGATCCGGGTCCGCCGCCGCAGGGCGAGCGGTATCAGCGGGATCAGGGCGAAGATGGTGCCGCCGTGGGCCAGCATGCTGAGCGTCGCGAGCGTGACCGCGAGGATCCAGCCGAGCAGCCGCCGGTCGGCTCCGTCAAGGCTCACGACGATCGCCAGGGCACCGAGCGCGAAGGTGCCCGCCAGCATCTTGGGCCACACGTAGACGTCGCTGACCAGGACAAAGCCGGTAAGCGTGGTCGCCAGCACGACGACAAGGACCCGCCACTGCCCCACCCCGCGGGACCGGAGCACCACCCACAGCGCGGGGAGCCAGGAGGCGCTGAGCCCGGTTGACAGCAGCTGGTAGCCGGCCGGGTTGCCGAATCTGGTCCACAGCGGCCACTGCGCGAGCACGTAGCCGCTTTGCAGCGGCGGCCGGTCGCTGGCCAGCCAGTCACCGACCAGGTAACCGGAGAGCTTGCCGTGCTCGGCGACCGTCTCGGCGAGCTTCAGCGGGAGTCGATTGTCGCCGGTCTGCCAGTAGGTCCCCTCGATGGCGGTGAGCACGTTGTGCGCGATCCCGCCGCCCTGGATGAACGCCAGCCCGGTGAATGTGAGGCCGATCGCGAGGCCAAGCAGCAAGGGAACGGACAGCCCGGCGTCCCGCAGGTCGCCGCGGCGCCCGAGTACCGCGATCACCAAGACCGATGCGCCGCCGAGTCCGGCGTCGAACGGGCGGCCGAAGCCGGGGCTGGCGTACCACGCCCAGAACGCCGCCATGGCGGCACCGCCGGATCCCGCGAGCAGCAGCCCGAGCGCGATGGCGGGCGAAAGCGCCCGGCGGCGCGCGAACACGCTCAGCAATGCGACACCGGGGGTGACGGCGATGACGGCGGCGCCGATGTACAGGACGCTGACCGCCAGCGCTTCCACGGGAACCCCGGCCGCGGCCAGGTGGACCCGGGACGCGCTCCTAGCCAGTACGGCCACCGCGACCGGCCCAAGGGTCCATGCCCAGGCCCGGTCGGTCCAGGCGGCCGCCCGGCGGCGCCCCGGCTCGCGGGCAGCCGGCCCCCGGCGCGGTGCTGGCGGTGCGGACCCCTCATCACCGATCTTTGCCGGGCTCGAGGTCACCGTGCAGTTACCGGCCCGAACAGCCCCCGGTTACTTTGCATGGCCGAAGCTTAACGGGGACATTTGTCCCTTCTTAACGGTTTCAACGATATTGATGCCGATAGTTCACCGGCCTGCCCAGGGGTTAACCCCCAGCAGGAGATGGGTGACCGGCAGCTGCCGCCCAGCGGACTGCTTCCGTAGCGTTTTTCCTGTTCACGCTACTTGCGGAGGTGATCAGAGGCTCGCCGGCCAGGCGTCGGCGAGCAGCTTGCGCGTGTCGGCGAGGAGCTGGGGCAGCACCCGGGTGCGGCCGGTCACCGGCATGAAGTTGGTGTCGCCGCCCCAGCGCGGCACCACGTGCTGGTGCAGGTGAGCGGCGATGCCCGCGCCGGCCACCGTGCCCAGGTTCATCCCGATGTTGAAACCGTGCGGCCCGGACACGATGCGCAGCGCGGTGATGGCGCGGGTCGTGTAATCGCTGAACTCCGCGGTCTCAGCTGTCGTCAGCTCCGTGTAGTCGGCCAGGTGGCGGTACGGGCAGATCAGCACGTGGCCGCTGTTGTACGGGTAAAGGTTCATGATCGCGTAGACCAGTTCGCCGCGGGCCACGATCAGGCCGTCCTCGTCGCTGAGGGTCGGCGCGATGCAGAACGGGCAGCCCTCGTGCGCGCCCGGGCCGGTCGGCTTGCCCTCGCCCTTGATATAGGCCATCCGGTGCGGCGTCCACAGCCGCTCGAACCCGTCGGGTTCCGCGGCCGCGGTTAGCTCGGCCTCCGAGGCGGCCTCGGACGGCAGGCCCGGGCCGGGGGAAGCGGGTTCGTGCGACGGAGGAACGCTCACGCTACCGATGCTAGCGGCGCGGCGCGGGCGGCGCGGGCCGGCACCCGCCCTGGCCCGCGAACCTCACCATGGACGGGCCGTCCGGTGGGGCGGAATAACCGGTGAATGCCTGCGGCTAACGGCCGGCCAGGTCGAGCAGGTCGTCGAGGATCCGGTCGATGGCGGTGACGGTCATGGTGAGGTGGCCGGCCCCCGGTTCGAGGTGGGCGCGAGCGCCGGGGATGTGCGCGGCGAGCCACTGGCCGTGCGCGAACGGGACCATGTTGTCCTGGTCGCCCTGCCAGATCGCTACCCGGCCGGCCGCGGCCTCGACGGGGAATCCCCAGCCGGCGACGAACGCGAGGTCGTCGTCGCGCCAGCCCGCGATGCCACCCCGCACCGCGCCGCGCAGGCCCTTGGCCAGGTCGGCGGCGAACTGGCCGGTCAGCACCGCGGCGTCGGCACCGGAGATGAGGCCGCCGAGCGCGGCGACGATTTGCTCGCCGGTGATCGAGCCGAGTGCCTGTGCCTCTTTGTCGAGGAACGGGGTGAGCGCGTCCGCGCCGCGCACCGCGAGGCCGAACTCCTCGACGTTCTCCGGCCCCATGCCGGCCAGGAAGTCCAGGCCTTCCGCGGCGTACGGCGCCACGCCGGCCACCGAGGCGGCGGCGAGGCAGCGGCCGTCCGCGAGCGCGGCGCAGGCGAGCGTGTGCGGGCCGCCGCCGGAGAAGCCGATCGACACGTACTCGCCGGCGCCGAGCGCGTCGAGCACCGCGGCGGTGTCCTGGACGACGTCCGCGACCGTGCGGCCTGGCCTGGGCGTGGACGCCTCGTAACCGGGCCGTGCCACGAGCACGGCGCGCAGGTTCCGCCCGGTCGCCGCATTCGCCAGCCTGGCGTTGAGCGACAGGCCCACGGGGGTTCCCTCGTGGATGACCAGGGGGAGCCCGTCCTCGGGTCCCGCCGTCAGGTACTCGATGTCCCGGCCGTCCGCGGTGCGGGCCAGGTGCCGCTGCGTTTCCATAGGGCGAGGCTAGCGCCTGCGGACCGATAGTGGGCAGCAGGCTGGAGGGCTCACTGGCCGGGTCCGGACCGTAGCCGGAATGGTGGTCAGCCGTCAGTGATACTGCCTCCTCATCACTGATCGTGCGGCGTGATGTCCCCCGCAGGGCACCAGGGAAGAAGCTTCTGCTGATTGGCTGGGCTGGACTGTGTCGGGGATGGAATGTCGGAGTTGCCCGTCATGATGGCAGCGTGGAAGATGCCGGGGTGGCCGGGTGAGCCGAGATGTGCGGGAAATCGCCGCGTCGTTCGTAGCTGCGAACCCGGCCGGGGTGCGGGTGCGGACGCGACTGCGGGTGGCTCCCCGGGATGCCGAGGTGCTGGCCGCTGTGGGCCGTCACCTGGGTTCGTTGGCGGCCCGTGACCTGACCGTGCGCTGCGCGGAGGGCCGACTCGATGCCCGCGGCCGCGCTGCGTCGCGTGCCTTGCGCAAGCGGGCGCTGACAGCCGAGTCGTCGTCGCGGTGGGCCGGGGCGATCACCAGGACCAGCGAGGATGCCTGGCAGCTCGGTTGGCGGAACCTGGAAGCGGAGCGGCGGTCCCTGCAAGGGCGGGTGCGGGTGATCGGGGGGCGCCTGGCCGTCCCCGCGGGCAAGAGTCAGGGACGCCTGGCCGGGTACGCGACCCGCGCCGAACGGCACGCCAAGGCGATCCGGCTGAAGACCCTGAAGGCACGCCTCGCCAGGGTCGAGCGGCGGATCGCGGGCCGGGCGGTGCCGGTGACGCGGGGTGGCCGACGGCTCATGCGCGCCCGGCTGAACCTCGCCCGCGCCGGGCTGACCCAGGAACAGTGGCGGGAGCGGTGGGACGCCGCCCGGCTGTTCCTCACCGCCGACGGCGAGCGGGACGCCCCCTGGGGCAACTATACGATCGCGTGGAATCCCGACGAGGGCTGGCTGGAGGTCAACCTCCCGGCCCCGCTCGCTTACCTAGGCAACCGGCCGCACGGCCGTTACCGGCTCTCCTGCGAGGTCTGGTTCAGCTACCGAGGTGATGAGGTCGCAGCGCAGGCCGCCACCGGGGCGGTGCGGTACGACATCGGCCTCGACCCGGTCAAGGGCAGGTGGTACCTGGACGCGTCATGGAAGAGCGCAGCGCAGCCGACTCCGTCACTGAGCGGGCTCCGGTCGGCTCCCGTTGTGGCAGCGGACGTGAACGCCGGGCACCTCGCCGCCGCCGTGCTGGCCCCAGACGGGAACCTCACCGGGGTCCCGTTCACCATCTCCCTGGACGTGGCCGGGCTACCCGCCACCACTCGCGACGGGCGGGTCCGCGCCGCCGTCTCCGCCCTAATCGCGGCCGCTAAGCAGGCCGGGGCGCGGGCGGTCGTGATCGAGGACCTCGACTTCGCCCGCGCCCGCGACCATGGCCGGGAGCAAACCGGGAGCCGGCCCTCGCGCGGCAGGCGCGGCCGCGGGTTCCGGCGGCTGGTCGCGGGCATCCCGACGGCGAGGTTCCGGGACCGGCTGGTCCAGATGACCGCCAACGCCGGCCTGTCCGTCGTGGTCGTCGACCCGGCCTACACCTCGCGCTGGGGGGCGGAGCACTGGCTCGCCCCGCTGCGCGAGCATCACCCCATGACGACCGGTCACCACGCCGCGGCGCTGGTGATCGGGAGACGCGGCCAGGGCCACCGGGCCGGGCGCCGCGCGAACGGGAACCGTGCCGCCCCGGAGGACGCGGCACGGCCAGCCCGGGCGCGGCCCCGGAACCACCCGGCGGCCACGGCCGCACCAAGGAAACCCGCCGCCCCACGGGGCGCCCGGCAGCCATCTGGCGGTAAGACCGGAACGCCTCACGGGACCACGACGCGTTTCCAGGCGCCCGAAGACCGTTCGCGGGCACCCACCGGCCCGATAGCCACTATCGCGCGGTGCTAGGAACGGTTCGCGTACACCCGGCCGGGGTGGACGAAGACGGCGGTGCGCCGCTCCGCGCGCATCACCGCGTCGTAGGTGTCGAAGTCATCGTGGGTACCACCGGCCGCCGTGAAGATCTCTCGCAGCAGCAGGCGCAACCGCTCGGCGTCGACGCCGGGTGCGGGGTCGTCGGGGCCGATCAGGTCGACGCGGCCCTCGGCCGCGGCCCACTGCCACCCGGACCTGATGACGACGTTCGCGTAGGGCCGCTCCCGCCAGTAGGCGAGCTTGCGCGTCCCGCCGCGCGCCACCATGCCGACCACGGTCTCGCCGGTGAGCGGGTGCGACAGCACGCCCGCGTTCACCACCGAGGACGAGATCGTCCCGTTGTCCCGTGTCGCGGAGACCACGACAAGCCCGTGATCCCCCGCTACCAGCCGCCTGAAGTCCTCGATGTCAGCCACGAGACCTATTCAACCGCGTCCGGCCGGCCCGGCAGACACGGTTGCGCCGTCTTCGGCAACAGGCGGCGGGCAAGCGCGCGCTTGCGTTGCAACCGGAGAGCCGATTTGCGCGGGAAGTGAAATTGGTCCACCCGCACACCGCCGCCTCGCCGGCCCGGGCCCATGATCATGAATGGTTAATAGTGCGATAGCGCTATAAAACCTACATAACACCCAAAGTCTTCACGATCATGGAACCGCGGGCGGAAGGTGATTTGTCTAGCGGGGTCACTGTGGCGGAGCGGGCCCGTCAGGGGGCGGTTCCGTCAGGGCCGGGTGGGCTGAGGGCGGTCCCGTATGGGCCGGGGTCCGCTAGGGGCGGTTGGCGCGGCGGTCCTGGGGGGCGGCCGGGTCGCCCTTCTCGTTGACC